>Ga0172370_10006905_pt1 | contig 14072 bp, 12 predicted proteins | sample LakKiv5m_FD_114538 | JGI IMG/M metagenome (GOLD analysis project Ga0172370, IMG submission 114538) | Freshwater microbial communities from Kabuno Bay, South-Kivu, Congo - kab_022012_11.5m | ecosystem: Environmental > Aquatic > Freshwater > Lake | place: Democratic Republic of the Congo...
AGACGACCGATATGAACATGCCGCACGGAAAGTTTGCGACTGGGTCCTTTCCCTCCAGGATGCGGATGGTGTGTTCTGGGCGAATCCGACCCGCTCTCATGTGTTCGCCCATGCCCATTGCTATGCGACCGAGGGGCTGCTTTTCGCTTGCGATCAGTTGGGGTCTTCGACGTACCAGGCCGCGGTGGACCGTTCATGTGCCTGGCTTGAAAAACCGGTGGACAAGCGGTACGGGATACTCAGCACCCAAAAGATCGCACCGGGATTTTCACCGAACGAGGCAATAGCTTCACACGACGTGTTTGGCCTCTTCCGTCGGCTTCATCCCCGTCGGGAAATCGCGACCGATGCTACCGTGCAGGCCGCCCGCCTGTTCCTCTATCGCCACCTGCGTGGTGACGATGACCAGGGAGCGGAGAAGGCGACACGCATTCTCCGTGCCCTGATTCCCCATGTCACGTATCGGGGGTCGTTGAGGCAGGCACAGGGGGGACTTTATTCGCGGTTCGATATTTCACTTGGCTTCGTCAGGGCTTCACCGATCATCGCCACCTGGGGGGTCTTGTTCGCGGTGCAGGCATGCCTTCTCCTGGATGCGGCAACGAAGAAAGATATGTCGGCCGGTGCCGTGGCCATCCTGACAAGAAATCTTTTCTGAACGGCATGAACAAGTCCGCGGATATTCCTCGTCGATCTGAATAAACGCGATTTCTCTTCCATGAGTCGACCGAATATCCTCTATGTATCCCTTTGGCCCTGGGATGGTCTTTGGCAGAGGCCTCAGCACTTGGCCCAGCAGCTCTCCCGGCATTGCGGTGGAAATGTGATTTATACGAGCCCGACCCCGTTCCATTCCCGCCGTGGTGTGCTTCTACACCTTGGAGAAGGCTGGAAGTTGATAAGCCATGAGGAGACGGAGTGGCTTCGCGTGCTTGATTTCCCGTTTCTCCCTTCCTGGCTCTTTTCTTCCCTGCGGGTTTGGAACCACCGCAAGTGGGCGTTGGCTGTTTCCGAATATTTGAAGCGTGAGCATATCCCGATCGACATCCTGTGGCTTTCATCGCCGGAGCAGTTGCCATTTTGCGGTGAAATCCCGGCGCGCTTTGTCTGCTACGATTGCATGGACAACTACGAGTCTTTTTATCCACGATTGGTTCCCTTCGAGCAGGAATTGTTTCGCAAAGCGGATCTTGTCTTCGTATCCGCCCTTTCCCTGGAGGAAAAGGCCCGAAAGTATTCCGACGAAGTCCACCTCTTGCCGAACGGAGTCGAGGTGGAACACTTTCGCACCGTCCTCGACAAATCCCATCCTGTTCCCGCCGATATGATGAACATACCGGCCCCGCGGATCGGATACTACGGGAGCATCGCGGACTGGATGGATTTCGAAATCATCGAACGCTTGGGCCAAATCGATGGAGCAAGCATCGTGCTGCTCGGTCCCGTGCATTCGGAACAGGCGAGACAGTTGGCGAAGAGAGGGATAATTTATCTACTGGGGACCAAGCCTTACTCCGAATTGCCCGGATATTTAGCCCATTTTTCCGTATGCATCCTCCCTTTTCGGGACATGGAACTGACCCGGGCAGTCGACCCGGTGAAGGTTTACGAATATCTCGCCGCCGGGAAGGACGTCGTGGCGACACCGTTGCCCGCGTTGATGCGGCATGCCGATCTCCTGGCGCTGTCTCAACCGTCAGCGTTTTACGAGGCGGTGAAGACCGCCTTGCGGGCCCCGGCGCCTCCCGAGGTACGGGAACGACGTTCCACGGCGATGTCCGCCCACTCGTGGAAGAAGCGGGCCGAGCAGATCCGTGCCGCTATTGCAGATATGGAACGCCGGTAGTTCCGATGAACGTGAAAATAAATGATTCGATAAAGTCGTCGGGAGAAACAGTGTGCTGCCCCGAGTGCAAAGGCTCTCTGGTCGAGAGCGGAGGGTGGAGCGTTTGCGAAGGGTGTCGTTCCCGCTGGCCGATCCACGACGGAATTCCCTCCTTCGTTTCAACGGATGTAGGTGAGGGGCGTTTTTATGAGGAATGGCACAAGGGGAAAACAGCCAGCCGGCGAAACGGAATGTTCCGCGAAAAAGCGCGCCGAATCCTCAAGCCGTTGCGATATTTCACCGGAAAACGGGAGCGTTTGTTTTCCTCTGCGTTCGCGAAGCAAAAGCGCGGGTCGGTCCTTGATCTGGCGTGTGGAACCGGACAGTCCATGTATTGCGAATTCGGGCCCGTCACCGGTGTGGACCTGAGCATGGCGGCGCTCCGCGAGCTTCAGCATCGCGGCATTTATGAAAGAGTGGTCCAGGCGGATGCGAAGCGGCTTCCCTTTCCGGATGGATCCTTCGCGTATATCGTAAGTTCGGACTTCTTGGGACATGTGCCCATTATTGATAAAGACAAGGTTCTAGCTGAAATGGGACGGGTGCTTGCCCCGGGCGGAACCATGGTGCACGTGGTGGAAACGGACAGCACGAACGTGTTATTCCGGTTTGCGCATGGATACCCCGACCTGTTCAATAAATATTTCATTGAACGGATCGGGGGCCATTACGGCCTGGAAATGCCGACGGAGGTAGTTCGGCGTTTCCAGGAACAAGGATTCCGGGTCGTCCGGGTAGAGAAAATGTGGGGCCCCGTGTGGGACACGCGCCAGTATGTGACCCAGTTCGGCAATGAATATCGTGCGCACAGCCGGATCCTCAAGTTCTGGGTGGCTGCATGTCGCATATTGTCCAGTAATCCTTTGACCATGATCATGACGGATGCTTTCCTGGGAGCGGTGAGCAACACTGTGGATAGGCTTCAACCGCTCGATGATGCCCAAGGGATATTTCTCGTGATTCAAAAGATTTCATAGAAATTCATTCATCGTTAAAAAGGAGCACCAATGAATACCCTGGTTTCAGGCGGCGCTGGTTTCATCGGATCTCATGTGGCCGAACATCTGTTGAAGATGGGACACGAAGTCGTTGTGCTGGACGATCTGAGTGGGGGGAATGTCGACAACGTCCCGCGCGGCGCGAAATTCATTCAAGGGGATATCTGTGATGTTCGGCTGGTTGATAAACTCTTTGCCGAGCAAAAATTCGCCGTCGTATTTCATCTCGCCGCCTACGCCGCGGAAGGGCTCAGCCATTTTATCCGGCGCTATAACTATACGAACAACCTGGTCGGAAGCGTCACGCTGTTGAATGCCGCGATCAACAACGGCGTGCGTCGCTTCGTGTTCACAAGTTCCATCGCGGTTTATGGCGTAAACCAACTTCCGATGACCGAGGATCTTGTACCACGGCCCGAGGATCCTTACGGGATTGCGAAATCCGCCGTGGAACAGGATCTTCGCGCGGCATCCGATATGTTCGGCATGGAATTCGTGATATTTCGTCCTCACAACGTTTATGGTGAGAGGCAGAACATCGGGGATCCGTATCGTAATGTCGTGGGGATCTTCATGAACCGACTCCTCCAGGGATTGCCGTTGCCGATATTTGGAGACGGGAGCCAGACCCGGGCGTTCAGCTATATCGCCGATGTGGCACCGGTTATAGCGCGAGGAGGTTTCGATGCCCTGGCTCGGAACGAGATCTTCAATGTGGGGGCGGAACAACCCGTGTCGGTCCGGGAACTCGCCGGGGAAGTCTGCCGGGTTTTCGGATGCGAGAGCCGCCTGGAATTTCTTCAGCCCCGAAACGAAGTGCTTCACGCTTTCTCAAGCCACGAGAAAGCGCACAGGGTCTTCGGCAACAGCACTCCCACGTCCCTAGTGGATGGATTGACCCGAATGAAAGAATGGGTTCTGAGCGTTGGCGCACGCGCCAGTCGGCCTTTCGAGGCGATCGAGGTTGACCGGAATCTTCCGCCGAGCTGGAGCCGGTTATTGGTCCTGAAACAAGCCGATTAGCAGACGACGGGATGAGCGGGAAACCGATGACCAGTGACGCCGATTCAACCTCTTTTTCGAGAGGGAAGGGCAGGGAGCCGCTCTATATCCTCTTGATCATGGGGATCTTCTTCGTGATCTATTACCCGGTCCTCTTTGTCGGGAAGATCAGTGACGACTTCCTGCTGACACGAACCATTTCTTCTTGGAGCGATATCTGGAGCGAGCAGGGCGGATGGACCTTCCGTTATGCCGGCAACTTCATCCTCTGGTTGGACGGGGCAATCTGGCGCGAGAATTTCGCGGGGCGTCATCTCGACAGCATCATCCTTCAGCTTGTGAATATCTGGGTGGGATACCTGATCGCCAGGCGGTTGTTCGAAGAACGCGGAAGCGCCGTTCTTTGCACGGCGATATACGCCTTCCACTTCGGGAACGTGGGTTCGGTGGCCTGGCCCGTCGATAAATGGACGCTTTCCGCCGCCTTGTTCATTCTCACAGGTTTCTATTTCTCGTTGAAGTACTTTGCCGATCCAACCACATGGAATCTTGCGGGGGCCACCGTCTCATTAGGTCTTGGTCTCATGACCAAGGAGAATGTCGTGATGCTTCTGCCGATCGTGGCATTTTTCCAATGGACAAGGGGGGTGGATCCCAAGGAGACCTGGAGGGATCGGCGGTTCAGGCGCTACTACCTTCTCCTGGGATCTGTTCTTTCGATCTACCTAGTGTATCGGTTCGGTGTCGCCGGAGGGGTAGCCAGGCGGGGGTTTGCCCCCGGGGGGGCGTATGCCGTTTCCTTGTCGAGGGGACTGTTCGGTTTCCCATTCTATGTTTCATACGGGTTCATGCTGTTCGATTATTTTGAGTTTTTCCGCCTGGATCCCGAGGCGATCCGGATCTTTTTCAAAACATGCATGACTGGCCCGTTCCCGTACGCCATCTTCGGGGTATTTGCGGTCATTGTTTTCTGCGCTTTCATCAAGGGGAAGAAATATCTGGACCGAAATTCGCTCTTTGGAATCGGATGGTTTGTTGCTTTAATAATGACTTTCGTATTTTGGTTCGATGTGAGGTGGTTGAACCCCGCCACCTTCGGCGTGGCAGTGGTATTCACCGCCTTGGCGGAAAGATTGGGGATCCTTCGCTCGCTCGCTCTCCTCTTTTGTGACCGCAACTCCATTTCCGGGAGGAAAGTCGGGTATGCTCTTATGGTCTTTCTGCTCATTCTTTCCTTGGGGTTCTCGAGCTCCAGAAAAATCGATCGCTGGGTTGAGAATGGGGCTTTGGTTCAGCAGATTATATTTCAGACAAAAATCGAAAAACCTTCGATTACCCCGAACTCAATGATTATATTTCTCAATCTTCCGGATCTGATAAACATGACCCACGTTTTTCGTAATGGGATAGAGCAGGCGTTACGCGAGGAATATCGCGACCCTACGTTGATCGTAGTGTATAATTCCCGGATTTCGGATGGCTTTGTAAATCCAGATAAATTTCCTGTATTTGTCGAAAAATACAAGTCATTGGCGGAAACATCAAGAAAGAAGGGCGGGGAGGTGACGACCCTTTTCTTCGATCAGGCAGATCGTAAAGTGAAGTCTTTTCCTTCCGGGAATATTTAATGCTGATGAGTTATCGTCGGTGGACATTCCAATGATTTTATCCATCGATAAACAAAAGTTCGGCTTGTTGCTTTTACTCACGGTTGTTTATCTTGAATCCCTACCTTTTTCCTTTGAGACGCCGATAGGTAGAATAAGGCCGAACCTCGTCATGGTGGCGGTCATAACCATTGGGATGATATTGGATATCATGATTCGTCGAACCCCGATCAGGGTTCCGAAACCGGTAGTGTTTCTGGCCGCGTATGTTGCGGTCAACATATTTTGTCTATTTAAAAGCGAGAGCCCGGCCATGAGCATTCGAGTTGTTTGTCTATTAACCGGGTTTCTTGCAGTTTGTATCTACATGGCGAACTGTTTTTCGACAGAACAGTCCTCCTTGAAAATCGTGAGGTTTTTCTTTTTCTTGGGAGTGGTGCAGGCTCTCATTGGATTGTTGGAGATCACTGGCGCCACATTTGAGAGGCCTGCTGCAACGATGGGATCGGGGGACTCGGATTATTTTGCACTGGTAATGATGGGGAACCTACTTGTTTTCAACTCACTTCAGATGTTAGGGGTCAGGGTGTTCGGGCGGATATTGGATTTGCTCATTTCGGGTCTGTTTGCTGTCAATGTTTATTACTCCTTTGTGCGTTCCAGCTGGATCGGATACATGCTCGGTCTTTGCTTCATGGTAGGATTGGTTTTCCTCGGCAACTTGGGCAGGTCTACCGGATCAAGGAAACGGGGCGTGATCGTCGTTGGCATCACCTGTGTGTTTTTTTTTGGGGCGTATCTTGCTATCCCTCAAATTCAGTCGGCCGTTTTGGATAGGGTGTCCTTTTCGGAAACCGGGACGGCTTCAATCCAAGAAAATATCCGCATCGAAATGATGAGAGAGAGTTGGGGGAATGCGCTCAGCAGTCCTATCTTTGGAAATGGGCCTGGCGCATTCACTTCGCAGGGGCACAGCCTGGAAATCGACTACGGGCGGGGGGTCGCCTTTGATCCCAGTATTGCAACAACCATAATGAACGACACAGGCCTCTTGGGAACAATCGCATTCCTGATATTCCTATGGGAATATTATCGATATATATTTCGCGCTATAAAATTAAAGCCGAACAGTATTATGGCAAAATACGCCGTCTCGTTTTCTGTCGCGGTTTTTGGTCTTCTCGCTGGATACTTGATGACAAACGGTCTATGGTTACCGTTTTCCTGGGTATTCTTCGGATTTCCTCTGGGGTTTTCTGTTGTTTCCCTAAAGCAGAAGCAACCCGGTTAAATGGGCATGACAATAAATAGCGGATGTGATCCAAAGGTTTCGGATCCGGATATTCTTGTGATCATCGTCAACTGGAATACGAAAGGTTTGCTCGGGCAATGCCTCGAATCGTTGCGTTCATGCAAGGATGCAACCGGAATTTCCGTGGTTGTTGTGGATAACGATTCTGGTGATGGCAGCGTGGAAATGGTTCGTGAGAAATATCCTCAATGTAAAATCATTCGAAATGATGAAAACATCGGTTTTGGACGGGCCAACAATGTTGCGTTTAAACTTTATCCTAACTATGCCTATTATCTCTTGCTGAATTCAGATGCGATGGTTACCTGTGATGTCATACGCGGGATGAAATGTTTTTTGGATGAGCATCCGGATATTGGTGCCGCTGGGCCGGCACTAAAACTGCCTGACGGAAAGTTTCAATACGGGGGAGCCGGGTGGGGTCCGAGTGCCATTCATTCGTTTATTACCTCCATGTTCCTTGACTATATATATTGCAGATGCCATGGCCTTTTTATAATCCAGAAACATTATTCGGAATTCAGGGAACCGGTTCCAGTGGACTGGTTGGCGGGCGCATGCATGTTGGTACGCTCGAAAACCTTGAGAGAGGTAGGCCCCTTCGACGAACGCTACTTCGTCTATGGGGAAGACGCCGAATGGTGTTGGCGCGCCCGCAGGAATGGATGGGGGATGGCGTATCTTCCGAACGTATCGGCGACCCATAATTACCGGGGAAGTGCGGTCTCCGAAGATATCATCAACGTCGAGTGGTTTCGCAACCTGATGGATGCAGTCCGACGTACAAGCAGCTATACAAATTACTTGATGTTCCTGTTGTTCAGCATCGTCGGGTATTTTCTTAGAGCCTTTTCCGTTCTCCCTTTGTCGCCGTTCCACAGGAGAGCCGGCTTGATGAGGCATATTCGCCTGTATTTCTCATTATTGGGTGAGGGCGTGCGACTCCTTATCCTCACAAGATAATCCCTGCCGACGATAGGCGGGAAAGGGTGATGTCCATCTCGTCTTCACATCCGACATCAATTTCTGAGTTTGTGAGTTTTGACGGCGCTGTACGCCGAAGTCAGCAATGCGTCCGACCGGATCGCTATCGCGATCTCGAAGCGATGCCGCCTTTTACGCCTCGGATCGTGCGCGGCGGCGGTTACTCATACGCGCCGGCGAGTATGGGCGGACAGGCAGTGGTGGAAGAGAACAGCGCTTTCAATCGGATTCTCGAGATGGATGCGGAAAGCGGCATTCTCGAATGCGAAGGGGGGACGACGCTTGCAAGGGTCTATGACGTCGCAGCCCGCAAAGGGTGGTTCCTTCCGGTACAACCTGGATATCCACTGATCACGGTTGGTGGATGCGTCGCTGCGGATGTCCATGGGAAAAACCAGTTTCGGGATGGGACGTTTCGCAGGCATGTTGCAGGACTGCGGTTATTTCATCCCCGCCATGGAATTCTTGAGCTCAGCCGTACTGCCCGACCGGAGGTATTTGATCTGACCTGTGGAGGTTTCGGCCTGACAGGTCGGATAGTGACGGTAAGGATGCAACTGGAAAAACTACCGGGAATGCACGTTCGAAAGTTTTCGCATCGAATCCGAAATATAGAGGAAGCACCCGCCCTGATGGAGCAATATGCGCTTCAGGCAGCGTCGTTGTATACATGGCATAATTTTTCGGCTACCGGCGAACATTTCGGAAGAGGCTTCCTTTACGGGGCGGAATTTGTACCCGGGGAAAGCCACGAAGGAAACCATCCGAAACCCAGGACGGCGCCAATAGACTCCAAGGCACGCGGCGAGCTGCGATTCCAGTTCCTCAATGTTCATACGATCCAGCTTTTCAACTTCGCATATGAGTTATTTCAACTTGCATCAGGAAACAATGTCACCATTGAACTGTTCGACTTTCTCTTCCCGATTTCCGGCAAGGTGTTTTACTACAAGCTCTTTGGGAAAAAAGGATTCCACGAATACCAGATGATCATCCCGCGAGCTGCATTTCGGGAGGTTGCTCAGGGGATTCGTCATTATTTGGAGCGTGATCGGGTGGCGATCTGTCTGGCTTCGTGCAAACTTTTTCGCGGCGATCAGTCCTTACTTCGGTTCGACGGAAATGGAGTCTGTCTGGCTCTCGACTTTCCGAGGGATACGAACAGCGAAGCGTTTTCATCACACCTGGACCGGATCATAACGGATTGCGGAGGGCTCCCGAATATCATTAAAGATTCTCGCCTCCCCCAAGCGGTGGTGCGTGATTGCTATCGTGAATACGACGTATTCAGAGGCGCTCTGCGGAAATTCGACCCGGACCGGATTTATCGCTCGGAGACATCGAAGCGGTTGGAGTTATGACCTGGATTGTTGTTGGTGCATCGACCGGTTTGGGCAGGGCACTATCGGAGTGCTTGGCCCAGGAAGGGAAGTCTTTGCTGCTTGTGTCAAGAGATCCCAGGGATTTGAATTCCCTCGCTTCCGATCTGAGGATCCGCTTTGAGGCGGAGGTATCTTGCGTTTGTTACGACGCTGAAGATCACGTCGGGTTGGCAAATCTTCTGGGTGGCAGTATTGCTGACGGAAATTCCGTTGAAGGAATCATGTTCCCTATAGGATATGTTGAAGCCGGAGATCGGTGCGACCTGTCCTCCATCGACAGCGAGAGACTTGTAAAGGTGAATTTCCTGTCGATTGTATCGGTGATAAGTAAATTCCTGCCGGGGATGATAGAAGAAGGGAAGGGGGTGCTTGTGGGTTTCGGTTCTATCGCAGGAACACGAGGAAGGGCGGGGAACGCCGTATATTCCGCGACAAAGCGAGCGCTTCAAAGTTATTTCGAGAGTCTTCGCCACCGATGCGAACGGAATGGTCTTCTCATCCAATTTTATATTTTAGGTTATATGGATTCGAACCTCGCGTTTGGCCAGAATCTGCTTCTTCCAAAAGCGGATCCCGGGCAGATCGCGAAGTCAATCATCGCGAACCTTCGGAAAGGCGGTGGGACCAGGTTCCTCCCGGCCTTCTGGAAGTCGATATGCCTCCTCGTTAGAGCCATCCCCTGGTTTATTTTCAAGCGGATGCAGTTTTGATGACTCAGTCTTCATCCGTTGAAAATCCAGTCATGACGAAACCTTGTATCAGTATGTTCTTCCCCGTGTACCGGGACGAAGTGACAGTCTTACGTGTGGCAGAAAAGTCTCTATCGCTGCTCCGGCAAGAGGCATCCGAGTTCGAACTGATCATCGTGAACGACGGTTCTCCGGATAAGGCAGGAGAGATTGCCGATGTGATTGCCCGGAGGGAGTCGAATGTCCGGGTTATTCACCATCCGCACAATATGGGCTACGGCCATGCTCTTCGCTCTGGTTTCCGTGCTTCCCGATTCGAATGGATAGGATTCACGGACGGTGATGACGAGTATGAGATCGACGATCTGCGGAAATTGCTCAGGTTGAAAGATTATTATGATCTTATCATCACGTTCCGATACGCGAAGCGTTATAGCGGTTTTCGGATGTTCATTTCCTACGTTTACAATAAGCTCCTCCGTCTGATTTTTAAAACTCGTTACAGGGATATCAGTTGCGGACTTCGCCTGATTCGAAAAGAGGTTGTAGAGGAATTGGACCTCGTTTCATCAAGTCCCTTCATAGGGGCGGAAATTGCGATCAGGGTGATGCTCAAAGGTTTCCGTGTCGGGGAAGTTGGGGTACAAACATTTCCAAGGGAATTCGGGAAAGGATCTTCGACGTCCCTGAAAAACATCCTGGCAACGATAAAAGATATGATCAAGGTGTACAGGCAAATATTCTCACGCGATTACGATCTCCCGATTAATCGCCGCTGATATGGCTCCGTTGATTCAACAGCCATTTCCATTATGACCGAACAAGTTCAGGATCTCAGAGTCATTTACCGCCGCCGGTTCAGCCAAACCACAGCCTATCGCAACCGCGTGTGGCAAGAGCTAATGGCTTCCCTTTTCAGCTCCTGGGTTAGGCCGGACGCAACGGTGCTTGATCTTGGCTGCGGCTATGGGGAGTTCATCAACAACGTACGGGCAGGCCGTAAGCTGGCGATGGACCTGAACCCCGATGCGCCGAAGCATCTTGCCAAAGGCGTTGAATTCATGGAGCAAGATTGCTCTGCAGAGTGGCCACTGCCCGACCAGACGCTGGACGTTGTGTTTAGCAGCAACTTTTTCGAGCACCTGCAGGACAAGACTTCACTAAAGCGCGCTTTGCAGCAGGCTTTCCGTTGCCTTATACCTGGGGGGCGGCTGATTGCAATGGGACCAAACATCAAATATGTGCCAGGCGCTTACTGGGACTTTTTCGATCACCACCTCCCTTTAAGCGAGGCGTCCCTTGGTGAAGCTCTCGAAGTCGAGGGGTTTGCTCTTGAGAAGGTTGTACCCCGGTTTCTTCCTTACACGCTGGTTAACGCCCCCGAATACCCGATCTTCCTGCTGAAACTATACTTGGCGTTGCCTTGCATTTGGTGGCTCAAGGGGCGGCAATTTCTTGTCGTGGCTGTGCGTCCCATAGCCTAACGCCGCGAGTGTTGAAAGTCCTCGTTATAAACTTTTCCTTGAACTTGCGATTAGTCGCCCAACTGTGATCCCGTGGCGAGAGCGGTTTGTTGCGGGTGGGCCCTAGGCGCTGACGGAGATTGAAGCCGGCCGCGGCCGAAGGCCGACATTTCCAGCCGAAACCGTTTACGGATCCCAGCTTATAGAGTCCTTTCGTTTGGTGTTCCAGTTGAATACGGTTGGTTATCTGGGAAAAAAGTAGTTCCGTCCGCCGGTCTCACGCCGGTACGCACTCCTACGACGAAAGAAAACCGCATATGAAGGTATTGATGCAAGCGCGCGTTAATCTTTATGACGCGCCCGGAGGTGACACGATACAGATTCTCAAGACACGAGAGCATCTGGAACGCTTGGGTATTTCATGCGATCTGTCCATCGCTCCGGTGCAAGACTACGGTTCATACGACATCGTCCATCTCTTCAACTACACGAGAATTCAGGAAACGTACTGGTTCGCCCGTGAGGCGAAGAGGGCCGGGAAACCCGTCGTCCTTTCCACTGTGTACTGGGACAACGAGGAAACGGAGCGGAAGGCGGACTTGGGGTGGAGGAAGAGACTGACCGGAAAAATGAGCATGGATCAGATTGAGCGCTTGAAAGGTCTTTGGCGACTGGTCGGTGAACGTCAATGGAACAAGGCGAACCTGAACCTCGTGAGGAAAGGATTTCTAGGCTTACAAAAGGAGGCAATCGGGTACATCGATCATTTCCTTCCGAATTCCGAAGGAGAAATGTCCCTGTTTCAATCGAAATTCGGCCAGCAGAAGGTTCTACCCTACACGGTGGTTCCTAACGGTATCGATCCCGACGTGTCGTTCGACGGCTCTCCGAACCCCAATACCGAATATGAAAATTGCGTGCTCTGCGTCGGGAGGATCGACGGTCGCAAGAACCAGGTCAATCTCGCCAAGGCGTTGAAGGAAAGCCCTTTCCCGCTGGTGTTCGTTGGTCAGCCGGCGCCCAACCATACCTCATATATGAAAAAATTGCGCGATGAAGCCGGACCTCGTTGTCATTTCCTGGGACAATTACCGAACAAGGAAGTGTACCGATTGTATAGAAGCGCAAGAGTGCACTGCCTGCCGAGTTGGTATGAAACCCCGGGCCTGGCGAGCCTCGAAGCCGCCGCGGTCGGTTGCAATATCGTCGTTACGGACCGAGGATCGACACGTGAATACTTTGGAGAGTACGCGTATTACTGTGAGCCCGATTCCGTAGAATCGATCCGGGACGCGGTCATTCGTGCATACGGTGCCCCGAAAAACGAGGATTTGAAAAGACACGTCGTTCGGAATTTTACGTGGGCGAAGACTGCCGAAAAAACCGCGGAGGCCTACGAGACGGTAGTGGCGCACGGTTCGGTGCATGGAAGAGAGAAATAAGTGATGAATGGCGGTCCCCACGCCGATGGCTCCAAACGAAGGAAAGACAGATTACGCGTTGCCATCCTCGGCGCGCGTTGTCTGCCGGGGACGTATGGGGGGACGGAAACATTTACCGAGGTGCTGGCCACCGGCTTGGTCGCGCGCGGGCACGAAGTCACCGTCTATTGCTGTTCGCCGTATCAGAAAGATAAATCTTCGGATTACAAGGGGATCCGCCGAGTAGTCTTGCCGACCATTCGTCTCGCCGCAATGGAGAAATTCGTATATGCGGCGCTTTCCTTTTTCCATGTATGCACCTCGTCTGCGGACGTCATCCTGATGAACCAGGTGGGAGGGGGGCCGTTCTGCGTGGTTCCGAGGATCTTTGGGAAGAAGGTAGTAATAAACCCTGACGGCCTGGATTGGAAAAGGAGCCGATGGGGATGGGTCGGTTCGACAGTACTCAAGCTGTTCGAGCGAATCTCCGCTGTCGGTGCGAGCTGCATTGCGGCGGATTCGCAGGCGATCGCGGATTACACGTGGGAAAATTACAAGAAACGAGCGGTCTATATCCCATATGGGGCGGATTCGGCGCAGTTCGACAACGTCGATCCCTTGGAAGTGGAAGGACTGCGTCCCAACGAGTATTTTGTCCAAATCTGCCGGCTTGAGCCGGAGAACAACGCCCACTTGGCAATCCGGGAGTTCGAACAGGTGGAAACTGATAAGGGCTTGGCCATTGTAGGTGGAAGCCCGTATAGCTACAAGTACGGTGAGATGCTACGGAAAACAAAAGACCCGAGAATCAGGCTTCTCGGAGGGATCTACGGGCCAAGATACAGGGCATTGATGAAGAACGCCTTCGCCTATGTCCACGGTCACGAAGTGGGGGGCACCAACCCGGTTCTCCTCGACGCCATGGCAGCAGGGCAGTGCATAATTGCGCTTGATGTTCCATTTAATAGGGAAGTGCTTGGAAACGCAGGTTTCTATTTTACGAAAACCGATGGAGATCTGTCCTCTAAAGTCCGTTACGTGTTGGAACACCCCGAAGAGAGATATCTTTATAGAAAGAAAGCAGAACAGAGGGTGAGGGAGATGTTTCCATGGAGTCGAACGATCAATGAGCATGAAGCGTTGTTCTTCAAACTGGTACACAAAATGACCGAGGGGTCTTAACGGCTGTAAATTGAGAATAGTCGTAACGGGTTGCAATGGTTGTATCGGATCGCATATCGTTCCGGCGCTAACGGAGGCAGGGGACGCCGTGACGGGAACCGTCGAACCAGGGATCGCAAGCGGGCCTGCGGATCTTCCTTTGCACAC
>Ga0172370_10006906_pt1 | contig 14071 bp, 6 predicted proteins | sample LakKiv5m_FD_114538 | JGI IMG/M metagenome (GOLD analysis project Ga0172370, IMG submission 114538) | Freshwater microbial communities from Kabuno Bay, South-Kivu, Congo - kab_022012_11.5m | ecosystem: Environmental > Aquatic > Freshwater > Lake | place: Democratic Republic of the Congo...
AGCTTGCCGCCGAAGTCGCGCCCGCCGCCCACGAGCATCATGCCGGCCAACTCGTCGTAGACCGCGAGCGCGCCGATGCGGGCCGCGACCGTGCCGACGGGCGTGGTCGTCCACTTCTGCGCCGCTGGATCGTAGACCGAGAGGCTGTTCTGCGCGTCGCTGTTTGGGTCGCGCCCGCCGAAGACCGCGAAGACCCACGTGCCGGTCTTCTTCTTGACCCAGGCGCACGCCGCCTCCGCGAGCGGTGGAGCCTTGTTGGACGCGGGCTGCACCGAGACCGTGGAGTTCGCGCCGTTGAGCGTGATGGCGTAGAGCGTGTCTATGGTCTCGTAGTTGTCGGGTGCTGTGAGCTTCTGGCCGCCGAAGTGGTAGACGAGGCCGGGCTGCTCCGGGTGAGCCGCCGCACAGCCGTGCATGATCGTGAGGAAATCATCGGAGCCCGGGAGCTTCTGCCACGTCGCGTTGCCGTCGGCCAGGTCGATCCACAGGCCGCCGTTGCCGCCGACGTTCTCGCCGCCGAGCAGCACCGCCTGATGCGGCGTCTTGGTCACCGCGCCGGCCGCGTGCACGCGGTAAGTGTCGATGGGCGCGACGTGCTGCGGGTTGGTCTTGGGCAGGTCCGACAGCCGCGTCCAGACGGGGCCAGCGGCCTTGAGCTCCAGGCGCCATGGGTTCATCGCGACGGGCTCGGATCCGTTCTGGTCGCCCGCCACGAGCAGGAACGCGCCGGCCACGGGATCCCAGGTCAACACAGGGTGGAAGCGCGGTTCGGGCCAGCCGAGCGTGGCCACGTCGGTCGACTTGGGCACGAAGCGGCTCCACGTTTCGGTGCCGAGATCCAGCACGTAGAGGTCGTTGGCGACGTGGTAGGTGTCGGTGGCGCTCTGCCCCGCGATGTCTGCGCGGAAACCGCCCCACACGACCATCTTGCGCTGCACGGGGTCGAGCGCGCCGGCCCAGTTCTCGCGCGGGGTCGGCGGGCCCTGCCACAGCGTGTCGAAGCCCTTCGCGAACGGCAGGTAGTTGCAGATGGCGGCCGAGGCGTCGTGCAAGCACTCGACCTTCGCGGCCTGATCCGCCGGCTCGTTGCACAGGCTCGCGGGCGGTACGCAGCCATCGCCGCACAGCGAGCCGACCACAACGCTCTGTCCCGCGGCGTTCGTGTAGCTGAACGTCTCGTCGGTCTTGCCGTCGCAGTTGTCGTCGAGTCCGTTGCAGCTCTCCGCGGCGGCCTTGCTCGCCGAGCCGCCCGCGTCGACCGAGCACATCGCTGCCTTCGTGGTCGCGTTGCACTCGACCTTGCCCGCGCTCGCGCTCCCCGTGTGGCACTGGCCGATCGCGCCGTCGCACGCGTCGCCGAGCGGGACCTTCTTGCCGTCGACGAGCAGGGACAGCTCCTCGTCCGTCAGGCCGTCGCAGTCGTTGTCCAGGCCGTCGCAGAGCGTCTCCTCCTTCTCGTAACCCGGGACCTTGGACGCGTCGCACTTGATGACGAGGACGTCGGTGTTGACCTTCGCCTCGCACACGGTCTTGACGTCAAACATAAATTCCTTACAAACACCCTTGTTGCACAGCTCGATCGGATCGCCCGGGTTGGTCGTGGGCTCGTTCCACTTCGGGTCCTCGTAGTCCTTGAGGCAGTCCTTGTCGAAGTCGTTGATGTTCGACTGGAGCGCGTCGATGACCCCGTCGGCGTTTTTGTCCTTGGGCTTGGTCTGATCGGTGCCGACCTCCGTGCCGTCCGGGATGCCGTCGGCGTCGGAGTCCGTGTCGTTGGGGTTGAGGCCCTTGTTGACCTCGTACACGTTGGGCAGGCCGTCACCGTCGTAATCCTCGTTCGCCGGTGCGCACACGCCCTTGTCCTTGATGCACACGTCGCCGCCGCAGTCGCCGTCGCTCGAGCACGCGGTGCCGCACACGCCGTCGATGCAGGTGCCGGCCTCGCACTCGTCGCTCTGGAAGCAGATCGAGCCGATCTTCTTCTTTGCCTTCTTCTTGCAGCCGCCGGCGCCGAACCCGGTCAAGGCGATGAACAGGATGCAGACGAGGCCGATGGGGCGGCTCGTGCGGTCGAATGGGCGGATCATGGCGGGTCGGCTCCTCGTGGCAGGTCGGATGGCGCGCGAAAGCGAGCCAATACGGTACCAAGGACTGCGCCGTCGGAGCAAGGCTCACGCGTCGCCATGGCCAGTTTGCCTCGCGCGCCCGATCGGGCAGACTCGGGGCATGAACGATCCGCACGCCTGCCTAGCCCAGCCCTCGCTCTCCGGTCGCTTCGGTCCCTTCGGTGGGCGCTACGTCGCCGAGACGCTCATCGACGCGCTCGACGCGCTCGACGCCGCGCGCCTCGACGCGATGGCCTCGCCTGCGTTCATCGCCTCCTACGACGCGCTGCTGCGCCAGTACGCTGGCCGTCCGACGCCGCTTACGGAGTGCGCGCGCCTCGCGGAGCATGCCGGCGGCGCCCGGATCTTTTTCAAGCGCGAGGACCTGCTGCACACGGGCGCGCACAAGCTCAACAACGTAATCGGTCAGGTGCTGCTCGCGCTGCGCATGGGCAAGACGCGGCTCATCGCGGAGACCGGCGCGGGGCAGCACGGCGTCGCGGCCGCGACGGTGGCCGCTCGTATGGGCCTGCCGTGCATCGTGTACATGGGCGAGCTGGACATGGAGCGGCAGGCGCCGAACGTCGCGCGGATGCGGCTGCTCGGGGCGGAGGTGCGGGGTGTCGGCGCCGGCTCGCGCACGCTCAAGGACGCGATGAACGAGGCGATGCGCGACTGGGTGACCAACGTCCTCGACACGTTCTACGTCATCGGATCGGTCGCCGGGCCGCACCCCTACCCCACGATGGTGCGCGACTTCCAGCGCGTCATCGGCGACGAGGCACGCGCGCAGATGCTGGATTGTACTGGGAAACTTCCCGATGTGGCGGTGGCGTGCGTGGGTGGCGGATCGAACGCGATGGGGCTATTTCACGCGTTCCGCGAGGATCCGGGCGTCAGGCTCGTGGGCGTGGAGGCGGCCGGGCGGGGGATCGACACGCACGCGCACGCGGCGACGCTGACCCTGGGCTCGCCCGGGATCCTGCACGGATCGCTGTCGTACGTCTTGCAGGACGAGGACGGACAGATTCTGGAAACACACAGTATTTCCGCCGGATTGGACTATCCCGGCGTGGGCCCCGAGCACAGCTTCCTCAAGGAGTCGGGGCGCGCCGCGTACGTCACGGCGACCGACGACGACGCGATCGCGGCCTTTCAGCTCAGCGCGCGCCTCGAAGGGATCCTGCCCGCGCTCGAGACGAGCCACGCCATCGCCGGCGCGCTGCGCGCCGCGGCCAAGCTCCCCAAGGACGCGATCGTGCTGGTGAATGCGAGCGGGCGCGGCGACAAGGATCTGGAGACGGTGCGGAGGGTGCTGGGGCTCTGAGCGCGGTGGGGACCGCCTTGGACCCTCGCGTCAACCGGCCAACGCCCGCGGGAACAGCACGTTGTTCTCGAGGTGGATGTGCTCGTGCAGCTCCCGCTCGAGCCACTGCAAGCCCTGCCACAGCGCGGTCCAGGTCGCGCACGCGCCCTCCGGGATCGCGTAGTCGTGGGTCAGCTCGCGCAGCTGCACGAGCATCTCGCCCACGGCGTCGTGCTCCGCGAGCATCATGCGCACCGGCGCGCCTGCCGACGCACCCTGCCCCGACTTGATCCACGGGAAGAGCACGCGCTCCTCCTTGACCATGTGCGGATCCAGGTCGTCCTTGAGCGCGATGACGAGGTTCTTGATGGCGTTGAGCCGCTCGCGATCCTTCGGTCCGTGCACGTCGTAGACCTTGCGCGCCATCTGCTCGAGACGCGGCAGCTCGGTGTAGAGCGGCACGTGGTAGGCCTCCAGGATGTGGTTGATGAGCGCGTCGAGCGGCTCCGCGTCCCAGCGCGTGGCGGGCTTCGTCTGGCGGGCCTCTTCCTCGGCGATCTCGGCCAGAACGGTGTCGACCGCGATGCCCTTGCCCGAGCAGGCCTCGGCGATCGTCCTGCCGCCGCCGCAGCAGAAGTCGATGCCGTGGCGATGGAAGATCTTGACGGCGTGGGGGTGCTCGGTGGCGAGCTGACCGACGGTGCTCTGGGTGGCGTACATGGGTTCCTCTCGGGGTGAAGGGCGCTGCGGCCCGGGTCTGGTGCTGGAGCAGAGCAAGCGGCGTGCCGAAACAGAGAGGATTGACTTTACACAGGATTCCGTGTGACGTTGTCGGCATGACAACGCGCCATGTGTTGTCGACATGACCCGAGATAGTGTCAAGATGACAACACTTCCCGTCCGCCCGCTCCTCGACATCGCGCTCGATCTCTGCGCCAACCTCGCGGCCGACGACCGCTACCGCCGCCTGGTGAGGGCGGTCATGACCCTCGTGCCCTGCGACGCCGCTGCGCTGTTGCGACTGGAGGCTGGGGTGCTCGTGCCGGTGGTGGTCGAGGGGCTGCTCGACGACACGGTGGGGCGGCGCTTCGTGGTGGCGGATCATCCGCGGCTCGCGGCGATCCTAGGCGCCAAGGGGCCGACGCGCTTCGAAGGGAGCGACCTGCCCGATCCGTTCGACGGGCTCGTGTCGGCGCATCCAGACGCGCTCTCGCGGGTGCACGCGTGCATGGGTGCGCCGCTCGTCGTGGAGGGGCAGACGCTCGGCGTGCTGGCGGTGGACGCGCTGGATCCGCGCGCGTTCGACGACCTCGACGACCAGACGGTGGCCACGCTCGCGGCGCTCGCCGGCGCTGCGATGCGGACGGCGGAGCTCATCTCGACCATCGAGCGGGACGCGGCGCATCAAGGCCTCGTCGCGAAGCAGCTCCAGCGCGACACGCGGGCCCGTGACGGCGCGGAGATCCTGGGTCAGGGCGAGGCCGCGCGGCGGTTGCGCGCAGAGGTCGCGCTCATCGGCGCGTCGGATCTCACCGTGCTCGTCACGGGCGAGACCGGGGTGGGCAAGGACGTGGCGGTGCGCGCCATCCACCAGCGATCCGCGAGGCGGGACGCGCCGCTCATCCAGGTCAACTGCGCCGCGCTGCCCGAGTCGATCGCGGAGAGCGAGCTTTTTGGCCACGTGAGGGGCGCTTTTACCGGCGCGAACGACACCAGGGCGGGCAAGTTCGAGGTCGCCGACAAGGGCACGCTCTTCCTGGACGAAGTGGGAGAGCTGCCGCTGTCCGTACAGCCCAAGCTGCTGCGAGCGCTGCAATCGGGCGAGGTGCAGCGGGTGGGATCGGACAAGGCGCTGCGGGTGGATGTGCGTGTGATCGCAGCGACAAACCGGAATCTCGTCGAGGAGGCGCGGGCAGGGCGCTTTCGGGCGGATCTGTATCATCGGCTGGCGGTCTATCCCATGCAGGTGCCGCCGTTGCGGGAGCGCATGGAGGACGTGCTCCTGCTCGCCGGCTACTTCCTCGATGCCGCGCGCGCAAGGCTGGGCCTGGGGCCGGTGAGGCTCGCGCCCGACGCGAGGGCGGCGTTGCTGGACTACACCTATCCGGGAAACGTGCGCGAGCTGGAGCACCTCGCGCTGCGGTCGGCGCTGCGGGCTTCGAAGGGCAGGCGGCATGAGACGATCGTCGTCGAGGCGGCGCATCTGGGACTGGAGGCGGCCGGCGGCGTGAATGCGCCAGACGTGAGCGCGGCGGACAAGGCGGAGGTCGTGCTCGGCGTGCCGCTCCGCAAGCAAGTGGAGGCGTTTGAGCGGCGATGTGTGGCCGTGGCGCTGGCGCAGAGCGGCGGGAAGGCCGCGGAGGCTGCGCGGCGCTTGGGCATGGACCGGAGCAACTTTCATCGGCTCGTGCGGCGGCTGGGAGCGAATTGACGCCGCGCTGTCCGCCGTATCGTGGAAGGCGAGGCCGCCTGCGCTTCGCTCGGCTACGAGCTTCAGCCCGCCCGCCGCACCGGGAGGCGAGCGGCCGGGGCCGCGGCTAGCCACGGCAGGTCGGCCATCGCAGCCACGCCGAGCTCGCCCGCCTCAAGGCATGCGACGATAGGCTCCTCGGGGCGACGCGCGAGGTCTTGGAGACGACGGTCCCCGGCGACCTCATCGCCAACGCAGCGGCGTGGCCGCGAGCCGGCGGCGAAGTGGCTGGTTTCGCTGGTGGGCAATCGATGAGACTGACCGCGTCGGCGGCTCATCGGCAACATCGCATGCAGCCGCTTCGGATGCGAGCGCGTTCTTTGGAACTGGGCCCGCCCGCAGCACGCCGGGCCCCAAGCATCCCGCATTCGGGTTGCTTATGTCACCTCTTCGTGGTAGAAAACCACACCACGAGATGGCACAGAAGCTCGTGAATTTACGCCACTTTGAGATTGCACCACGCAGGGGTTGAAGCACACATGGCCGACATCGACGAGATCCTCGCCCGGGCGGGCGAAGAGACGACAGACGCTGCGACCGCTCTTCCGACGGAAGAGGGCGAATACAATGCGGATTCCATCAAAGTCCTGAAGGGCCTCGACGCGGTTCGCAAGCGGCCCGGCATGTACATCGGCGACACGGACGACGGTTCGGGTCTGCACCACATGGTCTTCGAGGTCGTCGACAACTCGGTCGACGAGGCGATGGCCGGCCACGCGACTCACATCGAGGTGGTCGTCCACGCGACGGGCGCGGTGAGCGTGACCGACAACGGACGCGGCATCCCGGTTGGGCTTCACGAAGACGGGCGCAGCGCGGCCGAGGTCGTGATGTGCGAGCTGCATGCGGGCGGCAAGTTCGATCAGAACTCGTACAAGGTCTCGGGCGGCCTGCATGGCGTCGGCGTCAGCGTCGTCAACGCGCTCAGCGAGTCGCTCAAGCTCGAGATCTGCCGCGAGGGCGGCGTGTGGTACATGGAGTTCAAGCACGGTGACGCCGTCGCGCCGCTGCGTCGGATCGGCAACACGGACCGCACGGGCACGAAGGTCACGTTCAAGGTCGACACGGAGATCTTCACGCAGACGGAGTACAGCTTCGACACGCTGGCGCACCGGCTGCGCGAGATGGCGTACCTGAACAAGGGACTGACCATCTCGATCGCCGACGAGCGGGACGGCAAGTCACACACGTTCTGCTACGCGGGCGGCATCATGTCGTTCGTCGAAAACCTGAACAAGAACAAGGGAGTCGTCAACGATCGTCCGATCTACATCAGCGCCGATCGCGACCTCGGAGACGGGCGATCGCTCTTCGTGGAGCTGGCGATCCAGTGGAACGACAGCTACCAGGAGCAGGTCTTCTGCTTCACGAACAACATACGTAACCGCGATGGCGGAACGCATCTGACGGGCTTTCGGCAGGCGCTCACCCGCATCGTCAACGACTACGCGGACGCGGAGGGCTTGCTCAAGCAGCACAAGACCGCGCTGACGGGCGATGACATCCGCGAAGGGCTCACCGCGGTCATCGCGGTGAAGCTGCCCGATCCAAAATTCAGCTCGCAGACCAAGGAGAAGCTCGTCTCGAGCGAGGTCACGCCGCTCGTGCAGAACGTCGTGGCGGAGAAGCTGCTGCAGCACTTCCAGGAGAACCCGAAGGACGCCAAGGGCGTCATCGGCAAGGCGGTCGAGGCGGCGCGTGCGCGCGAGGCGGCTCGCAAAGCGCGTGAGATGGTGCGGCGCAAGGGCGCGCTGGAGACCGCGTCGCTGCCCGGCAAGCTCGCCGACTGCCAGGAGCGCGATCCCGCGAAGAGCGAGCTCTTCCTCGTCGAGGGCGAATCGGCCGGCGGCTCCGCGAAGAGCGGGCGCGATCGCAAGACGCAGGCGATCCTGCCGCTCAGAGGCAAGATCCTGAACGTGGAGCGCGCGCGCTTCGACAAGATGCTCTCTTCACAAGAGATCGTCACGCTCATCACCGCGCTCGGCACGGGCATCGGGACCGACAGCTACGACATCAACAAGCTGCGCTACCACAAGATCGTCATCATGACGGACGCCGACGTCGACGGCCTGCACATCCGGACGCTGCTGCTCACGTTCTTCTTCCGGCAGTTCCCAGAGATCATCGAGCGCGGCTACCTGTACATCGCGCAGCCGCCGCTCTATCGCGTCAAGAAGGGCAAGAAGGAGACGTACCTCAAGGACGACACGGCCAAGGACGCCTACATGCTCGAGAGCGGGACCGAGGATACGACGGTCGTGGGGCGCGAGGGGCCCGTCGCCGGCGACGCGCTGCGATCGCTGCTGCGCCAGGTCATGGAGTACCGGCGCGTGCTGGATCGCGTGCATGCGTCGCGCGGGCGGCGGATGGATCGGCGCGTGCTGGAGGCGATGCTGCAAGGGACGAACCTGGATCGCGAGGTGCTCGGCGGGCGCGGCGCGGTGGAGGCGGCGGTCGAGGAGATCCGCGCGTGGCTCCTGACGCGTTACGCGGACATGGGCACGATCCGACACGAGGTGATGCGGGACGAGGAGCATGACGCGTGGGTCGTGCGGTTCGATACGCGTGTGGCGGGGCTGCCGAAGGAGACGCTGGTCAACGTCTCGCTCGTGACGAGCCCGGAGATCGAGGCGCTGCGGACGAAGGTCGCGCTGCTGCGGGAGCGGATCGGTGACGCGCCCTATCACCTGAAGGCTGGCAATGACAAGCCCGAGGAGACGGTCACGGACGCGGAGGCGCTGCTCGATCGCGTCTTCGAGATCGGCCTCAAGGGCACCGCGCTGAACCGATTCAAGGGCCTCGGCGAGATGAACCCGGAGCAGCTCTGGGAGACGACGATGGAGCCGTCGCGTCGCACGTTCCTGGGCGTTCGCGTGGACGACGCGGTAGAGGCGGACAACATCTTCACGGTGCTGATGGGCGACGCCGTGGAGCCGCGGCGTGACTTCATCGTGCAGAACGCGTTGAATGTCAGGAACTTGGATATCTAGCGCGCGGGCACCCGGTCCCCCGGTCCGCCGGCTAGTCGTCCTTGGTGCCGAACTCCTCCTCGAGGTGCTCGACGCGCAGCGCGTAGTCTTCCCACTTGTGCATCGCCGTGTCGACTTCGGCGCGCAGCGTCGACTCCTCTTCGCCGAGCGTGCGAAGCTCGGCGGGTGTTAGCGCGGCCTCGGCGAGGTGCATCGTCGCGTAGCGGCCCTCGATCTCCTTGAGGCGCGCTTCGTTCCTCGCGATCTGGGCCTCGAGCGCTGCGAGCTTGTCCTTGAGCGGCTTCGCGGCGCGCGAAAACGCGTTGCGGCGTTCGGCTTCCTCGCGCTTGCGCGCCTTGCGCAGGTCTTCGTCACGCGCCTCGTCGCGCCTGGACGGCGTTGGCTGTGCCGCCGTCAGCACGGCCTGCGACGCGGCGTTCTCGTCCGAGCGCAGCAGCGCGTCGAGAAGGTCGGGATCACCGCCGGCCTTGCGATAGAGGTAGGCGTCGTAGTCCCCGATGAACGGCGTCGCCCAGCCACCGGGCAAGATCTCGAGGATCTTGTTCGTGACCGCGTTGATGAAGTAGCGGTCGTGACTCACGACGACGATCGTGCCCTTGAAGGACTCGAGCGCGTTCTCAAGGACTTCGCGGCTCGTGAGATCGAGGTGGTTCGTCGGCTCATCGAGCAGCAGCACGTTGGGCGCGCGCAGCACCATCTTGGCGAGCGCGAGACGCGCCTTCTCGCCGCCTGAGAGAACGCCGACCTTCTTGTCCGCGTCGCCGCCGGAGAAGAGAAACGCGCCGAGGATCGAGCGGATCATGGCTTGCGTCTCGCCGGTCGCCGCCGCCTTGGCTTCTTCGTAGACAGTCTTGTCGGCGCGCAGCGCGGCGACCTGATGCTGTGCGAAGTAGTCCGAACGAACGTTCGATCCCACGCGACGCGTGCCGCCTTGAATGTCGGTCACGCCCGCTAACATCTTGAGAAGCGTCGATTTTCCCGCGCCGTTGGGGCCGACGAGCGCGATGCGATCGCCGCGATGGATGCCGAGATCGAGCGACGGGAAGACGACGTTGTCGCCCCAGGCCTTGTGCGCTCGCTCGAGCGAGAAGACCTCGTGACCCGAGCGCGCGGGCTCCGGGAAGCGGAAGCGAATACCGGAGGACTCAGGCGGGATCTCGATGTGCTCGAGCTTGGCGAGCGCTTTCATGCGGCTCTGTGCCTGCTTGGCCTTCGTCGCCTTCGCGCGAAATCGTTCGACGAATCGCTCGAGATGCGCGCGCTCGCGGTCGACCTTCGCCTTTGCCTTGACGAGCAGCTCGCGGCGTTCGCTGCGGCCTTCAATGAAGTCATCGTAGCCGCCGGGATAGAGCGTGATGCCGCTCGGGCCGAGCTCGGCGATCGACTTCGGCATGCGATTGAGGAAGTAGCGATCGTGCGAGACCGCGACCACCGCGCCGTCGTAGTCCTCGATGAACCCTTCGAACCACGCGAGCGCTTCGAAGTCGAGGTGGTTGGTCGGCTCGTCGAGGAGCAGAACATCGGGATGCGCGACGAGCAGGCGTGCGAGCTGCGCCCTCATCAGCCAGCCGCCCGAGAGCACGGAGGCGGGTCCGGCGATTGCAGCGGGATCGAAGCCGAGCCCGCCGAGGACAGCCTGGGAGCGGTGCAGGATGTCGTCCGCTCCTACGGCATGCCAGCGATCGTCGGCACGCGCGAGCGTGTCGAGCGTCGACGGTGCGGCCGCGAATTCGGGCTCACGCGACATGCGATCGAGGATCGCATCGCGCTCGTCGCGGGCACGTCTCCAGCCCGGAATGCCGTCTAGAACGGCATCGAGCACGGTCGAGCCGGTCATCGGATCGACCTCCTGCGCGAGGTAGCCGATCCGCACGCCGCGGGACATAACGACCGCGCCGCCGTCGGCTTCGATCTCGTCACAGAAGATGCGCAGGAGCGTCGTCTTTCCCGCGCCGTTCGGGCCGACGAGGCCAATGCGGTCGCCCTGCTCGATCCGGAGATGGACGCCGGAGAACAGCGCGCGCGGACCGAATGACTTGGAGAGGCCGGAGGCTTGAAGGAGCATGACGCGGGTGACGAGCTACTTGCTCTTCGTCGGAGAGGTGGCGGGTCGGTTGGCGGGGCGCGTGCCGGAGGCGCAGATGTCGGCGGGTGGATCGACGTTGCGGCGCCAGAGCTGAATGTCGAGCGGCTTCCAGTGCTTGAGGTAGGGGTCGGAGAACTGCCTCTCGAGGTGGAAGTTGCCTGTCACCATCGCTCGCTTTGGGAGATCCTGCGGCGCGAAGTAGCTCATCTCGGCGGCCACGACATAGGCGACGCGATCGGTACAGGCGGTCTCCCAGAATACGTCCTCGGGCACGATCCGCGTCTTGAAGACCTTCGCGTTCGTGTCGACCTGCTGGCCCGACAGGCGTCGGCCCGAGAGGATGGCGATGAGCGGTGCGTAGTCCGAAGCGCCGGTGATCGTGTCGTCCGGTGTCGTGTGGTCCGCGACGTAGCGCGCGATCTCCTGGGCCGTCGAGAACCAACGCTTCTTGCTCCAGAGATAGTGCCGGATGCCGGTTTCGAGGTTTCCGCGCGTGCGCGTGTCGGACCAGAAGAGCGCGTGCGCGACCTCGCCCAACGCAGGGGAGACGGCGGCGGGCGTCCAGTCGAAGGTCAGCACCTCACCGGGCCCCTTCGAGGACCCCTTGGCCTCGATCTCCTCCGGATAAGCGGTGCCGTTGGCCCACAGACCGAGAGGCACCCAGAGCGAGAGCACCGCGAACGCAGCGATGGCGACGCCCCAGTGAGGCGCGGCACGCGTGTTTCCGACCGCGTGGAGCGAAGACGCACCGAGCTGCGCCGCGGTCACGAGCACGTACGCCGCGAGCAGCGAGAGCGAGGGCATCAGGATCGTGAAGTAGAAGTCATAGCGCTCCTTGAACATGCCGAGCTCCCCCATCGTGCCGAGCGCGACGAAGAATAGGAGCATCGAGACGCCGTCGGGACGCCGCGCGCCGGGCATCGCGGGCCACCAGCCGAGCGGGTTCCACAGCGGTCGCGAGACGCGCTCGGAGTCGGAGCGCGCGAGGAAGCGACTCGCAAGGAGCGCGGCGACCGGCGCGAAGAGCGCGAACCAGTAGTGCGCCGCGTGGTGGTAGAGGGACACGCGCAGATCCCGCCCTTGGAGCAGGAGGAAGAAGTTGTACACGAGCGCGTAGGGACCTTCGGACATCGGACGCAACGCCGGATCCTTCGGTGCTTTGAGCACGTGATAGGTGAACACGCCCGCGACGTAGCGATCGCCTCCGAGCAGCAAGAAGACCAGGTTGATCCCGCCGAAGACCGCGAGGAAGCCGCCCGCCAGCAACGCGGCGTCGCGGGTCTTCCACCACGGGGCGCGCACGTTCGACCCGCGACGGGGCGCGAACAGCGCGAGCACGACGAGCGTGAGGAAGCCGGCCACGGCGTACAGTCCCGTCGAGGCCGCCACGCCGAGCCACAGCCCAGCGCGCAACGACCGGCGCTCGAGCGCCTCCGCGAGTCCGAGTGTGAGGAAGAACGTCGCGAGGTTGATGCCCGTGAGGTTGGTGGAGGCCTTGAGCACCTCGCCGGCGAAGAGGAAGAGCGCGAAAGCGAGGACGCCGGCGGGTCTGCCGAAGTGCTTGCGGCCGATGCGCCAGAGCAGCAGCGACGTGCCGATCGACGCCGCGGCCGGGATCGCTTTCGCGAGCGTGTGGTGGAAGCCGAAGACGGTGAACGCGATCGCGGGCACGAGGATGTGTATGGGCGGGTGGCTGAAGAAGAAGTCGCGGTAGGGCCACGTGCCCTCGGACCAGGCCTTCGCGGCGTAGAAGTAGATGCCCTCGTCGGTCGTGGAATACCCGAGCCCGTGCAGCTTGAGCGACGCCCACGCAAAGGTCAGCACGGCGAGCAGGAAGGCCTCGATCGCGGTCGCCGTGGTATCCTCCGTGGACGGTGTGCTGGACTCCGAGAGCGCGGCGATGCACGCGGCTATCGCGACGCCGGCGGCGAGCTCCGAGAGCGCGCAGCAGAGGCCGGTCGTCCACGGTGCGCCGCGGGTCAGGTGCCAGGCGGGAAGGAGGAAGAGCGCGCCCAACGCGAGCGCATGGAGCGTGCGCGTGGAGGCCACCTTCGGGCGGATGAGCACGACGATCGTGCCCACGCCGAACCCGAGGGAGAGCAGCATGAAGAGGGCGCCTATGGGGCCCCGCGAATCAGAGCCGGACTCTGGAGCGCCCGAAACGAGACGCGCGATCGCGCTCAGAAAGGGCAGCTGGCTGGCTGCGCCGGAGACCACCGGTGCAGCGCCGAGGATCACCAGGAGGAGGGCGCCGAACGCTGCCAGCGAGCGCCCCCGGAGATCGCTGGCGCGTCGGCCCACGAGCACGAGGCCGGGCGCCACAAAGGCAGTGAAGACCGATGGCGGGAGCCCGAAGAGCGAGCCCATCAGCGGGTCGCCGGGGTAGACGCCGAGGCCTGGGTCCGCCTTCGATCTCGCGATGAGCGCGAGCAGGAGGGATGTCGCACCGGCGAGCGGAGCCGCGAGGGCGAGACCGCGCCGAACCTCGCCTTCACGGGGTTCGAGAAGCGCCGACGCGACCGCAGCTCCGGCGCCCAACAGGGCGAGCCAGGCCCAGGCCGAGGCGAGGAAGGACCACCTGACGGCGACGTCTCCCGACAGAGCCGCGAGCGCCGACGCGCCGTCCGGCGAACCGAGCGGACAGAGCAGCGCTCCGAAGAGGAGCGCCGCTCCGACGAGCAGCCAGGTGCGCGTACGTACCATGAGCCCTCAGTCGTAAAGCGGTAGCGCGACGCCCAGTGCCGCCTCGACGGCTCGCTCGGCGGCGGTGTAGGGGTCAATGTCTCGCGTGACGACGTCGTCGAGCAGCCGGTCTCCTCCGGCGTCGAGCCACGCTTGCAGCCGCGCGGAGAGGCCCTCGCGCATGAGCGCATCGAGCGTGTGCCGCGCGCGCATGCGAAGGCGTTGGCTGATCTCGCCCGACGCAGCGAGGTGCGTCGCGTGGGCTTCGATCTGGTCGATGAGCGCGTCGACGCCTTCGTTTCGCGTGGCGATCGTCTTGACGATCGGGGACTGCCACGTAGGGTGCTTGCCTTCCAGCGCCTGCAGCGCCATCAGGTCACCGACCGTCCGGTCGGCACCGTCCCGATCAGCCTTGTTGACGACGAAGATGTC
>Ga0172370_10006909_pt1 | contig 14065 bp, 13 predicted proteins | sample LakKiv5m_FD_114538 | JGI IMG/M metagenome (GOLD analysis project Ga0172370, IMG submission 114538) | Freshwater microbial communities from Kabuno Bay, South-Kivu, Congo - kab_022012_11.5m | ecosystem: Environmental > Aquatic > Freshwater > Lake | place: Democratic Republic of the Congo...
GCTTGTCCAGCATATACAACTGCTCGGGTTGTAACCCTCGTTTGATAAAGTCATCATTGTTTGGATCAGTGTCATAGATAAAAGGTGACACAGGTGGCTTTGGTTTCAGAATGCTATGGATAATCCCTCTAATAGTGGAACCGAGCGGCTGTCTCTTTACTTTATCCCAGGCAACCGTCGCAGCGACGGTAATGGCGACATAGACAAGAAAATAGGTGGCAATTTTTTTTAGGTCGATCTTTTGCTTGCGGGCAAGAATAAGGATGAGAATCAACGCGGCAAGGCCGAGAGCATAAACTGCATATCCGGAGCCAAACAATCTTGACATGGTGTGTTCCCGAAAGGTTTGGTTATTCGTTCGTCAAGAAAAGGACTTCATCATCCCCGGCCGTTTCCCTACAAAGGAGATTGTCACCGCCGCCTTGGGATGCAAATCAGAAGGGCTTGTCCCTTTGCTGCAAGATTCACTCGTCATAATTCGCGGTGAATTTATAGGTAAACGAGCCAAAAGTCAAGCAAAAACTCGGTCATTATGGAGTGCCTCACTTATAGGTAGGATAGGCAATCTCCTTCCCAAACTGAGTTTGGGAACGAGACCGCCTTAAGGCCGCTTTGCTCGGCCTCGGTCGCCTTAATGACCGTGTCCTTAGATTTTCCTTGTAACTTTTGCCGCTTTCCGCTAACTTGGCCTGATCAAAAGCAGATGCCTTCACCCGACCACCACACAGAAAGAATGGGAAAGAAGAAAAGATTTGTTCATGCATTATGTTGCGCATGTTTGTTAGCGTCGGCTAATTGCAGCATGCGTCCCGATCCCCGCTACCGCGATGAAGCCCTCGACGTCGGCAATCCAACTCTGTTCGAGGGGAGCGAGCTGGAGCGCCAAAGAATGGAGGAGTTGGCAAAAAGCGACTCTGATCTTTTGAGGTCGGATCCGTATGGCCTTGATCCGGAAATCTATGCTCGTTTCAAAAAGGAGATACAAAGCTTTTGGCAGGCGCCCTACCAATGGGGCGGGCAATTGCCTTCAGGAGCTGATTGTTCCGGATTGGTGACGACTCTATACCAGCGGGCGGCCAATGTCGCCTTGCCGCATCGAACGGAGAAGCTTTTTGAATTGGGAAAGTGGGTCTCTGTACAAAACATGGCCTTCGCGGACTTGGTTTTCTTCAGCGATAACAGGCATCGCGCCCCCACTCATGTGGGCTTTTATGTGGACAAAGGTTTTTTTCTTCACGCTTCTTCCAGTCGGGGAGTGACTTTGGCAAGGCTGCAAGATGCGCCGTATGCTGATACCTTCGTTGCGGCGCGAAGGATGATTGATAGATAATTTTGGATTCGATGATAAAGTCTGAACACCCTGCGGTAGAAAAGGGACAGGAAATAACACTCGACATTGATGATCTGGCCTTTGGTGGGCAGGGCGTGAGCCGTTTCAATGATATAGTGGTGTTTGTCGATCGGGCAATCCCGGGGCAGCGAATTCGAGCGCGTGTCTACAAGCGCAAGCACAGCTATGCTGAAGCCAGGCTGCTCGAAGTCATGCAGCAATCATCGCTGTATACAAAGCCGGTCTGTACACATTTTGGCGAATGTGGCGGCTGCGCCCTCCAGCATTTGGACTACGCCGAGCAGATCAAAGCCAAACGCCGGCAAGTGATCGAGTCGCTGGAACGGCTCGGTGGTTTTACGGGAATTGATGTGGCGGAAACCTTGCCGTCCCCGGATACATATTTTTATCGCAACAAAATGGAATTTTCTTTCTCGCGTCAGCGTTGGCTTTCTCCGGCTGAATTCGAGTCGGTGGAGACTGCCGATGAGGCGGGTGTTTTCCTCGGCTTGCATGCCAAGCGATTTTACGACAAAATTGTCGATGTCGAAAATTGTTTTCTGCTGCACCCAAAGACCAATGACATTGTGCGTGAGGTGCGGGATTTTGCGCGCTCGACCGGATTGCCCGCATACAGCACGCTGACGCACAGCGGATTTTGGCGCTTTCTGGTCATGCGCCATGCTAAAAGCACGGACGAGTTGATGGTCAATCTGATCGTTTCCCGTTACGATCCTGGCCTCGCGGCAGATTTTGCCGGACTGATTTCCTCGCGCTTTCCCGAAGTATCCAGCTTGCTGTACAGCGTTTCGACGAGCAAAGCGAGCGTTGCCTTTGCGGAAAAAGAATATCCCCTCGCCGGCAAGAATAGCATTGTCGAGAGAATCGGGTACCTCGAATTCGAAGTTTCCAGCGGCTCCTTTTTTCAAACCAACAGCCGTCAGGCACAAAGACTTTACGACGTCGTTGCCGATTATGCAAAGTTGAGTGGGAGTGAAATTGTCTATGATCTTTATTGCGGCGCTGGAACCATTTCGCTCTACTTGAGTGATCGCGCCAAACGAGTAATAGGATTTGAAGCGGTGGAATCGGCCATCGCGGATGCCCAGCGAAATGCCCGGCGAAACAGCCTCACCAACTGCGAATTCGTCCTCGGCGATTTGCGGGACCGGCTTTCAGAAACGGAAAAAGTGCTGGCCGAATTTGGCCAGCCGGATGTTCTGATTATCGATCCACCGCGCGGTGGTATGCATCCCAAAACGGTACAAGCGGTGTTGAAGCTTAGCCCGACGCGCATCGTGCACGTGTCTTGTAATCCCACGACCTTGGCCCGGGACTTGAAAATTCTATGCGAGTCCCAATATCAGTTGGTCAAAGTGCAACCGGTGGATATGTTCCCACATACGGCGCACATTGAAGTCGTCGCCAAGCTTGAAAAAAGGTAGCCGTTCAGCCCCGTCGAAAGTGAATGCCTTTCCGGCCGAAGGGAGGAATCTTTGAAAACAGGAGTGTAAACTTCAAAATTGCGGTTGAAACCTTGTAGGATAAGCTTTCAATAGCCGTTTAGAAGAGAAAGGGAGATCAAATTGTCTGAGGATAAGCAAGCGATTGCGGTCACAGTCATGATCGAAATCCCCAAGGGAAGTCGCAACAAGTACGAGTATGACAAAGAGAAAAAGATGCTCAAGTTTGACCGCATGCTGTTTTCGGCGGTCCACTACCCGAGCGACTACGGTTTCATCCTGAACACGTTGGCCGAAGATGGCGACCCGTTGGATGCGCTGGTCTTGGTGTGGGAGCCGACCTTCCCCGGCTGTTTGATCGAGGCCATTCCCGTCGGCCTGTTCAAAATGTGGGACGAAAAGGGGCCCGATCAAAAAATCCTCTGTGTACCCGTCTTGGATCCGCTCTGGAATCACATCGAGCGTTTGGAGGATTTGCCGCCGCATCTGCTCAAGGAGATCGAGCACTTTTTCAGAATCTATAAAGATCTGGAAGAAAAGAAGACCGGCATCGAAGGCTGGGAGGACCGCGAGGCCGCATTACGAGTGATCAAGGAAGCCCAGCAAAGATATCAAAACAAATGAGTCTCGCTTTGCTCAAATCATTGAAGCCGTTTGGATGGCACGTGATGGTTTCACAGTCTCAAGTTCCCCAGGGGCCGAATGCTCTCTGGCAGCGAGCGAATAAAAATCCTTTAGAAAAATTGATGCTTGAAAGGAACTAAAACGCACAATGTCACAAACTGCGATTGCTTTGATCCTCTTTAACATTTTTATCCTGGCACTGCTGGCCTTGGACTTGGGAGTGTTCCATCGCAAAAGCCAAGTAGTTTCCATCAAGGAGTCGCTCATTTGGAGCATCATCTGGACTTTGTTAGCCCTGGTGTTCAATGTCGGCATTTATTTCTGGCAAGGATCTCACAACGCCCTCAATTTTTTTACCGGCTACCTCATCGAACGCTCGTTGAGCGTCGATAACCTTTTTGTCTTCCTAATGATTTTTACGTATTTCAGAGTGCCGGCACAGTATCAGCACAGTGTGCTTTTGTGGGGAATCTTAGGTGCACTCATCATGCGAGCAATATTCATCGCCACCGGCATCACCTTGATTGAGAAATTTCACTGGGCAATTTACGTCTTTGGCGGGTTCCTTATACTCACCGGTATCCGAATGGCCGTTGGTAAGGACAAGGAAATTCACCCGGAAAAGAATCTGGTGTTGAGGATTTTCCGTCGCTTTGTGCCGGTAACGAAGCGCTACAAGGGCGGAAAATTTTTTGTGCATCGCGGCATGCGGGTTTGGGCCACGCCGCTTTTTGTGGTGCTCTTGGTGATCGAAACCAGCGATGTGATCTTTGCGGTAGATTCGATTCCGGCCATACTCGCCATAACCACCGACCCCTTCATTGTGTACAGCTCGAACGTTTTCGCTCTCCTGGGGTTGCGGGTGCTCTACTTCGCTTTGGCCGGCATCATGCAAATTTTTCATTACCTGCACTACGGTCTTGCGGTGATTCTTGTCTTTATCGGCGCCAAAATGGTGGTGGCGGACTTTATCTATATTCCGGTTAGCATCGCTTTGGGTGTCGTGGGAATGGTTTTAGCTGCATCCATTGCAGCTTCCGCAATACGACCACCGAAAAAGAAAAGTGCACCCTCTACTGCGGACGAGGCGCCGGTGTGACAGGATATTTCAAGTCAAGCAATGTGGACGAGCCTTCATTGGACCGAGTTTTGTGTTTGTAGTGACGGAATGAAAACAAGGCGATTTTTTGATCATCTATGAAAACTGTCTATGGGGGAGACTCTACCGGCTCTGCGCTTTGGCTCTGACAAGCTCCGCAATACTCCTTTTCTGGATACAGTAGGAATCACGGCCTTCCAACTGTATTAGGGTTTTCAAAGAATTCCTTCATCTCGGATAAGAGGCATGGAAAATTTCAAAAAAAACTGTTGACAAAGTCAAAATAATTTTGAAAATTTAAGTGGTGAGGTGGCGGCTGTGGGCGAGTGGTCAAATGCTCCCTCCTCTGTTTCCTTACTCCCGGCTAAAACTTTCATGCTTTTGATGGAATTGCAGCAAAAGTCACAAATTTGCCTGGCACCATGGAATAGAAAGTTGCGTGAGAAGCGTTTTTGTAGAGCAACTTTTTGAAGCGAGGCATCTGAGCCCGAATCTATTAGCTGCATTCAAAAGGGTAGATTCCGGGCAAACGACAGGGAACAATGCTTGAATGCACTCCATCGTTGTCCCGCTGTGATGGCTGTAGGTTCTTGACAACTTTTTTCATCCTCGATTTTGCATCGTCTCTTACTGATTTCGTCATCGCGTTTCTGCTTCTTGTTAAGTCCTCGCAAAACTGATTTAGCCTAAAAAAATTTTCCGTTCTATTCAATTTTTTTTCGTCCAATGCCTGAGTATTAGATGCTCAATCGGTACGAGCGCTGTGGTGTCTGTGTTCGAGAACGGCTACTGTGTTCTCAAATGTTGGACTCGCGCTGCTGCATTGATTTATTAAAGGCCGATGTTCTTTGGGCAGGAAGATGCTTCGACAAGCGCCAAGCAATTCCGAGTTATCCCCAAGCACGGCACGTGGACTGAAAGTCATTCGGCCTTGCAGGCCAGAGATTGAGATTTTACCAAGGATGCCTTCGAATGAGGAAAGCTGGCAGATAAGATACTCTTTGCCGAAACTGATGTCCTTGACCCTTGAAAAGCTTAATTCGAAGAAAAGAAAAACAACAGGCTATACCTTTAGAAGGAGGGTGTTATGGCCATTCGAATCATTGATCGGGAGACCGGCCACGTCCGGGAGATGAACAATCTTTTTGATTGTGTGGAAATCAAGGATGATTTGGTCATCGCCACCAATTATCTTGGCAAGCCGATGATATTTCCTCGGCAGAATGTAGACATAGAAACCGGGCGCTACGAAGAGATTAAGGAAAAGCCTGACGGAAGCATTTTCATTCGCAGAAGCTAATCTTCGTGAAAGTAAAGATGCTTGTCCGTCTACCTCAGAACAGATTTTCGCGCCGGAATCTGAGTCTGAACTTAACTCTTCTACTATTGCTGCGCCAAAAGATGATCATCGTTCAACGACCGGAACATGAACATCTTGGGGCTTTATCTCTATCGAGATAAGGGGAAAAAGTCTCTCCAAATTTTCTCAGCAACGCTGTGCGTGTCCGCTGTAGCTGCATTCATTAGATTGGCATTGGGATGGAGGAGGCGGTTTTCAGTAAGGAGGAATAAATGCGCTACGACATTCTTACCATAGTTTTCCAAGTTGATTCCCCCTTCCATGAAAAGGGAAATATCGCAGTACCCGTTGAGGTGTGTAGCGTCTTGGACGTTCGGCCCGGGGATGATGTGGGATTGAGCATTGAAACCAACAAAGGCAAACCGCTCTACAATGGTGTAAAAACCCTTGGACTGCAAGCAATGATTCCGGGTCTGGATTTCTCGAATGAGTTGCAGGGGGGTCAAAAGATAAAAGTCACTCTGTCCCGTCTTGAAGAACACAGCAATACGATCCTATAAATGCCTCTGGATGTTAATTTCGCAGACCGATGCAATGATCTTTCGCTCAACGAAAGGTGCATAACGTCATTAGGTAAAAGATTCTATTCACGGGGAAAGCCTCTTGATCCCTCCACGATCTATCTCTATATCGGGGCATGAATACGCGTATTTGTGGCAAAGCAGCCTGCCGAGGCGAAAATCGCTCTTTGCATTAGCGCGAAAAGTTGCTATCTTGCCCGTCAAATTTTAAAACGCAAAAGTCTCATACTGCCGTAACTTAAAGTTGTACGAATAGCTTACTGGAGATGGAACATGATTACCAGCAGAGGAAGTGGCATTCTGCTTCATATAACTTCGCTGCCTTCACCTTTTGGGATAGGCGACTTGGGGCCTCAGGCTTTTCAATTCGCCGACTTTTTGGCTGAAACAAAGCAAAGCTACTGGCAAATTCTTCCCCTTAGCCCGACGGATCCGGTGGGAGGAGCCAATTCCCCATACAGCAGCACATCGGCTTTTGCCGGAAGCACCCTGCTGATCAGTCCGGAATTGTTGCAGCAAGAAGGCTATCTAACCAAAGCCGACTTGGAGAAACTTCCACCTTTGTCGGACACGTGTGTTGAATATGTTCCGGTCACGGAGTGTAGACGGGAGCTGTTCGATTTGGCTTATTTGAATTTTAGACAAAAAAAACACAAATATGATTATGAGAAATTCTGTGCCGACAATGCAGCATGGCTCGAGGATTTTGCTCAATTCGTGGCTCTCAAGGCGCATTTCAACGGACAGGTGTGGAGCGACTGGCCGGGGGAGCTTCGAGATCGACATCCGGAAAGTATGGCAAATATGCGTGCGCAATTGCATGATCGAATCGAGAGAGAAAAGTTTCTCCAATTCGTTTTCTTTACCCAATGGCATGCACTGAAGGCCTATTGCAATGAACGTGGCATACAAATCATCGGAGACATTCCCATCTACGTGAGCTACGACAGTGCGGACGTTTGGACTCACCCGGAGCTTTTCAAGCTAAACTGGGACAAGAAGCCTTATGTGGTTGCAGGTGTGCCGCCGGATTACTTTAGTCGTACCGGCCAACTGTGGGGCAATCCGATTTACAATTGGGACGCGGCCAGGGCAGGAGGCTACTCGTGGTGGATCAAGCGCATCGGCCACAATCTGCGGCTTTTCGATATGGTGCGCATCGATCACTTCCGCGGTTTTGTCGGCTTCTGGGAAGTCCCGGCGGGTGAGCCAACTGCGATCAACGGTCGCTGGGTGGATGCGCCGGTCATGGACTTTTTTACCTCGCTCTACAAGCGCTTCCCCAATTTGCCTATCATCGCAGAGGACCTTGGTCTCATTACTCCGGACGTGCGTGAAGTCATACACAGGTTCGAATTCCCCGGCATGCGAGTCCTGCTCTTCGCTTTTGACGATGCCATGCCCAGAAATCCCTATGCGCCGCACAACTATGTCAAGAATTGCCTCGTCTATACCGGAACGCATGACAACAATACTGCGCGGGGCTGGTTCGAAAAAGAGACGGATCAACCTTCGAGAGAACGCTTTTTCAGCTATATTGGCAAACAAATCCCGGCGGAACAGGTCGGCTGGGAGTTCTCCCGTCTGGCCATGGGCTCGGTGGCTGGGATCGCCATATTGCCAATGCAAGACATTCTTGGCCTTGGTGAATTGGCCCGGATGAACCGGCCCTCAACCATTAATGGCAACTGGCAGTGGCGGTTATCGGCGGAAGAGATTACTCCGGAGGTCAAACAGCGGTTACGGGGATTGACAGAAATCTACGGCAGGGCGTGATTGGTTGGGATAGATGTGGCGGAAATCTTATTTCTGCAAAGGTGACTTCCATAACATGGAACCCAGCGGCAGTCCATAAAATCCCATGGCGCTCCAGGTATAAACAGAGTCCACGGCGGTAAAGGAGAAGCCATTGCGCAGCTCCCTATAGGCCTTTTCCCTTGAAACCCATCTACCAACGTTTATCGTTTTATTGGAAAAAACGCTGGGCGCCAATTGAGCCGAGTCACGTCGGGCCATTTGCATTGCAGTTGCGGCTTTCACTTCATAGGGCTGCACGTGACTGCTGTCCTGAAAGCCGTAAAAGGGGAGCATGGTTATCGGGCGATACGGTTCGTAGGAGTCTTGGGGTACGTAAAAAAGACAATAAGCCTCCGCCTCTGCGGCAGACATATCAACTCCACCGTATACGACCAACCGTCTCTTATCTGCCCGCGTACTGTAATGTATGCCGTCCGCATTCGGCTTTGCCGCCGGCTGGTAGATGAACAGCCAACAGTCATCCGTGCGGGTAAATAGCGGGTGAAACTCGTCCGGATAATAAAGCACGGAATGATAGCCGAAATAATCCAAGAACTTGACGGCTGCCTTGGCGTAGCGCGAGTAGCGTTCGCAGAACGAGGTTTGCCGGATCAGAGCGCGCGTCTCAGCAAAGCGCTGGAATGCCCGCCGATTGTTTTCCAAACGGGCGTCAAACACCTCTCCCAAGCCAACCTCTCCCACCAAAAAGTATTTGCCGTATTGGCAGGAGCTAAAAACGTTGACCTCGAATTGCTTATTTATGCGTTCGGCGTCTACCCGCCATTGCGAGACTAATTGCGGGCTAAAATACTTGGACAAGACTTGCTGGCGCTCGAACTCGAGATTCTCAGACGGTTGTCGCGAGCAAACGATGAATAGAAGTGCGATGGAAAGAGCGAGCTGAATTGTGCGACGAGAGTTGCGTCTATATTGGAAAATGCTCACATCAACCACTCTTTCTGAAAAGAAATGCTTCTTGCGACCAGAATGTCCTTTGATCGACAAGATGAAAGCAAAAGCGCAAAGCCGAAGCAATGACCTCTTCGGCATTTCTCGGCCAGAGCTTGATGCCGTTCAGCCTTCGCATTTGTGTGAAAAAGCCGGGTGGCGATGAAGTGGCCAAAACAAAACAGCCGGGCTTGCCGGAAGCCGCCATTTGCTGAAACAATGTGGAAGGATTGTACAAATATTCGATCAAGCCGATAGCGAGGAAAAGATCAACCGAAAGCGCATTCAGTGGGAGCCGTCCCGCCTCTGCGGCAACGACCGGGACCTTCAATTTGTCCCGGGTGATTCTGGCCATTTTTAGCGACAGGTCGATGCCGATTGCGCTCGTCGTTATTCCATCCAATAGTCGGAGTGAATGACCTGCTCCGCAACCAACATCGACGACCAAACCGCCACTCAATTCCACGTAGGAGAGCAGCGCTCGTATGTTCTCTGTTTCTCGCCGCAAAATGTGACTCAGCGGCCAGGGTTTGCGAAGCCAGCGATAGATCGGCGCACTAAAATCCCAGAGATTCATAGATTCATCAACTGCTTGATTTTCTCCAGATCGTCCGGCGTGTCGGCATCGAGCAGTATGTCTGCGTCATCCATTTCCAATTCCAAAGTCTCAGCTGCATGGCGTAAGCGAAGCTCTTTTGCGCTATCCGCCGGAGGCATGGATAGGATTTCTGCAAACAAACTTTGTGCATATAAAACCGGGTGTCCGCGCCGGCCTCGATATTTGGGGACGACGATCTGCACCGAGGTTTTTTGCTGCGCCTCGACAAGTCGTTCTACCCAAGCCGACTGGATCTGTGGCTGATCTCCTAAACTCACGACCGCGGCCTGGCACTTCCTTTTTTCCATACTTCTGATGCCAGCTTGCAGCGAAGAGAACTGACCCAGTCGATAGCTTGAGTTGATAATGAATTCCACGTCGTGCAGGTTTGCTTCCGCTTGTATTTTTTCTGCCTGATAACCTAAAACCACGCAGATTTGCTCGACCCCTGCAATCCGGAGTTGACTGGTAATGAGCTGGAGAAAATTCTTTTCGCCGATCCTGATCAACGGTTTTAGTTGGCCCATTCGCTGCGATTCGCCAGCAGCTAAGATGATTGCGCCTACCATTGTCTTCTCAGTTTGTGTGAATTCCCCAATTACTGAATCGGTTGACTGGGCATAGACTGAGTAGAAAACCGAAACGTAGAAAGGAATGGTAATGGTCTACAACTTGAATTCGTGCAGCTTGCCATCGGGCGAGATTTCGCTCATAGTCGTTCCTGCCAACCTGGACATTCCGGCAGTGCCACCTACTAATTCACTATCCGCTTGCAAACTGGACTCGGAACCTCCGGGAAGCCTTTTACGTTCATTTTTGCTTATCTTTAGCCTTTCCGAATGACCTCATCTGCAATTGATAGACCTTGCCGGATTCCAATTTGAGCGAAGTTGAGCGACCGATCAAGGTCTTTCCGTCCTCGGCATAGAGTTCGACTCTGCCCTCAATCCCGTCCGACGCGGACAATGGTAACAATTGGCGGCTCGGGCCGAGAGCTTTTTGTCCTTCGGAACGTTGACCGCTTGCGGGTACCCATACGATTTTGCGTTGCAGCCAGTGCGCAAAAATTCGATTGCTCGCCAAGCCGGAATCATGCCCTGCGCCGTACAGCACGCCTAACAATCGCCGCGCAGAATCCTGATACTTTCCTTGAACAACCCAGCCAAGGGCGACGATGTAACGGTCTGCCGGCGAAAGGTTGGTGAAAAGCTCGCGCGGCGTTGGGAACTGCAAGCCATCACGCGAAAGACTGTACCAGGTACGGTCCCCATTCAGGTGCAAACCCATGAGGTACCAGTCGTGTTTGCCGACGCGGAATTTCTTCACGTCATTCACAGCGTAGCCGCCCTGCAAAACGGGACCTTCGAATTGGTAGGTTTTGCCGTCCGTGCCCGAAGCGCGATAGACTTGGCTAAAATCGCGAAAGTTGCCAAAGTAGAGTCGGTATTTGCCATCCTCAAAGAGGAGGACGTTCATCCCATTGATGTCCGCCTCGGCGAATTTGCTGTAGCCCTGGACCTTGACAATGTCCTCCAGCCGTGCTGGATAAGGCGCGGGAGAATCGTTCCAAGTCTGCCCATCAGGGCTGTGGAAGAAGGCCGGTTTGTTCAGCCCGCGCGAATCGGGATAGACCGTACAGACCATGCTGAAGGAACCGTCGTCGAGGCGCAGCGCATTGACGTTGCAGACGTGAACGAACTTGTTGTGTTCGATAACCTTGTGGCGATTCTCAAAGCTCAAGAAATCTCTGCTGGTCACGCTGTAGATACGATCATTGGGCGTCGGTACGCCGTCCCAAGCGCCGAAGAAAATGCGCCAGCCATCAGGAATTTCCACCACTGAAGGAGCGTAAATGTTGCGATACGCCCCAGTCAAAGGCTCTATCATCGGAAAGCGCACATCGGGCACCAGGTTAAATGTCCCGTTTTCCCAAATGGCCGGATCGAACGCACCCGCCTCAACGCCGATGATTTCTACCCATCCTGGGAGAGTCTCTTCTCCTGTGGCTTTTAAGCTGATTGAAACGTTTTGGGCTAATCCGGTCACTGCAATTAGGAGAAAACCGGTAGCCCAACTAATGGCGGTTCGTATTTTTCGATTCATAGGTTACCACGGAAATAGAGTTTTTCACTAATAACCACAAAGCCGGAGCGAGAGTCATTATGATAGATTCGAATAAGCCCTGTCATGCCGCAAGGCATCTTCCCCCGTATAGTGAACAATCTCTCTTAAGGTAGATCGTGCTGCGACCAGGGAAGATACCTTCGGTATGACACACTCGGCAACCGCGAGAGAGGAAAGTGATTTCCGTCATTATCGAGCGGCCCGCCGGCCATGGAAAACCCTGCGAAAATGGTTAGGCAATCTTTTATCTTCCCGGAGACCTAAAGCTTCCGGGAAGTTGCAGGATTAAGTGATTCGTAGTGCCACCTGAAGATAGTTGTTCACCGCCCCCAACAATTTATAAGAAAAGTCATAAGCCGCGGCGACATCGCTAAAGGCACGGAACTCGTGGGTGGGCACACCGAATTCATCGAAAATGAGAATGTCACCGGGCTTGATCAGCGGCATGAGTCGTGTCAGCACGTACAGCGTAGAGCTATACAAATCCGCGTCCAAGTGAATGACCTTCCTGCGCTCCAAAGCGAAGCTGCGCAGGAAAGGATCCAAGGTTTGCGAGAACAGGCCAACTTGAAAATTTGCTCGGACATCGTTTGTTTCCGGTGCCTTCCCGCCGGTAGAAAACGTTCCAGTGGCTAAAGGACCAAATTTCTCCGGTAGGCCGGTAAAGGTGTCAAAGCCGACAAACCTCGAATTCGGATGTTTGTTATTCGCCAGCCACCAAGCAAAGGATTCGCCGCCGGCCACCCCGAATTCCAGATAATCGATGGCGCCCTGTAGTTGTTCGCTCTCTAACACGAATTGGTATAATCCATAGCGTTTCTTGTGATTGACAGCCGGATCGTCGGCGTCATGATATGGAGGCCGGCCTTGTTGTCGGCACCATTTGGATAATTTGGAAAGATAGCCAAGCTTGAGCATCGCTTCACTGAGAGGCTCCGTCAAGCGGTCCAGCTTTCGTTTGATGAAAAACGCCTTTATTTTGCGGCTTAAATTTATCTTGGTCGCCGCGTTCATGACAACCTCCGGATGGTGATTTCTCGGATCAATCCTTATTGCTTAGCACGGAATTCTATCGCTACAAAATCTTTTAACCGCGAATGGGCGCGAATGAACGCGAATACAAAATTAGCGGGCATTTGTGTGGCTTAGCGGTTGGAAAGCTCTCCGCGGACATAATAATTATGCAAGACTAACGCAATGTAATAGGCGCTCTATTTGCTTTTTCCTTTTTTCGGTGACTTGCTTTTCGCGGCTTTTGGCGGAATCGATGTGGCGTAGCGAAAAGACCTTTCCAGCCAGGTGGTCAACAGCGACATGGATTCCAACATTGAGCTTGGCACCAGCACGTACTCTCGCATAGGGCGTCCGGGCATCGGCTCGAATAGCCCGGTACCGTAAGTCTTGAGGAACTCGGTGCGGTCATTCTCTGATAATCGCATGATCATGTTTTCCTGATGCAGTCCGGTAAACAACTGCCCGTTGGCGAAAGCGCAGGGGTAGCCGAACATTTTTCTCTTTTCGGCGGCAGGGAATGCTTGCAGCGCCAGATCGAATTTAGTGATAAGCTCCTCGGGTGCAGGGCGCCATTTCCCAGGTGCTTTTGATTTCTTTTGCTCCGGCATTTTTTACTCCTTTCGTGCCAAGCGCGTGAACCCTATCTTAGCTGCTTTGCCGCAACCGCTTTTTAACTTCTGATTTCAAATAGCCGTTCTTGACATAAGGATAAAGATTCTTTCCGGGACAAAGGGTCTCGGCAAAATCCTTGTGGCCGGAAATGGTCGCGGGATCGATGTCATAGTGACGGCACAGCCAAGCAATTAGCTCGCCCAATGCATCGAGCTGTTTTTGGCTTATCGACTGGACTTCATAATTGCCCAGCACGCAGATGCCAATGTGCCCGGTGGGATCAAAGTTAGTGGCCGTATCGCCCACTTTGTCCGCAGGACGACCTTGATAAATCTTGCCGCCGAGATCGATAAAGAAATGATAGGCGACGTCCGCCCATTTCTTGTCCTGCTGATGGAAGCGCTGAATCCCTTGCAGTGCCTCTTTGGCCGGGGGATCGCCATAGTATTCCATCCCGGAATGATGGATGGTGATGCGCACAGGCACTTGCGGTGTGAATTCCTTGGTGGGTGGACCAGCGCCCCAGTCGTCCCTCGAAAGGATATGCAAGTTTTTAGCAGCGGAATCGGCCACCA
>Ga0172370_10006918_pt1 | contig 14048 bp, 9 predicted proteins | sample LakKiv5m_FD_114538 | JGI IMG/M metagenome (GOLD analysis project Ga0172370, IMG submission 114538) | Freshwater microbial communities from Kabuno Bay, South-Kivu, Congo - kab_022012_11.5m | ecosystem: Environmental > Aquatic > Freshwater > Lake | place: Democratic Republic of the Congo...
TCCGTAGCTATAACTATTATACAAATTAACGTAATTTTTTACAAATTCTTGCAAACTGGCCTCTTCGGGCACGCTTAACATATAATCCGGCACATTAGTGGTCGTATCTATCTGATTTTTCTGATTATTGTCAATAATTGGGGTTTTCGATGAAGATAAGTTATTGATAATTAAAAATCCCACTAACACCAAGACGAAAAATCCTCCCAAAAAAAGTAAAATTTTATATTGTTTGACCATAAATTATTTTTTAATTGCCACTTTTACACATATTGTACAACGCCATCCGGTCGGCTACGAGCTTATTTTGTATACTGCTTGCGCCAACATAAGCCGCAAATGCGGCCGCTACATCTCCATTTGCCTTGCCCAAATTCGCGCTAAACGCCTGAGCGGTTAAATCCAAACTAGTTTGTCCATTTAATAAATCTGGCACTTTATACCAAGATGAATACAAATTCCTAGAAGGGGTATTTACGTCCTGCCATGCTTTATAACCACTGCCGCCTTTAGGATATATGGTCCATTGGGTCAGGCCAATTCCATAAGAACACTGGTTCCAATTAAACTGATAATCGGTTGCATATGTCTTTCTTTTATCCGGGCAGTATTCCGGATGCCCGTTAGCCGCGCAATCACAACCAATAGCGCTTTGGTTCCCGCCGGATTCCTTTTGCACCACCACGCGTAAAATACAGGCGTCTATATTCCATTTTTGCGCCGAGGTATTTATTTGGCTTGTCCACTGGGCAGTGCCAATTAAACTGCCAGGCGTGTTATAACTGGCGGAAAAAGACCCGGTAGATTTAAAATTATTCAAACCTTGCCCCATTGAACTTTTGTCTATCGCCTCGCATACTGGTTGCAATCCCATTTCCCTAACCGGATAAGTTACCCAGGAATTGCAAAGCCCCCAAAGAATTGCAAAAACAAAAATTAAAATTACCAGAATTGCAGCCACCACAATGGCATTCCAAGCAAGAATTTGCGACTTAATACTTAAGCTAAACTTAATTTTAAATTCATTTAAGTTTATGTTTTTAAATTTATCCGGCAAAGGCGTTGCCTTAAGAGCTTTTTTTATTGCCCAATCTTTGAGTAGCCACAGGAGATCTCCCATTATTGCCCCGGCTAAAATTGCCAGACCAAATGTCGGCAACGCGGAAGTCCAAATAATTTTTGCCAAACCTTGTAAAAAAGTATTTACTGTTTTGTTTGCCAACTTTTCCGCTTCCTCCAGCTCTGCACTGGTAAGTGCTTTTGGCGCTTGTGATTGCGGCACTGTCGATAATTGCTCTCCCGCTCCGCCACCTTGTCCAGCTTCTGCTTCCGGTTCGCCTTCTGGCTGTTCTTGCCCAAAATTTTCTGCTTGCTTTCCCTTTTCTTCCGCTGGCAAACCGGCTTGAGGCGATGGTTCCCCGGCAGAGCTCTGAGAATCAGGACTTTCATTTGCACCTAAATTTTCTTGCTCTGGTGGCGCTGTAAGCGGGCCGGCAAGAGGTTTTTCTTTCTGTTTTTCAGCCGATTGTCCGTCTATTTTTGTTTTATCGGCATCGCTGGATTTTCCATCGGTATCGACAGGCACTTTTGAAGACTTATCTGAAATTTTTCGCCCCAAACCATCGGAGGCTTTTACACTCGGCCTTCCTCCAATCCCACCACCTATCCTCTTATCTAAAGCGGCCTCGTTTGCTTTAAATTTACCTAAAGTTCCCGACATTCCTCCGGTTATAGGAGGAGTGCCTCCGGACAGCCCAAAACCCATGCCATAACTGGCCGTAGAACCGGGAGCTTTTATCTGCGCAGATTTTTTTTCTGTGGTAGATTGCTCGTCGGGACTTTCCGGCAAAGGAATTTTCTCCACAGCATCTATTTTCCCCTTGCCCGGTGCCGATTCCGATGTTTGTGGTTGTTTAACTTCTGCTTTTTGTTCAATTTTTTCAGTTTCAGCAATTTCTCCGGAAACCTTTTCCTGACCAGAGCTTTTTATCTCCGCAGTTTCCTCTATCTCCTTCTCCCCTGCTACTGTCGCATCACTTTTTGCTTTCTCCGATGTTGTTTCCTGTCCACTAACTGATGTTTTGGCCTCGGAAGTCACCGGAGCCTCAACCACTCCCTCATCCATCTTTACCTTGGAAGATATTTTAGCCTCATCGGAAACCTTAGCTTCGCTAGCTGTGAAAACTTTTTGCGAAGCGCTTGCTGCAGCACCGCCGGTAGTCGTACCGGAAATAGTTTGTGATTCGTCGATTGTGCCGGAGGTAGAAACAGTTTGTGATGTGTCGACGGTACCACCGCCGGTAGCCGTACCGGAAACGGTTTGGGATGTTTTTGCATCTACCCCGCCGGAAACTGTACCGGATTGTGAGACTGATTGCGTCCCGGAAATTTCACCACGTGACGAAACACTTTGCGCACCCGTTATTGTTGCGCCGGTTTGTTCTTGCCCTCGTGTGGTAACGGTTCCGCCGACCGAAGCCGTACCGGAAGATTTAACAGTAGCGCCTGCTGATGCGGTTACAGATTCCTTGCCAGTTATCGTACCGCCGGCTGATACTGTGGCAGTGCCGGCCTGTGATTGCTCTATTGTTGAACCGACTCCAACCGTTTGCGTTCCAACCGAGCTTTCTGTCGCAGTAAAAGCTTGACCTGACGAATTTTGAACTTCCGATGCCTGCTCAAACGCTTCCCCTCCGCCATCATCATAATTATCTTCTGCCTGCTGCTTATCGCTAATATTTTTTGTGGCCAACTTATTGTCGCCGGAAACAGCTTGAGCGGGTTTAGCCGGCGATGTTGGTCTACTCGCCAAACCTTGCCCAAAAGCCTCCACCGGCCCAAAAGCCGCGCCAACAAACTCTCCAATCCTGTCTTTTGCTTTACCTGCTTGCGCTTTTAAAGCCTCATCTTTTAAACCTTTAGCTTTACGCGCTTGTTCTTTTTCTTCCGGCGTTTGCCCTTTATATTTAAATTTTTGCTTTAAAAAACGATTATTTCCGGAATTGGCACTACTAACCAATTCCAACTCTATTTGCGCGCCTTCGGCAAACAAATCTTTTATTTCATCACTAACCGTAAAACTTAAAATCCTTCCGCCCGCTTGCCTATCTATACCTTTATGAATATATGTTCCGCCGGCGATGTGTAAATTTATCTGGTCATAAATTTCCAAATTTGAGCCGGAAATTTCTACCTGCGAACCTTCGTGAATTCTCCAACCAAAAATTCTTTTTTGTCCCCCATCAACAGAAATGTCATATATAATTCTATTTTTTCCGCCAATTTCAGACACCTTCCGAATCTCAATGATGTTTGATTCGGAGGTTTTGGGCTGACTTGGAGAATTATCGGTTGATGATTCTTGTTCTATGTCAGCTGAATTATCAATCGTGGTATTATCGGCCATATAAAAAATCCTAAATGCTAAACACTAAATCCTAAACAAATTCCAAATCTTAAACCCCGAACGAATTGGTTTTAAAATTTTGAATTTAGAATTTAGGATTTGTTTAGAAATTAGGAATTAGGAATTAGAAATTAGAAATTTAAGACAGTTTATCCTGGCTCTCCTGAATTTCCAACAGCTGTTTCGGGTCAGTGGTAATTATTTGGTCTTCCACGTAAGAAGCATAAATTTTGATAGCCGCGTGCTTAAGGCCTGCAAAGAAAATCCCTTCTCCGACTTCACTTTCGAGCAGTAAATATTTTTCTCCTTCGGTTAAAAAGAAAGTTTCGGCAATCACGTTTATGGCCGCCGGGCTCTGCTTTAAGAGCATCTGAATGGAAGAGTTGGTCACAATCGGCTTACCGTAAGGCGAGGCCAAAAAATCCGCTACGTCCTGGGTAATGGTGGTAAGTCCCAAATAATACTTGCGCGCCCGCTTGGCAATTCCAAACAAAAAACGCGCGCTGTCTTCGTGTTGCATTAAAATCCAGGCTTCGTCCACCGCCAAAATGCGTTTCTTTAATTCCGAGCGGACAATATTCCAAATAAAATTTAAAATAATATACATGGCAATAGGCCGCAACGATTCCTCAAGATCGCGAATGGAAAAAACCACCAGCTGGTTATTTAAGACCACATTGGTTTGTTGATTAAGCAGCCCGCCAAAAGTTCCCTGCGTATATTTTTCAAGACGCTGAGCCAAACCTTCCGCCCCCACCATACCGTTTAAAATTTCCACCAAATCGTTCATGGTCGGATACTCCACTCCGCGAAAATCTTCCATGTTCGCGGTAATGTCTTTTTTCGCGTATGTCTGCCAAATGGCTTTGTCCATTAAAGCCTCTTCGGTCGGGTTTAGTTTGCCTATCATTAAACTAAACAATCCGAGCAAGTTAATAACCGCGCTTCTAAGTACATCGTTATTGTCTTCGCCTTCTATTGCCGACGGCAAATCGAACGGATTTATGCGGGACTCGGAATTTAAAGACACGCTCAAATAAGTTCCGCCGACAGCCTGCGCCAAATGCTGATATTCATTTTCCGGGTCAACAATAATTACTTCCGTACCTATCATTAAACTGCGCAAAACTTCCAGTTTAACAGCGTAAGATTTTCCCGCACCGGACTTGGCAAATACCACGGCATTGGCATTTTCCATAGCAAACCTATCAAACAATATTAAACTGTTATTATGCCTGTTTATCCCATACAAAATTCCGTCGTTGGAAGTTAAGTCCGATGAGACAAAAGGAAAACAGGAGGACAGCGGACCGGTATTCATATTGCAGGCCACGTCCAGCTCGTCAATTCCCAAAGGCAGAGTGGAATTTAGACCATTTTGGGTTTGCATTAGAGCTCTTTTGGTTACCACTAATTTTGAGCCCAAAGCACTTTCCAAAGTGGAAGAAAATTTATCCAACTCCTTTAAATCGGCAGCATAAATGGTAAAATACAAAGCAAACCGAAAATATTTTTCCGTGCCTTGCATTAAATTGTCACGCAAACTTTCCACGTCTTTATAGGCGGTCTCTAGCATCGGGTCGCGCACCATGCCTTTTTCCTGATTTATGGACATTTGCGAACCAATTTCTCCAACTTTTGATTTTAACTTTTTTAAAATATCCGCTGAATCAATCGGGTAAATAAACATGGACAAATCCAGCGCGCCTTCGGCCTGAATAATAAATGACAGCCAATTGGTAGACAAAAACCGCGGGTAGGCCAGGACAAAAAAGCTTCGGCCAAACTTACCGTTAAGTTCAAAATGAGAGCTCTCAAACTTCAAGCTGGAAGGAGCAATTAAATCCCGCAATGTGGTAAGCCCTTCGCGATAAGTATTCTCCAGCGCGCTTAAACTGGAGCTCAAACTGTGCTCCTCTTCTTTGCCTTTAAGTTCCAGCTTTTTTTCTTCCAGTTCCTGCTCGTTGATTTTTCCAAAAATACTCATAGATGAATTATTTGTTTTCCGATAAATTTATGTCTTTAAGCTGCCCGGGGTCAATTAGAGGCGCAGCCTCAAAATTATAAGAATTATAATACAATTGGATAACTTCTTCAGTCTTAAGCCTCACGCCCCGTATTCCGATGCCTGATAAATTTGCCATTACAGCCGAAACCCTGGTATCTAATTTTTCTTTGGCTTTTTCAAAATTTTCCATTTTTTCTTCTATTTGCTTGGCTTTGCCGCCGCCAAACAGCCCGCCAAAAAAACCCCTTGCCGCCGGAAAAATACTTTCCCCCAAAGGCACAACGACGTAAAAATTTTTGTTCATAATGCTGGCATTCTCTATGAGCCGGCTTATAAATTCCGTATATTCTACAGTCTGCACTCTAAGCAATTCGTTAGTTTGTTTTTCCGCCAAACGCTTTAACTTTTCCAAATACCCGCCAATTTCCATTTTTCGGCTTTGCATTAAAATCTGTACGGAAAAATCAAGGGAATTTAAAAATCTCTGAAAATTAAAAATAATGGAATTTTGTTCATCCTGGCTCTTTAAATCAAAATTTGTGCTGGATACGGCCACTATCGCGCGCAAACCGCCGTCGTCCAAAACCACACAGTCATTTTTTATTTCGGATATCTTTAAAAAACTCTGAGTTGATTTCCCTATCGGGCCTTTTTTGTTTTGCATTTCTAATTTCATAATACTACGGAAAATTATTCCTATTCTATAGAAACCTACAGAAGCGGAAAAATACCATTAGAATATATTATTTAACAAGATTAATTTACTAGGTTCTGTAGTTTTCTGTAGTGCCCCCATTGTAGTTTTTGTAGGTTAACTCTTAATTCTATCCCTCAGCATCTCTTCTTCTTTCCCTTGCGTCTCCCTAAGTAGTTGTTGAATTTTACGCAAATTTTCTTTAGTATCCGCAGGGGTAACTATCGGACTTGTTGCCTCTTTCACTGCCGTATTTTGTGATTTTTGATTATTTTCGGCTTTTTGCAGAGTAGCTTGTTTGTGGAAGACCATTACTTTGGGGCTCAAAAAAAAGTTTACAAAGTAACTGATGCTATTATATATCGGACGGCCGTTTATTTTGGCAAAAGCCAAAGTTATGGCCGGCACACCGATTAACATAAACAAAAATACCGTTACAAGTACGCTTTTGGTTGCTGAGTATCCCAAAAAAATCAAGACACCTGCGCCAAAAATAATGCCAAATTGTTTAATGGTCAAAGGACCGATAATCCGGTCTTCTACGTCTGTAAATTGTGGTACGGGGAATTGCACCTAGTATATCATCCTCCCATTCCAAACGCCTATTTTAGGTATTTAAGAATAGTTTAGGTTAATTTTAAACTCATTATTTATATAAATTTGATACTTACCTTAGGCGTTTGGCAAAAGCTCTGCAAAAAAGGCTCTAGCATTTACCCCAACATAACACCACTTGAGATATAAAAATTTTCTATCAAAACAACAGCAGAGCTTATGGGAGGTTGTATTACTAGGGCATGTTTAAATTATAGCATATAGTAGTTAGCATTTAGCATATAGCTACCAATATAAAGGTTAGTTTATTCATTATTCTGCTTTGATTTAATTCTTGCTATTAAAACTTGAAGCATTTTCGCGACTTCAGTAGACATGAGTTTCATGTTTTGCATATCTTGTTCAACTATATACTCAAGATCTTTTGCGATTAAAATTTGATTTTGAACTTCCATTAGAGAACCGTATGCAAAGGAGTAAAAATGTAGCTTTTCCTTCTCAGAAAATCTCCCAAAACCTTCGGCTATATTTGAAGTTATAGAAACTGCGGCTCTACGTAACTGCGGTACCAGGCCAAATAATTCATCTTTAGGAAATTTTTTTGTTTGTTTATAAACATCTAATACCATTAGATGGGCTTTCTGCCAAACAATTAAATCTGTAAAATTTTGAATCTTTTGCTTCTCCATTTTATTTTGTTAAAAGATAAATTATTTCCCCTCTATATGCTAAATGCTAAATGCTATATGCTAAATGCTAACTACTCGCTATCATCCTCAGTAAATCCGTAAACTTTTCAAAATCTTCACGGTTTAAAAATAAGTCTATTGTCTGCCCCGGGTCAAAAGTCTCAAAAGTCTCCTGTTGTGTCATTAATTCAAGGCCGGTGCTAATGTACACCTTATACAATGAACTTTTTTCAATATTAAAAATAACATCATAATACCCATATTTCCCAATTAGATGTTTTATTGCTTTAACAAAATTTTCCAAGGATGCTGTTTGAAAATTCTCTAAGTTTAGTGCTACCAAATTCTTTGGCTCCTGAAATTCTACGGGTTTTTCATTTATATATTTTTTTGGTTGGACTTCTTTAGGTAAAGATGCCTCACCCATACGCTGTTTTATGGCGGTTAAAGTGTCTTGTCTAATCTGTTCCGGGGTCTCCTGAATATTCAAACCGGGAGTATGTTTCGGCTCTTTATCGGAAAGAGAAGCCAGCCGTGCGGCACTGGCGTGTTTGATGGCAGAAAAATCCGGTTTGGAAATCGGCTTTAGAACAGAAGACGAAGGCGCGGAATCTTGAATTTTTTTAAACGGTGGTTGGGATAAAACGGCCGACTTTGGGACAACAGGAGAAATTTTCTCCGGCACATCGGATAACTTAATTTTTGGCAAAGAGCCGATTGCTATCCCCGAGCCCATGGTACCAGATGGGGAAGAAAATTTTACCGGCCCGCGAATAACCATTTTATCGGCCATAATAGCCGATGATTTTTTTTCATCTTTTTGCTCAATTTTTTGTTCCGGAAGGCTTAATTCATTTTCCGGCCTTCCTGCCGGGAGTTCTTTTTCTGCAAAAATTGCCTTCAGCCTGTCACCAAAACTTTGTTTTTGCTTAATAATTTTACTGGAAACCAAAGGAGATAATTCTTTACCGGCCACCTGTGGCATACCCATTGTTTTTTGAGACAGCTTAAAAGCAGGGGCGTGGCCGTCTAAAGTTTTCGGCAAATTCATTATATGGCTTAAATTCGGCATGTGTGGCCTAACCGGCTGTGCAGTCTTTTGTATTTCCTTGATTTTTGTCTCACTACTATCTGCTATATGCTGTATGCTAGATGCTGATTTTTGCTGTTCTCTGTTCTCTATTCGCTGTTCGCTATTTAATATCTTCTCCAGCTCATTTAATTGCTTGTCATTCATCAATTCCAAAAGCGTGAGCCATTCCGCCCGTTCGCCCTCGTTTAAAATCCCCGAGGTATGTATTAAACCTTTTAGTTTTCCTAATTGTTGAATGTTCATTTATTTTAGATGTAACGACATTATTCTTTCACCGTCTATATTATAACTGATTAAATTTCACAGGGAATGGCGGAATAACTTCAGGAACAAGAAGTAACGCACATTCTAAAGGCAAAAGGGCTAACTAAGATGGTTTTCGGGAATACTAAACGGTATTGTTCTAAGCGCGGGTGCAAAAAATTGAGCCACCCCACATTCGCAAAAAACAATTTGAGGTTACTGCAGTAACTATCCAGTTGTTGAATGTGTTGGACAAGATAGGCGCCAGGTTGAACGCCAGTCCATGTTTTCCAAAGTAGGCTTTGGCGGACATCAAAAATAAAAGCTAAATTCAACCCCCGAATTGCGAGTATACCCAAATCTCGTTTCCCCATGAAAGCTAACCAGTATTTATATTTTGTTTTCAACAATTTTTTCCTCATAATCTTAAGTTATTTTTTATCTTGACAACCTTATTATGTATGTTATTATTATGTCATAGGCTTTCGGCCCGTGGTTTTAGCACCACAATTAGCGGAAGGCCTTTTTAATTTGTTTTTTCAACGCTCATGCAGTATTATTAGCAACCTATTTCATTTTGGAAATACCGATATAAAATGTTTTTGTTTTGTTCTTTTGTCTTCCATAATTTGTACAATAAATTCATTACCAAGCCTTGTTTTACCGGTAAAACGGTGTAATAACCTATTTGGTTTATTTGGATCTTGTACCGAATAAGGATCTATTTTAGATTTTTTTATTAAATCCAAAGCGCATTTATAAAATTTCAGTCTTCTAACTTGATCCCACCAATTTTTTTGATGTATATGTTGCCAAAAATAATCTAAAAATATTTTTTCTTTGCTAAAGTAGCAGGATCTTACATAAGGTTTTCGTTTAGATTTCTTTTTAATATCTTTAAATATTCCATAGGCAACGGGGTAAACCTCTTTATAATCTGTACCGCTTAAAACATTAAGTTTTGACAGAAACACTTTCATTTATTATTCTCTCTTTGTCCTTAATTCTTACCCTGTGAAATACATTTTGGTCAATTACGGTCAATTTTATACCCTGTGAAATAAAATTTAAGCCGTTTTTTAAAAATAAGTTTCTTTTCCTTAATTTTTCACCCTTTTTTCCAATTCTTCCAATTTTTTATCTATTTGAGCCGATGTATCAACGGTGTTGTCTTTATTCTTTGCCTCCGGCTGTTTTGGCATTTGGGGCGGGGTGCTATTCCACATTTTAAGCCCCGGCCTGACGTCCTTATCTTCCAAATCCATCCTCCTGTCGTTAATTCCTTTCCTTTCCGGGGTGATTCTTGCTTGCCCCATAGCGTCCGGCTTCAGCCGATCTGCTACTGGAGGTGGGGGTGAGGTTGAGTTTTCCTTAATTCTTGATTCTTGATTCTTGATTCTTGGGTTAGCCACTTCTTCCATCGGCTTTTTTAATGGCAAATCCTTCGGCGCCGGTATAACTGGTGGAATTCTTACTAAATCTGATAACTCGATAGCATCATCTAAATCTTCTTTTTTTTCAAAAAAAACTTTAAATTTTTGTATTTCATTTACCCTAACTTGTTCTTTAAAATTTATTACATCGTCTTCACTAATTTCTGGCTCTAAAAACCAAACATATAACTTTAATATTTCTGATAAAGTTTTCCTTTCCGAATTGCTTAATTTTTGTACTAAAGGATTCTTTACTAAAAATTCTGCAACCTGGACAACATCCTTTCGAAAAGATGATGTTGAACTGAAATCAAAATAATCCTTAAGCCAAGAATTTACTGTTTTGCCTGCCAATATTTCTGTATTTTTGAATACTTGTTCAGAAAAACTCTGACTAAAATCTTTTGTAAAGTCCCAGTCGTTCTGCCAAACAACAACTTTAACATATTCTAACAAATTAACTTTCCCTTCTAAAAAAAGCAACTCGTTCTGCAAAAAAAATATCACTTCTTCTTTTGGTAAATACCAAAATAGCGAGATTTCATAATTCAAAAGATCTTCATACTGCTTAGGTGATAATTTAACTCTTTTGTTACTAGACAAAACCCTAACATCTAATACCAAATTTAAAAGATACAACCTGTCATCATCATTCATCAATTCATCGTACTCAGAAAGTAATTTAAAAAAATCGTTAATTGCTACTGTGTCATCTTTTTTTAAACCATTTGTAAGCTGAGCAAATTTTTCCCACAAATTTACCAAATGCAAAGCAATTAGCCTACTATCTTTTCGACTAATTTCTAATCCTAAAGCTGTGAGACAATAATTGTTTAAATTGGATAAAATAGCAATCAGTCTATTTTTTAAACCCAATAAAATCTTTGATGCTATTATGATTTGTTTAACTTTTTCTACAGTCATTCTTAATTTCGAACTTAAATATTAATTACAAAATATTACAATCAATTACTTCAATATTTTCACCCGCCTTCTTCTTCACCTTCATCAGTTGAAGAAGTATTTTCTTCCTTTAAAATCGCCCTCAATTCTCTTATCCTCTGATCTAATAAAGCATTATATTTTGAATCGCTTGGCTTTACACTAACTTTGATTTTTTTAGTTGCATCATCAGGGTCGGTTTCTAATACAGTCATATCAAACTCTTTTATTCCATTTATATCCGTATCTTTTTCTGCCAAAGCCGCAATGCGTAAATTATGATATTCCTGTCTTCTTACTTCCAAGTCAATATCTTTTATTTTTTTACCTTTTGCAAAAGCTTCCTGTTTTATAGCTTTTTTTAACTCTTTCCTGAGTTGAGTCTGATCTTTAACTAAAGGAAGAAAATATTCAAGTATTTTAGTACTAGGGTTACCTCTAGTCGCCAAAAATTCATGACCAGTACCAAAATGTGTAGCTAAATAGCCACCTGAAAGCCCTAACACAGGTTTTGAATCTCCTTGTTCATTTATTTCTGTAGAAACTACTGATTCCCACCATTGCTTCATTTGAGATATGTCGTCTTTTTTACTTAAATTGACACGATTCTCTCTAATTTTTGCGGCGTTTTTCGCTGCATTATTGTATGCTGATTTATCTGAGTCTGACAGATGGTCCACCGCATATTTAATTTTGGCCTCGTAATCCTCTTGACTTACTGAAGTTGCTTGAGCTTCTTCATGAATTTGTTCAAATAAATCTTGTCCCACGACAACAAATTTTTTCCCTACTTGGTCAAAGGTTACTTTTATTGCTTGTGGATGCCCATGCTCACTATAAGTCATTTCTGAAACAGTATGGTCTCCAACATCATAACCAATTTTTCCCAATCTCTTTTGTAAATCCACATTCACATGCTCTGACATTCCATTCATCTCCTCAATTTTTCCTAATACACCAATTAAATTTTCTTTACTATATTTAAAATCTCTTTTTTTATCGTCTGCGTCAAAATATTCAACTCCAAATCTTTCTACAAATTCGTTTATATTATGATTTTTAACCATACGCCTTAACTGTTCCGGTAACATAAGTTTAGCATCCTGGTCCCCGGTTGCTGCCTCCTTAACTAATTGTAAACCGAATACAACTTCATCTTCTTCCGTATCTGTCGATTCACCCCGACGTTCTTCCAATAATTCTTTACCTTTATGCTCATTATATAAAGCCAATGGGTCTTCACCTCTGCGTTTAAAATGAGGAACCTGACGCTTGATACTTAAAGATGCGGCCGCGGTTAGACTTTTACTTCTTTCCAATTCTTCACTTGAATCTTTTCTAAAAGACTTAAACATCGATGGAACATGCAAGCCAGCGTATAAAGCTTTCTTAAATTTACCTCCTTCTGCCAATTTGGCTGTTGCATTATTGTATCTTTTTTGCAAATAACCGCCTGCCACATCTTTTGTTAAATACTTGGCACCCGCAAACGGCGCAAAGATTCCTTTTTGCGCCAGGCTGGTTATACCACTGGCGCCGTAAATTCCTGCCATATCCGCAACTTTTAATGAAGCAATTAAAAACACCAGCAACAATAAATTACTCGCCACCCGGAAAACAAAAGTCGCCAAATCTGAATTACCAAGCTCTTTATACAAAGCCGGGTCGCTAACTGTTTGCAAAATAGAATTTTCTTTAAACTGGTTGGAAATAACCGCTGTTAAGTTTAAAAAGAATGCCATTATTGGCGTGAAAAACGCGTACTTTATAAAATTATCCCACCATTGTTTGCGGTACTGGGCGGTTGTTGGCAAAACTCCCGCGGCATAAGCAATGGGGGAAATTAACAAAAGCAACCACAAAGCCACAATTCTAATAGCTAAAAACACCGCAATTGCCGCAAACACCGCAAAACTTCCCAAAGACATTGCCAAAAAGAATAACGGCTTAACCACCCCGGACCAAGATCCGTCTGCAAAAGCTTTTGAGCCATATAAATTCCTATAAGTTCCCACCATCAAATCCCCGGCCAGCGAACGGATGACCGTAAGATTGGCAGGCAAAAACTGTGCCTGCACGGTATCTGCCAAAGCTAAAATCGCTTGGGCAATTACAAGGCTAAAATTAATCATCAATGCCGCTAAAATTAACTGCACCAGCAAACTTCTGGCTTTATAACTTTCCACCCGGAACAAAGTGGCCAAAGCAATAACTATTAGCGCCACAATGAAGAAAATGTTGCAAATGTTCCTAATTACTTCCCAGCCCGGATAAATTACCGCCACAAAAGTGTCGGTGTAAACGCGGATGGAAAGCATTGCCTGAATAACCGGCGCTATAAGCCAGTAAAAAATCCCGTAAATTAATTCCTGCAAAAACCCAATCAGTACCCCAAGAATTTCATTAATCAAAGCCGCCATCCGGTTACCGCCCCCGCCGATGTTTGCTCCGCCGGTATTGCTACCATAACCGGGAATATCGCTTGGTCTTTGATTTGCTGCCACCGCCGCGTCTAAAGATGCTTTATCGGGAAAACTTTGGACATAAATATCTTTGGAAGCGCCGGTTATAGAAAGCTTTCTGTCTATCCCAACTTTGGATAAATACAAATATGGCCAAGTGGTAAAGCAAGACGTTGTTTGGGCGTCTCTTGGGCAAGGGGAAGTTAATGCCAAATTGGTTATGGCCGCGCTGTCTAAAGTAAAATTAAATGTATACTTCTTTGCCACCTCAACATTGCCGGAAGATAAAGCCTGAGATCCATTAGCTATAAAATCACATTCGGCGAAAACTTTGTTACTACCAATAAAAGCGCTCACTGTTCTTGTAGAACAAGTTTCGCCTGAGCTTTTTCCTATGCCGGCTCCAAATTGAGTAATTGTCCTGTCAAAATTTCCGCTAACATCAAAGTCTAAAAGGTCTGAACCTAAAACAATTTTGTCTAAACTGTTAGAGCTTCTGTTTTTGGCTTGAGTTACTGTGAGA
>Ga0172370_10006924_pt1 | contig 14038 bp, 20 predicted proteins | sample LakKiv5m_FD_114538 | JGI IMG/M metagenome (GOLD analysis project Ga0172370, IMG submission 114538) | Freshwater microbial communities from Kabuno Bay, South-Kivu, Congo - kab_022012_11.5m | ecosystem: Environmental > Aquatic > Freshwater > Lake | place: Democratic Republic of the Congo...
GTTCGATCAACAAGTTTCTTTTCTTTGAATGCGCGCGATCGATACATCATTCTTCCATCAGAAACATATGCACCACTTGGACCATCAGTTAATACCGCAATACCATGCACCATTGCATCAAATGCTTTGAATGTATCTTTTATTTTTTCGTATGGTTTTTCGGTTATTTTTGCTCCTTCCTCTCGATTCACAATAACTACATCAGCAAACCCACATAGTGTTTTTAAAGCCTGTCGTTCGTGTTCTATATAATGTCCTGACGGGTTAAACGCAATATTTGTTTTTTCTTTTTTTAATTTTTTCACTAAATCAAGAATTATTGACGATTGAATCTTTCCAGGGGCAATATACCACCATTTCGCTTTCATAGATGGGATATCTTTTGCAGAAAAATTGCTTGATGCTCCCCGTGAAACTAAAATAGTGCGCTCGCCCGTTGGAGACAAGAGAATTACTGATGTGTCGGTTTGTTTCTTTGATTGATTTTTAACCAGTAATTTAATTTTTTCCTTCTTTAGCTGGTCTTGAATCAACTTGGTATTCTGGTCAGTTCCAAATTTTCCAATAAATCCTGTTTGAAACCCTTGGCGTGCAAATGTAACCCCCGCATTTGTGGCATCTCCACCAATTGTTTGAGTGAGCGTATCTACATATACTTTTGATCCCAATGCAAAACACTCAGCAATACCCTCCGGAAAATCCTTTTGGGGAAAATTAGAATCGTGAAATGATTTAAAAAGTTTGCTTTCTAAAAATAAATCGTTAGTAACCGTCCCCAATGTTATCACGTCAAGCATATATAGATAGTATATAGGGTTTATGACTCAAGAGATAGACACGCCAAAAACCCACATAAAACCGAGGTTTTTGCCATTGCTTTTTATATATAATACCCACTACTTTATACGAACTACTACTTCTTTTACCGCCTCCTTTATATCCTTAACTCCTAAACCATGTTTTTCAAAAAGTTCATTTGGTTTTCCTGATTCGCCAAACACATCTTTAATCCCCACGAACTCTTGTGGTACTGGGAAATTTTGTGCAAGTACTTCAGCAACCGCACTTCCCAATCCCCCTGCTATTTGATGTTCTTCTGCGGTTACCACACACTTTGTTTTCTTTGCGTATGTGATAATTGTTTTTGAATCAATTGGTTTGATTGTGTGAATATTAATTACCACCGATCCAAATCCTTCTTTCTCTAATTCTTCCGCCGCAAAAAGCGCGCGAGACACCATTGTTCCGCATGCAAAAATAGTAACTTTTGGTCGTTTTGATTCCCACAACACATTCGCTTTCCCTGGAACAAATGGAGTTTCATCTGTAGTAATTACTGGTGAAGCATCTCTTGAAAGGCGGATATATCCACCACCCACAATATGAGTCATCGCTTTTGTTGCTTTTCGCGCCTCCTCTTTATCACACGGAACAAACACGGTCATATTAGGAAGTGTTCGCATAAGTGCAATGTCTTCAAGTGCTTGGTGTGTCGCTCCATCAGGACCCGTCATCAGTCCCGCATGATGCCCTGCAATATTTACATTCACATTGTTATAGCACACCGTAGTGCGAATCTGCTCCCAGTTTCTCCCCGGAGAAAATGTTGCATATGAAGTAATGAATGGAATTTTTCCCATCACTGCAAGTCCTGCTGCGATAGTAACAAGATTTTGTTCTGCAACTCCAACTTCAAAAAAACGTTCAGGAAATTGTTTTGAAAATGCTTCAACGCGCGTTGATTCTTTTAAATCTGCAGTAAGTGCAACTACCCGCACATTTTCTTTTCCTAATTCTACCAACGCATCACCAAATCCATCACGAGTAGGAGCCATATCTGGATTTTGAGAAAATAGTTTGATATCTAGTTTTTGTGTTTCATTTATCATAAAACTATTCGTGTGAGATTTTATTCCCAAGCGACCTAATTTCTTTAATTGCTCGTTCTGCCTCTTCTTTGTTCGGAGCTTTTCCGTGCCAGAGATAATTTCGCTCCATAAATGTTACCCCCTTTCCCGGAATTGTGTGTGCTAAAATTGCAGTGGGTTTTTCATATACCGCCTGCGCCTCCAAAACTGAATAAACAAATTCTTCTATATTGTGTCCATCTACATCAATAACGTTCCATCCAAATGCTTCATATTTTTTTCGAAATGGCTCAAGTGGCATGGTGTCCTCAGTAAATCCATCAATCTGAATGTTATTTCTATCAATAATTGCTGTAAGATTTGAGAGCTTCGTTTTTCCTGCAAACATAACCGCTTCCCACGTATTCCCCTCCTGATGTTCGCCATCAGACATCATGCAATAGACGCGATTTTTTTTCTTATCAAGCGATAGTGCAAGTGCCATACCAATTGATTGAGAGAGCCCAGAACCTAATGGTCCCGAAGTTGTCTCAATTCCAGGAACTGAATTTCTATGTGGGTGTCCTTGAAGTCGTGAATCAATCTTTCTTAGTGTGAGGAGCTCTTTTATAGGAAAATAGCCAGCTAAGGCCAATGTAGCGTATTGTACAGGGCAAATATGCCCATTTGAGAGCACCACACGGTCTCGCTCGTCCCACAAAGCATTTTTCGGATTGTGGTTAAGTATATGAAAATAAAGCGAAGAAAAAATATCCGCCATTCCAAGAGGTCCCGCAGAATGTCCTGATCCTGCGTGTAACAATGACTCGATTATAAGCTCACGAATGCGATTCGCATTTGCGTACAAGTGCGCAAGCTTTTTTTCAGTAAGCCGCTCCATTTATTTAATTATACCCTTCCTATTCACAATATGAAAATTATAGCAGAGAATGAGGGAAAAACGTAGCAAGAGACATTCTGTCATCCTGAGTAAAACGAAGGATCTCGGTCATCCTGAACGGAGTGAAGGATCTCTGGATTCTAGATTCTTCGGCTTCGCCTCAGAATGACGGAGTGGAAATGGCACTGGTCAGAATGACGGAGAAGGGAAAAGGTAGAAGAAAGAGAAAAACCGAAAGGTCACTTTGGAATAGTGGCGCTCATTGTTTCGCTTTGCGAAACTTCACGCCACTATACTATCACTTCGCGCAACGGAACCCCACATAGTAGTCCGTAGCGCCTGCACTCCAATTCAGACCCGTCGCGAACACTCCAGCAGCCGAACCAACGCCCCAATTCCCGCCACGACGCAAAACGGTAGTGCCTTGGCTTGTGCCGTTTTTGTAGGTATATACTTGTCCCATTCCTTGAGTAAAATTCCACGAAGTGTTGGATGGTCCCACATAGCTTTGCGCCACATCCCCCGTCCAACTGGATACATACGGAAGTGTTGAATTTCCATACTGACACCATCCCCATCCCGCCACACTATCAGAACACGCAGGAAGTGCTAATGCGGTAACGGTATCCGAAGAAGTACGTTGTACGTGTTCCCAGACATTTCCTGCCAAATCCCAGATCACATTGCCGTTTGAAAGCGTGAGCGTTCGTTTCTGATTTGATGGAGATGTATTAAGTGTCCCGTAATAGGGATCACCATCAGTGGATGCTTGGAGGGCAACTGCAGGAGAATTGTCGTTGTGTCCTGAAAAGAGATAACTAGTACCAACGACTCCCCCATTCCAGTTTGCGATTTGTTGTTCCGCATCACGCGCAATGGTCATATATTCTTCGTTCGTGAGAAGATGAAAGCCGCTTCCTAGACTTGCGCAATATGTTTTTGCGGTATTGTGAGAAATGTTTGCGATTGGATATCCTGATTGGAGAGAAGCCACCGTTCGTGAATTTCCCGCGGTACAGGGAGTGCCCGAATCGGAGTAGGTATTGTAGCCAGAGTCTGGGGACGTAAGTCCTGTATTTGGAGAAGAATTCGCCACACACTTTGCTTCATATTTCATTGCCCAGAAATCTGAAGTGCCAAAGGTTCCTGATCCAGGGACTCTCACCCATCCTGATGGAAATACTGATGAACCAAGGGATAGGTCTGAGCCCATTTCATAGCCTGAGTCTTGGGTACCTCCATCTTGAGTAGTCTTTGCGACATACTTTGCTGATTCAAGTGAGGAAGAGAACTTCCATGTCTTGGTAACAGGATCTGCCATGAACATGTAGTAGAGAGAAGACGAGGCATTGTTTGAGGGATCTACTGGGAGTCTGGCAAGCGGAGAACCAGTGGAGAGTTGGGTGAGATCAATGGGAACCCACCCTGTTCCATTTGTTTTGGTAAGATTTGCTTCAGTGACACAAGCGTAGTTGGAAGGTAGGCCAATGTCAGAACAATTACTGTTGGTAGCAGGAAGCGAGACATAGACCGTGCCTGCGGTGGTACTTGCGAATGAGACATTGGGTTGGTCTGCAATGAGCATTGCAAATACATGATTAATGGAGGCAACGTCAGAGAGACGCGTTGCGTCTCTTGATTGTTTGAGCAACTCTCCAGGATTGATGATGACCACAATGACCGTGGCAAGAATAGCAAGAATAGCGATGACAACCAAGAGTTCGATGAGGGTGAAGCCTACATCATTCTTGTTGCCTTTGCTATTTCTGTCATTCCGAATATAACGAAGGATCTCGGTCATCCTGAACGGAGTGAAGGATCTGGATTCTAGATTCTTCGGCTTCGCCTCAGAATGACCATTCGATTGATAGGAAATCTTATTCACAATATGAAAATTATAACAGAGAATGAGGGAAAAACGTAGCAAGAGACATCCTGTCATCCTGAGTGAAACGAAGGATCTCGGTCATCCTGAACGGAGTGAAGGATCTCTGGATTCTTCGGCTTTGTCTCAGAATGACGGAGGGTTGTCATCCTGAACGGAGTGAAGGATCTGGATTCTTCGGCTTCGCCTCAGAATGACGGAGTGGAAATATTCTGCAAATTTTTTCTGCCCAAACAAAAAGAAAAGCTTCTATGTCTTAAGGAATATCGCGCAGACTGCGTAGGCGGTCGAGCGAAAAGAAAATTTTCAGTAGAAAATTATTCTGGTTCCGAAAGACATAGAGGCTATTCGCCCTAGAAGTTGTTGTCGTACTCTCGAAGCGAAAGTTGTGATTCAATCTGCTTCATTGATTCAAGCGCAACTGACACAACAATCAAAAGTCCCGTTCCCCCAATCTTAAGCGATTGGATTCCCGTTACTATCTGTGTAATGTTTGGAAGAATTGCAATGATACCAAGGAACAATGCACCAAATAATGTAGTTCTATGAACTGTCTTTGCTATAACATCCGTTGTTGCTTGCCCTGGGCGAATGCCGGGAATAAACCCACCACTCTTTTGAAGATTCTTTGAAATTTCACTTGGATCAAATGTTACTGCAGTATAGAAGTAGGTAAACATTACCACAAGAATAAAATACAAACTGCTGTAAATGTAGTGATTATTAAAGAATTTCGTTACCCACGCATTTAAAGACAAAGAAAGCTGAGGTGAGACAATCGACATCGATTGCGCAATAAATTGTGGAAACAATAAAATAGAAATTGCAAAAATAATTGGAATAACTCCGGCTTGGTTTACCTTAAGCGGAAGATAGGTAGATGCACCCCCATACATTTTCATTCCCCTCACCTGCTTTGCATAGGAAACGGGAACTTTTCGTTCCCCCTCATTTACGAACACAACTCCCGCAATGACAATTATTCCGATAATCGCAAATACAATGTAAGTAATTAAAAGCGATGGAGAATAATTCAAAAATGCCGAAGTAAGAGCCTGAGGTGCCGCGCTTATAATACCTGCAAAAATAAGCAACGAAATACCATTCCCAACCTTAAACTCAGAAATAAGTTCTCCAATCCACATTACGAGCACGCTTCCTGCGGTGATAATCGCAACGTTAGTAATGACGTCAAATAACGGAAGTCGGGAAATAACGTTTTGTGCCATCAATAAATTAAGAAATCCATATCCTTGAAGTGCCGCAAGAGGAACAGAAATATATCGAGTAATTCGGTTGAATTTTGCTCGTCCTGAAGCTCCCTCTTCGTAATATGCTTTTTTCAAATTTGGAAATATTATCGTAAGAAGCTGCATAATAATGCTTCCCGTGATATACGGACCCACTGCAAGCATTACAATTGAAAGATTGCTCAACCCACCTCCAGAGAACATATTCAACAAGCCAAACATTTGGTTTGATTCAAAAAACTGCTGAAGTTTTGATACATCAACTCCCGGAATTGGAATTGCAGAAAGCAAACGATATACCGCAAGCAAACCCAAAACCGCAAGCACTTTCTTGCGAAGATCTGCGTGTTTAAAAATTGCGAGAAACTTCTTCATTTTCGTGTTTATAATAATTTACCGCCTACGGCTTCAATCTTTTTCTGAGCTTCCTTTGAAATTTTAATTCCTTTTGCGATAGTAACCGGTTTCTTTATTTCTCCTACTGAAAGTACCTTCACTGGTTGCTTAATAGTCGAAATAAATCCTTTCTCAACTAACACCTGTTTGGTAACTTCTGCAATTCCAAGTTTTGCGATCAAACCAACATTCAATGCAAATGCAGGATGTGATTTTCTCAAATTCTTCACACCGCGAAGTTTTGGAATACGCATATATAAATCGCGCTCTGCTGGACGGTATTTTCTTCCTGAACGTGCCCCCTGTCCTTTCTCTCCACGTCCTGAAGTTTTTCCACGCGTACCCCCGCGTCCTACGCGCTTCTTTGATGTTGCCTGTGTCTTTGGTCTTAATTCGTGAAGTTGCATAATTATTTCTTATTTATGTGAATGCTCTTCAGTGCCACAATTCCTGCCCGTGCATTCGCAATCTTGTTTTTTGTGCGACCTACAATCTTTGCAGAAACATCTCTGACTCCAACAAGCTCAAGAACTGTTCGAAGTGACCCTCCCGCAATAAGTCCATGTCCTTTTGTTGCCGGCTTAATGCGTACTTTTGCCGCGCCATACTTTGCTTCAATCATATATGGGACAGTGCGATTTTCTAATAACTCAACTTTAATAACTTCCTGTTCTGCTTTTCGTTGCGCCTTCATTACCGATGCGGCAAAGTCCAATCCTTTTGCTACACCAATACCAACTCGTCCGCGATAATCTCCTACCACAACGGTTGCACGAAAACTGAAACGCTTTCCTCCTGCGACAACACGAGTCACACGGCGAACTTCAATCACCTTTTCTTTATATTCACTTTTCTTAACAAGTGGTCGTCGTGATGGACCTCTTCCTCCGGGACCGCCTGGGCCACGAGAAAATCCACTTCCTGGCCGTTGACCAGTGCGTGCGCCACGAGGATTAAATCGTCCTGCTGGCGCTCCCGTGTTCTGACTTGGCGTTTGTGTCTGTTTTGTTTCCATAATTACATTTGTATCCCTTCTTCGCGCACTGCTTCCGCAAGTGCTTTTACGCGACCATGATATCGATACATTCCCCGATCAAATACTGCGAATTTTACTCCCTTTTCTTTTGCTCGAGTTGCAACCATTTTTCCAACATATTTTGCTCCTTCCATAGTTGCCCCTTTCTTTTTCATTTCTCGCGAACTTGCTGATGCAAGAGTTAGTCCGCTTGTATCATCAATAACCTGCGCATACACATACGCATTACTTCGAAAAACTGAAAGACGTGGTCGCTCGGCAGTTCCACGAACTCCTGCTCGCACACGCTGTGCTCGACGGTCTTTTTGTATTTTTTGTCTCTTTGCTACATTCATAGATCAGTTTTATTTTCCTGATGCGGCCTTCTTTCCCGCTTTTCTCTTCACGACCTCGGTTGAATAATGAAATCCCTTCCCTTTATATGGTTCCGGTTTTTTCATTGCACGAATTTCTGCGGCAACTTGTCCAACAAGTATTTTATCAAACCCTTTTATTTTCAAAATAGTATTTTTCTCAACTTCAAACGTGATATGTTCGGGAGTTTTATACTTTACTGGATGTGAAAACCCTAAATTTAAATTAAGATCATTTCCATCCTTTGCCATCTTATATCCAACACCCTCAAGAATAAGCGTCTTTTCATATCCCTTGGTGAGTCCTTCAACTGCATTCTGCACTAATGCCCGAACAGTTCCCCAATTGCTTCGTGCCTGCTTCGATTGTTTAAGGAGAGTAAATGCTACAATGCTTCCATCAATTACACACTCCACACCTTCAGGAATATTTGCAGAGAGAGTTTGTTTTCCATTAGAAATAACTATCACTTTCTTATCAATCGTTACAGTGACGCCATTTGGGATTTCTATTGGTTTTTTTCCAATTTTTGACATAATATTACCAAATTTCGAATAACATTTCCCCTCCGACTTTTTCCTTCTTTGCATCATCTCCAGTTTTAATACCCTTTGAAGTCGAAACTACAAGAAGTCCATGTCCGCTTTTTACTTTCTGAAAATCACGGTATGACGCGTAGCGATGCACTGACGGTTTACTTAAAAGCTTGATGCCTCGAATTGGACGATCAGGATTAATATCAATCTCAATCACTTTTTTGTATGACTTTCCTTTTACCTCAATGCTCTTTATAAATCCAAAACGATTTAAAACTTCGGCAACCGCGTAATCCATTTTTGTGTGACGCGTTTTTATAGAGTATTTCTCTACTGCCTGAGCATTCTTTAATTTTATTAACAAATCAATATACATATGAATACACTTACCACGACGACTTCTTTACTCCTGGAATCTCGCCCTTTTGCGCAAGTTCGCGGAAACAGATTCTGCAGAGATTAAAATCTCGCATAAATCCTCGCTTTCTTCCGCAACGGAAACACCTTCGTACTTCACGAGTAGAATATTTTGGTGTCTTCTTTGAACGCGCAATTACTGATGTTTTTGCCATAATTTCAAATATTAATCTTTTTCGGACCGTTTCAACGGCACTCCAAGTGACCTATACATTTCAATTGCAGCTTCTCTCTCCATTCGTTTTTTTGGAACAATCGTTACTTGAATTCCAAATGAATGAAATGATTTTTCTGCAATAATTTCAGGAAACACGGTTTGTTCACGCACGCCAAGGTTTAAAATTCCATGACCATCCACATTTGATAATGGAAGTCCACGGAAATCTTTTACACGAGGAAGCGCAGTTACTACAAGGCGAGTGAAAAAGTCCATCATTCGCTTTCCACGGAAAGTGACTTGAAGTCCTACCGTTTCACCCTGACGAATTTTGAAACTCGAAATTGATTGGCGCGCTTTTCGAATCGCTGGTTTCTGACCAGTAATAGTGCGAAGCTCTTCCATAATTGCAGGAAGTACCTTGTCATCAAATTGAGCGATACTTCTCATTTTCCCAATTCCAACATTCACAACAATCTTTGAAAATGGAATTTCTTCTTTTTTAATATGTTTTTTTGTAGTCATGGTTTCCAATTTATAATGCCGCATCGCATTTCGCGCATACGCGGACCTTTGACTTTCCATCTACACGATATTGAATTCGTGCAGTTTTTTTACAATTTCCACACACAATCGCAACATTTGAAATATTTGTTGATCGTGGAATTAAAACTATTTCACCCTTCTCTCCCTGTTTCTTTGGCTTCATGTGACGCTTTGCCATATTGCAGCCCTCAACAGTTACTCGCAATGTTTTTGTGTCTACATGCAAAACTTTGCCGGTTTTCCCTCGGTCTTTTCCTGCAAGCATTTTTACGTTGTCTCCTTTCTTTATATGCATAAATATTACACTAAATCTTCTGCGAGCGACGCAATCGAGTCATATCCACATTCTTTTACTTCACGTGGAATAGGACCGAAAATACGTGTTCCTTTTGGTTGGCCTTTATCAAGTATTACTACTGCATTGTCATCAAATCGAATATATGAACCGTCTGAGCGACGCATAGGAGCATGCTGACGCACTACTACTGCACGCACTACATCTTTCTTCTTTACTGCTTTTCGTGGTTCTGCTGTCTGCACTGATGCAACAATCAGGTCCCCTACACGAGCATATCGCCTCCGGCTTCCTCCAAGCACACGAAAACAACGTACGGTTTTTCCACCGCTGTTATCTGCCACTCTTAAAATTGATCGTTCTTGTATCATATGTGTGCGTTATACCTTTCCGACGATTGCCCATCGCTTATCTTTTGAGATAGGACGAGTTTCTTGAATTGTTACGACATCCCCAGTTTTATATTCGTTATTTTCATCATGCGCTTTAAAACGAGTTGAAATACGATAAAACTTTTCATATTTCGCATGTTTTTTTAATCGAGTTACCTCAACCACACGCGTCTTATTCATCTTGTCACTCACTACTGTTCCTTTTAATTTTCTCATGATTATTGGTTTGATTCTTTTGCTGACCTTTCATGCAAGATGGTAAGCATCTGCGCAATTATTTTTTTCGTTCCACGAATTTCCTTTATCGCATTACTCTTTCCCGCAGCAAGATCAAATTTCATTCCACTTAATTTTGCGCGAAGAACACCGAGTTCTTTTGTCAATTCGGCTGAATTTTTTGTTTTATTCTCTTGTAACTGATTTTTTTTCTTCATACAAATGTTATCCTTTTTCGGAACCTTTTGTGTGTCCTTTCGGCACTATTTAGTTTCCCTACTAATGATTTTCGTTGTTATCGGCATCTTATGTCCCGCCATGGTAAGTGCACGCTTTGCGACTGTGTCTTTTACTCCGTCAATTTCAAAGAGAATTCTTCCGGGACGGACAGGGAATACGTAATGATCAACCTCTCCCTTTCCTCCTCCCAAGGTTACTTCTGGAGGAAGCTTGGTAATTGGCTTATCAGGGAAAATACGAATCCACATTCTCCCATCTCGATTCATTGAGTGCGCGATCGCTTTTCTTCCCGCTTCAATCTGCTGTGCAGTTACCCATGCTGCTTCAGTTGCCTGCAAACCATAGGTGCCATAGGAAAGTTTTATTCCGCGTGTTTCAATCACACGCTTTTTTGAGCGCCCCTTCTGAACTTTTCGATGCTTTTGTTTCTTTGGTTGCAACATATTTATTTTCTTGGTTTTGCTTTCGCATCAAAAATCTCGCCTTTGTATAACCATACTTTTATTCCAATCGTTCCGTATGAATTAAATGAAGTTGCTTCTGCATAATCAATATTCGCGCGAAGTGTTGAAAGTGGCATTCTTCCCTTTGCAAGCCATTCAGTTCGAGAAATTTCAGCACCATTCAAACGGCCTGAAAGTTTAATTTTAATTCCTTTAATATCACGATTTTGCATCGCATTTTCAATTGCGCGCTTCATCAATTTGCGATACGGCTGACGTCGCTCTAAATCTGTTGCAATCTGCTGACCGACTACTGCTGAAGCGATTTCGGTGCGCTTCAATTCTTCAACATTCAAATTAAATGCAAAGTTTGTTGGAATTTTATTTGCAACTCGAAGCTTCTTCAAGCTACGAAGCAATTTTTCTTTCATTTCTTCAATTCCTTTTCCCCCGCGCCCAATAATAAGTCCTGGACGAGCTGCGCGAATTGAAACACGAATTGTGTCGCTTGCACGTTCAATATCAATTGAAACAATTCCTGCCTCCTTCAAACGCTCGCGGATGAATTCACGAATTGCAAGATCTTCCTCAAGGAAAAATTTTGTATTTCGATTCAAAAACCAGCGGCTTGACCAAGTCGTGGTAACTCCAAGACGAAACGCATTTGGGTTTACTTTTTGTGCCATATTATACTGCTTTTCTTTGGAACGTCTTTTGTGCCGCTCCCTTCTTTGTCTTCGCTCCTTTATCAGGATGAGTCTCTTCGCTCTTTACTGTTTTCTTTCCTTTTACTGTTCCTTTCTTTGCTTTCTTCACTTCTTGAATAGCAAATTTCTTATCTTTTGCCTCTTCGTTTACTCCAAGCACAATAGTTACATGGCTCATCTTTTTTTCAATGAGTGCCATACTTCCTCGTGCGCGTGGGGTTCCTCGCTTCATTTTTGTTCCCTGATTTACAATTACATTCTTAACGAATAAGCGTGTTACTGGAATTTTTTTATTGTTTTCTGCGTTTGCAATTGCACTACGCAAAAGACGGAGTAAATAATCGCGCGAACGCCTCGGAGAAAGCGACAATTGTGCCTCCGCTTCGTTTGCCGAAAGTCCTTTTATTACATTAACTGCTAACCGCGATTTACGCGGTGCGATTCTCAAATTCCTTAATGTTGCTGATATCGTTTCCATAAATTAGATATTATTTTGCTGGAGCTTTTGCGGGCGCTTTCTTTTCAAGATCTCGCTGCATCTTTCCTCCATGTTTTGCAAATTTTCGTGTAAGAGAAAATTCTCCCAAACGGTGTCCCACCATATCTTCACCAATCGTTACCTCAACAAAATCCTTTCCATTGTGTATCCCAAACACGAACCCCACCATTTCTGGGGAAATTTCAGAATCTCGCGACCAGGTTTTGATGACTGTCCTATCACCCTGCGTGAGCTTCGAAATCTTCTTTAATAATTTGGGATCAACCCAAGGTCCTTTTTGTGCTGAACGACTCATATTGTAATTACTGTAAAGCGCTGATTAGTATACTTGTATTTATCGAAATCGGCAAGTTTATTTCTTTACTCGACGACGTACCACAAGCTTATTCGACCACTTCTTTTTGTTTCTTGTTTTCTTTCCTCCAGTTATCTTTCCCCATTTTGTCTTTGGTCTCTTTGTTCCTCGTGGCTGACTTCCTTCTCCTCCTCCATACGGATGGTCACGTGGGTTCATTGCTTTTCCACGAACAGTTGGGCGAATTCCCAACCATCGGGATCGTCCTGCTTTTCCGCTGTTAATCAATGAATATTCTGGATTCGAAACTACTCCAATTGTTGCGTAGCAATCCCAAAGCACTTTTCGGATTTCTCCTGAAGGCATTTTGAGTTGTGTGTATCCCTCTTCGTTTGCAAGTACCTGCACACTGTTTCCTGCAGAACGAGCAATCTGTCCTCCCTTTCCTGGAGTGATTTCAATATTGTGTACAAATGTTCCAACGGGAATCCTCTTGAGTGATGTACGGTTTCCTGGTGCAATTAATGCATCATCTCCTGAGATAATCGTGTCACCAACTTTCAATGCATTTGGTGCAAGGATATATCGGCGATCTCCATCCTTATATGAAACACGAGCGATAAACGCACTGCGATATGGATCATATTCAATCGTTTCAATCTTCCCTGGAACTCCTTTCTTCATCTGCTTGAAATCAACTTCACGATAGAGTTTTTTATTTCCTCCACCCTGATGGCGCATAGTGATGCGTCCATGTGAATTTCTTCCTGCATGAGTTTTCAAACGCTTCGTTGCTTTCTTCATTGGTCCCTCTTTGGAAACCTTTGAATACTCAACTACTGACATGTGCCTGCGTGATTGCGTTGTTGGTTTATACTGCTTCATGTTTTTTATATCTAAATTTTTGAGCTGTTCCGTAGCAATAAAAATTATACAATTTCAATCTTGTCACCTTTTTTAATGGTAACCATTGCTTTCTTTGCAACCTTTGCTTTTGTCTCACGTCCACGATAATGTTTTACCTTCCCGTGATCAGTGATCATATTTACCTTCACCACCTTCACATTGTAGCGTCGTGAAACCTCTTCCTTTACCAACGTCTTGTTTGCGTCTTTATTTACATAAAACACATAGGTATTCATTCCATGAAGACCATATGCTTTTTCACTTGCGTGTGGGCGTACCAATACTGAGCGAACTGCGTGTCCACCAATTGGTCCTACTGTTTTCTTTACTACTTCCGATGTCGCTTCTGCTGTTTGAGCTACTTCAGCTTTTTTAGTTGTTTTGTTGAATAGTGCCATAGTAAAAATTATTTCACCGCTTCAATTGCCTCCTTTTCAAACATAACGACTTTATGATTCATAACATCAAACACGTTCAATTCAGATACACGCATAATGTGTGTCTTTGGAATATTTCGCGCTGCCTGAAATACTGTCTTGTTTTCTTTTGAAGTAATAATCAAAACGCTTGGTTTTCGAGTAAAGAACTTCTTAAACATCTCTGCAACTGATTTTGTTTTCTTTGCTTCAAATTTAAGTGAATCAACTACAAGGATTTCCCCATCGGTATTTTTCTTTGAAAGTGCTGCATTCAATGCACCTTTCTTCATCTTCTTGTTTA
>Ga0172370_10006926_pt1 | contig 14033 bp, 14 predicted proteins | sample LakKiv5m_FD_114538 | JGI IMG/M metagenome (GOLD analysis project Ga0172370, IMG submission 114538) | Freshwater microbial communities from Kabuno Bay, South-Kivu, Congo - kab_022012_11.5m | ecosystem: Environmental > Aquatic > Freshwater > Lake | place: Democratic Republic of the Congo...
GCTCAAGGCGCAGATCAGGGCGGAGCACGTCGCCCGGGCGGTGCTGTTCTTCGCCGCCCGCCAGACGCCGACGACCGGCGCGACGCTCCCGGTGGACGGCGGCCTGCCGGACGCGACCCCCCGGTGACAGGGCGGGAATGACAACAAGAACGGACAAAGGTCTTTCGATAGCGCGGAGGGAAAATGAAGCAGCTCAATCCGGAATACGTGCAGAGCATCAATCAACTGGTCAACGGCAGCCCCTATTTCCAGCTCCTGTCGATGAAGCTCCTGGAGGCGGGGCCGGGCTTCAGCCTGCTGGAGATCGATGTGGCCGAAAAGCACCTTCAGCCGTTCGGCTTCGTTCACGGCGGGGTCTTCGCGTCGATCATCGACGCCGCCGTCTTCTGGTCGATCTTCCACGAGATCGACGACCCCAACCCCGGCGCCACCACGGTCGATCTGAAACTGAACTACCTCGCGCCGGCGGCAACCGGCAAGCTCATCGCCCGGGGCAATCGGATAAGGATGGGCAAGACGCTGGGCTACGGCGAGGCCGCGGTCACCGACGAAAGCGGCAAGCTCCTCGCCCACGGCACATCCACCCTGATGATCCTGCCGGGCAACACGCTTGCCGCGGCTCGCCCCCTCCCGCCGAGGTTCAAAGATAAGAAATAGAACGGATCACTACTCAGGCATAGGAGGCCGCTATGATAAGGGTGCTTATTGAACGAAAATTGAAGAAACGGGAGCACATCTCCAAGCTGCTCATGAAGATCAGGATTGCCGCCATGGCGCAGCAGGGATACATCAGCAGCGAAACCCTGGTCAACACCGAGGACAAGAGCGACATAACGGTGATCAGCACATGGGCAAACATCGAATCCTGGAGGAAATGGGCGTCGTCCGAACAAAGGGCTGCGATGGACAGGGAAATCGCGCCGCTCCTGGAGCAGCCCCAAAGGATCAGGACCTACCAGATCATGTCGACCGAGGAAATGGAATATCTAGAGGATCCGGAAGGATGGCTGCAGCAAAGGGAGCGCCCCTCTTTCGGAGGTTAGTTCACGTCAAGCGCTCGACGCCGCTCGCAGCTCGCTCCCCTCTCTTCCCTTCTATTGCCCGGCGATCAGCAGCGCAGTCATGTCCATGACGTTGGTCCCCGTCGGACCCGTCACGATGAGGTCCCCGGTCTGGCGGAAGAAGCGGTGGGAGTCGTTCCGAGCCAGATAGTCGTCGATCTTGAGGCCGAGGGCCTGCGCCCTCTCCCAGCTTGAACGATCCGCGACCGCCCCGGCCGCGTCCGAATGGCCGTCGATCCCGTCCGTCCCGGCGCTCAGAAAGAAGAAGCGCGGATTGTCCCGGATCTCGCCCAGCGCCGCCAGCGCCATCTCCTGGTTGCGGCCGCCCATCCCGTCCCCCCTGAGGGTCACCGTCGTCTCCCCGCCGAACAGCAGGCAGACCGGTGCCGAGAAGGGCTGGCCGGTCGTCGCGATCTCCTCGCCGATCGCCATGATCGCCCTGGCCGCCTCCCGCGCCTCGCCCCGGAGGCGCGAGCTCATGATCCGGGCGGGGATTCCCAGAGCCTCGGCACTTTTCTTCGCCTTTTGGAGGACCTTGAGGTTGCTCCCGATAAGATATTGGTCGATGAGCGGGCTGGGGGCCTTGGGCGTCTCCTCGACCTCCCCGGCGAGCCCCTTCCGGACGACCTCCCGGACGCTCTCCGGCGCCTGCTCCCAGAGACCGTACTTCCCGAGGACGGTGCGGGTGTCGGCAAAGCTGGAGCGGTCGAAAAACATCGGCGCGGAGCCGATCGCCTCCAGATCGTCGCCGATCACGTCGGAGACGACCAGGACGATCCCGCGCGCCCGGCAGGCCCTCCCCAGCCTGCCCCCCTTCACGAGGGAGAGGTGCTTGCGGACGACGTTGATCTCCTCGATGGGAACGCCGTTGGCGAGAAGCCCCTTCGTGAGCGCCTGCATCTCGGCGAGCGTGATCGGCGGCACGGGCTTCTCGATGAGGGCCGAGCTTCCCCCGGACATGACGTAGATGAAGAAGTCGTCCGCGGCCAGGGCGGACATCCGCTCCAGCAATATCTCCGCCGCCCGGATGCTCTTTTCGGTCAGGACGGGGTGCGAGCTCTCGAATACCTCGATCCCCTCGATCTTGGCGGCATAGTTCGATACGACGAGTCCGCCCGCCGCGCGCCCGCCCAGGACGGCCTTTACCGCCCGCGCCGTCTCGACCGAGGCCTTGCCGCTTCCGAAGATGTAAACGCCGCGGCAGTCGCCGAGGGGGTAGCTCTTCCCCTCGATCTTAAGCGCGCCGTCTTCGTATTTAAGTACGTCGCGGACCAGGTTCCCCGGCAGCGCCGATTCCAGGGCGTCCCTGAACACGGCCATCATCTTTTCCCTGTCTGTCATCTCTCCTCCCGTATTTTCCGGATCGGGAACGGATTCCCCCGCCGCAGTCGGCAGGGGATCTTATCGGACCATTGCCGTCTTTCACAGGCGAGGCGAAATACAACCCGATCGGATTCAATGCGCGGGGATTATAGTATCCCCCTCCCGAAAAGGGAAGCATTTCCGGCCGGCCGGTCATCGGGCCAATCAGGCGTTGACAAAAGCCCCCTCCGGCGTTAGGATTTTCCGCACATCGTTCGGGATCGCGTTAATTGCGCGGCGTCGATTCCACCGGCCGCTCCCGAAACCGTGACGGGCGTGCAACGCCCGCTCCCGAAGCTCCGGCCTGAAAGCCGCGGACACGACCGCCCCGAGACCCCGGGAATCAGCGGCTTCGCAAAAAGTCGTCACCCCCGCGCAAGCGGGTATCCGAATACAGGTCAAAATCAACACTTGCCGAGGTGGTCGCCGTGAGACCGATCATTCGCACCCGCGAGGACGCCATCACCGCCGTCGGCGAACCGCCGCCGGCCGACCGCCGCGTCGTCGTCGACGTCGAAACGACGGGCCTCTCGCCCCGGCACGGCCATCGGGTCATCGAGATCGGCGCCGTCGCCCTGGAGGAGGGCATCATCGTCGGGGAGTTCTCGACGCTGATCGACGCCGGCGTCCCGATCCCCTACGCAGTACAGGCGATCCACGGCATCACCAACGAGATGCTCGAGGGCCAGCCCAAGCCGGAAGAGGCCCTTCCGCGCTTCTACGAATTCATCCGGGAGAGCGTCCTGATCGCCCACAACGCCGCCTTCGACATCCGCTTCCTCCGCCACGAATTCGCCCGCCTGAAGATGTCCCTTCCCCATCGCCACGTCTGCACCCTCGAGATGAGCCGCCGCCGCTTCCCCCGCCTGCCCGACCACACCCTGGAGACGATCTACCAGCACCTGTGCCCGGAGGCTGCCTTCCTCCGGCAGAGCCACCGCGCCCTCGACGACGCCCGGATGACCGCGGAAATCTGGCTTAAAATGGCGGGGGGATGAAATCGATAACTTGAGGTTCCAATTTGGCGCCTCAAGACTGACGCTCTCGCAGAAAGTCCCAAAACCCGTCACTCCTGCGAAAGCAGGAGTCCAGAAATGATTACATTCACTGGATTCCAGCGAGGCAAACCGTCATGGCAAAGAAACTCTCCTACGAACGTTACGCCTGGTTCCACGGCCGGGTAAGGACCGGCGCCTTCCCGAACTCCACGTGCCTGGCCGCCCATTTCGAGATCTCCCGCAAGCAGGCCCAGCGCGACGTGGCGTTCATGAGGGAGCGCCTCGGCGCCCCCCTTCTCTACAGCGCCGACCGCAGGGGCTACCGGTACGAGGACGGAAACTACGAACTGCCGCCCGTCTGGCTCAACGAGGAGGAGCTTCACGCCTTCTGCCTGGCCATGAGGCTCTCGGCCGCCATCCCCGACAGGACCATCAAGAAGTCCCTGCGGCGGCTCATGGAGAACTTCCTCGCGCTGCGCTCCGCCGACGCCCCGCCCGAGTTCAGCGACTTTGAGGAGAAGGTGTCGGTCAAGAACGTGGAGTACTACCGCGTCCCGGAACACGTGTTTCACGCCGTCGTCATCGCCCTGTTCAGGGAGAATGCCCTGAAGATCACCTACCGGACGCCGCACAAAAACGAGACGACGGAGCGGATCATCCGGCCGCTGCACCTTCTCTGCTACATGGGGAACTGGCATCTGATCGCATTTTGCGGCCTGCGCCGCCAGATCCGGGACTTCGCCCTCTCGCGGATCCGCGCCGTCCAGCCCTGTCCTGAACCTCTGGCGCTGCCGCCCGGCCTGCCCCCGATCAAGGAGTACATCCGCCGAAATTTCGGCGTCATCGCGGGCGAGCGCTCCACGGACGTGGTGCTGCGCTTTGCGCCCGATGTTTCCTCCTGGATCGCCGAGCAGGAATGGCACCAGGCGCAGGAGGTCTCCATCGGGGGAGACGGCAGCCTGCGCCTGCGGTTCCCCGTCTCCGGCTTCGTCGAGGTCGCCCGGGAGATCCTTAAGCACGGAAGCGCCGTCGAGGTGATCGAACCGAAAGAACTCCGGGACACTATCCGGGAGGAAATCAGGAAGATGGGGACCCTGTATCGATAAGCGCGATAGCGGCTGCCGGCGGCTGCCGGCGCCTATCGGCGGTGGCCGGTGGCCATAGGCAGCAGCGGTTATCGGAGCAGCGGCACAAAAATATTTTTCAACAAACGTTTTGGTGGGACATCTTTTGGGGGACCAGAGGGTTTACAATGCATTCCATAAGGGGGAAACGCCTTCAGCGGTGCGGTGGATTCAGGAAACAATTAAACATGTCTCAAGAATTTAACTTGTAAGGATTTTTTACAAGTTCAAATTGAGGAAAATTGGCGGCACATTCAGCTATTAAGGATTTCTTAACAACTGCTTTGACAACAACAAACACGGAAATGGAAACAGGGGGACGCCATGGAAACAAAAATCGCTCTTTTCCGGGGCAAAGGCATTCGTAAGATGTTGCATAATGATGAATGGTGGTTTGTCGTGGAGGACGTCGTGCTGGCGCTGATCGACTCAAGGGATCCAAAACAATACATTCAGCGGATGAAGCAGCGTGATCCGGAGCTTGGGAAAGGGTGGGTACAAATTGTACATACCCTTTCCATCGAAACGGAAGGAGGAAAGCAGCGGATGCTTTGCGCCAGTACCGAAGGCATCTTCCGTATCATCCAATCCATCCCCTCCCCCAAGGCCGAGCCCTTCAAGCGCTGGCTCGCGAAAGTCGGCTATGAGCGGGTGCAGGAGATCGAAGATCCGGAGCTGGGTTCAAAGCGGACGCGGGCGCTCTACAAGGCAAAAGGTTATTCCGACGACTGGATCGAGAAAAGGATGCGCGGCATTGCCATCCGTGAGGAGCTCGCCGACGAGTGGAAAAAGCGGGAAGTGAAGCAGGAGCGGGAGTATGCGATCCTCACGGCGGAGATCGCCAAGGCGGCCTTCGGCGTGACGCCCGGCGAGCACAAGCATTTGAAGGGTCTCAAGCGGGAAAACCTGCGGGACCACATGACCGACCTGGAACTGATCTTCTCGATGCTCGGCGAGGCGGCGACAACGGAAATCACACGGGTTGACGACGCCCAGGGATTCGATGAAAGCAAAACCGCCGCTCGCAAGGGCGGAGAGGTGGCAGGTACGGCCCGAAAAGACCTCGAAAAGAAAACCGGCAAACGGGTCGTCTCGCCGGAGAATTACCTGACCGAACCGGAATACAGGAAACGACTCAAATGTTAGCATAACACCAGAGGCGTTCACATGGCCAATTAGGCTCAGAAAACCGAACACGCCGGCCCGAAGAACATGAAAAAACATCTCAACACGCTGTTCGTCACGACGCAGGGCGCCTATCTCGCCAAGGAGGGGGAAACGATCGCCGTCAAGCTGGGGGGAGAGGTCCGCCTGCGGCTCCCCGTCCATACGATCGGCCTGCTCTTTCATACTCGGGCGTTGTTGATGGCGCGGTATCTGCGGGGCGATCTCGACGGGGATCAGGGCATCGTGATCACGGCAATTCTGGACGAAAGCCATCTTCTTGTGATCACGGTACTGGGGGAAACATAATATGGATACCTGTTGGAAATGCGGTCATGTAATGACGACCGGCAAGAGCGAACCGTATCATTACATCGAATCCGGTCTTGACAATTTTTTTCTCTGCGGTATCGATCAGCTTCGTTGTCCTGAATGCGGGGAAGAGATTGTTGCCATCCCAAATATCAAGGGCCTGCATCTTACCATCGGTCGGAGTCTCGTATGCAAGGAGGAAATGCTGACGGGATCCGAGGCAAGGTTCCTTCGCAAAGAATTGGGGCTCAAGAGTAAGGACATGGCGGCGGCCCTTTCCATGACGCCCGAAACCTATTCCCGCTGGGAAAATGACAAGCAATCCGTTTCTCCGACCTGTGACAAGCAGTTGCGATTATTTTATATTCTGAATGTCTCAGAAGAGGAGGGGCGTGTTCTCCACAAGAACATCCGGGGCATGATGACCGCCATGGCCGCCCGTCCGGTTGCGGCGCCGAACAGGATCGAACTAAACGCTTCCGACTGGCTTGTCCCGTTCACGCCGCCCATTTTCGAGGCAGAGCAATGCCGGGAAATAAAAGAAATACGATCAGCAGTTCAGGGTGGTCTTCGAAGCGGTCCGCGAGCTGATGGCCCCGCCGGCCAGACAGCGGAGGAGGATCGGATTTGAACGAAGGACCGGATAGCACAATTTCAGGAATGACGGAGCCTATACAGGATGACTGATTCCTTTTATGCGCATTCCAAAGAAGGCGAACCACCGGAGCGCTGGCAGCCGTTGGAGGAGCACCTCAGACGCGTGGCCGCGTCGGCTCGGTCATTCGCTGACGAATTCGGCGCGGAAGAATGGGGATATCTGGCCGGCTTATGGCACGATCTTGGGAAATACTCCATTGAAGATCGTGACGCCAATCGTCACGCCGCGGATTCAGGTAGGGAACTTCTCCGTGGCCTCATAGCGAGGGTCGTTATTAAAGACGTGATGGATGGCAAGGACATCGGTATCGACGGCAATCATCTGTTCGACTATCGGCGCACCCTCTCGATGATTTCATCGATGTTACCCGTGCCGAAGGCGACTTCAACGGCTTTACGAATCGTTTCCGCCGGTAGAACGTTTTCTTCAAAGCTGCGTGTCTTTTCGATCCTTCCGTCCAGGTATCGGGCAACGATCTCGCGTGTTTCATTGAGCGGTTTTATGGTAACCTCAAACTACCGCCCGTGCTCCGCCGCCAGGTCAGGTGGAAGTGACAGGTGGCCGTCGGGGAGGACCTTACCGATGAATGTGTATGTTGTCTGATTTGTTTCCATGGGATCTGTGTACGGTATCTGCGTAGGATTGTAAAATGATTTCAGTAATAACGAATTCTGATCCAAGAAAGGAGGTGTTTAAGTGGACAGGCATGAAATAGCGCTCGAAATCTCAGGTTCTACGGCGATGTGGACACGCCCCGACACGGGTGATTGCCCTGTGAGCTATCCGGCGCCGACGTACTCGGCAACTAAAGCCATCTTCGAATCGATACTTTGGGGACCGGCGGTGCAGATTATTCCGACAAAAGTTGAATTATGCGCGCCCATTCGGTACCACAACTATCAAACGAATTATGGCGGACCGCTGAGGAAAGGGCGCGTGATGGCGGAAGGCGGAGGGTTCCAACTTCTGGCCACTGTATTGATCGATGTTTGCTATCGGCTATACGCTGAGGTAACGACCGTGCCCCGGAATTTCAAATCGCGTTTGCCGGATAAGGCACGGCAATGGGATGGGAAGACAACGTCACCAGGCCATGCATACCGAGATATTTTCCATCGCCGTCTGAAAAAAGGGCAATGTTATATTGTTCCATTTCTCGGCTGGAAGGAGTTCGGCCCGAGTTACTTTGGCGAGTTCCGAGAGGTGACGACGGTGCAAGACGATATCAGTATGGTGATTCCCTCAATGCTGCGGGAGGTCTTTTCCGAAGGCTACGCCTCAGAATGTGCATTCACCTATGAGCCGAACGTCAAGATCAACTCAGGAGTTCTTGTTTTTGACAGGAGGCAGCCATGTTAAATGAGCTCTATCACCTTTCCGTGGCTCTTGAGCATGCGGGCATCACACCCGTGGACTGGCATAAAGACCTCAAACCCCTTCCCAACGCCTCTGCCAGAAAACCCTGTTTCCGGATCTCCATAAGTAAAGATAGTTCAATCGTGGGCGTTGAACCAATGCAGACAGAACTTGCAGCCTCTCTCCGCAAATGGGAGACAAGCAATGGCAATTCCTTCCCCGGCTTCAATATTCAACCGCTCTACCGTCTCACGAACGAAGACCTGAAGAAGCGTTTGAAGAAATGGCGGGAACGCAAGGATCCGCTGGACCTTGACCTACTAAGGAAATGGTGCGCCGATGAAGCAACGCGGAACCGGGACGAAAAGTCCGCCAAGAAAATGGAGAAGTGTCTTGGAACGATGCCCTCTGACCTTCAGAAAAGGTGCATTGATATTCCAAGAGCTTTCTCCGCTCTGACGGTACTTCTCGAAAGAATCACGAAGTTGGAAAGTGACAGAACCGGCGTTTTTTTTCAGTCTCTGGAGGCCTATATCTGGAGATCTCTGGGGACAAACAACCAGGAGCTGTCGCTTTTTCCTCTTCTGGTCCACGAAGGTTCCGCAGGACGGAAACCTGAGAACGACCGTGGCTCTGTTTCGGTGTTCCTGGATGTACCGGATTGGAAAGAATATCCGGTAGCCCATGAGAAGACGATCAAAGCGATTAATGAATGTCTTCTGAACTCGCCAAGTGCCACTTGCAGCGCAGATACGAATAGTGAGGCTGACGACGCTTTTGGCCGTAGTATTGATGGAATGAGGGGCAAACTGCCCGAGGTTAAGCTGCCCGTTCTGGGCGGAGTAAAGCTCCGCGCCATGAGCAGTGAAATTCCTTGCCAGGATCGATATGGAACCATTGATGAGACATCTTTTCGGATAGGCGCCGACAGCCGCAAGAGGGTGAAAGGCGCGCTGGAATGGCTGAAGGACGACGAGCGGGAAGGCGAAACCTGGGGTCGTGTAGACGGAAGGGAACTGCTCTTTGCCTATCCGGCCATCATCCCCAAGGCCTCGCTGAAACTGGCGGCATGCCTCGGAGCCCGAAAAACCGATGATACTGAGGCGAGATTTGAGAACTACGCCAAAGACGTTGTGGATTGCTTGAAAGGGCTGGCTCCGTCTCTCAAAGATGTTGATCTTCGTGTCTTTTCCTTGCGGAAAATGGACAAGGCGCGGACGAAGGTCGTATTCCATCGGAACTATTCTGCGCAGAGAATGGCAGATGCCGCAACCGAATGGCAGCTGGGATGCGTCAATGTTCCCCCCATGCAGATCAAAGCATGGGGCAAGGTAAAGGGCGAGATCCTCATCGCTAAACCTGAGACACCGTTTCCTCTCCAAATAGCCGCTTGTCTCAATCGTGTTTGGAAGCTGGACGGAACGAGCCCAAGCGAAGTCCAGTCAATACCCAATACGGCCGGCATCGAATTGTTGCTGGATGAAACCGTAGCGCCACGGCAAGTACCGCATTTGCTCACTGCTGCGATCCGGAACGGCAAGGGAATGTTTCTTTCGTTGGGCAACTCGCTGCATCGCAATGGACCCAATGATGTCATCAAGTTGGATGGTTTCAACAAGCGCAAACTATTGATGCCGGCTATCCTGGGGCTTTTGCTTTGGAAGAGCGGCATCGGAAAGGAGATCTATATGAACAACTCCCCTTATCTGGTCGGACGGATGCTGAAAGTCGCCGACGATCTCCACGCGGTGTACTGCAAGGAGGTCCGCAATAACAGCCTTCCGCCCCAACTGCTTGGTAATGCCTTGATGGTCGCGGCGCTCGACAGCCCTATCCAGGCGCTTGCGCAACTGGCCCTGCGGATCACCCCTTACCTGGGATGGGCGCGGACCAACAACACGGGATCAGCGGGCCTTTCGCGCTATTTTCTCAAGGAATTCGGATTAATCGAGAATAAGCTGCGTGAAACGGTTTTGCCCGATCGTCTCGACGACGCAGCGAAAGCGCAGCTTCTCCTAGGTTACGTATCCGGAAGTTCCCAAGATGAAGACGCCATCGACAACAAAAGAAAGGAGATTCAGCAATGAACGACACCATCAGACGTGCGACCGGTCTACTGATCATCGAAGTCGTAAATTCTAATCCGAACGGCGATCCGGACCGCGAGAGCGATCCCCGTCAGCGCCCCAATGGATTCGGAGAAATCTCACCCGTCTCCTTTAAGCGAAAACTCCGGGATTTGGTGGAAAATACCGATGGTCCTGTCTTCGCGGAATTGTGCAAGAAACTCGGCTTGAAAAAGGACGAATTCAAAATTCTCGAATCGCGAGAGCGCGTCAGAAAAGACATCGCCGCTGAAATGGCTAAAGACATCAAGAAGTTCGACCAGGGAGAATTCTTGAACAGTCTGTTTGTCAAAAAGTATTGGGATGGCCGCCTTTTTGGAAACACATTCCTGGAAGAGGGCGGCAACAAAGGCTATATCAAGACCGGCGTAGCTCAATTCACAATGGGGCTTTCTGTGGCACCCGTCCTGATCCAGCGCCATACCAATACGAACAAGGCGGGCGTGGAAGAAGGCAAAACACAGGGAATGGCGCCACTCGCTTATCGGGTGGTCGAACACGGCGTGTATTGCATGCCCTTCTACATCAACCCGAGCTACGCTCACAAGTCGGGGTGCACACAAAAGGATGTCGATTTGATGAAAGCTTTGATTCCCTACGCCTACGATCACACCCGTTCTGCCATACGGCCGGATGTACGCATCCGACACGCCTGGTATATGGAACATCAGAACCCGCTGGGAAGTTGTGCCGATTGGAAATTGATCGAAGCCCTTACCCCGACGCGCAATGGTGATAACCCGCCGCAGCCATCCACTTCGTGGGGCGACTACACTACCCCTGTCGATCTTCCAGGCGATTTGAAAAATAAAGTCTCCTTTGCCGACTTGATGGAGGCTGTTTGATGCTCTTTGCTCATAGCAGCGATGAAAAGCATGGTGTTTCACCTCAGGGCTACGCCGCCCATATCGGCGGCGTAGTCAAGCTCGCCGGCCAAGCCGCGGATGAGGCCAGTCGGTATGCATTGAATGATGGGGAACTTTTGAAAACGATCGTTCCTCTCGCCGCCGAGTTTCATGACTTGGGTAAGTTGGATCCGGAAAATCAGGATGTTCTGTCAGGAAAACGAAAGGAGCGACATCTCCCGGTCCAGCACACCGATGCGGGAACCGCGTATCTACTGGACGAACTTCAACTTGCTGTCGGTGCGGCTCTCATTCGTTCCCATCATAAAGGCCTCCCCGATTTCATAGAAGAGCAGAATCGCGAGGGGAAACATGTTCTCCGGGACGAGCATGTCTTGAAGAAGGTGAACCGAACCCTTCCCGAATTGGTTCGGTTGCATGAAAAGGTAAGGTTGTCGTCTGCGGATTTAAACCCGCCCTTACGTGTAATTAATGGGGACGCATCTCTTTTTTTCCGTATCGCGATGTCGTGTCTTGCGGATGGTGATCATTCCGACACGGCGATCCATTATCAAAATCAGACCGTAGATGAACCGGTGATCGCCTTGCGTCCGGCAGAACGCCTTGCGGCATTAAATCACCATGTCGAATCCCTCAAACAAGACAACGACCGATCCCGCCTCCGTTCAGAATTCTATTCAGCCTGCCGGGACGCCGACGTAGCGGGAGGTATCGCATCTTGCGATAGCCCGGTCGGCACCGGTAAGACCACGGCGGTTATAGCTCATTTGCTGGTGCAAGCCCAGAAACGGAAGCTCAGACGGATTATTGTTGTATTGCCGTTTACCAATATCATCTCGCAATCCGTGAGAGTATACCGCGAGGCGCTCATTCTTCCTGGAGAAGATCCCAATCTGGTTGTCGCGGAATTGCATCACCGCGCCGAGTTCCAGGACATTCACAGTCGTCAGTTCACCGCCCTTTGGAAAGCCCCAATTGTGGTGACCACAGCGGTCAATTTTTTTGAGACCCTGGCATCGAACATCCCTTCTACTCTCCGGAGATTGCATAACCTTCCCGGCAGCGCAGTTTTCATCGACGAATCCCATGCAGCCCTTCCCGCCAAGCTGCTGCCGCTGGCATGGCATTGGATCAAGAGTCTTGCCGAAGAATGGACATGTTATTGGGTGCTGGCATCTGGATCGCTCAATCGATTCTGGAAAATCGAGGAGTTTGACGAAAAAAAGCCGAACGTGCCGGAAATCATGCCGGAAATGCTTCGTAAACGATTAGGGCGATATGAATCAGGGAGAATTGAATACCATTTCAATCAGTCACCAATGAGCGCGGGAGAACTTGTGGAATGGGTCTCAACTCTTCCCGGCCCACGAATCGTCATTCTGAACACAGTTCAAAGTGCCGCCGTTGTGGCGAAAGAGTACGCCGACCAATGCGGAAGGGAAAATGTGGAACACCTTTCAACAGCCCTCATGCCCATCGATCGAAACAAAACGTTGGATAAAATCAAGTCCCGCCTGGGCGTCCGGGCTGATACGGAATGGACGTTAATCGCTACATCGTGCGTGGAAGCCGGTGTCGATTTGTCTTTTAGAACAGGGGTGCGCGAAGCAGCCTCGCTGGTCTCCCTCCTGCAAACCGCGGGGAGGGTTAATCGCCACGGAGACATAAACGCCGCCATCGTTTGGACGATTCTACTCAAAGAATCAGACCCCCTGAAACAAAATCCTAACATGCGCGATTCATCAAAAATTCTCCTGAAGCTCATTGAAGAAGAAAATCCCATTTCTCCCGACCTGTGTACAGACGCCCTTAGACGTGAAATCCGACTGGCCGGGTCTTTCACAGGTAATCTGCTGCAATGGGAAACAGGTATGAGGTTCCCTCGGATTGAAGAGCATTTCCGGGTAATCGCCACCGATACGTATACCGTCGTGATCAATGAGAATACGGTTTGGAAAATGGAAAATCATTATCCTTTAACTTGGCGAGATATACAGAATACATCGGTCCAGATATGGGGCTATCGCCTCAAGGGACTTCAGGTTCCCGAAATTTCCGGTCATCCAGGAATTTATAAATGGGTCTACCATTACGATGATTTCATCGGTTATATGGCTGGCGTTTTAAGAATGACAAATGATCCTAACAACTTTATCATTTAGCTGAATGATAATCAGGTGTTTGAAAGCATGGATGATGAATTGATCGCAATCTCAGCCCTGAGCCATTATTCATACTGCCCGCGCCGTTGCGCCCTGATCCATATTGAACAAGCTTGGACAGAGAACCTTTTCACCGCCGAGGGCCGGATCATGCACGAGCGCGTGCATGAGGAAGGACGGGAGTCGCGCGGCAACGTCCGGATCGAATACGGCGTGGCGCTGAGGTCGCTGCGCCTGGGGCTGATCGGAAAGGCCGATGTCGTGGAGTTCCACCGGCAAGCGGACGGCTCTTGGCTTCCCTTCCCTGTCGAGTACAAGCGGGGGAAGCCCAAGGCGGACGACTGCGATCTCGTTCAGCTCTGCGCCCAGGCGCTCTGTCTGGAGGAGATGCTCACCGTCGCCATTCCGGAAGGGGCGATCTTCTACGGTCAGACCCGGCATCGTCTCGACGTCGCCTTCGACGATGCCCTGCGACGGGAAACGGAGGATACGGCCCGGCAGGCGCACGAACTGATCGCCTCCGGTCAAACGCCCCCGCCGGTCTATGAGAAGCGGTGCGAGAGCTGCTCGCTCATGGCCGAATGCCTGCCGAAGACAATCCAGAAGCGGCGGTCGGTCAAGAGCTATCTGACGCGGATGTTGGAAGAGCCGTGATAACAGAAGCTTGAGGAGGACTGACAGATGCCGCGAAAACCTGTTAAGTTGGAGACCTCGCCGGGTGCAGTAAAATTTGCCACATTGGTGGAGGCCATTGCCAATATCCACCTGCGCACACAGAGCGCCGCCGCTAAAGCAGTCAATGTGGGGCTTACCTGCCGCAACTGGCTGATCGGCGCTTACATCC
>Ga0172370_10006929_pt1 | contig 14030 bp, 15 predicted proteins | sample LakKiv5m_FD_114538 | JGI IMG/M metagenome (GOLD analysis project Ga0172370, IMG submission 114538) | Freshwater microbial communities from Kabuno Bay, South-Kivu, Congo - kab_022012_11.5m | ecosystem: Environmental > Aquatic > Freshwater > Lake | place: Democratic Republic of the Congo...
CATTGATTTGGTGAACAGCGCTTCAATATCTGCATCTAATGTAACGTCAGCAGGGAAAACTTCTGCATTGCATTTTTCAGCAAGATTTTTTATGGTCCCCATACGCAAAGCCACTGGGGCATTTGTGAGTGTGAAAACCGCACCTTCTTCTTTGCATTTCTCCGCTACCTTCCAGGCAATGGAGTTTTCATCAAGCGCACCGAAGATAATCCCTTTTTTCCCTTGTAAAAGATTCTTAGTCATAATGTATTTTCTTTTTGTCAGTGAACAATTACTCCACAATAATAAGCATTAGTTAATTTTTAACCAGCAATTCTTTTGCGTTTTTTATAGCAGCTTCAGTTGGTGTACCGGAACTGAGCATTTTTGCAATTTCCAGAATGCGTTCATCTTTACCCAATCTTTTCAGCCTTGTAAAAGTCTTCCCGGCTTTTTCTTCTTTATAAACCTGCAGATGAAACTCTCCTTTTCCTGCAATCTGCGGCAAATGCGTAATAACAATCACCTGCATATTAACCGACATTCCCTTCATAATTGCGCCCATCTTACCGGCAATTTCACCTGAAACGCCTGTGTCAATTTCATCAAAAACAATCGCAGGCAGATTTTTATGTTCTGCCAGAATTGATTTGAAAGCCAGCATCAGGCGCGAAAGTTCGCCACCTGAAGCAACTTTGTCAAGTTCTTTCATTTCTTCACCTTTATTAGCTAAAAAGTCAAATACCACATTGTCGTTACCATAATCATCCGGCTCAGGTTTTTGTGAAATCTTTATCTCTAATTTTGCGTTGGGAATTCCTAACTTAGAAAGCAGTTCACAGGTTTTCTTTTCAAGCGAAGGAGCAAATTTTTTCCTCTTCTCTGTAATTGATCTCGCAAACTCATTTACTTTCTTCCGGCTTTCTTCCCACTCCTTTTTCAATTCAGTAATTTTCTCATCATAAGAAGAAATATCACGAAGTTTATTCTCCAGTTCATTTTTCAGGTTCATCAATTCTTCCGCTGTTTTCATCCTGTGCTTGTTCAGCAAATGATTGATAACATTTATCCTGTTATTCAGCTCCTCCATTTTATCAGGGTCAAAAACAGTATCTGCTTCCATTGTTTCAAGTTCAGCAGTAATATCTTTTAATTCAATCAGCACACTTTTAATCCGCTCAGACAAAGGTAAAAGTGCATTATTATATCTCGAACCCTGGGTAACCAAACTCCTCACTTTTTCGAGTAATAGCAATGCGTTTTCATCACCTGCGGAAAGTGCGGTAACAGCGATTGAAAGATTTTGTTTTATTTCCTCAGTGTGTGCCAGAACAGACAATTCATTTTCAATGCTTTCCTCCTCCCCTGCTGCAAGTTTCGCATCTTCAAGTTCGTTAAACTGAAAACTGAAATAGTCTTCATCTCGCTTTGCCTGTTCCTGCTTCAACAGTAATTCATCATATTCTTTTTTCAACAAACGGAACCTGTTCAGTTCATTCCTGAATTCAGAAACTAATTTATCATTTCCTGCCAGTGCGTCCAGCATGTCAACGCGGAATGAATGTTCTTTAAGCGTAAGCGCTTCGTGCTGTGAATGTATGTCAATCAAACGCGAAGTCAGTTCCCTCAATAGATTCAGGTTAACAGGAGTATCGTTAACAAAAGCTCTTGACTTTCCTTCAGGATTTATTTCTCTGCGGATGGTTGTATTCCTTTCATAATCCAGCTCGTTATGTGAAAAGAATTTTTCAAGTTTATAGGGTGTAATATCAAACAATGCTTCAACAATGCATTTCTTTACTTTATCCTGCAACACCGAAGCATCAGCACGCTGCCCGAGCACCATTGACAAAGCATCTACAACAATTGATTTTCCGGCACCTGTTTCACCTGTAAGAATGGTCAGGCTTTCGCTAAAATCAACATCCAACCTTTCAATAAGGGCGTAGTTGCTTATGGAAAGATGTTTCAGCATACGGATATTTTATGAAAATCACTGACTGTTTGCAGTCAGGATTTTTTTGTATTTCGTTACGTTTCCCGGGTCCACCTCTGAAAGAAGTGCAACGGCTTTGGCTTTCACATCAGGGAAAGCGCTGGAATATACATTTACCAGTTCATCAGCTTTGGCATTAAACCAAATTCTCAACAAAAAAGAATTGGGCTGATCCTGGTTTACCTTTTTTATATTCTGAAGACATTCTGTAATTGCGGCTCTACCCGATTCAATATCAGCAGTCATCACATCCATTCCAAGCCGATGGTATTTGTAATAACATTCTCTCATTAATTTAAAGCGGGGATTGAGAAAATTTTCAATAAACCAATAACGGTTGCTGGTACTTTCAAACTGTTTCCATCCTTTTTCCACTGCCCCCTGTGCATTATTTACAACCGCCATCGCTTTCTGAAAATACACTTCTCCTCCGTTAGGAGCAAACGATTCGTTATCAACTGCAATAATCATATAACAATAAAATGCTATAACTGATGTGAGGTTTGAAAGCATAGTTGATTCAGAAAACTGGAGCGGCTGAAATTCGATGTATTTAAAGTCAAAATCCTGGTCATTGGTGTTCAGCATGGTTGAATTATAGGACGTTTTGTAAGCCGGTCTGCGGCTCTGCACCTGGATGGTAGCTTTAAAATCGTCATTATCACGTGAAGTGATATTGATAAATATGCTGCACTCTATTCTTTCAGTGAGCTGATATTGTTCATTAGTCCATTTGGTATTGTTTACAAATTCAAAAAGGGCTTTTTGCAGCGTTTCAAAAATCCTGCGGTCGCTTTGCTGCACCTGCTGTGAATTAATCTGCACAGTGCAATTAAGTTCCTGAGCAGAACAGCAGAAAAAACACAGAACAAATAATATAGTCAACAACTTACGCATGTTTCATTTTTTTAATAAGATGAGCAATAATATCCTTCGCAACTTCTGTTTTTGGTTTCAACCCAAATTTACTGATTTTATCATTACTGTCAATGATGAAAATTTTATTGGTGTCGTAACTAAAACCCGCTTCTTTATCTTTAAGGGAATTGAGAACAATAAAATCAAGGCTCTTGGAACGAAGCTTTTTCTTTGCGTTTTCAGTTTCATTGTCTGTTTCGAGTGCAAAACCAACCAGCATTTGATTTTTTGTTTTCATTTTACCAAGCGCAGCAAGTGTATCAGGTGTTGGAACTAATTGTATTGACAGTGCCGCATCTTGCTTTTTAATCTTAACAGCTGAAACTTTTGCTGGACGAAAATCAGCAACAGCCGCACTCATAATAGCCACATCATGCGATTTATAAAGACGGGTACATAGGTTATACATTTCCTCTGCCGATTCAATGTACAATACTTTAATAGCAGGATTAGCCGGCTCAACTGAATTTGGTCCTAAAACAATTGTAACATGCGCACCTTGTTTTGCAGCCTCTTCCGCTATTGCAACTCCCATTTTGCCCGAAGAATGATTGCCTATAAAACGCACAGGGTCTATTGCTTCATAAGTAGGACCTGCACTTATAAGGATTTTTTTACCTGAGAGTTTTTTTTTTCGGTTGAAGAAATCTTCAACAAATTTTACAATTTCATCCGGTTCGGGCAATCTGCCTTCGCCATAGAGACCACTGGCAAGTTCACCTGTTGCAGGCGGAATAAGAATGTTGCCATAAGATTTCAGCGTTTCAATATTTTTTTTTGTTGCCGGATGTTTCAGCATGTCTAAGTCCATGGAAGGAGCAAACATAACAGGGCAGCGCGCAGAAAGATAAACCGCAAGCAACAGGTTGTCGCAAATACCGTTTGCCATCTTAGCAATGGTATTGGCAGTTGCGGGCGCTATGATGATGAGGTCAGCTTTTAAACCAAGTTCCACATGACTGTTCCACTCAGCGTCTGAACCTGAAGTGAATTGCGAATATACAGGATTCTTTGAAAGTGTGGAAAGTGTTAAAGGAGTGATAAACTCTTTTGCTCCCGGTGTCATTACCACCTGCACTTCGGCACCAGACTTAACAAACAGCCGCGTCAGAAATGCTGCTTTGTAGGCGGCAATTCCTGAAGACACACCCAGTAATATCTTTTTTCCTTTCAACATACTTATAAGTCCGGGTATAAAGACGTAAAGTATAAGGTATTTGGGTTTTGCCCTGTGCCTTATACCCAATATCCTATTTTGCTACTTCTTCCTTGGCAGGGTTACGGTAATAAACCTCCCCATCAAGAAATTCCTGAACTGCCACCAGATGAGGTTTGGGCATTTTCTCGTAATGCTTTGAAATCTCAATCTGTTCGCGGTTTTCAAAAACTTCTTCAAGGTTATCAGTATGGCTTGCAAATTCAGCAAGTTTACCGTTAAGTTCTTCTTTCAGTTCAGCGCTTAACTGGTTTGCACGCTTTGCAATAATAGCAACGCTTTCATACAAATTACCTGTTTCAACGTCAAGCTGGGTAAGGTTGCGAGTGATGGTGGTAACAGTTGTTTTTGATTTTTTTTGTTCCATGTTTGTTTAAATTGATTTAGAGTTGATTTTTTTTAATTCTTTAAGGGTGTTAGAATAAATTCCTTCAGCTTCTTTAATGTATTTACTTTTCGGGTAGGCGTCAATAAATTTGATGTATGCTTCTGATGTACTTTTCAGCCTTTCTTCCTTTTTACTTTCAATGCTGCTAACAGCAAGCAGGTAACTTGCTTTCACAATCATAAAATTCAGTTCTTCGCTTGAGGCAATATCAGGGAATTCATTCAGCGTGGTTTTAAAAGCTACAATTGCAGCACGGTAATCCTGCGTTTTGTAATAAAGCATGGCTGCGTTATAGCTTTTCTTTTCCAGCTTCGTGCGAAGGTCATCAATCAGGATATTACAGCGGTCAAGGCTGTCGGTTCGTGGATATTTGTTTATAAACAATTGCAATTCTGCAATGGCTTTAAAAGTGTTGGTAGGGTCAAGACTTGCTTCGGGTGAATCAAGGTAATAGCAATAGGCGTTCATATACTGACATTCCTCTGCCCGTTTGCTGTTGGGAAATGTTTTGGAGAAATTATTGAAGTGATAACTTGCAAGTATATAATCGCCCAGATGATAGTTGGTGTAAGCATAGTAATAATAAATGTCTTCGGCTTTGGAAGTTCCTTTGTATAAGGTGAGCAACTCTTCAAATAAGGGGAAAGCCTTGTTGTAGTCTTTTTTGTTGTAATACTCTACCGCCATTTTATATTTCAGGTCAAAATCGGTACTTTTGAGCAACTTGTTGTATTTGCACGAAAATGCAAACGAAACCAGCAACATAAAAACAAGAATTTTACCGCCTTTTTTTAACATGGGGCGCAAAGATACATTTTTTTATGAGTTGGATAAGGTTGGATAGTTGGCTTTAATGTTTACTGCCTTTATTTTTTCTTTATTCAAGCTACATGAAAGTTCACCTATAACTGATTACCTGATTTTACGCCAGCGCAGCCCCTTCCGGCAACTGCTTTCTGTAAATATCAATCTGCTTGTGCATGACCATAAACCACAGAGGCGGAACCAACGACAGTAATATCATTGCAGGATATCCCAGCGGCATTTGTGGCGCTTCATCAAAATGGCGTAGCACCTGATATTTGCGGCTGGCTTTATAATGATGATCGCTGTGGCGAGTAAGTTCAAATAACATGATCCTGCCTAAGGCATGATTGGAATTCCAGGAATGTACGGGCAACACTTTTTCGTAATTGCTTTTTCCGGTCTTTTTCCTGCGCAAACCATAATGCTCCACATAGTTGATGGTTTCGAGTAACAAGATACCCATTAATGAAGCAATGAAAAAATAAATCAAGGGAGTAAGACCGAAAATAAAATAGATGGCTATCAGCAAACTCATTTGTATTAGCTGAAAACGTATCATCTCGTTATGAATGGAAAAAAAACTTTGTTTATATTTTTTCAACCTTTCCGCTTCTAATTTCCATGCAGAGATATAACTGAAGATAACTGATTTGAACCAGAAGAAATAAACCACCTCTCCCCTGTCTGCTGATGCCGGATCGTTTTCAGTGGAAACATTTTTATGGTGTCCACGGTTGTGTTCTATAATAAAGTGCATATACATAGTAGTAAGCAGTAATGCTTTTGACATAAACTTTTCATGCCACGTGCTTCGGTGACCTAACTCATGCGCAAGGTTAATTCCGATGGTGGCGCATCCTATACCCATTGTAATTACCCTGCCTGTAATTTCAAAAGAGGTTAATCCCGGCTCTTTTACCTGGTAAAGAAAAATGACAAGAAAAATATATTGCAGGGGAACCAAAACATACAACAACCAATCATAATAGGTGTCTTTTAAAGCTATTTCTTCCTCGGCTTCGCTCAAGTTGGCTGTACTTTGTTTTGAGAAAGCATCACCAAGGGGAATTATAACAAAGGCATAGATAAGCAGGGAATATGTCCACCAGCCATGACCATAAAAAGCGAAAAGAGAAACAACAGGAGCGGTGAAAACAGAGAGATATTTCAGTTGTCTTGCATGCATATTATTATTGTTTATGAAAATTTATCAATGTCAAATTTAGTAAAAATAATATTTGTAAATCAGTAACAGAGACAACAATTTTAAAACAATAATTATCTTAGCGCGGTAAAAAAACTGACCTATGTCCCAACCTGATATCAATGTTCCTGCAACTGCGCTGAATCCTGAAGTTAAATTTAATGCAACTACAGGATTGCTTGTTATATCCGGACGATCTACCATGGAAAACCCTTTGTCGTTTTATCAGCCTTTGTTTTCCTGGCTTGATGAATATATAAAAAATCCCTGTAAGCAGACCACGCTTGAATTCAGCATTGTATATTTTAATACTTCTACGTCAAAATACCTGTATGCGATGTTAAATAAGATGAAACAACTTTTGCAGAATGGTAACAGCATAACTATTAAATGGCATTATGAGGAAGGGGATGAAGATATAAGAGATGTTGGTGAAGATTTCTCTGCCACCATTGGTATTCCTTTTGAGTTTATTGAGGTATAAATAAGCAGGGCGCAATATCTTGCGCCCACTCCAACATAGTTCCTTTTGTAATTAATTAAATTTCTGTGAATCCCTGAACCCTGCCGGCAGACGACAACAAACTAACAAAGAGGCATTTTATTAGATTTTTTCTTAAAAAGGTTTTCAAATCCATCTTCATTTTTCGAAAACTCTACGATTTTCCTGGTCAAACTTATCTCCATCCTAAAGCGGCTAATAAGCTGTTCCAGTACATCTGCATCATAGCTGGCTTTTATTGCATGAAGTTGCAGGTTTTCAGCCTTTGCAGCCAGTTTTTTATCAGCACCGGCTTTATTTATTTCTTTTTTCAGTAGCGATTTGCGTTGGACTTTTAATTTTTTAGCCTTATTTCTTAAATCTTTTTCTAATGAAATCAATACATCAATACTTCTTAATGTTTCTTCATTTGCTTTTTTTATACCCGCAATAAAATCTCCCGGGTTTCTTTCATCGCACGGAAATTCGCAATCTTCACATGTTGAACTTTCTGTTTTTAGCGGCATATCAGTAAGTTTAATCACCTTTTTATTACTGCCTTTAATTTTTTTGTTGCCGTATTTTTTTTGATAAAAAAGGCTGTCATTAATATCTTTCATAAGAATTTTAAAATTTTATAATATATTCTACACTTATTTTATTGATTCATAGATTTACCTGAACAGAATAACAAATATTAATAATATGCAAATGTCAAGAATATGATTACGCTAACCAAGTTTTATCTGAAAAAAAATTTCTGTTTATAACTTTAGTCTAAAAAACATCATATTCGTCTATAAAAAAGCCATGTTTATCTAAATTTGTTAAACGAAAATTTTTAATAACGTGTTTTGCTTATCACCTTACCTGATAAGATACAATGATGCAAGACAACTGGAAACAATATGAACACTGGCAAAAAAAACTTGACCGAGTGGCGTTGGTTTTAATTTTCATGATTCTCTTTTTATTTCTTGTTTTAATGAATATGACCAAATGGAGCTAACTGCCGCCTCTCCTTTCAACTTGGTTGAAAACGCCTGGGACCTGAAAAAACTCATGCTGATGAACAAGTTGGTAATGGTTTACAGCGACCGCATCACCTCCAACAGTTTTGAGTTTCTGATGCAACTTGCCGAAGACAAACTCCAGCACCTGAACACTAACCTTAAAAACAAAAAGAAAATACTCCACATCCTGGTGGAAGCCATACAAAACATTGCGCAGCATGGGCATAAAGACAAGAATAACACCGTAGCCTCGCTGTTTGTAATAGGTATGGACGATGAACATCATTTTTTTGTACTCACCGGCAATACCATACCCAACAGCAGCGAGCCTTACCTGCGTGATAAGTTAGATCACCTCAACAGCCTCAGCGCAGAAGAGCTGCGCAACCTGCACAAAAAACGCATACAAAGCCCTGCATACACTGCAAAAGGCGGAGCAGGACTTGGCTTTATAGACATGATGCGCAAAGCAAAAAGCAAAATAGATTATTATTTTGCCACAGTTGATAAAGACCATAAATTCTTCACTTACAAAGTAAATATAGCAGACAACGATAAAGAAGAAACCTGAACTAATACCATGCAAAATCTCGATCTCCAGGCTACCTCCACAACTCCGGCAATTGAATTCAATGCAGCATCAGGTTTGCTATCCATCTCCGGGCGCTGCATACACGAAAATCCTCCACAGATGTTCCAGGTAATAAATGACTGGCTGAAAGAGTATGTGCAACTGCCCCGCCCCTTCACGGTATTACGCATAAACCTCGAATATTTCAACACTTCTTCCTCCAAGTGCATCCTCGATTTTTTGAAAACACTGAAAAAAATTGAAGATACAGGCAACCATCTTGAAGTTATCTGGATTTACCACGAAGATGATGAAGACATGAAACAGTCAGGTGAAGATTTCTCAGAACTGACTGATATTCCTTTTGAATATGTGGAGTATAATTAATACATTTCAATAGTAATAAAGAGGATTAAGCGGTTTACAATGGAATGCTGATTCCGTCAGTGGTGTTGAGTGCAAAATGAAAAAATCAGGCGGAAGGGAACAGGGATCATTCGTACGATAATTTGTTTAATAAGCTACCAAGAGTGCTTCGCAGTTGCAAGTTTGCTGATGTTCCGAGCGGCAAAAAAATTGCCGCTCAGCCATACGCACTGAACATAAAGCCAGCCGGGGAAAAAAAATTTCAATGATTGAGGAATGATGAGCGTTGCAGGTAAAACATATATCAATTCTTCAGATGCGATGTTCATTGCGGACAGAACACATGAGAATACTTCAGGTGCACTTGAATTGAGGATGATTGAGGGGATTGAGTCAAATGGTTGATTAAGGAATTTCCGATTAATTTTAATAATTTTGTTCGCATGAAATACGCTCATCAATACCTTATCTTAAAAAAACTTATCAGTAAATACCTTTGTTTACTTTCTTTCTTTCTTTCGTTTTCAGCAGCTTCAGCGCAAAACGAAACCTCAACCGATACTATTTATATTGACAGAACTCCTGTTGCACTGCTTAAGAAGACAGGAACCGGTTTTGTTGCTTATTCCGTTGACGGCAAAGAACGCCTCATCAGCATCAAAGAGAATTATTACCGTTTTCCTAACGGCTTGGCTGCCTATCCTGATGTTACGGTGCGCTCGGCAGAAAAAACAATGGAGGTAATTCTCGCCAACAAACTTTTTGATAAGAACGGTTTGAACCAAAACAATGTACAGGCGTTTGTAAAACACTTTTCAACTCCGCTGCCTGTTCAGCAAATTCAGCGTGAAAAACGTGAAGAAATAAATCCTGAGATAAGGTAAGGAAGCCCCACCAACCTCCCCAAAGGGGAGGCTTATAAAAAGATAAATGAGTACTAAAATCAAAATTATTTTGCTACGGAAAAGAATATTTCTGGTTCTTCTCATCCCCCTTTGGTGGGCAGGGGCGCTGGCTCAATCCTCTTTTAAAACTGAAAATTATAAATGGGAGAAAGTGGCGGTGCTGAATTTCTCTGACACCACACCCGACTGGGAAGTATCACTGCAAAACATTGAAGTGCCTGCACCGGGAAGTCCCTCCTACCACGGACAACTGAGAGCCATGAAAGCCGAAATGAGAGAAAAATATCCGGTAAAATCTTCCGCTTATCCTCCGCCTTCTTTTAAAACGGATACCCTCTCACCTGTTACGATTGGAAAAAATTTTGAAGGAAACTTAGCCCAGAACAGTATTCCAAATGATAATGACATGGCTATCTCCAATGCAGGAATCATTCTCTCCGCCATTAATTCAAGGGTGCTGATTTATGATACCAATAACGACACCATCCTTAAAGTAAAATCTCTTGGCGCTTTCTCTACCAGTTTAGGCACCACGGATTCAAAGTTTGATCCCAAAGTGGTTTACGATCCTGCTGCCGACCGCTTTATTCTTGTTTTCCTGAATGGCTCCACTTTCCAGAAAAGTAAAATTATTGTCTGTTATTCTCAAACCAATGATCCCATGGGGCTATGGAACGCCTACGCGCTGAGCGGAAACCCTCTGGGCAATGATACCTGGAGCGATTACCCAGTCATCGGTATTTCAAATGCTGACCTGTTTATCGGCATCAATACTTTTACAAACGGAAGCAGCAATAATTCGGGCTTTAAGGAAACCTGTTTATGGCAGGTGAACAATGCTGACGGCTACAGCGGCACCACATTGGGCACAAAATATTATCACGATATTTTTCTTTCCCAGGGGATAAAATCTATCTTTAATATCTGCCCGGTAAAAGGCGGCACTGCGCCTTACGGACCTGATATGTACCTGCTCTCTAACCGCGCTACCAATTATGAAAATGATTCTATTTTCCTGCTCCATGTTACCAATAACATTGCAAGCGGTACATCAACTCTTGAACTGAAATTCCTCCGCTCTTCCATACCTTATCTCCTGCCACCTGAAGCCCATCAGCAGGGTACCCATACTTTTGATACTAACGACAACCGGATATTGGGCGCTTTTTATGAAAACAGTGTTATACAGTTTGTGCAGTGCAGCATGAATGAAGCGACAGGGCTTGCAGGGATATATCATGGCTTTATAGAAAACCCTTCAGCCGCTTCGCCTAATGCAAGAGCAAATATGCTGGGCGATGAAGTAATGGATTTCGGTTATCCCAATATTTCTTATTCCGGGCGCGACCACCGCGACCAGGAAGCGATTATAACATTCAATCACACTTCTCCTGTTGACTTTGCAGGTTTTTCCTATATATATTATACCAATAACGGTGAATATTCAGCCCCGGTAAAAATAAAAACTGGTGACAGTATCGTGGATGCATTCGGAGATGGCGATTATGAACGCTGGGGCGATTACAGCGGCTCACAGCGCAGGTATAACGAAACTGCTACCGTGTGGGCAGTGGGTTCGTGGGGTAAAGAAACCTTGAAAAACGGGACTTGGATTGCCGAACTTTCCAGCACTGATTCCATACGCTCCTCCGAGTTTCCCCCGCTTGAGATAAGCGCCTACCCTAACCCAACGGTTAATTACATCACCCTGAATTTTTACATGGAAAAAACTGCGGACATCACTGTTGACCTTTACACCCCGCTTGAAGGCAGGAGAGTGATTACGCTGTTCCAGGACCAGGCGAAATTCGGGCAGAATGTTTTCACCTTTTCCACCGAACCATTGGCTGCCGGTGTTTACATTGCCATCATCACTTCGGAAGAAAATATAATTTACCAGCAACGTATTGTAAAAATTGCACACCCTTATTAAGCAATGGAAGTAAAAGAAGGATTTGATTATTTCAGTTGGGTCATTCTCCCGCTGATCATTTATTTTGCAAGGATGACAGACGTTACGCTGGGCACGCTCCGCATCGTGATGATCTCGAAAGGAAAACGGAAGATTGTTCCTATTATCGGTTTTTTCGAGGTACTTCTCTGGCTTGTTGCCATCGGACAAATCATGCAGAACCTGACTAATGTAATGTGTTATCTTGCATGGGCAGGAGGATATGCTACCGGAACATTCCTCGGTTTAACCCTTGAAGAAAAGCTGGCGATAGGCACACAGGTGATACGCATCATCACCAACAAAGACAGCAGTGAATTCCAGGCGGAACTAAAAAAAAACAAGCATGGTTTTACCATTGTTGACGGACACGGGGCAGTAGGACCTGTGAAAGTTATTTTCATTGTGCTGGAGCGGAAAAGCATTAAACAGGTTTCTCAACTGATCAAACAATTTCTGCCCGGATCGTTCTATTCCATTGAAGACATCAGGGAAACCAGCCAGGGTGTTTTCACTGAAAGCAATGCAAGGAAATTAGATTTTGCAAGAGTATTGCTGCCGCTGAGAAAGGGGACGTAACCAAACTATTTGCTTTCTGCCTGCTGCTCCACAAACTCCCCTTCCCACTTCGCAATAACAACTGTAGCAAGGCAATTGCCAATTACATTTACTGAGGTACGCGCCATATCCATCAACTCGTCAATGGCAAGGATGATGAACACAGGCTCGATTGGTAAATTAAAAGAAGCAAGGGTTCCAAGCAGGATTACGAGTGAAGCACGCGGAACACCGGCTACTCCTTTGCTGGTAAGCATCAGGGTAAACACCATAATTATCTGTGTGGAAATGGAAAGTTCTATCCCGGCAGCCTGAGCCACAAACACCGAAGCAAGGGCTAGGTACAGCGTGGTTCCGTCAAGGTTAAAACTGTAGCCCATAGGCATTACAAAAGCCACAATCTTGCGCGGAACGCCAATATTTTCCATGGCTTTCATAGCTTTAGGCAAAGCCGATTCGGAGGAAGTAGTTGCAAAAGCGATTGAAACAGGTTCGATAATAGCATTTACAAATGCTTTTACCGGAACTTTGAAAAGCAATGCTACAGGAAGCAAAACAAACAGCAGGAAGAAGGCGAGCGCTGCATAAAGCGTTAGCAGCAGTTTCATCAGGTTTACCAGAACGCCCAAACCCATGTGCCCAACCGTATAAGCAATGGCAGCGCCCACCGCCACAGGTGCAAAAAGCATGATGATGTTGGTAAATTTAAACATCACTTCGCTGAGCGCTTCAACAAACGATACAATGGGTTTGCGGTATTTTTCGCCTATCATAGCAGTAGCAATTCCAAACAGGATGCTGAAAACAACTATTTCCAAAACAGCGCCATCATAAATGCTTTTGGCAATATTTTCAGGAAAAATATGCAGGATAATATCGGTCAGCGTTTGCTTTGCAACAGGAAGTTTATCATCACCGGGAACAGGAGGAAGTTGAATTCCAGCACCCGCTTTAGTAATATTAATGGCTGCAAGCCCGATAAACAAAGCGATGGTGGTTACCACTTCAAAATACAAAATACTTTTCCAACCCATTCTGCCCACCTGTTTCAGGTTGCTGTGACCGGCAATACCATAAACTAACGTGCCGAATAGCAAAGGCGCAATAATAGTTTTTATCAGGCGCAGAAAAATCTGTGACAGCACTTTCAGGTTTTGAGAGAACTCCGGGAAATCAAGGCCAACCTCCACTCCTATCACCATGCTGATAAGAATAGTGGTGGTGAGGGATTTTCTTGCAAAGGCGTAATAGATAAGAGTGGACAGCGCAACCCATCTTCCAATAATAAGTGCGGTTGCCGGAATATTCAGCCAGCCTTCCACTGCTGCAAACGATAAAGCGCCTGCAACAGCTATCAGGACAATGGCAATAAAAAGCAATTTGTTTTTATTCATCCTTTAAAAAATGGAGCGGTTAAAGTAGAAATAAAAAAAGGATCTGAAATCAATCAAATCCTTTTTTTGTGCAGACAAGTGACATTTTTTCGAACAGTTTTCAAAAAGATTTTACTCTTTTTGTTGAAATGATTCGAAGAATAAAACTAAAAAAAGAAGCGGTATTCTGAAAAAACTTCAGACGGGACTGCAAGAAATTCTAATGTGAGAAAAATTCATGTGCTGGTATAATATTTATTGTATTCCCATTTTTTTGTAGAGTATCTTTTTGGTTAAGGGTAAC
>Ga0172370_10006932_pt1 | contig 14023 bp, 11 predicted proteins | sample LakKiv5m_FD_114538 | JGI IMG/M metagenome (GOLD analysis project Ga0172370, IMG submission 114538) | Freshwater microbial communities from Kabuno Bay, South-Kivu, Congo - kab_022012_11.5m | ecosystem: Environmental > Aquatic > Freshwater > Lake | place: Democratic Republic of the Congo...
GTTGAAGCAGTCAAGGAGCTTTTCCACAGGAAGCCTGTGGCTGTTGAGCCCCCGAGTCCCAAAGTCTCTGATTTCTATGGTATGCATACCTTTGGATTGGAGACGATGAAGAAGTACCTGCCCTCTGAGGCGTATGAAAATGTCAGGAAAGCTGTTGACACCTGGGGGTATATCGACCGGAAGGCTGCAGATGCGGTTGCCGCCGCCATAAAGGCTTGGGCCATGGAGCACGGAGCCACTCATTATACACACTGGTTTCATCCGCTGAATGGCTCCACGGCCGAAAAGCATGATGCTTTTTTTGAGCCGACCAAGGACGGAAAGATGTTTGAGCACTTCTCCGGCAAGGAGCTGATCCAGCAGGAGCCCGATGCGTCCTCTCTTCCCAGCGGCGGAATCAGGAACACCTTCGAGGCCCGCGGTTACTCTGCATGGGATCCCTCCTCACCTGCGTTCATTGTTGAGAAAACCCTTTGCATCCCGACGGTATTTGTTTCATACACCGGCGAGGCCCTCGACTTTAAGACCCCGCTGCTGAAATCTCTCTATGCCCTCGACAAGGCGGCCGTGGATGTTTGTCAGCTGTTCGACAAGGAGGTGAGCAAGGTGATTGCCACGCTCGGATGGGAGCAGGAGTATTTTCTGGTGGATGAGGCTCTCTATTATGCCCGTCCCGACCTGGTGCTCACCGACCGCACCCTGATGGGTCATGCCTCGGCGCGCGATCAGCAGTTGGCCGACCACTATTTCGGGTCGATTCCGGAGAGGGTCACTGCCTTCATGAAAGATCTTGAATTTGAATGCTATAAGCTGGGGATTCCGCTGCGAACCCGTCACAATGAGGTGGCCCCCAATCAGTTTGAGTGCGCACCGGTGTTTGAGGAGGCTAACCTGGCAGTGGATCACAACCAGCTGCTGATGGACATCATGAAGAGGGTCGCTCGCAAGCACCATTTCAGGGCACTGCTTCACGAAAAGCCTTACAAGGGGATCAACGGATCAGGCAAGCACAATAACTGGTCGATGCTCACCAATACGGGCGTTAACCTGCTGTCGCCCGGATCAAATCCGAAATCCAACCTGCAGTTCCTTACCTTCCTGGTGAACACGGTAAAGGCAGTGCATGATTATGCTGATCTGCTGAGAGCCAGTGTTATGTCGGCAGGAAATGAGCACCGACTGGGCGCCCATGAAGCTCCGCCGGCTATCATTTCGGTATTCATAGGACAATATCTGACCAAAGTGCTGAACGAGATCGTGGAAAAGGTGCCTTCAGAAAAGATGACGCCCGATCAGAAAACCGAGCTTAAACTGAATATCGGCAAGATTCCTGAGATCCTGCTCGACAATACCGACCGGAACCGTACTTCACCGTTTGCCTTCACCGGTAACAGATTTGAATTCAGGGCCGTTGGTTCCTCGATGAACTGCGCCGCTCCGATGACCATTCTGAATGCTGTGGTTGCCAATCAGCTGAAGGAGTTCCGGAAGGAAGTTGACCAGCTCACTGAAAAGAACGTCAAAAAAGATGAAGCTATCCTCAGGGTTCTCCGGGATTATATCATCGGGTCCAAAAGGATTTTCTTCGAAGGGAACGGGTACAGCGATGAGTGGGTGGCCGAAGCTGAAAAACGCGGTCTGAGCAACGTGAATGATGCCCCCGAAGCCCTCAAGGCTTACATTGATCCCAGGTCGATTGCCATGCTTGAGAAACTGAATGTGCTCACAGAGAGGGAGCTGAATGCACGGTATGATATCAGGCTTGAAATGTTTACCAAGAAGATCCAGATCGAAGCCCGTGTACTGGGCGATCTGGCTGTGAATCATATCATTCCGACTGTAATCAAATATCAGAACCGTTTGATCGAGAATGTGAAGGGACTCAAGGAGATCCTGCCGGCCAGCGAATTTGCCGATGCTGCAAGCTACCAGCTGAGTGCCATCCGCAAAATCTCCAAACATAAGGCCCTGATCCTGGAGATGGTGGATGAAATGGTAAATGCGAGGAAAAAGGCCAATACCATCGAGGATGTCAGGGAGCTGGCGGCTGAATACAATACCAGGGTGAAGCATTACCTGGATGAGATCCGGTATCACATCGACAAGCTTGAGCTCATCGTTGATGATGATCTGTGGCCCCTGCCAAAATACCGCGAGCTGCTGTTCGCCAGATAGCATCCTTCAGCTGCATAGGCTCCTGAATACCAAGGGCAGTATTTGCTTCGTTTATACCACGAATGAGGCAAATATTGCCTATTTTTACGACCTCCAGTGAACAGCACAGGTATGAAACCAGAACGGATAATCCTCTTGATATTACTGGCCTTCCTGGCCACCGGACCCCTCCATGCCCAAAAGCGGGAACTCATGGTGCAAGCCGATAAGACCTTCGCCATCGGTGAGTATTTCAAGGCTATCGAGAAATACAAGAAAGCCTATTCCAAAGAAAAGGACCGGGCCCGCAGAGCCGATATCAACTTCAAGATCGGTAACTGCTACCGGATGATCAACGATACCAAAAAGGCTGAAACCTACTTTTCCCGACTGGTGAAGCAAAAATATGGCAATCCGAAGGCAATCCTCTATTACGCCGAGATGCTTAAGATGAACGGCAAATATGCGGATGCAAAAGCCCGCTATGAAGATTACCTGAAGATGGAACCGGCCGATCTGATGGCGCTAAATGCTTATCAGTCATGTGATTCGATATTAGTTTGGACCAAAAATCCAACCCGGTATCAGGTAGAGAATATCAAGGATTTTAACACAAAGGACAATGATTTCAGTCCGGCCTTCGCCTCAGGCGATTACAAGGAACTCTATCTGACCTCTTCAAGGGAAGGAGCCGAGGGGACCAAGGTTCACGGTGGAACCGGACAGAGTTTCTCAGATATTTTTTATTCGCGGCTCGACAACAAGCAAAAGTGGGCTGTTCCCACCCCGATTGACAAAACAGTCAATTCCGCCTTTGATGACGGAGTGCCCTGGGTGAGCGAGGATGGCGCAACCATGTACTTTACCCGCTGCCGGGTAGATAAACAGCAGGAACTTGGCTGCCAGATCATGGTATCGAAGAAATCGGGCAGCAAATGGGGGGATCCAACGGTAGTCCCGATTTCAAAGGATTCCGTGGTCATTGCCCACCCGAGCCTGACCCAGGATGAGCTAACCATGTTCTTTGTCAGTGATATGCTCGGATCCCTGGGCGGAAAGGATATCTGGATGGTGCAAAGGGATAAGAAGGATGCGGCATGGAGTGCACCGAAAAACATGGGTGAACCCATAAATACCATCCGGGATGAAATGTTCCCGTTCGCCAAAACGGATACACTCTTCTATTTCAGTTCCAATGGCCATCCCGGTCTTGGCGGTCTCGATATCTTCAAGGCTCATACCGATGAAGAGGGCAACTGGGTGGTTGAAAACATGAAGTACCCGATCAACAGTGTGGCCGATGATTTCTCAATCCTGTTCCAGAAGGAGGAGGAGAGGGGCTATTTTACTTCGAGCCGGGCAGGAGGCAAAGGCGGGGATGATATCTATTCATTTGTGCTGCCTGAAAAGAGGTTCAACCTCTCAGGACGCGTTATCAACGAGAGAACCCAAAGGCCGCTGGGCGGTGTGGATGTCCGCCTGATCGGTAGCGACGGCACCTCACTCGAATCCAAATCAGATTCAACAGGAAATTTCGGGTTTAAACTCAAACCTGAAACCGATTATCTGGTGGTTGCCTTCAAACGCGGTTTCCTGAACGGGAAAGTCAGGGAAACCACGATGGGTCTGGAGGAGAGCAGGGATTTCAATGTAAGCCTGGTACTGGCCCCATATGAAAAACCGATAGAACTGCCGAATATCCTCTATGATCTCGCCAAGTGGGATCTGCGTCCCGAATCCATGGTGGCACTGGATGAACTGGTTGAAACACTGGAAGATAACCCCAATATTACCATCGAACTGATGTCCCATACCGACGTAAGGCCTTTCAGGGCTATGTCGAACCTGGAACTATCCCAGAACAGGGCCCAATCGGTGGTCGATTATCTGATCTCAAAGGGAATTGCCTCTGACCGGCTGAAAGCCCGTGGCTACGGTCCGGATGTTCCCAGAGTGGTGGATGATAAAATCTCCGGACAATATTCATTCCTGCAGGTTGGGGACACGCTGAGCAAGGAATACATCGAGAAACTTCCCAATGATCAGGATCGTGAAATCGCCCACCAGCTTAACAGGCGGACCGAGTTCAGAGTACTGAGTTCCGATTATATCCCGAAAGAGCAGCGTAAAGGGGAAAAAGGTGATTATAACGCTGAAGAACAGCTTCTTATCAGAGGTCTCGAAGAGCTTCAGCAGGGGAAGAAAAAGATCAATAAATGACAGAACCGGGAAACAGGTATGGCTTGCGCGGGGTCTCCTCCTCGAAAGAGGACGTGCACCGTGCCATTCGCAATTTGGATAAGGGGTTGTTTCCCAGGGCATTCTGTAAAATCATTCCGGATATTCTGACCGGTGATCCCGACTGGTGTTCAATCATGCATGCCGACGGGGCAGGCACAAAGTCGTCCCTGGCTTACCTTTACTGGAAGGAGACCGGCGATCTGTCGGTGTGGAAAGGAATCGCCCAGGATGCCGTGATCATGAACACCGACGACCTCCTCTGCGTGGGAGCCACTGGCCCGGTGATGCTCAGCTCCACGATCGGAAGGAACAAGAACCTGATTCCCGGGGAGGTGATTTCAGCGATCATTGAGGGAACTCAGGAGGTAGCCGACATGCTCACTGCCAACGGGATGGAAACGATATTCTGCGGCGGGGAAACTGCTGATGTGGGAGATTTGGTGAGAACCATCATTGTCGACAGCACCGTTGCCACCCGGATGAAGCGTTCCGACGTTATATCCAATGACCGTATCCGGCCGGGGGATGTGATTGTAGGGCTGGCATCATCAGGAAAAGCGGTATATGAAAAAGAATACAACGGCGGTATGGGCAGTAATGGTCTGACCTCAGCCCGTCATGATGTTTTTGCAAAATACCTGGCAAAATTGTACCCGGAATCTTTTGATCCGCAGGTTACTGCTAACCTGATATACTCCGGCGGTATCCGGCTTACCGATCCTGTTGAAGGCACCGGAATGGATGCCGGAAAACTCGTTCTGTCACCCACCCGCACCTATGCACCGGTGGTGATGGCTATCCTTAAGGAACTCCGGAGCGAGATCCATGGCATGGTCCACTGTTCAGGCGGCGGTCAGACCAAGGTGCTCCATTTTGTTGAAAATGTTCATGTCATCAAAAATAATCTGTTCCCGGTTCCTCCCCTGTTCAACCTGATCAGGGAGCAATCGGGAACCCCGTGGGATGAAATGTACCAGGTGTTCAACATGGGCCACCGGTTTGAGATCTATCTTCCTGAACCTTACGCCCACAGAATTGTTTCAATTGCCGCAGAATTCGGGATTGAAGCAAAAGTGATCGGACATTGTGAAGCATCGGAAGGCCGGAAATTGACGATTTCCACCGGGAATGGCGACTATTTCTATTAGGTGCCTCTCCCGGCATGCTATTGGAGTGTTAATCGTCAATTGTAAAACATCGTAAGAAAATCATCATCATGTTATTAGAAAAATTACAGGGCATTGCAAACCGCTTTGAGGAAGTTTCCCGTCTGATCACCGAGCCCGAGGTGATCAGCGATATGAAAAGATTTGTTCAGCTCAATAAAGAATACAAGGAACTCAACAAAGTGGTTGAGTTTTATCTGGAATACAAGAATGTTCTTGATAATCTCGATTCTACAAAAAAAATTCTGGAGACTGAAAAGGATGAGGAGACGAGGGAGATGGCCAAGGAGGAGATGGATACCCTGATCACACGCCGCGACGAGATGGAGGAGGAGATCAAGGTATTGCTTCTGCCGGCTGATCCGGAGGATGCCAAGAACGCGATCGTGGAGATCCGTGCAGGTACCGGTGGCGACGAGGCAAGTATTTTCGCCGGCGACCTGTTCAGAATGTATGTGAAGTATTTCGATATCAAGGGCTGGAAGCACAGTATCAACAGCTATACCGACGGTACTAACGGCGGCTTTAAGGAGATCATTTTCACCGTGGAGGGTGACGGCGTGTATGGGATTATGAAATATGAATCCGGAGTTCACCGGGTTCAGCGTGTACCCCAAACCGAGACCCAGGGCAGGATCCACACATCAGCCGCTACTGTTGCCGTGCTTCCTGAAGCAGAAGAATTCGACATTGAGCTCAATCAGGCGGATATTCGTGTGGATACCTACTGCTCCTCAGGTCCGGGCGGCCAGTCGGTGAACACCACCTATTCAGCAGTGAGGCTGACTCACGTACCCACCGGAGTGGTGGTGACCTGCCAGGACCAGAAGTCGCAGATCAAGAATAAGGAAAAAGCCATGATCGAACTGCGTACCAGGTTGTATAATCTTGAATATCAAAAATATCTGGATGATATTTCCAGCAAGCGCAAGACCATGGTCAGCACAGGCGACCGGTCGGCCAAGATCCGCACCTATAATTATCCGCAGGGCCGCATGACTGATCACAGGATCAACCTTACCATGTATAACCTGCCTGCAATCCTTAATGGTGATATTCAGGAAATTATAGATAAATTGCAGATTGCAGAGAATGCTGAACGGTTGAAAGCATCTGACGTTTCAAAATAATGACCTCTTCCGAACTCAATCAGGAGATCCGCAGGAAGAAATCCTTTCTGTGCGTGGGTCTCGACAGTGATCCGCTGAAGATTCCGGCCCATCTGAACCGGGAGCCTTATCCCGTGTTTGAATTCAACAAGGCGATCATTGATGCCACCCATGATCTGGCTATTGCCTATAAACCGAATCTGGCCTTTTATGAGGCCATGGGCACGGAGGGAATGAAACAGCTGGAGATGACGGTGGATCATATCCGCTCGGTTGATCCGAACCTTTTTATCATCGCTGACGCCAAACGCGGCGATATCGGCAACACTGCTGAGCAATACGCCAGGGCCTTTTTTATCCATTATGATTTCGATGCGATCACTCTTTCACCCTACATGGGCAGGGATTCAGTGGAGCCGTTCCTCCAGTTTCCGGGGAAATGGGCCATTCTTCTTGCCCTGACCAGCAATCCCGGAGCCTCCGATTTTCAGATGCAGCGGTTTTCTGACGGGGAACCATTGTATGAAAAGGTGCTCCGCGAAAGCTCCGCCTGGGGTACGGATGATAACCTGATGTATGTGGTGGGTGCCACCCGGCCTGAATACCTGAAGAGGATCCGCAAGATTATTCCTGATCATTTCCTTCTGGTTCCTGGCGTGGGAGCACAGGGCGGATCCCTTGACATGGTTATTGATAATGGCAGGAGCGCTCATGGCGGACTTCTGATCAACAATTCCAGGGGTATCATTTTCGCCGGCAAGGAGAAGGATTTTGCTGAAAAGGCACGTGCAGCCGCTGAGGAAATGGTTGCCTCCATGAGTCGCTAAATTTCCCGGATCAGTATTCTCCATTTCAGCTTTCAGGCATCGTCTATATCTGGAAAACAGCAGACGATGCAGGAAGATTTTCTACAGTATTTATGGAAATACGGGCTTTTCCCGGCCGACAGGCTTTTAACCGAATCCGGAGAAAAGGTGGAGGTGATCTCCATCGGACAGTTTAATACCGATGCAGGGCCCGATTTTCTCTATTCCAGGATCAGGATTGACGGAACCCTCTGGGTGGGCCACACAGAGATCCATGTAAAAGCCACCGACTGGTTCAGGCACAAGCATCATGAGGACCCGGAGTATGACCCGGTGGTTCTGCATGTTGTGTATGAACGTGATTGTCAGGTGAAGCGCTCCGGCGGGTTGCCGGTTCCCACCGTACTTCTGCCGGTAAAGCAAACCTATTTAGATTCCTATCACCGGATCCTTTCGACACTTTCGCCCGTTCCCTGCGGACACTCCTGGAAAAAGCTCGAGCCTTTTGAAGTGGAAAGCTGGCTGGTTTCCATGGGGGTTGAGAGGATGCAGGTTAAATCGGCCTGGGTCCTTGGCCTGCTCAAAGAGAATAAGGGTGGATGGGAGGAAACGCTTACTCAACTGGTGTTCAGGTCATTTGGGTTCGGGATCAATCAGGATGCATTCGAACAGCTGGGCAGGTCGGTTCCGCTCAATGCTATCCGAAGGTCAGCCGGCAACCTGTTCAAACTGGAAGCGATCCTTTTCGGTCAGGCTGGACTGATCCCTGTTCCTCCCCATGATGCCTATTCGCGGGCTTTAAGTTCAGAATTCGATTTTCTCAAACGTAAGTTGAACCTTCCAGACGCTTGTCACCCTGGCTGGAAATTTCTGAGGATGCGGCCGTCAAATTTCCCGACGGTCAGGATTGCACAGCTGGCAGCTTTCCTGGCAGGCAACCCGGATCTGCTGAATTCAGTGCTGACATCCGGAGGTCATGTTGATCACAGCTCCTTTGAATTTCCCGTATCGGCCTATTGGAAGGTGCATTACGATTTTGAGAAAAAATGGACGACGGGCTATGCTGGCATCGGTCCGGAAACCATCAACCTGTTCAGGATCAATGCGGCAGTGCCATTTGCAGCAACCTTTGCCAACCGTCAGGGTGAAAAGCGGGCGCGGGAGCAGTGGATGGAAACGCTGGAGCAGCTTCCCGCTGAAAGCAACCGGATCACCCGGATCTGGGCATCTTACGGTTACCGGGTTCCCAATGCCTTTTACTCCCAGGCCTTCCTCCACCTGTTTAATGTTTACTGCCGGCCAAGGAAATGTCTCTCCTGCCGGATCGGTCAGTTCCTCATCCGCAATCCCTGAGGTGGGCAAAAAACCGTACCTTGCCGGGTATATGGGAAAACGAATTCTGATTACCGGATCCAATGGTCTGATCGGCCAGACCCTGATCCAGCGATTACTGTCTGAGCCAGAGGTTGAAATCTACGGCACCTCGCAGAGTGATAATCATTTAAGAGGGCTTGGACCTGAATATTTCTTCAAAGCTGATCTTGCCGTTCCTGGTCAGATCTCACAGGTCATCGGTGAAATACGGCCGGATGCGGTGGTGCATTGCGGAGCCATGACCCAGGTGGATCCCTGCGAAGCTGATCCGGATTTATGCGACCGGGTGAATATAGAAGGCACCCGAGAAGCGGCAAAAGCAACAGAAAAGATTGGCGGCCATTTCATCTACGTCTCCACCGACTTTGTCTTTGACGGTGAAAAGGGGCCCTACTCTGAAGACGATACCCCATCCCCGGTGAGCACCTACGGCTGGTCGAAACTCCAGGGGGAGTTTATCACCCTTTCACTTCGCTGTCCGGCCACAATCATAAGGACCATCCTGGTTTACGGGGTGGCTCCGGCCATGAACCGGTCGAACCTGGTCCTCTGGGTAAGAAAGTCACTGATGGAGAATCAGCCAATCCGGGTCGTGGACGATCAGTTCAGGATGCCTACTTTGGCCAATGACCTGGATGAAGCCATTGCACGGATAATATCTGGAAAAAAGAGGGGCATCTTTCACCTGAGCGGTCCCGAAATGGTCTCGGTATATGATTTTGCGTTGAAAACTGCCCGTTTTTTTTCTCTCGATGAATCTCTGATATCTCCGGTTTCTTCCCGAACTTTGAATCAACCAGGCCAACGACCCAGGTCGACCGGATTTGTGCTGGACAAAGCAATCAGTGAACTGGATTATTCTCCGAAAAACCTGGACGAAGGACTGGCAGTGGTACAAAATTTGCTTGCGAATTTCTGATCTGGCTGAAACGTTCCCGATACATAAATCTGATTAATTGTCTTTTATGCGTCGTAATTTTTTCTTGGGGATTGGTTTAATCATTGCGCTGCTAGGATGTTCAAGGGAAACGCTCGTCCCGGGAATCAGCTTTACCAGCGGATCAACATGTAAGCAGTTTGGATTGAAATCCACAGAAGCGACCCCCAGGAACTACGACTGCATCCAGTATGCTTACAATGATTCAAATGCATTGTCGATCAAACATATCAATGCTGGCTTCAATTGCTGTCCGGGCCAGTTCATGGTCGACCTAACTGTATCGGGCGACACGCTGATCATTACTGAACGGGAGGAATCCAGCCTGTGCGACTGCAATTGCCTCTATGACCTTGAATACAAGTTAACTGGCATTGGTGAACGCACCTGGTGGATCAGGGTAATTGAGCCTTATTACAATTCCGGGGATGCGGAAGCGATTGTGTTTGAGGCGGATCTGAGGCATGATCCGGCGCGGACGGTTTGCTTTGAGAGGACAGGATATCCTTGGAAATAGTGAATAGTGAATGGTGAATAGTGAATGGTGAATAGTTAATAGTGAATAGAGTATGAGAAAGTTATGGGGGTTTTTAGGGTTGATGGGATTGGGGCTGATTGCCTGTGACAGGCAGGATGATGTGGTGAAGCCGATTGATTTGCCCGAGAGGACGAAATCGGTGATCACGGCCGACAATTCCTTCGGATTTGACCTGTATCTGAAACTGGCGGCTGAGGCTGAGAAAGGTACTAACCTGATGATCAGCCCGCTGAGTGTTTCACAGGCGCTTGCCATGACTTACAACGGTGCCAGTGGCGAGACAAAGGCGGCGATGGAGGCTGCCATGCAGGTGGCCGGCATCGACCGGAATGAGCTCAATGAGCTGAACAAAACACTGGTGAATGCCTTGCTCGACCATGATCCAAAAGTGGTTCTGGAGATCGCAAATTCCATCTGGTACCGGAATGATTTCACGATCCTGCCGGATTTTATCGAGAGAAACCAAACCTATTACGGTGCCGAGGTTTCCTCCCTGAATTTTGCTGATCCCGGTTCCAAGGATGTGATCAATAGCTGGGTCGACACCAAAACCCACGGCAAGATCTCGGAGATCGTGAAGGAGATCAACCCTGAATCCTTTATGTTCCTGATCAACGCCATTTATTTCAAGGGGGCCTGGACCTATGAATTTGCCAAAAAGGATACACGGGAATCGCAGTTTTATCCCGAGGAGGGTGCAGCTGTGACTATCCAGATGATGCATCAGGAAATGGATCTGAACACCTTCCGGACCGATGTTTTCACCTCAGTGGAGCTTCCCTATGGTAAAGGCAACTGGAGGATGTTCATGTTTTTGCCAAACGAAGGCTACAAGGTTGCCGATATAGAATCACAGCTAAGCACCAAGAACTGGAACGGATGGATGACCTCATACGTGTCAACGAAGGAGGTTCAGTTTTCCATGCCGAAGTTCACCTTCGAATATGAGGAGAGTCTGAAAAATGCACTTACCGCCATGGGTATGGAGATTGCCTTCACGCCGGCGGCCGATTTTACCGGAATACTACCCGGCGGGAATCTGCTGATCACCGATGTAAAACATAAAACCTTTATCGAGGTGAATGAAGAGGGTACAGAGGCAGCCGCAGTTACCTCCGTTGAGGTTGGTCTTACCAGCGCCGGCAATTTTATCAGTTTCAACAAACCTTTCCTCTTTGCCATCGCTGAGAAATCCACCGGAACGGTACTGTTTTTGGGTAAATACATGAAACCGGAATGAAACCGCTGATTTCTTTCATTGCTTTGGCCTTGTTGCTGGCTGCCTGTGAGAGGCAACCCGACGGGGTCATGTATCTCACCTCCGACAGCGATCTGATCTGCAAATCAGGCGGTGAGCTGAAAACCAATGACCCGGTGGCCAGTCAGTCGTGCATCCGCTATGAATTTGACGGCGACAGCACCCTTTATATGGTACACTACAATGCCGGATTTAACTGTTGTCCCGGCCAAATTGTTGTCAATATGGAGGTTAAGGGCGATAGTATTCTGATTACAGAGGATGATCTGGTATCGGAGTGCCGGTGCAACTGCCTGTTTCATGTCAACCTTACCGTTCACAACCTCAACCGGACCAAATACCATGTTAAGGTGATTGAGCCGCTGGCACGAGTTGATAACCTTCTTACTTTTGATCTTGACCTGAAAAAGAATCCGACGGGTCAGGCGTGCGTTGAACGTGACTATTATCCCTGGAATTTGTAAAACCCAATCCTGTTACCGATGAAAACCCTGATGAAACTCTTCCTGCTCCTGCTCCCGGCCCTCATGCTGAATGGCTGCTGTCCCTATAATGAGGATTATGGTGAAGATCAGCCAACCGGGCCTGAGTCTGCAACTGTGGTATACATGGGGGCGCCTGAGGTGGATGGTTGCGGATGGCTTATCAGGATAGATGAAACCTATTATTACCCGGTTAATCTGGAGGATAAATTCAAAATTGAGGATCTGCCTGTAAAAATATCCTACACTTACGACCCGATTGAGTTCAGGTGCGGACGGGGCGGAACGCGTTATCAGTCAATCCGGATCGAACGGATCTCGGTGGATGCGCCCCTGGTGAGGCAATTGTATGAATCCGACTGGGACCGCGTTCCGATGGATTTGTTCCGTATGGACTCGGCCTATGTGGACGGAGACTTTCTCTATCTGCATGTCAATTACGGCGGCGGCTGTCAGGATCATAACTTCACGCTTTACCGTCTGCCAACCAATCCCCGTCAGATGGAGGAGGTGGAGTTAATGCTTTCCCATGATGCCAATGACGACATGTGTGAAGCCTGGCTCAGCAAGTGGCTTATCTATTCCCTGAAGCCCCTGCGTATCAGCTCTGCGAGGGAGGTTACCTTCTTGCTCCGGGGATCGCCTGAAATGTCGGCCTATTTCGGAACATTTACCTATAAGTATTAAGGCTTGTTGTTGGTAGTTTCCAAACAATTGGCTATTTTTGCGCGTTAATTTTAACGCAATCGTAAAATTTTAGTAAACATGTATTTAACGGCAGAAAAGAAACAGGAATTTTTCGAGAAGTACGGGAAGTCCAATAAAGACACCGGGTCCCCCGAAGGACAGGTTGCCTTATTCTCCTACCGTATTTCCCATTTGACGGAACATCTCAAGAAGAACCGCAAGGATTTCAGCACCCAGCGCGCGTTGATCCGGCTCGTCGGTAAGCGCAGACGAGTTTTGAATTATCTGAAGGACAGGGATATCGCAAGATACCGCGCGATCATCAAGGAATTGAACCTTCGTAAATAAATACCGAAAAAAGGCAATTAACCCAATTGCCTTTTTTCTTCTAATCCATTTTGATTTTATAAGATGTACAAAGCATATCAGAAGACCATCACTTTGAATGATGGCCGCACGATCACCATTGAAACCGGTAAACTGGCCAAACAGGCCGACGGTTCGGTGGTGGTAACCATGGGCAAAACCATGGTCCTGGCAGCCGTTTGCGCTGCAAAGGAGGCAAAAGCGGATGTGGATTTCATGCCTCTCAGTGTTGAATACAAGGAGAAATTTGCCGCTGCAGGACGTTTTCCCGGCGGTTTCATGAAGCGTGAAGCCCGTCCGAACGACAATGAGATCCTGATCTCACGTCTGGTCGACCGTGCCCTCAGGCCGCTCTTTCCAGATGATTATCACGCAGAAGTATTTGTTACCATTAACCTGATCTCCGCAGATCCTGAATGTCCTCCGGATGCACTGGCCGGACTGGCCGCCTCGGCTGCCATGACGCTGACCACCATTCCCTTCCAGGGGCCTATCAGTGAAGTAAGAGTTGCCCGGATCAACGGCGAAATGGTGATCAACCCACCGATGACCGATTCGACCGAAACTGACCTTGATATCATCATTGCCGGTACCACCGAGAATATCATGATGGTGGAAGGGGAAATGAAAGAGGTTTCTGAAGCTGTGATGCTTGAAGCTATCAGGGTTGGTCATGAAGAGATTAAAAAGCAGTGTCTGGCTCAGCTGGAGCTGAAAGCTGAGGTAGGAACCGCAGCCCCGCGCGAATATTGTCATGAGACCAATGATGCTGAACTCAAGCAGAAAGTGTTTGATGCCTGCTATCAGAAAGTGTACGATATCTCAAAAAAGCAGCTTCCGAAGCACGATCGTTCGGATGCTTATGAAGCTCTTGAGAAAGAGTATATTGCCTCACTGGGTGAAGA
>Ga0172370_10006939_pt1 | contig 14016 bp, 15 predicted proteins | sample LakKiv5m_FD_114538 | JGI IMG/M metagenome (GOLD analysis project Ga0172370, IMG submission 114538) | Freshwater microbial communities from Kabuno Bay, South-Kivu, Congo - kab_022012_11.5m | ecosystem: Environmental > Aquatic > Freshwater > Lake | place: Democratic Republic of the Congo...
CAAGAATTACTCCGGAAAAACATCAGGGTGATTTTAGAGCTATAGTAACCGGTATTAATAAAACTATTGATGAACTTATTTTACCTGTAAACGAAGGAACAACAGTTTTATCACATATTGCCAAAGGTAATTTAAATGTTAGAGTTGAAGGAAATTACAAAGGTGAACATCAAAAAATAAAATCAGGTATTAATGATGTTGCACAAGCACTCTATTCAATTGTATCAGAAGTTAAACAGGGAATAGGCGAAGTATCAAATTCATCGGCACAAATTTCATCCAGCATAGAAGAAATGCTTGCAAGTGCACAGGAACAATCTTCACAAACAGGTGAAATTGCAGTTGCAATGGAAGAGATGACAAAAACAATTTTTGAGAATACAAAAAATGCAACACTATCTGCAGATACAGCAAAAGAAGCAGGAGTTACTGCAAACACAGGCGAAACAGTAATTAATCAAACTATTGCAGGCATAAATGAAATTGGTGAGGTTGTTGAAACATCTGCAGAAACTGTATTTAAACTTGGTGAAGAAAGTGATAAGATTGGTGAAATTGTAAACGTAATTCACGAGATAGCCGATCAAACAAACTTGCTTGCACTAAATGCTGCAATTGAAGCTGCAAGAGCCGGTGAACATGGCAGAGGTTTTGCAGTTGTTGCTGATGAAGTTTTAAAACTTGCTGAAAGAACTTCGAACGCAACAAAAGAAATTTCTGATATGATAAAACAAATCCAGCAGGAAACACATCTCGCAGTTGATTCAATTAGACAGGGAACTGAATCTGTAAATAAAGGTAAAGCATTTGCATCAAAAGCCGGCGAGGTTTTATTAAATCTTAAATCACAGGCACAACAGCTTATATCTTTAGCAGAGCATGTAGCAGCTGCAAGTGAAGAGCAGTCTTCAACTTCTGAAGAGATTGGCAAAAATGTTGAATCAATAAACAATGTTAGTAACCAGGCTGCACAAGGCATACAGCATATTGCACACGCATCAGAAAGTTTGAATGAATTAACTACAAACTTAGAAAAAACTATTTCTAAGTTTAATCTCGGTTCTAAAGAACAGCAGCAAAGTGTTTTTAATTCTGCCGAAATAGATTTGTTTGAGCTGCACAAATAACTTTTGCAGTTGTTAAGTTCTTAAAAAATGTTAAATGTATAGCAGTTTTCAGTTGGCTAATATTCTGCAAATGCTAAACAAAAAGCTGCCAAAAGGACTAAATATTAAACAAAAGGGTACGGCATTATAATTGAAAAAATCAATGAGCATTAAATAAATATTAACTAACCAAGAAGCAAAGTATATGGATAGTGAAAAAAACAACGAACAAAACTTATTAGAAATGCTAACTTCTGAAGATCCCGTCTTAAAGACTGAAGCACTTTATAATCTTACCTTTGAAGAAGTTGATAACAGCACAGTTGAGATGATAACAAAACTTATTTGTGCCGATGATAAAGCCATAAGAAATGCTGCTTCAAATTTTTTGATACAGAACAATAATCCAACAATTCCTGCACTGGTTATTGATTATATAAGTTCAGAAGATATTTCTGTTAGAAATCTTTCGGGTGAGATACTTCTTAGAAAAGGCAGCGAATCACTTTCTACAATATGCGGACGCTTACCAAACATAACTAATGATGATGATATAAAATTTTTAGTTGATATTCTTGGTTTGATAGGCGATCAATGTCCTGAAGATTTGATAATTGATATACTTACAAAAAACCAGAATGAAAACGTAATTGTAGCCTGTATTGAAGCACTCGGAAACATCTACAGCGAAAAAGCTGTAGAAAAAATTATTCCATTCTATGAAAAATCTGAATTCTTAAAACCTGTTGTAGTAGAGGCTGCAGGAAAAATAAGAACACTAAAATCCCTAAAGTTCATCACAGAAAAATTTAAATCGGATGATGATTTGCTAAAGTTTACTATGATTGAAAGTCTTGGTGAAATTGGTGATGAAGAAACATTTTACTTTTTACTATCACAGATAGAAAATTTAAATGGTGCTTTAATTTGGCCTTTATTAGAAGCACTTTACAAGCTAAAGATAAAATATGATCTGGAAGTTCCGTTTGATGAAAAGATAAAAAAATGTGTTCTGGAAACGATAACAAACTCAGAACCAAGATACCAGATTGTAGCAGCACATCTTGTTACAGTTTTTGATGATCCGGAAATATTAGTTGCCTGTCTTAGCATTTATGGAATGGATGCGGAGTTAAATGAAATATTGCACGAAAAATTTATGCAAAATGTAAACCGCATACTTTCAAAAATTAATACAGTAATAGAAAACGATAATAAATATTTACCATCAATATTAGATCTTTTACAAAATATTATTGAAACAGATTATACCGCTATTGCAAAATTAAATGATCTTGAAAAAAGAAGACTCACAGGAGCTTTATCAGATACACTAACAAATCCTGATGAAGTAGTAAGGATAACCTCTGCAGAATTATTATTTAAGATAGATACAGAAACCGCTTTGCTTTTTCTTGATACGATGATAAGTGATGAAAATTTCTGGAACAGAATAAGATTGCTTGATATGTTTACAGATCTTGATAACTCGGTTGTAATAGATGCATTAGATAAGCTGGCAAACGATCCTGAAGAGATGGTAAGCGAAAAAGCAAAAGAGATAGCACTCCGTAAACATTATTTACCAAATTAACGGAAAAGCAAATGCAAGATTTTACGTCAAGAAGTTTTTCAAATGTACAAACAGGCATAGCAATGCCCGGGGTTAAAGTAAGTCTTTCACTTAAGGCTTTTGAAACCTGGAGAAAATACATTTACGATAGCACCGGTATCTACTTTCAGGATAATAAAAAGTATTTGTTAGAAAGCAGATTACAAAAAAGAATTACACATCTTAACCTGGGTACTTTTGAGCAGTACTTAGATTTTGTAAAGTTTAATCCTTCAGGCTCTGCAGAAATAAAATATTTGTACGAAGCAATAACAATTAATGAAACATTCTTTTTTAGAAATCAGCCGCAGCTTGATGCACTTGTTACAACAATATTGCCTGAAGTGATTGCATCAAAAGAAAAACTTGGCAAAAATAAAATTCGTATCTGGAGTGCAGCATCATCAAGCGGTGAAGAAGCATACTCTATTGCGATGATGATAAATGATCTTATTAAACCAAAATATCCTAATATGGATTATGAAATTGTTGGTACTGATATCAGTAATGCTGTTGTTGATGTTGCAAGAAGAGGTTCATATAAAGAATATTCTGTTAGAAACACTCCGCCGTATTATCTTAAAAAGTATTTTAAAGTAAACAGTACATCATTCGATCTTGATCCTAAAATAAAAAGTATGGCATCGTTTAAGCTGTTAAATCTGTATGATGATTTAAGTATGCGCACAATGATAAATTTTGATGTAATCTTTTGTGCAAATGTTTTAATCTATTTTGATCAAACATCAAAAATTAAAGTAATCAATCATCTATATAACTCGCTTTATAAAGGCGGTTACTTATTTATTGGCTACTCAGAAACATTACATGGAATATCAAAAGCATTTAAGCTAACAAGTTTCCCAAAAACTATTGGGTATAAAAAGGAGTAATAAAATATGAAGAAAGTAATTCTTGTTGCAGATGATTCACCTACAATAAGAAAATTTGTTTCGATCTCATTAAAGGTAAAAGGTTATGAGATAATACAGGTTGCCGATGGAATGCAGGCGCTTGAAGTTTTACCTTCGGAGCAAATTGATCTTGTTATTACCGATTTAAATATGCCCAATATAGATGGATTTGAGTTGATCAAAACAATCAGATCTAACGAAGATTATAGAGAATTACCAATAATAATTCTCTCATCACTATCGGCAAACGAAGATATAGAAAAAGGAATTCAATGCGGTGCTGATGCTTACTTACTAAAGCCGTTTGATTCTAAAAGAGTTTTATACGAAGTATCTAAATTTTTAAACTAGAGAGAAAATTATGGGCTTAAAATTTTTAATTGTAGATGATTCACAAACTATGAGACGTATTGTTGTAAACTCATTAAAAAATCTTGGTTACGATGATTTTGTTGAAGCTGGTGACGGAAAAGAAGCATTGGTAAAACTATCGTCAGATGAATCATTAAACTTTGTAATAACAGATTGGAATATGCCTGTTCTTTCCGGCTTAGAATTAATCAAAGCTATAAGATCAGATGAAAAGATGGGGAAGATACCTGTACTAATGGTTACTACACGCGGTGTTAAAGATGATATTATTGAAGCTTTAAAGGCAAAAGTAAACAACTATGTTGTAAAACCTTTTACACCGGCAATACTTAGAGAAAAGATTGATGCTATTCTTGCAAGTAACGGAGGGAGTAATTAAATGATGAGCGTAGAAAACATGTCTCAACTTTTTGCAAAACTAAATGATCTTAAAAAAGTATTTTCTTACGGCGAAAGATTAATACCTGTTATACACAGTCTTGGCGAGTTTATGAAAGAAACTGTGCCGCTGCTTGAAAACATAAATAAATCAATAGCTGAAAGCACTTCAAAAATTCCAAGAGCATCAAATCAAATACAAAGTGTTACAAGTGCAACAGAATTAGCTACTACAGAAATATTAGATCTTGTTGATGTCTTAAATGCTGATCTTGATTCAATACAAAAATGCACATCAGATTGTTTAGAAAAAGAAAAAGATAAAGAAGATTTTTTAAGAAGTCTTATTCCTAATCTTCAAAAAGAAAATGCAAAAGCTTTTGTAGAAGATTTTTTGGAAAAGAACAGATTATCATCAAACTTAAATTCTGTTGTTGATAGGATCAAAAAGATGAAAGATGATACAAACAGTATTACACTTTCCTTGCAGGTGCAGGATATAACATCGCAGCAGCTTGCAACAGTAAATCATCTAATAGAATCAGTACAGGATAAACTTGCTTCGTTGATAGAAGATTTTGATAACACAAATATTAATGATTCTAATGATAAGATTAATTTACCGGAAGGCGCAACATTTGATCCGAACGCACGATATTCAAAATCATCTGCTAATCAAAACGAAGCTGACACAATATTTAATCAATCAATGCAAACAGCATCGCAGGCAGAAATAGATAAATTATTTAACTAATATGGCTGAAGTAAATCAAAACCCAATGCTCATCGATCCTGATATGAAGGAAATCGTTGAAAGTTTTATAGTAGAAACAAAAGAAATACTTGATAAACTTGACGTTGATCTTGTTGAAATGGAAAAACGTCCGGATGATAATGAACTATTGAACAGTGTGTTCAGGCATTTTCATACAATAAAAGGTACATCAAGTTTTCTTGGTTTGGATAAACTTACCGGAGTTACACACAAAGGTGAAGATATACTAAACAAACTTCGCAAAGGTGAAGCAAGATTAAATTCTACAATTATGGATTCGCTGCTTAATGCTTATGATAAGATGAAATCCTTACTCATAAGTATTGAAGAATTTCAGAATGAAGATATTGATGTTGATGATACTGTTAAAGAATTAGTGGATTTAATTCACACTTTAGAAAATGGCGGAGCTGCTGAAGAGCCTAAGAAACCAGTAAAAAAATCAAAAAAGAAATCTGCAAAAACTGAAGCTGCAAAGGAAGAAAAAGCAGAAATAAAACAAACTGAAGAAATAAAAGCATCTTTAGAAAAAGCAGAAGACGAAGTAGAAGATCTTGAAGAAGAACCGGAAGCTGAAACTCCGCAGGCAGAAGCAAGACAAACAAATAACGACAAAGCAAAACAAGACACAACTAAAAAAGTTGAAAACTCAATCCGTGTTGATGTTGAAAGACTTGATGAATTATTAAATATTGTTTCTGAACTTGTGCTTGGCAGAAACAGGCTTGCCCAGGTTAATGGAGAGTTTGCTTTAGAAAATGAAGGAACAAAATTTTCACGCGATCTTTCTGATGTTACAAAACAAATTGATCTTATGACTAATGAGCTGCAGCTTGTTGTGATGAAAACAAGAATGATCAGGATAGGAAAAGTATTTAACAAGTTTCCAAGACTTGTTAGAGATCTGTCGCGCGATGCAAAAAAACAAATTGATATTGTTATTAAAGGTGAAGAAACAGAATTAGACAAAACTTTAATTGAAGAAATTAATGATCCGCTTGTGCATCTTGTAAGAAATAGTGTTGATCACGGAATTGAAACGCCTGAAGTAAGAAAAGAAAAAGGAAAAAATCCAACAGGAACATTAATACTTTCTGCTGAACACGAAGGCAATAACATTATCATTACAATAGAAGACGATGGAAAGGGAATTGATCCTGAAGTTATCAGAAATAAAGCTGTACAAAAAGGTTTAATCTCTGCAGATAGAGCAAAAGAATTATCCAAGCAAGATGTTCTTAATCTTATATTTTTGCCGGGATTTTCAACTGCAGAAGTTGTTACCAATATTTCTGGTCGTGGTGTAGGAATGGATGTTGTTAAAACCAACGTTACAAAACTGCGTGGTATAATCAACATCGAATCTACAGTTGGTGTTGGCACAAAGATGATAATTAAACTTCCGCTGACTCTTGCCATAATTCCTGGAATGATTGTAAAAGTTAAAGACCAGCAAATTGTTATTCCATTAAATACTGTATTAGAAGTATTAAGAGTACATCGCGAAAACATATATTCCGTAAATCAAAAACCTGTAATTAAAATGCGCGATAGTGTTATGCCGCTTGTTTCTGTGGAAGAACGACTAAATGGTTTTGAAGAAAAAGATGAAAACAAAATTTGGCAGTATGTTGTAATTGTTGGTATTGCCGAAAAACGTTATGGTATTAAAGTAGATGGATTGGTAGGACAAAAAGAAGTTGTTATAAAATCATTAGGTAACTACTTTGGCAAAGTACACGGAATTGCCGGCTCAACAATTATGGGCGATGGTTCTGTTGTTATGATTGTTGATGTAAACGAATTACTACATTACGCAGAGTAAAATATGGCAAGAAAAATAAAAGCTGTTGTTGTTGATGATTCTGCTTTTATGCGCAAATCACTTTCGTTAATGCTTGAAAGCACCGGCGAAATTGAAGTTATAGCTGCGGCAAGAGATGGTTTGGAAGGTGTAGAAATGGTTAAGACCAAACATCCTGATATTGTTACTATGGATATTGAGATGCCGAGAATGGATGGACTTACTGCACTTCAAAAAATAATGAAGGAACATCCAACACCTGTTTTAATGGTAAGCTCTTTAACATCAGAAGGTGCTAAAGAAACATTAAAGGCATTAGAATACGGCGCTGTTGATTTTATCCCAAAAGAACTTTCTTATGTAAATGTTAACATCATTAAAATTAAAGAAGATCTAGTTGCAAAAGTAAAAGCAATTGTAAGTCAAAAATCTTTAAGTTTGCGTTTGCAGCGAATACATAATTTAAGTGTTGCAAAATCTGCTAACTCAGCACCTAAAATTGAGTATGTTTCAAAAGCAATTCCTCAAATTGGATACAAAGCAATTGCTCTTGGTATTTCTACCGGCGGACCGATGTCACTTCAAAAAGTTATTCCAAAACTTTCTGGCAAATTATCTATACCAATGTTTGTTGTACAGCATATGCCTCCAAAGTTTACAAAATCGCTTGCAGAAAGGTTAAACGGACTTAGCGAAGTTGAAGTTAAAGAAGCTGAAGATAAAGAAGTTGTACGCGGCGGTGTTGTTTATATAGCACCAGGCGGATACCACATGACAGTTGAAAAATCAACTGTAAGTCATAGTCAAATAATCATTTCAGAAAATCCTTCAGACACTCTTCATCGCCCTTCTGTTGATGTTATGATGAACTCTGTAATTAAAACTTATAACAAATATGCACTCGGTGTTATTATGACTGGAATGGGGCGTGATGGTGCCGATGCAATAAAAGAATTAAAAATTAAAGGCGGATATTCCATTGCACAGGATGAAGAAACCTGTGTTGTGTATGGAATGCCAAAAGCAATTGTAGATGCTGGATATGCTGATGCAATTTTACCGCTTGAAAATATTGCAAATGAAATTAACAAGGCGTGTGCTGTATGAACGATCTAATTGACGAAGCAATCTTTAACTCAGTAACTTGTAAAAATGGCAGCAGAAAATCCGGTTTGATAAAAGCTGAGGATGTTAAAATAATTGGTGCTTCAAAAATTCAGTTTGAAGAAGACCATGCAGAAGGAATAAAAATTGTTTTAACTAAAGATGCTGAGAACAACATTAAAGAAATTAAGTTTATTTGCTCTTGCGGACAGACAAAATCAATTGCTTTAGACTATTCTGAGTAATAACTCGCAACTGTTTAATTTTAGCCAATCATATCTAACTTTCCTTAAATAATTTGCATTTCTGCCCATTTTTCTGCTGGTACTATTCTTGTCTTTTTGATATAAAAAAAAGTTAAGAAGATGCAGTCATCGGGAATAAAAAGTTTAGAAAAGTTTATTGATTATTGTTCAGTTAAGAACAAAGTGATCAGTAAAAATATTGCAAACATCGGAACTGAAAATTATAAGCGCCAGGATGTAAACTTTAAAGAAGTTCTTAACAACATCGGCGAGATGAAAGCTACCAATTCAAAACATCTAAAACTTCCGGAACTTAACCAGGAAAATTTTGAAATATCAAAAGACAAATCTTTAGAAAATACTTCAGGTATTAATAATGTTGATATTGATAAAGAAATGTCTGAGTTAGCTGCAAATTCAATTCAGTTCAGATTTGCTTCAAGAAAAATTGGTGATTATTACAGAGGTTTACAAAACGTTATTAAAGGCGGAGGTAAATTATGAAAATCGGTGATAACTTTTCTGGTTTCGGTATAAGTGCTAAAGGTTTAAGTATCCAGCGCAAAAAGATGAATCTTATTGCAGAAAATCTTGCAAACGGAAATACAGTTAGAACTGAAGATGGAAAACCAATCAACAGAAAAGTTTTAAATGTAAAACAAAAAGAAACTCCTTTTAACACAGCCTTTAATGATATAAAAGGAACAATAAAATTATCTACAACAAATTCAAATCATATTTCTAATCCAACAAATTTTGAATTTAAAAATCCGCAGGATAATGGGTTGGAGTTCAATGTTAATGAAGATACAAAGCAAGGCGATATAGTTTATATGCCGGAGCATCCTGATGCAAACGAAGATGGTTATGTACAGCTTTCAAACATAAACACAATAAACGAAATGATTGATATGATTGCAGCAACAAGAAGTTACGAAGCAAATCTTACTGCTTTCAATTCATCAAAACAAATGGCAAAAGATTCTTTAGATATTTAGGAGATTATTAAATGGCGGTTGGTATGAATTCAATTGGTAATTATTCAGCGTATGGATTAAACGCAGCAAGACAAAACAAAACTGTGTTAGCAAAAACTTCTGAATCGAAAAGCGAAAATATTAATAGTGACGAGAAAGAATTTTTTGCGAAAATGTATCCTGCAAAGCAAACAGAAATTATGGAATACTATTACGAGAAAAACGGTAAGATGAATGGAATAGCTTTGGGAACAAACATAGATAGGAGAGGATAAAATGGCTATTGAATCAATTGGCTCAAATCTTCCATCAGTTTTATTAAAACCGGAAGTAAAAAAAGCACCTGCAGCAGAATTTGGAAATTTACTTACAGATTTTATCGGCGATGTAAATAAAGCTCAGCTCGATTCTGCAAAATCAACACAAAGTTTTATTAACGGTGATGAGATTGAAATACACGAAGTAATGATTGCCGGTGAAAAAGCTAAAACAAGTTTAGAACTGTTGATGGAAATAAGAAATAAAACAGTTGATATGTACCGCGAATTAACAAGAATGTCTGTTTAATCTGAAAAAATAATATGAGTAAAAAACCTACTGATGCAATAATGGGAATGTTGAACCAGTTATCACTTCAGCAAAAAGTGATAATTGGCGGATCAGCAATTCTTACAACAATACTTTTAATTGTACTTTTAACTTTTCTAAATGAACCAGCATACTCGCCTTTATATTCTGATATGACATCTGATGATGCATCGAAAGTAATTGAGTTTTTGAATGCACAAAAAATCCAGTACAAGATTGAAGACAATGGAAAAACAATTTTGGTTCCTAAAGATAAACTTTATGAAACGCGTTTAAACTTAGCTGGTAAAGGAATTCCAACATCTGGAACTATTGGTTACGAGTTGTTTGATAAAAGCCAGATGGGAATGTCTGAGTTTATGCAAAAGCTAAATTATAAACGTTCACTCGAAGGTGAATTATCAAGAACGATTTTAGGAATACAGGGAATTGAAGGAGTTAGAGTTCACATAGTATTTCCGGAAAGAACAATTTTTAGAGATGAACAAAAACAGCCGACAGCTTCGGTTGTGTTAAAAATGAGCGATAATTTTTCTTTACCGCGTTCAAGTTCCATATCAATAGTAAATCTTGTTGCAAGCTCGGTTGAAGGGCTTACAACAAATGCAATAACTCTTATTGATACGAAAGGAAAGCTGTTGTGGAAAGAAGATGATGAAAACTCAATTTCATTTTCGAGCAATAAACAATATGAAATAAAAAATTCTGTAGAAAGTTATCTTATACAAAAAGCACAAACATTGCTCGATAACATACTTGGTTACGGCAATGCAATGGTTCAGGTAAATGCTGATCTTAATTTTGACCAGGTTGAAAAGACGATGGAAACTTACGATCCTGAACAGCAAGTTGTTGTAAGTGAGCAGACTATGATGTCTGTAAATGCAGGTAAAACAGTAAGTGATACTTCTGCACAAAATAATCAAAGCAGTACAACAAATTATGAAATTGGCAAAACGGTTGAACGTGTTATACAAGGCAGCGGAAACATAACTCGTTTAAGTGTTGCTGCGGTTATAAATGATATTCCTAAAGAAGTACAAAAAGGCGATAAAACAGAAATTGTTTTTGAACCACGTTCACAGGAACAGATTAAGAAGTTAGAAGAACTTATAAAAAATGCAGTTGGATTAGATGTAGAAAGAAATGATCAGATATCAATCGTTAATCTTCCATTCCAGACAACAACATCAAATGATTTTGTAGAAGAAAATACGCAATGGTTTGAAGACGCTGATGGAATATCTAATCTAGTTTTGGTGATAATAGCAATCGGTGGAGCAATATTTTTGTTAAGAGGTTTGATGGGTAAGCTGAAGAATGAACAAATATTTGTTGGCAATGTTGGAGAAGAACAATTAGCGCTGCAAACAGCAGTACCAAGTATGATTGCAAACAGCAAAAAAGCTCCGCAAGTACTTGCTGATATGCGAAAGAAAAAAGACATGCTGCCAGTCGGTGATATTGAAGACGAAATTTCTGATGAAGCAATAAACAAAAAAAACAGGCAAGAAAAAATCAGTAATTATGTTTCTAAAAATCCTACAGAAGCAGCAAAATTAATAAATGCATGGTTACACGACGATGAATAGCACAGCAAAAATGGAAGAAAAAGATTTACGTTCTCCCAATATTTCTGGAGTTCAAAAAGCCGCATTACTATTGATCGCTTTAAATATTGAAACAGCATCAACAGTATTTAAATACTTAGATCCGGAACAAGTTGAAAAAATTTCTGCTGAGATTACAAGAGTAAAGAATATTCCTTCTGCTACTGTTGATAAAGTTATGCAGGATTTTTATGACATGGTTACTGCACGTGAGTATGTTCTTGAAGGCGGATTAGAATATGCACAGGCAGTTCTGGAAAAATCATTTGGACCACAAAAAGCTTTAGAGATAATTGACAAAGTAAAAACTTTAACCACACTTAAAGGATTTGATGTTCTCAAAAAAGCAGAATCAACACAACTTGTAAACTTTTTAAGCAAAGAACATCCTCAAACTATCGCATTAATACTTTGTCACTTAAGTCCTGATCAAACTGCCGATGCATTAAAAGAATTGCCGGAACCACTAAGATCTGATGTTGCGTACCGTATTGCAACACTTGGAAAAGTTTCACCGCAAACGCTAAAACAAATTGAACGTGTTGTTGATGAAATGGCTGGATCAAGTATGAGTCAATCTGTTAGCAAAATCGGCGGAACAAAAACTCTAGCAACAATTCTTAACCGATTAAATGTTTCTATGAGTAAAGATATACTGGATAAAATGGATGGAACTGACAGTGATGTTGCATTAGAGATAAAAAGATTAATGTTCTTGTTTGAAGATATAATAAACATACAGGATAAAGACATACAAAAAATTCTTAAAGAAGTTGATAGAAAAGATCTGGCACTATCATTAAAAGTAACAGATGAAAAACTAAAGAATAAAATATTTGGAAATATGTCTGAACGTGCTGCAGATCTGCTAAAAGAAGAATTGCAGTTTATGGGTATGGTAAAACTAAAAGAAGTAGAAATTGCACAGGCTAAAATTATTGATGTAGTAAAAAGTCTTGAAGAAACAGGAGAAATATCGCTCAACTTACAAGGCGGTAAAGAGGATGTTTATGTCTGATGTAATTAGAATAAGTAAACGCCCAACAAATGTTATTGCATACTCAAACGGCGCTTCTGTTTTTAACACAAGTGAAGAGCAGGAAAAAGAAAACTATCAAATTGCGCTGCATAATCAATACACAAAAGGTTTTTCTGAAGGACAAAAAGCTGTTAAAGAAAAAGTTGAACGTGAGTTTAATGAAAAACTTTTGAAAAAATATTCGGAGTTGAATAATGTTATTTCAGATTTAAATGATAAAGCTTCACAGTTTAATACCCAATTTGATGAGCTTGTAATGAATGTTGCTTTTGTTTTGGCAGAAACAATTTTGAAAAGAGAGATTCAAAAGGAATCAATTATAAAACAGGTTCTTGATGAATCATTAAAAAAAGTAATGGGCGCAAACGAAATAATTGTAAGATTAAATCCAAATGATTATGAATCAATAATTGAAGAAGGAAAAACATTTCAATTAAAAGATTCATTTTCACAAATCAAATTTGAAAAAGATGATAGAATAGAACTCGGCGGTTGTTTTATCGAAAGTGAAATTGGAAATGCTGATGGACGAATATCTTCGCAGTTAAACGAATTAAGAAGAAAATTAGAATCAGAAATAGATAATCAATAAACAAAATGGAATTATCACATAGCTACATAGAAAATTATTTAAGCCGCATTGGCAGTGTTGATTTAATAAAATTAAACGGAAAAGTAACTGATGTAATCGGGCTTGTTATTGTTTCAGTTGGTCCAAATGTTTCACTGGGCGAAGTTTGCACTGTTGTAAACAAAACCGGACAGGAAGTTTGCAAATGCGAAGTTGTTGGTTTTAGAGAAGGAAAAGTTTTATCAATTGCACTTGGTGAAGTTCAGGAAATTTCTCCAAAGTGCGAAATTATAGCAAGCGGAAAAAATTTTACTGTTGGTGTTGGTAAAGAATTATTAGGCAGAGTTATAGATGGATTGGGAAATCCTATTGATGGAAAAGGTCCTATAAAAGTTTCATCATTTCGGTCGCTGCACAGAGAGCCGCCAAATCCACTTGAAAGAAAAAGAATAAGTACAGTGTTGCAAACAGGTGTGCGAGCAATTGATGGATTGCTAACTGTCGGTCGCGGACAGCGAATAGGAATATTTGCGGGCAGCGGTGTTGGTAAAAGTGTTACGCTTGGTATGATTGCAAGAAATACTGACGCTGATGTAAACGTAATTACTTTGATTGGTGAACGCGGCAGAGAAGTGCGTGAGTTTATTGAAAAAGATTTAGGTGAAGAAGGTTTAAAAAAATCTGTTGTAGTTGTTGCAACAAGTGATAAATCTGCTTTGGTGAGAATGAAAGGCGCTTACATCGGAACTACGATTGCAGAATACTTCCGCGATCTTGGAATGGATGTAGTTTTAATGATGGATTCAGTAACAAGATTTGCTATGGCACAAAGAGAAATTGGTTTGACTATCGGAGAACCTCCAACAACTAAGGGTTATACTCCTGCAGTATTTGTATTGCTTCCCAAATTTTTAGAACGAG
>Ga0172370_10006942_pt1 | contig 14011 bp, 12 predicted proteins | sample LakKiv5m_FD_114538 | JGI IMG/M metagenome (GOLD analysis project Ga0172370, IMG submission 114538) | Freshwater microbial communities from Kabuno Bay, South-Kivu, Congo - kab_022012_11.5m | ecosystem: Environmental > Aquatic > Freshwater > Lake | place: Democratic Republic of the Congo...
AATGGCTGATAAGAGAAGCCCGGCAGTACTTTTTGAAAGCGATAAATTATCTTTATCATCTAAAAACTTCCGACCGACGATAGTGGCAGTCGAACCGACAGGCTCTGTTAAAAAGAAAATCGGATGGGGATAATCAAAATTAATTTTGTGATGACCGAGTACGCCTAAAACTTCGGCTTTTTCAATGTCGTCGACACTTTGACTTCGCTCGTTATGGTCAAGCAGAATCAATTTTTTATTAGCGGCCGAAGTAAGAAGCTCCGGAGTGTCGACGTTAAAGTATTCCAGAGCAAACTTGGTTTCATTATTTACATCTCCTGCGCGAACAGCGATAACACTTTCATCAGCGAAAGTGTTTTTCTGGGTTAAATAGTCAGCGTAGCCGATTGCCGCGCCAACACTATCTAAATCAGGCTTCTTATGCCCGATTACATAAATTTTATTCTCTTCCTCATTAATCATAACGTGACGATTTCTAACTGGTGCCCGGGGTGGGAGTCGAACCCACACAACCCTAAGGTCAAGGGATTTTAAGTCCCTCGTGTATACCATTCCACCACCCGGGCCAAATTTAACAGACTGATTATATAAACCTAGGCGGTTTATGTAATTCTCGCATTCTATCGAACGCTCGAATTATAACAACAATTGGAAAATGGTAAAATAGCGAAGTTAATTGGCCCTCGTAGCTCAGCGGATAGAGCAGGACGGTTCTAACGTCAAGGTCGGGAGTTCGAATCTCTCCGAGGGCACCAGTTTTTAGCAACGAACAGCATCCTCAAACAGCTCAATCTCTTTTAACTCCAAAGTCACCGGATCTAAAATCACGCTGTAAACATCAACCTGCAAAGCTTCGGGAAGTTTGGGGTGGGTTTGGGAGTAAAAGAGCGCTGCGCGTTTAAGAGCCGCTCTCTTGCTTTTAGTAACAGCTTCTTCGGGGTTGCCATACTGGTTTGACAATCGTGCTTTGACCTCAACGAAATATAAAGTCTGATTTTTGACAGCAACAATATCTAACTCCCCCCACTGGTCGGCCTGCCAATTACGTTCAACGATCTTAAAGCCACGTTTGGACAAGTATAAAGCCACCGCCTCCTCGCCGGCTTGACCAACTTGCATATTGTGGGCAGATGACATAATAGAAAATTGATCTTTAGGAAGCTTCCTTGACTTTAGTAGCCGCTTTGCCAATCCGATCACGCAAATAATAAAGCTTAGCTCGACGCACATCGCCCTTTTTGGTCACAACGACCTTGTCAATCAAAGGTGAATTAAGAGCAAAAATGCGCTCGACACCCACTCCACCAGGCGAGATTCGACGAACCATAAAAGTCTTGGAAACACCCTCACCGCGCCGTCCAAGGCAAATCCCTTCAAAAGGCTGGATTCGGGTTTTATCGCCTTCCTTAATTTTATAGTGGACTTTTATAGTGTCGCCCGGTCTAAATTCAGCAATGCCTTCATTCATAGTTTCGCAATGATACCAAAGAATTTACTCAATGTCGAGTTTTCCTTTAGTAACGCCGACCTTAACGACGCTGGCCTCTTTAACATCACCCTTGATAATCCGACTGCTAATTTCGTTCTCCAATTCCTTTTGAATGAGACGCCGCAGTGGCCTGGCGCCAAAGGCCGGATCGTAGCCATCCTTAGCCAGAAGATCTTTGGCTTTATCATCAATTTTAAGCATTATCTTCTGCTCTCCCATTATCTCCGCTAACTTCCGTATCTCCATATCAACGATTTTCCGCACGTCTTCGCGACTTAGAGATTTGAAAACCACCACTTCATCCAGTCGATTTAAGAATTCCGGACGGAAATTCTCGCGTAAAATATTAAACAAATCATCTTTTATCTTTTGGGACGGATTAATGACTTCTTTTTTATCTTTTTGATCAAATCCAATGGTCGTATCGTAAATTAGCTCACTCCCAACATTACTGGTCATAATTAAAATAGCGTTTTTAAAACTAACCATCCGACCGTGGGCATCGGTCAAACGTCCATCTTCCATAATCTGTAACAACATGTTGAAGACATCCGGATGGGCTTTTTCGATCTCATCAAGGAGGATTATGGAAAAAGGTTTGCGGCGAACAATTTCAGTCAATTGACCGCCTTCATCATAACCAATATATCCTGGGGGCGCCCCAACCATCTTAGAAACGGTGTGTTTTTCCATGTATTCGCTCATATCAAGCCTCACCATCATGTCGCTACTGCCGTAGAGAACCCGGGCTAAGGCCTTAGTCAATTCCGTTTTACCTACCCCCGTGGGACCTAAAAATAAGAAGGAGCCAATCGGGCGATTAGGATTTTTAAGCCCTGCCCGACCGCGACGTATCGCTTCGGAAACTGCGGTGACAGCCTCTTCTTGATCTACCAAAAATTCGTGAATTCGGTCTTCAAGGTGTAAGAGACGCTCTTTTTCTTCTAAGGACAATTCTTCGGCAGGAATGCCGCTTGTCATGGAGACCACTTTAGCAATATCGTTTTTAGTGACTAGAGGAATATCTTCGAGCTTGGTTTTAGTCCATAAATCAACCAGCTCCTTTTTGACTTTTTCGAGTTCCGCCACTTTGGCAGTATCTTTTGACTCTTTGGCTGAAGTAATTTCTTTTTCTAAGGTTTTGATATTTTCTGGCTCCACTACTTGAGACAGACGAACCTGAGCACAGGACTCATCAATTAAATCAATGGCTTTATCGGGTAGAAAGCGGTCAGAAATGTAGCGATCGGACATCACGGCCGCCGCTTCCAAAGCCTCATCGGTAATTTTAACCTTGTGGTGTTTTTCGTACCGTTCCCTAATCCCCTTTAAAATAGCCGTGGTTTCTTCTAGTGTGGGCTCTGGTACGATGATTGGTTGAAAACGCCGTTCTAACGCCGCGTCTCTTTCAATCCGCCGACGATATTCGTCCAGTGTTGTCGCTCCGACCAGCTGTAGTTCACCCCTAGCTAGTGCCGGTTTTAAAATATTAGCGGCATCCATTGCTCCTTCGGCAGCCCCGGCTCCAACAACAGTGTGAAGTTCATCAACGAAAAGAATGACTTGACCTTGAGCCTGAATCACTTCGTTAATAACATCCTTAAGACGTTCTTCGAATTGACCGCGGTGCCCGGTGCCGGCCAAAAGCGCTGCTAAATCAAGGGAAATGACGCGCTTGCCTTGCAGGGTTTCGGGAACCTGGCCGGCGGCAATTTTTTGAGCGAGACCCTCAACGACAGCCGTTTTACCAACACCAGGATCTCCGATTAAAACCGGATTATTCTTAGTACGACGAGACAAAATATGAATGACCCGGTCAATTTCGTTTTTGCGGCCAATAACTGGATCCAATTTATCTTCACTAGCAAGTTTGGTGAGATCACGACCGAATTTATTAAGCATCGAAGTGGCGTTTTGAGAATATTTTTGAATTTCGTCAAAACAAATCTGACACAGGCTTACTAAAACCTGCTGATTATTAATTATTTGAGTAGTTTGAACGACCGCCGGTCGTTGATTACATCTTTGGCAAATGACCATAATTAGTGCTCCCAAACATCCGAAATCGCCGCTTCTGCCGTCACCGGAACTCTCTTTAAAAGAACTTGACCGGCTCGCATCATCTCCGCTTGTTGAAATTCTTTCCAGGCTTCCGCTTGATCCTGCCTCACTTCAACCACAATTTCATCGTGCACAGTGTGGATTATAGCGGCGTCAATTCCTAGTTCTTTAATTTTTTTGTGTATAAAAACCAAGGCGTATTTGGTAATATCCGCGCTCGTTCCTTGAATTGGAGTATTTTTACCCTGACGGCCAATGTTGGCAACGAGCTTTTCGTACATCGGATCGGAAAGATCGGGTATATTATACCACCTTTTTCGTCCACCTAAAGTAACGGAATAGCCTCTAGAGACAGCATCTTTAGCCACTTTATCTAGCCACATTTTAACGCCTTTATAACTAGCGAAATAAGAGTCAAGTAAAGTCTTGCCTTCCTCCACACTACAACCGATTTGCGCGGCCAAAGACGAAGCGCCCCGACCGTACATCAAACCAAAGTTGATAGATTTGGCGTTCGAACGTTGCTGTTTGGTAACTTCGTCAAAGGGAATATTAAACATTTTGGAGGCGGTGTACTGGTGTAAATCAAGGCCTTCGTCGTAGGCTTTCAGCATCACCGGATCCAGTGAGGCTTCCGCCAAAATTCGAAGCTCAACTTGAGAATAATCAGCCGTGACCAGCTTATAACCTTCCGGAGCGGTAAAACAACTTCTAAAAGTTGATTCTTTAGGAATTTGTTGAAGGTTAGGACTACTGCAAGAAAAACGTCCGGTATCAGCCCCCAGTTGCATAAAATCGGGATGCAAGCGACCGGTTTTGGGATGGATTTTAGCGAGAAGATTCTCGCCAAAGGCCGAAATCAATTTTTCGACGCCACGGTACTCGAGCATCATTTTAGCTACCGGGTGATCAGCCTGACTTAAATACTCCTCGCCGGTCGCCGGCATATTTAAGTGCAACTTGTTATTAAACAAGTCCATCAGTTGCTGTTGACTGTTGATATTGATAACGTCAACCGCTCGACCAAATAAGTCCATCTGCTCGGTGGGGTAAAAAGGTCGAATCGCCTCTTGAATTTGAATTGCTAATTCGTCGCGCTTTTTCTTTAATTCCTCCAAATTCGCCCGCCATTTAGGCACGTCGATGTGACTGCCTTTAATTTCCATTTCAGCGACAACCGGCATCACTGCAAATTCCAACTGGGCGGTTTTGGTTAACTCTTCTTTTCTGATTTTTTCTAATTGTTTTTCAAAAATCGGAAATAACATTAAGATATCCGACGCGGCGTACTTTAAATGTTTGGGGCTAAATTCCGTAGTGCGACCAGCGAAGTTTTCCCAGTTATAGGAAGCGTAATCTTTATCCAAAGTAAGGTTTAGATACTTTAGAGCAATATCCTTCAACGAAGCGTTACGACGACCTAAACCGGCATTGATTAATTGTTCGGCTAACATGGTATCAAAAACATTGTTAACACTAATTCCTAATTTGACTTTGATGAGAGCGTAATCAAATTTCCCATTCTGCATTATTTTTAAGTATTTAGGATCTTCTAAAAGAGGTTTTATGACGGATAGGTCGAGATGCCTGGCATCTAGGACGTAAGCCTTTTCGGCGGTACCAATTTGGACTAGAAGAAGTTTCGCTAAATAGGGGTCAAGAGCAGTCGCTTCAGTATCCACCGCCAACATTTCGGCTTTAGAGAGCTCATCGACTACTTGGACAAGACGCGTCTGGTCGGTGACGTATTCAAAATTAGGGTTAGTGGGGTCAAACATTAGTTACTAGTCTTCGGGGCCAAAGACAGTTCCTATGATGACACACTTGTTAAAAAAACAAAAGGAGTTTTAAATTAGGAATGATTTGATAAGATTTTCGACGTCGGCGTAGTTAACATTACCTCCAGCCAGGCGCATTACTTGACCTGTTAAAAACTTTAGACCAGCCTCTTTGCCTTTTTTATAGTCAGCTACAGCTTTAGAATTCTCCCCTATTACTTTTTCACAAAGTTCGCGCAACGCATCATCTGTAAGCGTCTTGCGATTAGTCGACTTCATCAGCTCTTCCCCTATCTCCCCAATTTCCCTTACCCCCCTTATCCTAAATTCTGGCTTGTTAACTAAGATATTAGCCACTTTTTGAGGGTTTTGGTATTTTTTTATCGCTGTATCAAAAAAATTAGCCGATTCTGGCGTTTCTGATAGTATTTCCGCATCCGCTTGCTTTACTCCCTGTGACAGCCATCTTTTAATCTTTTGGGCCGGCAATTCCGGCAATTTGTGACGTAAACTTTCAACATACGCCTCATCAAACTCTAGCGGTGGGATATCCGGCTCCGGGAAATAGCGATAATCGTGAGCGCTTTCTTTTTCTCGCTGTGAATACGTTTGACCGGTCTTTTCGTTGTAACCTCGCGTTTCTTGAGTTAAAATTTGACCTTTCGACAGGGCCTCCGTTTGGCGCTTTATTTCGTAATTGATCGCTTTTTCGACAAATCTAAAAGAATTAATATTTTTGACTTCGACTTTAGGATTTAATTTTTGGCCTGTGGTCGACAAAACTTTGGCTTCTTTGACGATAAAAGACCCCTCTTCCTGCAGAGAAATATTAGCCTCCAGTCGCATTGACCCTTTTTCCATATCGGCTGTCGAAATATCAAGGTATTTAATAATCTTCGTCAACTCTTTTAAAAACGCTTTGGCGCTGGCGGCATCTCTAAAATCCGCTTCCGTGACCAGTTCAGCGAGGGGCACCCCACTGCGATTAAAATCAATCAGCGTCTTCTCCCCCTCATGCATCAGTTTTGCCGTATCCTCTTCTTGATGAACCCTGTTTACCCTTATTTCCCCTATTGCCCCGCCAATGCAAAGTGGCTTTTGATATTGACTAATTTGGTAGCCTTTTGGAAGATCCGGATAGAAGTAATTCTTCCTCTCGAAAAAACTGGCGGGATTAATTTTTGATCCTAGAGCAAGACCAAGCAACATTGTAGAATCAAGCGCTGCTTTATTGGGAACCGGCAAGGCTCCGGGAAGACCTAAGCAGGTTGGGCATGTTAGGGAATTCGGAACCGATCCAAAAGGGTTATTCGCGCATCCGCAGAACATTTTGCTTTTGGTATTAAGTTCGATGTGAACCTCAAGTCCAATAACGGGAATAAGCATAATTTATAAAACCCCTAAATCTCTAAGTACTGAATTATATTTGACAATAGCGTCATTGCAAACATAATACGGCGGGTCGTAGTCAACCTCGTGGGCCATACTGTTTCTCACTTTATGGGCCTCCCACGCCTGTTGATACATTGCCCAGCTACTAAAAATATCCTTAGCCACCTTCATCCGTTCACCAAAAGTTTCTCCGGGGACCAAATCGCGAAGGACAGCATCGAGCAATTTATCAGCCGTTAAAACCGCTTGTTTAAGATCGCTTGGATTCTTGGTAACCATTAAAGTTTGGATTTTCTTCCAACCATTGGCCACGGAATTTCGAGTTTGAATCGAAATTCGCGACTTCTTGGTTGGAAATAAGATGTTTCTAAGAAATTCTGTAAAAGTCACAATAAGGATTTTATGAATTTATGAATTAATGAATAAATTTATTCATTAAATCCTTAAATCCTAAATTCGTTTAACCATTATAGTAACAACTTTTCTAGGTCGGACGCCACACGCAGTAAATCAACCTCCCTAAACCTGTCGCCAATTATTTGGACACCTGCCGGCAACCCGTTGACAGCTCCACAAGGAATTGAAATTCCCGGCAGGCCGGCCAGGGAACTAGGCTCAAGTAACTGGTCTTGAATTTCCCCAAACATCGCCGACTTTTCTGACAACCCAAGAGGCAAAGCAGTGACAGGAGAAGTTGGTCCAATAATAACATCAACCTCTTTAAAAGCTTTTTTAAAATCGTTGACGATTAAAGTCCTCACCTTTTGAGCTTTAGTATAAAACTGATCGTAATATCCGGCCGATAAAGTATAAGTGCCAAGCATTATTCGTCTTTTAGCCTCCGCGCCAAAATGACGACGATCGTTGCCGTAACGAATGCCGTCAAGACGAGCCAAGTTGGAGGACACTTCGGAACGCTGGATAACCGTGTAAACGGCGATGGAATATTTGGGGTCAAGCAGATCTATCTCTTTGACCTCGTAACCCTGTTCTTTTAACTTCTCTACGGCTACTTTGACACTTTCCGCAACTTTGGGGTCAATCCCTTTGACGAAGTACGAGGAGGCAATCCCTATTTTTAATTTTGGATTTGTATCCGTAGGGGCACGATGCATCGTGCCCCTACTTGTTGATGTCACATCCAACCCATCTTGACCTTGTATGACATCTAAAATTATCTCCGCATCCCCCACCGTTTTCGTAATCGGCCCGGGACTATCTGTCGACGATGCCATCGCGATTAACCCGTAGCGGCTAACCAGCCCAAAAGTGGGCTTAAGGCCAACCACCCCGCACCAACTAGCCGGCTGACGAATCGATCCCGCCGTTTCGGAACCCACTGCAAAAATACACATATTGGAAGCGACAGCCGCCGCCGAACCACCACTAGAACCTCCCGCCGATTTTGACAAGTCGTGCGGATTTTTGGTGGGGCCAAAATCCGAAGTTTCTGTAGAAGAGCCGTGCGCAAAAGCATCCAGATTAGTCTTGCCGAGGAGCACTGCTCCAGCTTCTTTTAGTTTTTTAGAGACCGTAGATTCGTAAGGTGGCACGAAGTTTTTAAGGACGTTCGAAGAGGCTGTTGTGACAACCCCATCCGTGCAAAAATTGTCTTTTAGTGCATAGGGAATTCCAAGCAGAGGCTTCTCGTCAAAAGCCTTTTTGCCGATTTTGACAATTAAATCGTCAGCCTCCTTAGCCTGTTGTAACGCTAAATCCCTGGTGATAGTTACAAAAGCATGAGTTTCTGGATCTTTACGCTCTATTTGAAAAAGGCAGGCCTCTGTCAAAACCCTTGACGTTATTTCGCCACTTTTTAGTTTTTCTAGCGCTTCTTTTAATGTCAGTTTATTTAATTCCATTTTGTGACAATCGTTTCCGGTGCTACCAATTTACTGCATTGTAGGGGCGAGGCGTGCCTCGCCCGCGGGTCGGTCACGACCGACCCCTACGAAATTCGGTTAGAGAATCCTTTCTGTGACAATGTATCCCCTCTCTATCTCTTTGGCATTTTCTAGCGCTTCCGCTGGTGAAAGTGAATCGGTGACGATGTCAGCACGCAATTTATTGACGAGCCCCGTTACCTGAAATGTCGGGTGAACGTTAGAAGTATCTAACTCGTCTAAAACTTTAATATAATCAAGTGTTTCTGATAATTGTTGTTGATACTTTGATAACTCCTCATCATTAAGGCTTAAATTAGCCAGTTTGGCAATTTTTTTGGTTTCTTCGAGAGATAGCATTTTATTTAATAAAGCCCTCGTAGAGCCGCGTCATGACGCGGCTAACCATCGCAAACAGATCTACCACAGTAAGCCGCCACGTGTGGCGGCTCTACAAAAACCACATAAAAACAAATTAGAATTTGACAGCAACATCCGCCTGCTCTTCACCGCTAGCTTTAAAAAACGCATACTCTTTAAATCCCAGCATATTAGCAATAAAAACCGCCGGTATCTGTTTAATCCGCGTATTAAAGTCTAAAACGTTGCTATTATAGAACTGACGACTGTAAGCCACCTTGTCTTCAGTATCAGACAACTCCGATTGCAACTGTTTAAAGTTTTCATTAGCTTTAAGTTCCGGATAATTTTCGGCGACCGCAAAAAGCGATTTTAAAGCCGTTGTTAACTGGTTATTAGCTTCGGCGGTGTCCCCGGGAGTGGTCGCCGACATTAAAGCGCTACGGGCTTTGGTGACCGCCTCAAAAACCCCAGATTCGTGAGCCGCGTAACCCTTAACAGTTTCCACTAAATTAGGAATTAAAGACGATCGGCGTTTAAGCTGAACGTCAATTCCGCTCCAAGCTTCGTCCACCTTTAACTTAAGGCTAACTAACCCGTTATAAAGGCTTAAAAGAAATAACCCAATTAAAACAACAGCGACTATTAAAATTAAAATCATGCTTTCACCTCCAATTAAGTGAGAAATTAAGGATTTTATGAATTAATGAATAAATCCATTCATTAAATCCTTTAATCCTTAATTCATACTACACGTATCTTCCCAAATAAAGCTCTTAACTTTTCATAATCCAAAGTATTCACCACATCCTCCGCACCGAGCCACCCGCGTCTGGCTGTCCACACCCCGTAAGGTAAGACGGACAAACCGGTGGTACTATGCGCGTCACTGCTAATGAGGAATTTAACCCCCAAACGCCTAGCTGACAATATGAGCTCATCGCTCAAGTCAAGCCTTAATGGATGGGCGTTTATCTCCATAATTTTACCACTGCGACTCGCCGCTTTAAAGACCTCTTCCCAATTGACAAGGGAGGCTTCGCGCTCTAACAGAAGACGATTTGATGGGTGTCCAATAATTGTCACGTAAGGATTTTGGATGGCCGAAAGAAGGCGCTTGGTCATCTTATCGATGGGGTCTTTATGGTTGGTGTGGATTGACGCCACGACGAAGTCTAGTTGAGATAGTAATTCATTCGGCCACGCCAACTGTCCATTGGCATTGATATTAATCTCAAAACCTAAGAACAATTTTAGATCTGCTGACTGTTTATTAAATTTGTCGACATACGCGCGGCGCTCAGCGATTATTTTTTTAACCTCAAAAAGACCGCGACGCTCAATACTTGGTGCGTGATCGCAATAAGCATAGTATTGATAACCAGCCTGACGAACCGCCGCGATCATTTCTTCAAGTGTGTTTTCCCCCTCAATAAAATCAGTGTGGTTATGCAAATCACCTTTTATATCTTCTAAGATGATAAGGTTCGGAAGCTCGTGACGACCGGCCGCTTCTATTTCCCCCCGATTTTCCCGCAGTTCCGGCGGAATAAAATCTAACCCCAAATAATTATAAAATTTAGTTTCATTTTCAAATTGCATTATTTTCCCCTCTTTTTTTATCCCATACTCCGAAAGCGAAAGCCCTTTTTCTTTCGCCAACTCCCTTAAAACGATATTATGATTTTTACTCCCCGTAAAATGCTGCAGTAGCGACCCAAAGCCGATCGGGACCTGCGTCATTAAATCGATCTGCTCCCCGCCGTGAACGAGGACAGTCGCCTTTTTATCCCCAAAACTTACTACTTTGGAAATTCCCGGATATTTAATAAAATGGTTAACAACTTCAACCGAATTTTCGGTAGCCACCGCAATATCAATATCTCCCACCGTCGCCGCATGGCGGCGGATTGAACCTAAAGCTTCAGCGTCTTTGACGTATTCGCTTTGACGCAGATATTCAATGTAATTTGAGGCAATTTCTAAAGCTCTGGGGAGTAAGTGACGAATTTCAACGGCTTTTTTACGCTCCAAACCGTCTAAAATATCTTTTTCGGATTCCAGACCAAAACCGGGTAGTTCGGCAATTTTATGACTCTTAGCCGCCTTTTCTAATTCTTTAGCAGTCTTGATACCCAGCTCCTTTGATAACCTAAAGGCCGTTTTCGGCCCTACTTCGGGAAGTCCCGACAAATCAAACATCCCCTCGGGGAGCTTTTTGAATGTCTCGTCAAAGTGTTTAACCGCGCCAGTCCTAAAATACTCGTCTAGATAGGTGGCAAGTGTCTTCCCAATTCCGGGAATTGATTCCAGCTCACCCGAGTCCCAGAGGTCGCGAATTTCGGAGGATAAATTAGAAATAGAATTAGAGGCGTTTTGATAAGCCCGAATCCGAAAAGCATCGTCATCAAGAGCTGTAAGAGCAATGGCCATTTTGCCAAGTAACTTAGCTACTTCAGCATTATAAAACTTCGGCCCGTTCATGATTCTATTCTAGCAAAAGGACAAGATATTGGAGCGGGTAACGGGAATCGGCCACCGGTCCCCGCTTGCTAGCGGGGCCGTCGGCCCCGGCTCGGCGTCGTCACGCCTGCGCCATTCGCTTCCCGTTTCGTCACTAAGAATTTCCCACAAGCGGACAAGCCACTTTTGGAAAATTCTTGGAGCGGGTAACGGGAATCGAACCCGTCTCTCCACCTTGGGAAGGTGGCATCTTACCGATGGACTATACCCGCCTATTCGGGCAATTTTAAAACGTCGCCACTATGCAAAATCGGATGGCCTAACGAATCGTAGGAAATATTATTGGCGTCCGCAATCTTTTTCCACTCTAGTACTGTGCCGTAGCGACCTCTCGCTATTTCCCACAACGTATCCCCTCGTTGGACAGTATACGTCTCACCGGTAATGGAACCCCCAGTGTGATAAACCGCCACCCAAGTTGTTGGTGACGTCAAAGTTTTCGCAGGAGCAGTTTGTCCTTGAACTTGCCCACTCGGTAGAGTACTGTTTTGACCGCCAGTTTGACCTTGGGGCGTGGTTTGATTTTGACCTTGCGTCAGCGACGTTTCCGCGCTTGGTGTCGTTTGACTACCTAAGACAGTTTCATTATTTGTTTCCAGCTCGGGTGTAATCGTTTTTGGGGTATTGGATTTAAAAAATAAATTAAAAGAAATAAATCCGGCCACTATTAATAAGGCCACAACAGCCACTCCGGCAACAAGACCCTTCGTAGGCTTGGTTTCTAAATCAATATCGTGGTCTTGATTTTCCGGCTTTTCACCAAAATTTAAGTTTTCTAGTTCTGACATATGTTCTTAGATAAAAATCTTAAGGGGCTCGGCCACCTGTCAAAATCTTCTTGACATAATCTCAAGGGCTCGGTCACGAATAAAATCCTGCTGGATTTTTTCGCGACCCCGGCTCGGCCTCGTCAGGCCTGCGCTATTCTCGCCTCGTTGCTGTGATTTGTCACGCCCACAAAAGTGGGCTTGTCAAATCATGGCGGAACCGACGGGGCTCGAACCCGCGACCTTCGCCGTGACAGGGCGACGCTCTAACCAACTGAGCTACGGTTCCACATCTCTTCGCAATTATAACATTCTGCTACAATACTCCACGTGGCGTACCTAAAAGAACTAACCGCTCGAGGTATTAATTTAAAATTTCCCATTTTCTTTCCCGACGCGACTCGCGGGGTGGTTAGAAGTATTGATAGTTTTGACCTCGAGAAAGCTGGTGTGGAAGGATTAATAGTCAACACTTACCATTTGATGGAAAAGCCTGGCGCCTCTACCCTCAAAGAAAACGGTGGCATCAAAAACCTTATGAATTGGAAAGGGTTAATAATTTCCGATTCCGGCGGGTTTCAAGTAATGTCAATGATCCATAAAAATAAAAACCTCGGAAAAATAACCAAAGACGGCGTAGTTTTTTATTCGGGGTCGGCTAGCAAACGTAAGAAAAATTTACTCTCACCAGAAAAATCTATTCAAGTCCAATTCGCCATTGGGGCCGACATTATGATTTGTTTAGATGACTTTACCAACCCTAAAGGCAGTCTAGAAGACGCCAAGTTAAGTGTGGAACACACTATCGATTGGGCCAAACGCTGTAAGGCAGAATTTGAGAATTTAGTTAAATCAAAAAAGATGGACGAAACAACGCGGCCGCTTCTTTTCGGTGTCGTTCAAGGGGGCTGTTACAAGAATCTTAGAGAAAAATGTGCCGAGGAACTGGTTAAAATCGGTTTTGACGGCTTTGGGTTTGGTGGTTGGCCAATGAATGAAGAAGGAAAGTTAGATAAAGAAATTTTAAAACTGACTGCAGAAGCTATGCCAGACGATAAGCCTAAATATGCGTTAGGGGTTGGCACACCCCAGGACATAATTGACTGCACCGCCATGGGTTATAACATTTTCGACTGTGTTATTCCTACCCGCGAAGCCCGTCATCAAAGGTTATACGTCTTTGACAAAGATCCAAGAAACGGACAACTTGACCCTAGTAACATTCATTACCAATATATTTTGAGAGAAGTTTATTTTAGGGACCAATCCCCCATTAGCGAATTTTGTGATTGCCACACCTGTCAAAATTTCTCACGCTCGTATCTTCATCATTTATTTAGAATTGAAGATTCTCTTGCCTGGCGCCTCGCCACAATTCATAATCTAAGAACCTACACGCTAACAACCGATCACCTTCGACAATCTGTTCCAGATTAGCTACAATTAACTTGATGCCGATTAGCTACAAAATCCTACCTAAAAAAAGAGTTAGCAATAGCGACGATAAGAAAGCCATGGCCGCGATTATTCTATTGACGACCGGAATTATCCTTATTTTGGGACTTTTTTATCTCTGGTTTTTTGTGGCTACCGCTAACCTGAATAGTTTTTGGTCTCTTGTTAGAGGTAATCGTGATAATGAGGCTTCAGTGACAGCGACAGTTAGCGCCATACCGGCCACCCCAACCATTTCCGAGGCTCCTGAAGCGGTTAACAAAAAAAGTTTTGACGCTAAAGGTTTCGCCTCACCCGGTCAAA
>Ga0172370_10006945_pt1 | contig 14009 bp, 10 predicted proteins | sample LakKiv5m_FD_114538 | JGI IMG/M metagenome (GOLD analysis project Ga0172370, IMG submission 114538) | Freshwater microbial communities from Kabuno Bay, South-Kivu, Congo - kab_022012_11.5m | ecosystem: Environmental > Aquatic > Freshwater > Lake | place: Democratic Republic of the Congo...
CCTTTTTCCTTCAGGAAGGACATGGAGCGATGGCCGATGCTGGTGACCCTGCTCAGGGCCTGGGTGAGATGGACGACCGAATCCGGGGCAACGCCCGAGTGAATCATGACCATGGCCTGGTCCAATATCGACTCGATATCATCCCAGGCAGGGTCCTGTGTGATGTTCCTGGCGAGTCTTATCTCCTGGATCATCATATCGATTTTTAGTCGAATGGCCTTTTCCGCACCCGGCTTTTCGGTTATGGGGAGACCCCCAAGGAGGTCGAGGGCCTGGGAGGCCCAGATAATCCCTGATTTGACCTTTTCGCTCTGGGAAAAGGCCATGATTGCTTCTTGTTCGTTCATGGGTGTATTATCTCCTGAAAATAGAGCCCTATTCCTTCCATCCGTAAACCCCCAACAGGTCCACAAAGCGGCAGCCGCCCAGATTTTTTTGGGTGCAGGTTCCTCTCTTCCGGGTCACCTTTAGCAGCTCCTGGCTGTATTTGTTGCCGATGGGGATGACGAGGCGGCCGCCCTCGGCGAGCTGATCCAACAGCGGTTGTGGAACATTAGGGGCCCCTGCGGTGACGATGATGGCATCATAGGGCGCGTATTCCTCCCATCCCAAGGTGCCGTCAAAGGCCTTGAAGAGGATGTTGCGGTAATTCAAGTCGGCCAGAAGAGCCCTTGCCTTGATCATCAGGGGCCTGATTCTCTCCACTGTATAAACTTTGTCAGCCAATTTGGCCAGGATGGCGGTCTGATATCCGCTCCCCGTACCGATCTCCAGAACCTTTTCCTCTCCTTTGAGCGCTAAAGCCTCGGTCATAAGGGCCACAATAAAGGGTTGGGAAATGGTCTGGTTATGGCCGATGGGGAGGGGATGATCGTTGTAGGCCTCTCCCACCAGGGCCTCCTCCACAAAGAGATCCCGACGCACCTCTTTCATGGCCTCCAGGACCCTTGGGTCTTTGATCCCCCGGGGAATCAACTGCGTCTCGACCATCTTTTCCCTGGCCAGCCGGTAATCATGGTTGCGGATCATGTCATTTCCTCTGGATGATGAGCGATTAAAATAGATGTTAGCACATTTCTCATAGGGATGTAAACCAGAGAGGGAAGCCCATTTGAAATTTCGAGCGCGTTGTGCCCTGAGTCGATAAAATTTCTTCTTTACTAAATTCGTTTTAAACGGTATGTAGCTGCGTACATTTTATATATGATAGCGAAGCAACAGAGCGCTTCTCACACAGGTCTCGGGTTTCATGTGTCAGCGCAAGCCAGGTGGAAAGGGGGGAAGCCCGTCGGTTTTCTCCTCTCCCACTTGGGCCTGGCATCTGGTCATCCAGGCGAGGTATTTTAAGGGGGGGTTGATGAATTTTCAGGAACTGATCATGGCCCTTGGGACCTATTGGGCCGATTATGGCTGCGTGATCCAGCAGCCGTACGATCTGGAGGTGGGGGCAGGGACATTCAGCCCGGCCACACTGCTGAGGGCGCTCGGCCCCGAACCCTGGTCTGTGGCCTATGTACAGCCCTCGAGACGTCCCACGGATGGGAGATACGGCGAGAACCCGAACCGGTTGGGACACTACTATCAGTATCAGGTGATGATCAAGCCGTCGCCCATGGATATTCAGTATATCTATCTGGCGAGTCTGAAATCGTTGGGGCTGGATCCCCTGGAGCATGATATCCGGTTTGTGGAGGATGACTGGGAATCGCCGACCCTTGGGGCCTCGGGGCTGGGATGGGAGGTCTGGCTGGACGGCATGGAGATCACCCAGTTCACCTATTTTCAGCAGGCAGGGAGCATCCGATTGGATCCGGTCTCCGTAGAGATCACTTACGGTCTGGAACGGATCGCCATGTACCTCCAGGAGAAGGAGAATGTCTACGACCTCATGTGGAACCAGCACGTGACCTACGGCGACGTCCACAAGAAGGGGGAGTGGGAGCTTTCAACATATAATTTCGAGATGGCCGATGTGAAGATGCTCTTCCAGCTCTTTCACCTGTATGAGGCAGAGGCCATGAAGGTCGCGGAGCAGGGCCTGACGCTGCCGGCCTATGATTACTGTCTGAAGTGCTCTCATACCTTCAATATCCTCGATGCCAGGGGAGCGATCAGCGTGACGGAACGAACCCGCTATATTGACCGCATCCGCAACCTGGCCCGTCTTGCTGCGAAGAACTACCTGGCGCAAAGGGAGGAGATGGGATACCCTTTCGGCTTGGGTAATTGAGGGATTCAGAGATTTAGGAATTGAGGCATTTAAGGATGCTGGGATGCTGATTGAATGCGGGACTCGGAACGTGGAACATCATAAACCACTTCATGACAATATATGACAATACACGACCCGATATAACGGACGACAAACATGGCGAATGAACTGCTCTTGGAGATTGGAACAGAAGAAATCCCTGCCGGGTATCTGGCCGAGGGACTGGCGCAATGGCGGCGGCTGGTGGAGGACTGCCTGAGTGAAAATCGGGTAGAGATCACAGGGGGGGTGGAGACCTTTGGAACACCGAGGCGCCTGGTCCTGATCGGGAAAGGCATCTCCGAGAGGCAGACCGACCTCGTCAAAGAGATCACCGGTCCTCCCAGGAGCGTGGCCTATGATGGAGAAGGTAGACCCACAAAAGCGGCTGTCGGATTTGCCCAGAAACAGGGAGTGCCCGTTGAGACGTTGCAGTGTATTGAGACAGAGAAGGGCGAATATCTGTATGTCAAGCGTGAGATTCCGGGGAGAGCCACTGCCGAGATCCTGGCCGAGTCCTTGCCCGTGTTGATGGCGGAGATCCCATGGCCCAAATCCATGCGCTGGGGGGCCGTCGGATTTCCCTTTGTACGGCCCATTCACTGGGTGGTGTGCCTGCTGAACGCCAAGGTCGTTCCGTTTGAGGTGGCCGGGGTGAAGAGCGGCGATACGACTCGAGGACATCGATTCATGTCTCCTGCGCCCATACAGATCTCGGGGATTCAGGACTACTTAAAGAACATGGAAAGGGCCTTTGTGGTGATCGATCTGAAGGAACGGGAGCGGATCGTGCAGGAGGTGGTTCAAAGGGCAGCGGAAAAGGTGGGGGGCAGGCCTGCCGACGATCCAGAGCTGGTCGGCATCGTGGTCAACCTTGTCGAATATCCCTCTGCGGTATGCGGTTCTTTTGATAGGTCTTTTTTGGACATTCCTGATGTCGTCCCGATAACCGCCATGAGGGAGCACCAGAAATACTTTGCCGTCTATGATCCAGGGGGCCGCTTGATGCCCAATTTTGTGGCTGTTAACAATACGGTGGCACGGGATCAGGCGGCGGTCCAACGGGGCCATGAAAGGGTCCTTCGGGCGAGACTGTCTGACGCGGCCTTCTTTTTGAAAGAGGACCGAAAGACGCCGCTCTTAAATCGGCTGGAGGGGCTCCGGCAAGTGGTGTATCAGGCCGATTTGGGAACATCCTATGCCAAGGTTCAGCGATTCACACGCCTTGCCGAACATATTGCAGGAATGGTGCTCCCAAGTGAGGCCGAGAATGTCAACCTGGTCGCAAGGTTGTGCAAGTGTGATCTGATTACCCAGATGGTGGGCGAGTTTCCATCGCTGCAAGGCGTCATGGGGAAGGAGTATGCCCAATTGGAGGGGTATTCGGATGCCGTCTCCACAGGAATATACGAGCATTACCTCCCCTTGAGGGCCGGGGGGGCGCTTCCCACATCCGGGATCGGTGCGGTTGTTGGGATCGCGGATCGAATGGATACGATCGCCGGGTGTTTTGCCGTGGGTCTGGAGCCCTCGGGGAGCGCCGACCCATTTGCCCTTCGCAGGCATGCCCTGGCCATCATTCGAATCATCGAGGGGATGGGGTGGGATCTGTCTCTCAAGGAGTTGACAGAGGAGGCGTTATCGCTGTTGATCGAGGAGGTCCAGTTTGACAAGGCCCAGGTCTTTTCCAAGGTCGTCGCTTTCGTGAGGGAACGCTACAAGCAACTGATGCTGGGGGCGGATTATGCCTCTGATCTGGTAGATGCGGTTATTTCTGCCGATTTTGACCACATTCAGAGACTCCGACACAGGATCGACCAACTCAAGACGTTTGCTGCTGAATCCGAGGAGTTCTCGCAGTTGTGTCTGACATTCAAGCGTGTCAGCAACATCCTCAAGAAAGAGGAGAGGCCTTTTCAGCCGGATCCGACCCTGTTTCGGGAGGCATGCGAGACCGCCTTGTGGGAGGCCTTTCAGTCGCTCAAAGATGAGGTGTATCGTTTTGTGGAACAAGAGGCCTACCTGGACGCCCTGAGTCTGGTGGCAACGATCCGAAAACCGGTGGACGATTTTTTTGACGGCGTAGAGGTCCTGGCACGGGATGATCAAACCCTGAGGGAAAACAGGGTTGGATTGCTGCAACAGATAGCCGGACTCATGCTTCTTCTTGCGGATTTTTCGAAGTTCTCTATTTGAAGTGCCTAAAGTGCCCTAAAATGCATAAAGTTGGCATTATAGTTCACTTTAGTCACTTCTCAGATGGTTTCTTGATCAGGAGGTAGAGTTCCCCCTCGTGTTTCAAGTAGCCCGCTGCGGCTTCGGCGTAGGGGCCGCTGCCCCAGAAGATGTCTGCCCTGCCGGCCCCTTTGATGGCGCCGCCGGTATCCTGGTTTAAGACAAACCGAGAGAAATCCATCCAGCCTGTAATCTCGCTCCGGCTGTCAATGGACGGTTTTTTGCACGAGATAAAGGCCAGTGCCCCTTTTGGGAAGAGCTTTGCATCCAGAGCCAGGGACCTGCCGGGCGTCAGGGGAACGCGGATGTTCCCTAAAGGACCTGTTGGCAGGCGCTGAAAAAATACGTAGGAAGGGTTGGAATAAAGCACTTCTTTGACTGTTTCAGGATGTTCTTTGAGATACAAGCGGATGGCCTGCATGGAGACTTCTTCCATGCTCAGAAGCCCTTTGTCCACCAGGTACTTCCCGATGCTTTGATAGCCCAGACCGTTGGATGCGCTGTAGCCCACATGGACGGCGCTGCCATCGGGCAACCGCAGGCGGCCGGAACCCTGTATCTGAAGGAATGCCACGTCCACAGGATCCTTCAGCCAGGCGATCTCCAGATTGCGTCCCCTAAAGGCATTCTCCTCGTCAATCTGATATCTCGAAAAATAGGGGAGAAGCCGTTCCCCCTTCAGCCGTCCGACGATCCTCTCCCCTTTCAGCTCAGGTTTGAAGAGCGACAGGTCGGCGGTGATCAGATCTTCAGGCCGATGGTAGATGGGGTACTTGAACGTATCGTCAGGAGAAAGACGAGCCTCATAAACCGGCTCAAAATACCCGGTAAAGAGGACCTTAGGGTTCCCGTCACGACCGATTGCGCGGAAGATCAGGAAGTTGTCCCTGATGGCCCGATCGAATTGCTCCGGGTCAAGGTTTTCCGCCAACAGCTTCAGGAACGTCTGCTGGCTTTCTTTGACATGCCGGCAACTGACTGCTTGTGCCCCGTAATAGAAGGTCTCTTCCGGGTCAAGGCGGTCGAGGTACCGGATATTTTTCTGTATGGCCGAGACAAGGGACTCCCTGTCCATGTCATCCCGGAACGTCGGATAGGAGAAGCGGACAGGCGTCAAGGCCTCCTCAGGATGCCGGGCCTCCCTTTTCAAAGTGGGATGGCAGGCAACAAGGATGACGGCAAGGATCAGGAGGAGCGGTCTCATGAATAGGTTTGCGTTGATCCACATGGTCGCCTCGGGGATATATTGATGTTGGTTTATACTACGTAGCGTTGACTTTTTCAAGTAGGGAGTGGACCGCTGCGAGGGGACCGGATCTACAGGCTGTGCCATGTTTTGTATGTGGTTTTTTTGCCACATATTGACGCATATACCGGCTCCAGTATACTCGGCCGAGGCATCAAGCCGAGGAATTAGCATTTGGTTTCAAATAGATGGAGATGGGTTCTTATTATAGTACGGGCAGCAAAATCATTGGCATGCTATTTGCTTAAATATTATAAAAATTCAAAGGCGGCATGTCACTGGCGCTATCAGCATATGGTGATGCATCCCCTATGCGACGGCGAGGTCCCATTTTTTTTGGGGTTGTCAATGGTGGGAGACGATCCGCGAGAATGAGACTGAGGGAATAGATGAAGGAGATAATAGTGGATTACAGGCAGCGTACGTTAAAGGGTGAGATCGGTTGTACCGGAATCGGTCTTCACACGGGTAAAAAGGTAAGGATCAATATCAGGCCTGCTCCGTGCGATACGGGGATACGTTTTGTGAGAACGGACCTGGAAGGCCACCCGATGATTGAGGCCCGCTTCGACAATGTCTTAGACACGACTTTGGCGACCAGCATTGGTTTGAACGGGTGCAGGATTGGAACCATTGAACATCTGATGGCGTCCTTTTACGGTCTGGGGATTGACAATGCCGTAGTGGAACTGGACGGTCCTGAGGTTCCGATCATGGATGGGAGTTCGGCGCCCTTTGTATTCCTATTAAAGAGCGCGGGAATCAAGGAACAGAAGGCCCCAAAGCAGTTTATTGTGGTGAAAAAGGCCCTGAAGCTTGACGATGGCAGTCGATCCATTTGCGTTTATCCATCGAAGGAACTCCGGATCACCTATATGATCGATTTCCAACATCCGTTGCTGAGAAATCAGGAATATGAGCTTCGTTTCTCGGGGGGAGATTTTGTCAGGGAGATCAGTAGGGCAAGGACCTTTGGTTTTCTGAGAGATGTTGAGGCCCTTAAGGCAAATGGGCTTGCCAAGGGAGGATCGCTCGATAATGCGGTGGTGATCGATGATTTCAGAATCCTCAACGAGGACGGGCTCAGATTCCAGGACGAGTTTGTGAGGCACAAGATTCTCGACTTCATAGGCGATCTTTCTCTTATCCAGTTTCCGATTATCGGGCACTTTGTTGTCATGAAATCGGGGCATTTCCTGAATCAGCAGATGCTGGCCATGCTGATGCAGTCAAAAAGGCACTGGAAGGTCTATTCATTTGTCACAGCCGAGGAATGCAGCAAAAACAGCATCAGGATTCCGGCCTTCGGAGTACCGGAGTTCGTTCCCGCTTGACCCCGCGTTTTTTCGTTCATATTTTTCTACACGTCCACCCCCCTTCCTGGACGGGCTGACCCATAGGGCAATGAGGATGCAGTGCCAATCGCTCAATTCGGACGGTCGGTCCGTTAGGACTTGCATTTTCGATATCGCTACCTTATTATCTCTCCTTTAAAAACGTAAAAACCCTGCATTTGTGTAAGGCAAGATACCGTTTGCACCCCTTCGACCGTGTGCCATATTGTCCTTAGGCGAATCCGGCCAAGGGAGGTGGAAAGCTTCTGCCTGATATGATCCTACTCAGGCATCGGGAGCCCGCGCTCGTCATCATAAAGAAGAAGATAGGGAAAAGCCTACTCATGAGGAAGAGCCCGTTTTTTTATAGATATATAGTTGTTGCGCTGGTCATGTCGTTTCTTTTCGGTCTATTTCCAGGTAGGGCCGCATGGGCGGCAAAGGCCCGGTTGGCCGATATCGTGGTCACCAACACCCGGGATGATCTTATCGTCTATTTCAGCGTCGCCGACTGTTTTACCGACGATATGCAAAAGGCTATTAACAACGGGGTCAGCACGACATTCACATTTTTTGTGAAACTTTGCGAGGTCCGGGACTGGTGGTGGGATAAAGACATTGCTGATCTCAAGGTGAGCCACGAAATTAAATATGACAGTCTGAAAAAGATTTATGAAATCAGGCTGTCGTCATCCGATGACAAGGTGGTGTATGTGAAGGATTTCGAAGAGGCCAAGAAGCTCATGTCAGAGATCGTGGGCCTCAAGGTCACGGAACTTCGTAATCTTCAAAGAGGAAACCGTTACCAGATTAGTATGATGGCCAAACTGGACAAGATCAGGCTCCCCTTTTATTTCCATTATGTCTTTTTCTTCCTTTCCTTGTGGGATTTCGAGACCGATTGGTATACGGTGGATTTCAGATACTGATTCGGTTAAGGTTTTGGTTCAGTCGCTGCCGCATTCATTCCGCTGTCATGAAAGACTATATTGAGGCTGAAAGACAAGATCTCAGGAGACGACGCAGAGAAAGATACCTGATTATTTTCCTGGGCGTGGCGATATCTTGTCTCATCTACCTGGGGATGCGTATCTTTCACCTGGGACAGGCCCTTCCTTTTTCGAGCAGCATTTTCGCCTTCGCTCTGATCAATATCAATGTGATCCTGCTCCTTCTCCTCCTTTTCCTCACGGTCAGGAATTTAGTCAAACTCCTTTTTGAACGAAAAAAGAGCATCATGGGCGCCAAGCTGAGGACCAAACTGGTCCTGGCCTTTGTCACCCTTTCTCTGCTGCCCACGGTCATCCTTTTTTTCGTGTCGGTCCAGTTCATCTCCTCATCGATTCAATATTGGTTTAGCATTCAGATTGAACGATCGTTGAAGAACTCCCTGGAGGTAGGACAGGATTACTACAAGGACATCGCAGATGGAAGCCTCTCTTTTGGCAATATTTTGAGCCGCATTATCACCCATGAGGGGTATCTGATCTCGTCAAAAAGAGACGCCCTCACCAAATTTTCGAATGAGAAGCTGAAAGAATTCGGTCTGGCCTCCATCCAGATTTTCTCGAGAGGTTTGGACGTAGAGACCATATCCAGGGACCATCGGATCGACCTGACGGCATTCAAGGGGCCTGGGACAGATATCCTGACCAATGCCATCGAGAAAGGAACAGACACCTACACCATCCAGTCGTCGCCCTATGGAGACCTCGTCAGCGGCATTGTGCCGATTTTCTCGAGGACGGAATCAAAGGCTGTGGTGGGTCTTGTCGTGACATCGGAATTTGTTCCCGGGGCATTTGTCAACCGGCTTCAGGCAATCTCGAAGGGCGTTCAGGAGTACCGGCAACTCAAGATGCTCCGGACGCCGATCCTGGCCAGCCATATGATCACCCTCTCGATTGTTACCCTCCTGATTATCTTCTCATCCATATGGTTTGGATTCTATCTATCCAAGGAAATCACCGTGCCTATTAAAGAATTGGCAGAAGGGACCCATCGGATTGCATCGGGAGATTATAGTTTCTTTATTGACTTGGAAACGAAAGATGAAATGGGCATGCTGGTCAACTCATTCAATAAGATGACGATGGATCTGAAGATCAGCAAAAACCGGCTCGAAGCGGCCAATAAGGAGCTCGTTTCCAGCAACCTCGAACTGGAGCAGAGACGGCTCTACATGGAGATTGTCCTGGCGAACGTGGCGGCAGGCGTTATTTCTGCGGATGCCCATGGGAAGATCCTGACCATTAACAAGTCCGCCGAGCGGATGCTGGGTATTCGGGCTGGCGAGATTATCGGGAAAAGCTACAAGGAAGTCCTCTCTCAGGATTACCGCAAGATAGTCGATGATTTTCTGGGAGATGAGGGCCTTCTTCGCAAGGGCTACATGGAAAAACAGATACGGCTCTCTGCCGGAAACCGGCGTCTGACCGTTCTGGTTTCCCTGAACGTCCTTCGTGATGATCGCGGAATATACCTGGGTCTTGTTGCAGTTCTCGAGGATCTGAGCGAGATCGAAAAGGCCCAGCGTATGGCCGCGTGGCGGGAGGTGGCGAGGCGTATCGCCCATGAGGTCAAGAATCCCCTAACGCCGATTCAGTTATCGGCCCAGCGGCTCAGGAAGCGGTACGGGAAGATATTGGACAACGGGGAAAAAGGGGTCTTCAATGAGTGCACGGGTATGATTATTACCCAGGTGGAGGAGTTGAAGCGTCTGGTGAATGAATTTTCCAATTTTGCCCGTCTCCCGGCCGCCAACCCCGTACCGTCCGATATCGCCAAGATCATCCATGAGGCCATCAGCGTCTACAGGGAGGCCCACAAGACCGTTCGATTCGTATTTAACGATCCAAAGAATGTCCCTGTCTTCAATCTGGACGCTGAGCAGATCAGAAGGGTCTTGATTAATCTCTTCGACAACGCCATTGAAGCCCTTGACGGCAGCGGAGAGGTGCAGGTCGAGCTTGATTACGATAAGGTCCTCAAAATGGTGCGGATTGAGGTGATCGATAACGGCCGAGGGATCAGCCCGGAAAACAAGAGCCGTCTGTTTGAGCCTTATTTTTCAACGAAAAAGCAGGGGACAGGACTGGGCCTTGCGATTGTCAGCACCATCATCTCGGACCATAATGGGTTTATTAGGGTCAAGGACAACACGCCCAAAGGGACCCGTTTCATCATTGAGCTGCCGACCAGGGTCTGAACGATCATGTGTATGTTTTTGTATCATTTTCTATGGACCGTTGCCCTTGTCTTTCTGGCGCCTGTTGTGGGGCTTTTAGGGATCGGGTCTATGGCCAGAGGTGATCATTCAGGCCTTGAGGGGAGGCTTATGGCGAGGCTGGCGTGGCGTTTACCCAATCCCCCGCCCGAGAAGGGGGGCATATGGGTGCATGCGCTTTCTGTGGGGGAGGTGATCTCCGCCCTTCCGTTAGTGGATCGCCTCAGCAAGGGATTTCCCGGAAGGGATATTGTTTTCACGGCAACTACCGCTGCCGGGCTGTCCGTGGCAAGGGAAAAGCTGGATGTCAAGGTACGTCTCATCTTTCCCATGCCTGTGGATGCCTGGTGGGCTGTACGGAGGGTTGTACATTTTGTGAACCCGTCGGTCTTCGTTCTCATTGAAACCGATATCTGGCCTGGCCTGCTCGGCGGTCTGAAGCGTAAGGGTATCCAGAGCATCCTGGCCAATGGGCGTGTTTCACCGCGGACCTTCAGGTCGTATAAGAGGGCTCCCTGTGTGGTGCGGAAGATGTTCGACCCACTTGATGTATGCCTGATGCAGAGCGATCTGGACAGAGACAGACTCCTGATGATAGGGGTAGACAAAAGCAAGGTCATCACCGCAGGCAATATCAAATTTGATCGGCAGATGGATGCCATGGGCGAGGAAGAGCGTCAAAGATGGCTATCCACACTGGGCCTTGAACCTGAGGACCCTTTATGGGTGGCAGGGAGCACCCATAAGGGAGAAGAAGAAGTTCTTCTTGATGTCTTCAAGAGGCTGAGTGTTTCCTTTCCCCGGCTGCGTCTTATCCTTGCGCCCAGGGACACGGGACGCGCCGGCGACATCTTGGCCATGGCAGGGGAGAGGGGTTTCAGGGCGCTTCTCAAGACCCAGGTTACGAAGCAGAGAGCTGGGTGCAGGGAGCAAAGTGCAGAGGGCAGAGCGCAAATCCAACTCGCAACTCCCAACTTGCAACCCTCCGTGCCCCGTGCCCCATGCGCCATGCGCCATGCCCCTTCAGCCAACCATAGCGGCTATGACGTGCTGGTCTTGGATACCATGGGGGAACTGGGGCGTATTTACGGCATCGGCAGCGTGGGATTTGTGGGGGGTAGTCTTGTCCCGGTAGGGGGGCACAACCTGCTGGAACCTGCAAGTTTCGGCATTCCGGTCATTTTCGGACCCCATACCCACAATTTTGTATCTATGGCGGCGGCCTTAGTGGAAGCGGGGGGCGGATGCCGAGTCCACAACGACGACGAACTCACCACGACCCTCGAGGCCTTCCTGAAGGATGAGGAGATGCGAACTCGGGCCGGGGCAAGGGCCAGGGCGTTTGCAGAGGAAAACCAGGGGGCTGTGGAAAGGGTCTTTTGCCAGGTGAAGCGTTGCATGGGGCAGAAGGGGGCATAGGGCGTGGGGAACAGCACAAGGCATGGAGCACGGAGCGTAAAGGGCAAAGCGCAACGTCGAACGTCAAGCACCGAGCGTCATGCGCTGTACGCCATGCCAGACTGGTCCAGGATCCATCGAGAAAAACGACTCACTCCGTGGAGACTTCCCCTGGCCCTCTGTTCCGGCATTTATGGGCTTGGCGTGCGGTTGCGCCTGGGTGCATATGCAACAGGCATTTCCAGAAGAAAATCCCTTCCCGGTTTTGTTGTCAGCGTTGGCAATCTGACCGCAGGCGGGACCGGGAAGACGCCGGCAGTGGTTATGCTGGCTCGATGGGCCATCGACCAGGGCCTCCGTGTGGCTGTATTATCAAGAGGTTACGGTGCAAAAGGGCATCAGGATATCTTAGAGGTGTCTGACGGGCAAGGGAGTTACGCAGATATGCGTGTGGCCGGCGACGAACCCTCTCTGATTGCAAGAGCTGTCCCCGAGAGTCCAGTGATCATCTCCAGGAATCGGCACCGGGCGGGGATGTATGCCCTCAACAAGTTTGGCTCTGAGTTTTTTATCCTGGATGACGGCTTCCAGCACGTGCAACTCAATCGAGATCTCAATCTGGTCCTGATGGACGCCACGAATCCCTTTGGAAACGGTCACTTGCTTCCGTGGGGTCCTCTCAGAGAACCGGTGAATCAGTTGTGCAGGGCAGACGCGGTGATCCTCACACGGACTTGCAGGGGGGACGTGGCAGGGGGGAGGGTGTCGAGTGCAGGTTACGGAGTCGAGAGCGCAAACAGCGGCATGCAGAGCGGGAAGGGGCACGTCAGACAGGACAGTGCATGCAACATGGTTGAGTCCCAAGAGACGCCCGCAGTTCTGAGGGAGAAATTCGCATCGACGCCTGTTTTCCGTGCCGATCATGAGCCTGATAGTCTGGTTTTCCCCTATTCAGGCACGATTTATGACCCTGATTTCCTGAGAAACAGGCGTGTGGTGGGATTTGCCGGTATCGCCCACCCTCAATATTTCAAGAAGACCTTGAGTGAATTGGGCGCGGATGTGGTGCAGTTCAGGCGGTTCAGAGACCACTATCTGTTCAAGGAAAAAGATGTGGAAGAATTGATCTATGTAAAGAAGGCCATGGGCGCACACTGTCTCGTGACAACGGAAAAGGACTGGATGCGGATTGACCCTGTAGCGTCCAGATATGGAGACCTGGCCTATCTGACGATTCGATTCCGTCTCCTGCCGGGCGAAGACGGAGTTTTCAGGATGATTCGAGATGGCTTTGAGAAGTAGTGACGTTGTCTCAACATGGATTTATGGGGCCATGTATGGGGGTGTCAAGCTCCTGTCGTTGATTCCCATCCGTATCGGCCAATCCATCGGACGGATCCTGGGAAAGGCCCTGGCAGGGGTGCTTAAAAGACGGGTCACCTCCTCCCTGAATAATCTTCGCTTCATCTTCGGACACACCATGTCCGAGTCCGAGTTGATTGCGCTCAACGGCAGGATCATCGCGCATTTTACCCAGATGCTTTTCGAGGCCCCCCATATCCTCAGGCTGACCCGGCGGAATCTGGACCGGTATGTGGTGTTCGAGAATGAGGAGGCACTGACCAGGGCCCTTAAAAAGGGCAAGGGCGTTTTCGTGCTGACGGCCCACTTTGGAAACTGGGAATTCATGTCCGCTGCCACGACCCTGCGCCTTCATGCCAAAAACGCCGTCGTGGTGAGGCCCGCTGATTTTGAGCCGGCCGACAGGCTTCTGACGACCCTCCGTTCAAGGTTTGGGACCGAGATCATACCGAAGCGCCGGGCCATGAAGAAGCTGTTGTCGGCAGAGAGGGAAAACAAGGTGATCGGCATCTTGCTGGATCAGAATGTGGATTGGTATGAAGGGGTCTTTGTCCCATTTCTCGGGAAGCCGGCCTGTACCAACAAGGGACTTGCCCTGGTGGCCTTGAGGACTGGGTCGCCCGTGATTCCCATATTCTCGGTGAGGCAGCCGAATGGGCGGTACCGCATCATCTTTGAAGACGAGGTGATTTTGAAGCGGACTGGAGACAAGATTAGAGACATTGAGGAAAATACGGCCCTGTTTACCCGGATTATTGAAAAATATGTCCGAAGATATCCGGATCACTGGTTCTGGTTTCACAAACGGTGGAAGACCAGGCCGTACTGCGAACTGGATGCTTGATGGTGGATACTGGTTCTTATAAGTTTGAAGTTACGAGTTTGGAGTGCCTAAAGTCAAAAAAAGGGGAGATTCCGATTCTAACTTTTAACTCCGCACTCCACACTCAGGACTTC
>Ga0172370_10006946_pt1 | contig 14006 bp, 11 predicted proteins | sample LakKiv5m_FD_114538 | JGI IMG/M metagenome (GOLD analysis project Ga0172370, IMG submission 114538) | Freshwater microbial communities from Kabuno Bay, South-Kivu, Congo - kab_022012_11.5m | ecosystem: Environmental > Aquatic > Freshwater > Lake | place: Democratic Republic of the Congo...
ACACAATCTGAAAAGGTATTTGCAAGAAAAGGGAAGGCGTGCCGCCTTGTGCGGCCGCCTTCCCAAAAAAATCCCATCACTCTCAATAAAGGACAGGTGATACTGGATGAATGAAAAACCGGTCATTGAGATGATCGACATCGTCAAGACATTTCCCGGCGTGAAGGCGCTGAACAACATGTCCGTTGACCTGTACCCGGGCGAGATCCATTGCCTGGTGGGGGAAAACGGCGCGGGGAAGTCCACGCTGATGAAGGTGCTTTCGGGCGCTTACCGGCCGGACAGCGGGAAAATCATTATCAACGGAAAAGAATACAACCACATGACCGCGGCCCTCTCGCGGGAGCTGGGGATCAATATCATATACCAGGAAAACCTCCTGGTGCCCTGGATGAACATCGTGGAAAACATATTCATCGGGCAGGAAATCACGAAAAACGGCTTTGTAGATTTTACAAGCGAGTACAAGAAAGCGAAGGAGCTTTGCGACTCGATCCATTTGGATTTAAACCTTAACAAAACGGTCAACAAACTGAGCGTGGCCGAACAGCAGTACGTTAAGATCATAAAGGCGCTGAGCACGCAGCCCAGAGTGCTGATCATGGACGAACCGACCTCCATGTTCAATGTGGAAGATGCGGGGAAGGTTTTAGAGATGGTGGAGCACATAGCGAAAAACGGCGTGGGCGTCCTGTATATATCCCATTTCTTGAAGGAAGTGAAACAGATTGCCGGCCGGATCACGGTGATCCGGGACGGTGCGCCCATCCGCACCTACGACAACAGCAAGAAGGACGTGGACCTGGACCGCGTGGTGAGCGATATGGTGGGCCGGGAAGCATCCATGTTCTACGAGAAGGAATTCCACGCCATAGGCGAAAAGAGTTTCGAGGTGGTGGACCTGAAGATTACGCCGGACGGACCGCCGGTGAACTTCTTTATTAAGAAGGGCGAGATCCTGGGGATGTTCGGCATGGTCGGATCCGGGCGTACCGAGATTGCGAACGCCATTGTGGGCGCGAGCAGGAAGTACGGCGGGAAGATTATCTACAACGGGGAAGAGCTGAAAATCAACAGCCCGGTGGACAGTATCAACTACAGGATTGCCTATATCACCGAAGACCGGCAGCACAGGGGGCTGATGCTGAACGCGCCCATTGCCGAGAACCTTTCGGTAGTGGGGCTGCAGACAAGGATAAAGGGTGCGTTTATAAACATAAGGAATATCATTCCCCTGCTGAAGGGCGTGATCGAGGGCCTGCAGATCAAGATGGCTTCGCCCATGCAGGCGGCGAAGAACCTTTCGGGCGGGAACCAGCAGAAGGTGGTTCTGGGGAAATGGCTGTTTACCGACAGCGACATATTCATATTCGACGAACCCACGCGCGGCATCGACGTGAACGCCAAGTCCGAGTTCTACAAGATCATGACGAGGCTGGCCAGCGAAGGGAAATCCATACTGATGATTTCATCGGATATGCCTGAGCTCATATCCATGAGCGACCGGATTGCGGTCGTACGTAAAGGTGCGATCACCGCGATCCTGGAGAAGGAAGACATATCGGAAAACTCGATCATAAGACACGCTTTGGAGGTAAAAAAAGATGAGAAAGCCGGATGACAGCATTGCGCTCAATCAGAGGCAAGGCAGAAGAGAAGTTTTTCGGGACCAGAGGGTTCTGCTCCTGGTTCTGATCGTCGTGATTTCGGTGGTCGTGGGATTGGTCAACCCAAGGTTTTTTGCGGTGAACAACCTGCTGGCCATATTTGAGGCGATCGCGGTCGGCGGCGTGCTGACCATGTCCATGGCCATGCTGCTTTTAAGCGGCGGACTGGATTTGTCCATAGGCAACATCATGATCCTGGCCGGATGTACGATATCCATGCTGCTGACGGGCGGAACAATGGCTGCCTCTTATGCGCCCGAGTCGGCCATACAGGGCACCGAATGGGTGAAGCAGGGCGTAACGAACGTTCCTGTCGCCATCATAATCGGGTTTGCCGTGGCGATAGGCTGCGGCGCGCTGAACGGGTTTGTCGTCGCCAAGAGCAGGTGTACGCCGCTGATCATCACGCTGGGCATGAGTAGTGTGTATTACGGCTTCGCGCTCCTGCTGACAGGCGGGCAGTTCATGTCCTTCGACATGGCGTTTGAGCCGCTGCGCGTGCTGAAAATTGCCCAGATTATACCGGTGACGCTGCTTATATTCATTGGACTTGTCATATTCGCCTGGATGCTTGTCAACCGGACGAAGTTCGGCCGGAGGATCGTCGCGATCGGCGGCAACGAGGAGAACGCGTTCCTTTCCGGTATAAAGGTGGACAAATACAAAATACTGACCTATATGATGAGCGGCATATTCTGCGGCATTGCCTGTATCCTGTACGCGTCGCGCCTGGATTCCATCACGGCGGGCGCCGGTACGGGGTATGAGCTGACGGCCCTTTCTGCGGCCATCATCGGCGGCGTGACCTTCGACGGCGGCAAGGGGACCATCATCGGCGCTTTCCTTGGTATGGTTTTCATGGGCCTCATCGCCAACGCGATGAACATCCTGAGCATAGATCCATATGTACAGGTCAGCGTATCGGGCGCGATCGTGGTCACGGCCGTTGTCATCAGCAACCTGGATAATATCCGCCGCAGATAAATGTTCCCAGCCTGCGGCACTCCCGCAAGGAATAACAGGCAGGCATACTTATACCTCTGGCAACGCGGATTGAAAAGAGGACGAAGCGGCAGCTATGGACCGCGTTTAAGGATAAATTTGCTACTTCCCAAGGAGTAAAATCTGAATTTATATTGGAGGATGAAAAGATGGATTTACTATCTACGATCAAAGGTTCAAACATGGAAAACTATTTTCCGAAGGGTTGGGATCTGAAAAAACTGGACGAATGCTGTTCACACGGGTCAAACGAGGTGAACGACAGGCAGAGTTTCTGGCATAAGGATTTCCGGCCGGTCATGTGCGACGACGCGACGGTTTTCGGCGTGAAGATGGGACATGATATTGCCCTGGCGATTAAAAAGGCCAAGGACGAAGGCAAGAAGCTGGTTTGCATACTGCCCGTCTGCACCATGGGCATGTACGATTGGGCGGTTTATTTCCTGAAGGCATGGAATGTGGACGCCAAACATGTGTACGGTTTCAACATGGACGAATGGGCGGACGCGGAAGGCAATACGCTGGATCCGAAAATGAAGGGGTCTTTCCAGGATGCTATGGAAGATTCGTTCTACGGCCCGCTGGGCAGCCTGACCATTCCGGAATCGCAGCGCAATTTTGCTACCAAGAAGGATCTGCCCTACTATGAGGAGAAGATCAGCGAGCTGCGCGCGAAGGGCGCGGACCTGGTGACAATATACGGTATCGGCCGCTGCTTCCATATCGCTTTCTGGGAGCCGCAGTTTGCGGGAGAGTATTCCGGCGAAGACGAATGGATGAAACAGACATACAGGCTGGGCGCGAAACTGAACCCGATGACCATCGAGCAGAACGCCCTGCACAGCTTCAAGAGCAGGACAACGCAGGTGCCTTGCTTTGCGAACACAATCGGCCCCGCCCTCTGGATGAAATCCGATCTGACAATAGGCGGATGCGACGGTACGTATACCCGCGGCATGATGTGGCAGGGAATGACCTTCTGGGCGACGCTGCGCTACGGGCCGGACATTTGGGTGCCTTCCAGCTATATGCCCACTCTTCCGGGCAACCTGTTCTATATCAAGGAACTGGCCGGACCGCTTTCCCCGGACTGCCATTAACGGCTGCAGGATAAAAGAAAACAATATAAAACTGGCAGGCGGGCGCATCGGCGCACCCGCGATCCCCAGGAGGGATTTACCGGCATAAACGAAAGGAGAAAAAAATGTCTGAAAAATATCCAAATTTATTTAAGCCGCTCAGGATAGGATCCATGGTGGCGAAGAACAGAATTAATTTCGAGCCGACTTCCGTCAGCGCATCCCATGCCGACGGGTCGGTGAGCGAACTCGATATCGAGATGTTTTCCGAAGTCGCCAAAGGCGGCTACGGGATGGTTACCGTCGGCGGATGCACGCCCGATTCAAAGACCGGCCGCCTGATGGTGACAAACGTTGACCTCAGCGAGGACAACCTGGTACCCGGGCTGGCGGTGCTGGCAAAAAGCATCAAGAAATACGGCGCGCTGGCCGTGCCGCAGATCTGCCATCCGGGCCGGCAGTGCGCCATGCCCAAGGGAAGCTACCTATCCACCAACGATATGGTGATACGCCTCCCCTGGTCGGCCGGACATGAGGTGGTATTTGCGAACGCGGAGGAAAAGGGCAAGGAAATCAAGGCCATGTCCACCTCCGAGATACTGGACAATATCGATATGTGGTCCATGGCCGCATACCGGTGCATGCTGGCCGGATTCGACGGCGTAGGGATCCATGCCGCACACGGCTATTTGGCATCGGCTTTCTTAAGCCCGTATTTAAACCGTAGGATCGACCGCTTCGGCGGGAGTTTTGATAACCGTATGCGCTTCGTGCTTTCCATTGTTGCGGAAATCAAGAGCAAATGCGGAAAAGATTATCCGGTTATCGTGCGCTATTCTGCGAACGAGTGGGTGCCGGGCGGCATAGATACGGAAGAATCCAAGAGGATCGCGGTTGCCCTGGAGCAGGGCGGCGTGGATGCGATTGACCTGAGCCAGTGCATCCAGGAGACGCCGGGCGCGGGGTTTGACCCCATGCCCTATAACGAAGGATGGACGCTGTATTCGGCCCAGGCGGTCAAACCTCTGGTGAAGATCCCCGTGATCATCAGCCATGCGCTCAGGACGCCTTCCTTCTGCGAAAAAATCATCGCGGACGGCACGGCCGACATGGTTGGGCAATGCCGCCAGGCGCTGGCCGACCCGTACTGGCCCATCAAGATACAGCAGGGCAAAGAGGAAAAGATACGCAAGTGCATCTCCTGTCTGACCGGTTGCTGGCAGGAATCCGCCATGATCAAGCATAACATCCAGTGCGCCATCAACCCGATCTGCGGCAATATGGATTTCTACAAGATGGACAAGACAATAGCGGCGCATCCGCTAAAGGTTGCGATTGTGGGCGGCGGCCCGGCTGGCATGGAAGCCGCGCGCTGGCTTGTTTTAAAAGGACACAAACCGACCATCTTTGAGAAAAAGGCCGAAATGGGCGGCGCCATCCTCGGATGCTGCCTGACTCCCGGTAAAGAGAAGATGAAGTGGCAGGCCGATTGGATGCGGGGTGAGATCCGCGACCTGGGCGTGGACGTTAAGATGTGCCATGTGCCGACATTTGAGGAACTCAAGGGATACGATGTTGTCCTGAACGCGACCGGCGCGGTGAGCTATGTGCCCGAAGTGAACGGGATGAAGGAAAAAGTGGTGCCGCTGGAAAGCGCGTTCGCGTGCCCGAAGGTTAACTGTGATTTCTATCCGAAAGACAGCGGACGCAAACCCGCCAAACTGGGCGAAAAAGTCGTCGTATGGGGCGACCATTACGGCGCGGCCGACCTGGTTGCATACCTGGGGTCCATCGGCAAGGATGTGACGGTGGTGACCGACCGGAAGGAGTTCGGGTCCAGCGTAGAAGTAATCCACATGTATGTTTTGAGAAAACGCATGGAGCAGGGAGACGCCGAGGCGCTGTCCTCCAAGCCGTTCAAGTATCCCGTGAAAATCTACCAGAACGCAACGCTTTATAATGTCAGCGTCGGGGAAGTCAAGATCATCGAAGGAAGCAATAAGATCACTACGATTGCCGCCGACGATGTTGTGACATGCTATACGCGGCCCAATGACGAGATGAACGATGTTTTCGAAAAGCTGCAGGGCGCAGGCATCCCTGTATTTACAGTGGGCGATGCGAAGAGCCCGAGGAACCTGCATGCGGCCATCAAGGAAGGCGCGGCCTTCGCGGTTCAGCTGAATTCGGAAAACTTCGTAATGAATCCGAACGGCGCATTCGTGGACGAGTTGCCGCTGGATGCGAAAAAACAGCTCGGTTTTTAAAAAAATTTATTTGACCAAAGGACATACCGGTTTCCGGGCTTTTGTGAAAGCCCGGAAACCGGTAAAAAAGCCGGCGAAACGGGCCGCTGATATATTGGCTGGCCGCCGGTCTTATGGAAAAATGATCCAAACAAGTGATGCGGGAGCCGCCGGCCGCAGCCTTGCAGGGTTTGATTCAAACCATGATCTGCGGGAATGTGTTTTTTTGCCGGAGAAGAGAAGAGAAAAGGCTGCATAAGGCTGGGCGGAATCTCCTGCAAAGCTTGTTTGAATAAAATAAGGGAATCCGCATCCGCGGATACCGCAAGAATCGGCTTATATCGGAAGCCCGATGCATTACGGAGGTGCGATGGCATAAACCCGAAAAAACGGGCAATCTGTTCCATATAGAAGAAACGTAAAACCTATAGAAGAAACGTAAAACCTCTCTTGGCTGACTTGTCCGAAAGGCTTATTTAAAAAATGGCCTTTTTGGAAAGGCCGGATGAATTGAAAAAACCCGACATGTGTTCTATGATTGAGGTAAGAATACAAGGAGTTTTGAAAGGGGATTAATTATGACAAAACGGACGAATAAAATACTATTTAATGCAAATCTGGTGCTCTATGACCGTATAACGCATGGGGGAATTGAAATTGAGGACGGAAGGATATCCAGGATATTCAAGGATAACGATTTTAAAAGGAACGGAGAGGAAATCGACTGCCGGGGGTATTATCTTTCGCCCGGTTTTATAGATATCCATCTGCATGGCGGCGGCGGAAGCGATTTCATGGACGCGACCCCCGAAGCCGTAGAGACGATCATCAGTACGCATGCGAAATACGGGACCACCGCTTTTGTGCCGTCCACGCTGAGTTCCACCAGGGAAAACGTAATAAAAGCGCTGGTCAATCTGGAAAAAGTACAAAAATCGAGAAAAGGCGGCCCGAAGATTCTGGGCGCCCATTTGGAAGGGAATTTTTTCTCAGTGAAACAAAAAGGGGCACAAGATCCCGAATTCATTTTTCCTCCCACAAAAGAGAATTATATGCCAATCATTTCATGTGTATCCAATATCATAATGATATCTTGTGCTCCTGAAATTGAAAATGCGTGCGAATTTGCGGCAGAGATGAAGAAGAACGGGATTGTAATGTCCGCTGCTCATTCCGATGCGAACTACGATGAGTTCGAAAAGGGAGTGGAGTACGGGTTCAAGCATGTGACGCATCTGTTTAACGGAAGTTCCATACTGAAGAGCCCGAACTATTATTCCCAAATCGGGATGAGCGAATCCGCACTTCTGTTTGACGACGTTGTCGTTGAGGTGATCGGCGACGGGAAACATGTTCCGAAAGAACTGCTGAAACTGATTTATAAAATCAAGGGCGCGGACGGAATGAACTTATGCACCGACGCGATGTGCGCGGCGGGTATGCCGGAGGGAAGATATTTCCTTGGCGCGCTGGAAGTGGCTGTGGAAGACGGCGTGGCCGCCCTTTTGGACAAAACATCCTTTGCCGGAAGCGTGTGCACCACCAACAGAGCCGTCAGGACAATGTACAAACTTGTCGGGGCGCCTTTGTATGATGCGGTAAGGATGATGAGCGCGACGCCCGCCAAGGTGCTCGGCTTGTTTGATGAAATGGGCTCCATTACCGTGGGCAAGGCGGCGGATATCAACGTTTTTGACGAAGATATCAATATTAAATACACCCTGGTTAACGGGGAGGTCTATAACGATAATTTATAGCGGCGGCATCGGGGATTATGTTTAAAATTGATAGGAGAATGAAATGATCAGCGCAAGAATCGGATTTGTTGTATACGGGGTTCATAAAGACGGACTGAAGGATCCTATGGGGGATCTGTTCATCGACGATAGTATTATCGAGCGTTCAAAACAGGCATTAAAGGATAAGGGGCTGGAACTGGTTGATAATGATTTGGTTGTTGCTACAAAAAAAGAAGCAATCAATTCCATCTGTTCACTGGCCAAAGACGACAGCATTGACGCTCTGGTTTTATTTTCGGGAACCTGGGTCTGGGCTTCAAATCTGGTGGGCGCTATCCGCGAATTTGCAAAAACAGGCAAGGGAATCGTTATATGGACATACCCGGGTTCCCAGGGGTGGCGTACGGTCGGCGGGCTGGTGCTGAAAGGCGCCCTGAAAGAAATTGGGGTTAAGCTGCGCTACGTTTATGGGAAAGCCGAAGATGAAAAGGAGATTGCAAGGATATTGAATTACTGCCAGGCTTCTGCCCTGAAAAACAGGATCAACATGAAAACCATGGTGTCCTTCGGCGGAAGAGGCATGGGACAGACGTGCGGCGTTGCGGATCCGTCACAGTGGATGAAGACTTTTGGGATTGACATTGATTCAAGAGATACGACCGAGCTGATTGATATGGCGAAAAAGGTTACGAAAAACGAGATCAATGAGGTCTACAAGGTTATCGAGAAGAAGTTTGTATCCGTTCCGCAGAAAGACGAAACGACAGAACGGTCCATCCGGCTTTATGTTGCCCTGAAAAGAATCCTGAAAAAATACGATTATGATTTTTATACCATTCAGTCGTTCCCGGGACTGGCGGACGATTTTGTAGCCACCTGTTTTGCGCAGAGCATGATGCTGGACGATGGCGTGCCGACTTCGACTCTGTCCGATTTCAATACGGCGCTCACCAGCATACTCATAACGTTTTTAAGCAACGAGAGAACCTATTACGGAGACCTGCAGTATGTCAACAAGGAAAACAACGAGATAAAAATCATAGGGGACGGCGCGGTCCCGCCCTCGCTTGCCAACAAACACGGGGCCAGCTTTGCGCAGCACGGCATACCTACGGAGGGCGAAGCGGGCGGCCTTTCCGTTGACGTCGTATGCAAGGAGGGAAAGGGCGTTCTGGCAAGGATATTCAGGGAGGACGGCGCATTCAAACTGGTCGTTGCCCGTTGCCTTATATCGGAGCCTTCCGACCATGAGATCAATGCCCGCAGGAAGGAATGCGGGATCCCGTTCTGGCCGCATGCCTTTGTGACCGTTCTTTGCGATATCGACACCCTTCTTGAGAACTGGAACAATGAATATGCCTGCCTCGGTTACGGGGAACATTTATATGGACAGCTGATTGATTTTGCCGAACAAACCGGCATTGAGGTTATTGCCCTGTAGGGAAAAAGGCTTCTGCTCCATAAAAAATCTGCAGCATACGGGAACCGGCATGCTGCTTTTTATTTCCGGCCGTCTTTGCGGGACGCCCCGATGCCTTTGAAGATACCGGATTTAAAATATTTTCTATTATTTAACTTAAAAAGGTTATACATACAGGAATTGCCTTCCGTATGTAGAATGTATTATGTATAAGCATGCCGGCGTCAACCTGCCGAATAAATTTTTATGAATAAGGAGAATTGCGATGAAAAAAATCACTGTTATGACTATAGTACTGCTGACAATTTTATTACTGGCTGCCGGATGCGGCTCGCCGGCCGCATCGGAAAGCGGGCAGCCTGCCCAGAGCGCAGCCGCGGAAAGCCAGGCGGCAGGCGGTACGGCGCTGGACTATGAAGGATTTAGTGTTGCGGCGGCGGACGGATGGGAGCAGATGGATATTGAGGGCGGCGTACAATTTTACAAGCCGTCGGGAGAGATCCTGCAGATACAGATCGGCGGAGACAACATGACGGAGGAAGATTCCCTGGCGCAGATGGAAGGCCTGCAGTCGAGCTACGGCGGTTCGGACATCGAGACCGTGCAGCTTGCCGGGATGGATTTCAATGCAATGTCCTATTCCGCTTCGGGCATCGACCAGTGCATCTATGCCACCATATCAGACGGAAAACAGATCAAGATACAGGCAACCGGAAAAAGTTATAAGGACAACGCTGAAATACAGGCCATGGTGGAATCCATCGTATTCAAATAGAACCGGAAGATAGATGAACCTTATAATGAAGGCTGTATAAACAATACAAGGCGGGATCCGTGTTTCGGATCCCTTTTTTTATATTATAGTATTGACAAAAGGAAAACATGAATGTATAGTAAACATATATGAATTATATAATATGAAGGGAGAACGCCATAATGGACAGGGAATTGAAGTTTGATACGCTGCAGGTGCATGCGGGGCAGGAGCCCGATCCCGTTACCAAAGCGCGGGCGGTGCCCATATACCAGACCACCTCCTATGTTTTTGACAATTGCCGGCATGCGGAGAATCTGTTTGGCTTAAAGGAAGAAGGGAATATATATTCCAGGATCATGAATCCGACAGTGGATGTTTTTGAGCGGCGTATGGCGGCCCTGGAGGGCGGCGCTGCCGCTTTGGCCGTGGCTTCGGGCTCCGCGGCGATCACCTATTCCCTGCTCAATATTGCGGGGGCGGGGGACGAGATTGTGGCAGCATCCACGCTGTACGGCGGGACATACAACCTGATGAAGGTGACGCTGCCCCGCATGGGCGTGCATACGCATTTTGTGGATCCCGACGACCCTGAAAACTTCAGGCGCGCGATTACGGACAGGACAAAGGCGCTGTTTATTGAGTCTTTAGGGAACCCGAATTGCAATATCGTCGATATGGAGGCGGTGGCAAAGATCGCCCACCAAAATGGTATCCCGCTTATTGTGGATAATACGTTCGGCACGCCGTATCTTATACGCCCCATCGATTTTGGGGCGGATATCGTGGTCCATTCGGCCACCAAATTCATCGGGGGGCACGGGACGTCCATCGGCGGCGTGCTGGTTGATTCGGGCCGGTTCGACTGGGAAGGCAGCGGCCGATTCCCCGGAATGACCGAGCCGGATGAAAGCTACCACGGGATACGCTTTGCACAGGACATCGGCGCGGCCGCGTTTGCGGTGAAAACGCGGGTGCAACTGCTGCGGGACACGGGCGCAGCCATGTCGCCCTTCAACGCGTTTTTATTCCTGCAGGGCCTCGAAACATTGTCCCTGCGGGTGGGAAGGCATGTCGAGAATACCCGAAAGGTGACGGCTTTTTTGAAAGGCCATCCCAAAACCGCATGGATAAACTACCCGTCCCTGCCCGAGAGCAAATACCATACGCTGGCGGAAAAGTATTTTCCAAAGGGCGCGGGGTCCATTTTCACCTTTGGTGTGCACGGCGGTGAGGAAGTGGCAAGGAAATTTATTGATTCGCTTGAAATTTTCTCCCTGCTCGCCAATGTGGCCGATGCAAAATCCCTGGTGATCCATCCGGCCAGCACCACCCACCAGCAGCTTTCCGGCCAGGACCTTCTGGACGCGGGCGTGACGGCGGATATGGTGCGGCTGTCCATCGGCATTGAGGACGCGGACGACCTTATCTGGGACCTGGAGCAGGCACTGGAGCGCGTATAAACGGTATAAATAATAAAAATCCGCGGGTGTCACCGCGGATTTTTTATTGTTTTATGGAAATCGCGAAAAATTTCCGCGGCATAAAAAAATCAGATTGAACTTGAACTGTTTTAGATGTTACAATAAATTATATTCATATACAGGAGTGATACCTATATGCTGAGGAACATACCTGAAATTATATCCCCTGAGTTGATGAAGATTTTGATGGAAATGGGACATGGGGATGATATCTGCTTTGGTGACGTGAATTTTCCCGCGCAAAGCATGGGCGCCGCTTCCCGTGTGGTACGGTGCGATGGGCATAGGATTACCGATCTACTGGACGCTGTCCTTAAGTTTTTTCCGCTGGACAACTTTATAGACCAGCCGGTCTCGTTAATGCAGCGGGTGAGGGAAGAAGACCCGGTCCCCGAGGTGTGGGATGACTTTCGCAGCATCATTGCTAAAAACGATTTTTGTCATGCGTTTTCAGATTTTGAGATGATCCAGCGGTTTTACTTTTACGAGAGGGCAAAAAAGTGCTATGCGGTGGTGGCTACCGCCGAGAATGCACCATACTCGAACATCATCCTGAAAAAGGGAGTTATTTTCAAATAAGCGGGTGAAGATAGAAGAGCGAAAAGCCATGGATCGTTCGGTGAAATGCAACAACCAGCGGATTGCGTATTCCGTTATCCGTAAACCGGTTAAAAACATCAACATCCGCGTACATCCGGACAAAACCGTCCGGGTATCGGCCGGACCGCGGGTCCCGGACCGGGTGCTGGATGATTTTGTGATCCAAAAGGCCGGATGGATACTGAAGTGCTTCGAAAGAATAGACAAGAGGGGCCGGCCTGCGGAAATGACATTTGCCGACGGCGAAACCGTGCGGATACTGGGAAGGGAATACTCTCTGCAGGCCGTGTTTTCCAAAAGGGAAGAAGTACGTATTGACAGTGAAGGCGGCAGGATATTGCTGCTGACAAAAAACCCGATAGACGCCGCAGGAAAAAAACGGCTGTATGAAAAATGGCTGACAGGGCAGTGCGAGAGGGTTTACCGCGTCATCCTGGAGGCAAGCCTTCCTTTGTTCAAAGGATACCGGATTTCCGTGCCCGAACTGAAAATACGCAAGATGCGCTCGCGCTGGGGGAGCTGTATAGCCGCGAAAAAGACAGTTACGCTGAGTAAGATGCTGATCGGCGCGCCCCGGCCGGCCATTGAATATGTGGTTGTGCACGAACTGGCGCATTTTGTGCACCAGAACCACTCAAAAGATTTTTATGACCTGGTCAGGTCTATCCTGCCCGACTACAAGGACAGGAAAAAGCTCCTTAAGGAAAACCGAATCGATTAAAAAAACCGGACAAGCGTCCGGCTTTTTATTTGCTGTTTTCAGGCCTTCCGCCCGGCAAGGGGTGGAGGGGCTACTTCCTGTCGAAGAACGGGGATTTTGCAGACACGGAGAGGGGGATTGCCATGACAATCTCGACTTCCGGAGGGAAAATCTGAAGCGAACGGGCCGCCTGGCCTGCGGAGAAGAGGATACGGCTGTCCATGCGGTTGTCCGCGGCGATGGAAACCGCCGACCCCAGCGCGATCCCTAGGTCCATGGGCGCGTAAACGCATACGCCGTTATTCTTGGAGCATTCCGCGCAGTTTTCGTTGCGGCAGAGTTTGCAGGCCTCGTTCAGGCCGCGTTCTTTAAGGGTGACGCCCAGCAGAACGATTGCCTGGCTGGCGCATACGCACGCCGCGTCCCGGCAGAAAAAAGGACGGTCCAGCACCTTGGCGAGCCGTTCCATTTCGGCCGCGAGTTTTTCCTTGTTGCCCTCCGTCAGGATGTAGGCGGAAAGCTGGTCCACCCCGCAGGCTTTGGGAGCCGTGCGCGCGGCGGCGCATATCTGCCGCGCGACGTTTATTACGGCTGCGGTTTCGGCGGTTTTGGAATCTTCTATCATTGCTATTTACCCCTTCATTTATTTATATAGACATATTATAAAACAACCGAGGCCAATTCTCAAATAATCTTTCCGGTTCAGTGTTTGAGCAGGCGCATGGAGTTGAATATGGCGATCACGGCCACCCCGACGTCCGCGAAAACGGCTTCCCACATGGTGGCGAACCCCAGTGCGCCCAGCAGCATGACGGCGGCCTTGACACAAAGCGCTATGGCTATGTTCTGGAGCACGTTCGCGCGGGTGCGTTTGGCGATGCGGAGCGCTTCCGACAGTTTGGACGGTTCGTCCGTCATCAGGACAACATCCGCGGCCTGGATGGCAGCGTCCGACCCGAGGCCGCCCATGGCGATGCCTATGTCCGCGCGGGCCAGCACGGGCGCGTCGTTGACGCCGTCCCCCACAAAAACGGTTTTGCCGTGTTTCTCCCCGGCCCCGATCTTCTCCAGCACCTCCACCTTCTGGTGGGGCAGCAGGCCGGCATATACTTCGCCGATCCCGGCTTCATCCGCGATCATTTTTGCGGTATCGGCATTGTCGCCCGTCAGCATGGCGACGCGTTTTACCCCGGACGCGTGCAGGGCGGATACGGCACTGGCCGCGTCTTTTTTCAGGCGGTCCGCCAGATGGATCGTTCCGGCAAAAATGCCCTCCACCGCCACATAGACCGCGGTGCCTTCTTCACCGGAGACA
>Ga0172370_10006948_pt1 | contig 14004 bp, 15 predicted proteins | sample LakKiv5m_FD_114538 | JGI IMG/M metagenome (GOLD analysis project Ga0172370, IMG submission 114538) | Freshwater microbial communities from Kabuno Bay, South-Kivu, Congo - kab_022012_11.5m | ecosystem: Environmental > Aquatic > Freshwater > Lake | place: Democratic Republic of the Congo...
CGCCTCGTCCCGGCGCCGCCCGTCGCCGTGGCGCCCGTCGGCGCCGTCGCACCACCGCGCCCGCATCCGGTCCGGCGGCCGCGGCCTTCCACGCCACCCGCCACGTCTGCGGCGACGGCCGAGGCCTCGGTTGCGGCGGTCGAGCCGCCCGCAGCCCCGTCCGACGAGAGTCATGTCGCGGCGGCCGAGCCCGCCGCCGTCCCGCCGGCGCCGACTATCGACGGCCCCGCCGAGACGGCGCCGGACGCAGTGCCAGCGGCGGCGACGCCGGAAGTCGTCGGCATCGCGCAGCGCTGGCCGCGTGCCGGTCGCATCGTTTATCAGGTCCTGCGCGCCAAGGACGGCTTCGTCCTCGGCCGCAGCGAACATCGCTGGACACACGACGGCGTTACTTATCAGCTCCACGCCGAGGTCGAAACCACCGGCATCGTCGCGCTGTTCCGCAAGGCGAAGGTGATCCAGGAAAGCACCGGCGTGATCGATCCGGCCGGCCTGCACCCGGTCGAGTTTCTCACCCGCCGCGACGAACGAACGCCCGAGCGGGTGCGCTTCGACACCACCGACGGCCGCATCTGGCTTGGCAACAGCCAGAGCGTCGCCTACGACGCTGCGGCGCAGGACCTGCTGTCGCTGATCACCCAGCTTGCCCTGCTGGCCTTCGAGGACGGCACGCGCTTTCCGCTGACGATTGCCACGACGCGCAAGGTGGCCACCTACCACGTTGTCGTCGGCAGCGAGCAGCCGCTGGCCACGCCGCTCGGCACATTGACGACGCGCCACCTAACGGTCACCGGCGATGCCGCGGACGAAGAAGTCACCGAAGTCTGGATCGACCTGACCAGCCGGATGCCAGTGAAGATCCGCCACCGCGACCGCCGTGGCGATGTGTACGATCAACTGGTCGACAGCATCGAGGTGGAGACACAGCCATGAATTCCCTCACGACCGCGCTCGTTGCCCGCCTGGCGGAAGTTGTCGCGCAGTTGTTGTCTTTCCGCCAGCCGGCCGATGCGGTGCTGTCGGCCTTCTTTCGCGCCAGGCACAGCGGTTCGCACGAGCGCGCCCTGATTGCCGAAACCGCCTATGCCCTGCTGCGCCACCTGCGTTCGTTGCGTGCCTTGACCGGCGGAGCGGACGATGCGCGGCGTCTGGCGCTGGCCGCGCTGGTGCGCTACGGTGGCGTCAGCCTGCGCGCGCTCGATCCGGCCGTGACGCGCAGCGAAGCGCGCGGGCTGGCGGAGCTCAAGGCGCGCCCCGAGCCGCCGGCTGACCTCGCCACGCACTGCGAAATGCCCGACTGGCTTGTCGACCGGTTGCGCGCCTGCTTCGGCGAGGGGGAGTTGGTCGCCCTGGCGCAAGCGCTCAACCAGCCGGCGCCGCTTGACTTGCGCGTGAATCTCCTCAAGGCCGAACGTGCTGCGGTGCTGGCGCGTCTGGCACAGGACGGCATTGCTGCGGCGCCCTGCGCTTTTTCTCCCGAAGGCATCCGCCTCGCCGGCAAGCCAGCGCTTGCAAAGCATCCGCTGTTCCTCGATGGCAGCATCGAAGTGCAGGACGAGGGCAGTCAGTTGCTCGGCCATCTGCTGGCGCCGAAGCGCGGCGAGATGGTCGTCGACTTCTGCGCCGGCGCCGGCGGCAAGACACTGCTGCTCGGCGCCCTGATGCGCTCGAGCGGACGGCTGTATGCCTTCGACGTGTCCGAGAAACGGCTCGCCAAGCTCAAGCCGCGGCTGGCGCGTTCCGGCCTGTCGAACGTGCATCCGGCGGTGATCGCCCACGAGAACGACACCCACGTCAAACGGCTCGCCGGCAAATGCGATCGCGTGCTCGTCGATGCGCCCTGCTCAGGGCTGGGCACCTTGCGGCGCAATCCCGACCTCAAGTGGCGCCAGACGCCGCAAAGCGTCTCTGAGCTCACGGCGAAACAGGCCGCGATCCTTGCCGCCGCCGCGCGGCTGCTGAAACCCGGCGGCCGGCTCGTCTACGCGACCTGCAGCCCGCTGCCGGAGGAGAATGCCGGGATCGTGGCGGCTTTCCTGGTCGCGCATCCCGAGTTCGTCCGGCGGCCGGCCCGCGAGGTACTCGCAGCGCAGGGCATTCGCATCGACCTGCCAGGCGACGACCTGCAACTCCTGCCGCACATCCACGGCACCGACGGTTTCTATGCGGCCGTACTGGAACGCCAGCCATGAAACGGATGTTGTGGTTGCTGGTCCTGCTGGCGCTGCCTGTCCAGGCCGTGGAATTGCCCGCGCAGGGGCGGGTCGAGGTGTTGTTTACGCCGTGGGACGATGCCGAGGGCGCGCTGCTGCGCGAGATCGGCAGCGCGCAGCGCAGCATCCACGTGCAGGCCTTCCTGCTGACGAGCCGCAACATCGCCCGCGCGCTGATTGCCGCACACGAGCACGGCATCACCGTGCGCGTACTCGCCGACCGCGAGATGGTGGCGAAAGGGGAGAACTCCCGCGTGCCCGACCTGCACTCGTCCGGGATCGACGTGCGGCTCGAAACCCGCTACGCTTCGGCACACAATAAAATTTTGCTCATCGATGGCGAAGACAATCATCCCGTGATTATTACCGGCAGCTACAACTTCACCTTTTCGGCGCAGGCGCGTAATGCGGAGAACTTGCTGATCCTGCGCGACAACCCGGCGCTGGCCACTTCCTACCTCGCCAACTGGCAACGGCATTACGACGAGGCGCTGCCCTTCGCGACGGCGGTCGGGCCATGAATGCCCCGGCGGATTTCGGCGGCCTGTTCGTCGAACTATGGCGCGATCTGCAGGCTCCCGGTGTGGTCTGGCAGATCGTCGTGCTGGCGGCCTGTTTCGTGCTGGCTTGGGGCGCCGATCGCTGGCTGCGGAGTCGTTTCGCCGCGCCGGCGGCGGGCGCGGCGCTCAGCCTTGGCCAGCGCGGCCTGAAGCGCCTTGGCCTGCCGGCGACGATGCTGCTGCTGGTGCTGGTGGCGCGGCCGCTGCTGGCGCACTGGCAGCGCGTCAATCTGCTCTCGCTGGCGGTGCCGCTGCTGATCTCGCTGGTCATCATTCGCGCGGTGATGTTCGTCGTGCGCCACAATTTCCGCAGCAGCGCGCCCTGGCTGGCGAGCTTCGAGCGCAGCTTCGCCCTGCTGGCCTGGAGTGTCGTCGCGCTCTACCTCCTCGGCCTGCTGCCCGAACTGATTGCCGCCCTGCGCGAGGTGAGCTTCACGCTCGGCCGCCAGGAACTCAACCTGTGGCTGATCCTGCAAGGAGCTGCGGCGGTGCTGGGGACGCTGCTGGTCGCGCTGTGGGTGGGCGGATTGATCGAGGACCGCCTGATGGGCGCGGAGGGCATCGACGCCAATCTGCGCCTGGTGTTCTCGCGCCTGGCGCGCGCGCTGCTGATCCTTCTCGCGGTGCTGATCGGCCTGCCGCTGGTCGGCATCGACCTGACCACCCTGTCGGTGTTCGGCGGTGCCTTGGGTGTGGGCCTGGGCTTCGGCCTGCAGAAGATCGCCGCCAACTACGTCTCGGGCTTCATCATCCTGCTCGACCGCTCGATCCGCATCGGCAACCTCATCGACGTGGCGGACATGCGCGGCGTGGTCACACGCATCACCACGCGCTACACGCTAATGCGCGGCCTGACCGGCATCGAGATGATCGTGCCGAACGAGATGCTCGTCAGTTCGGTCATCGCCAACGAAACCTTCACCGATCGGAAAGTGCGCCTCGCCACGCAGGTGCAGGTGGCCTACGGCTGCGCCCTCGAGCGCGCCATGGCCATCCTCGTCGAGGCGGCGCGCGCCCAGCCGCGCGTGCTGGCCGATCCGCCGCCGAAGGCCTTTCTGGTCGCTTTCGCCGATTCCGGCATCAATCTCGAACTCGGCTTCTGGATCGCCGATCCGGAGGAGGGTTCGCTGCAGATCAAGTCGGATATCCATCTCGCGATCTGGCAGGCATTCAAGGCCGCCGGCATCGAGATCCCCTTCCCGCAGCGCGAGGTGCGTGTGCTGAATTCCTGAAAGTCGGCGCCGGCGGGACGGCAGTTGGCTTACTCGGGTACGCAGATTTCGCCGCGCCACACGGCCAGCAGCGTGCGCGTGGTGAGCAGCGCCAGCACGACGCTCAGCACCCCCAGCAGCAGCCAGGACAGCGCGAGGTGGAAGCCATCGCCCTGCTCGGCCATGATCAGCGTGGCGAGGGTGATCGCGGCGAGCGGAAAGGAATAGGCCCAGGTCGACAGGAAGAAGCGCAGGCGCAGGAAGCGCAGCGCATTGCTCGCCAGCAGCAGGGTGAGGAACAGTCCGACGTTGTAGAGGATCTGCGCCGTGGCATCGATCTGTCCGCCGTTGAGTTTCAGCCAGGCGATGAAGGCGACGGCCGGCGGCGCGATGAGTATGAACAGGGTCGGCGTCAGGCGCTCGGGCAGCGGCTCATGGAAGAACAGCCGGTACATGACGATGGTCAGCAGCACGATCCAGAATACCAGGCCGATGCTGAAGAAGAACCAGGAAATCCCCGGCGGCGCGAAGCCGACGCCGGCCACCGGGACGATGACGTTGCCGACCACCGGGATGAACCAGGCCGGATTGGCGTGCTTGATGTCATAGCGGGTGTGGTGGATCCAGCTGCTCATGACGACCAGCGTGAAGGCGAGGTGGAGCAGGGCACCGGCGCCCCAGACCAGACGTGCCGCTGCGGGCAGGGTGTCGGCAAAGGCTGCGGCGAGCAGCAGCAGCGAGATCGATACGGCGGGAAAGAAGTTGAGGCGGACCGGATGGGCGAATTCCTGGCGGACTGCCGGCCAGTGCCGCAGCATCTTGGCCAGATAGCCGAGGGCGATCAGGACGAACAGCAGCAGTGCCCACCATTGCAGGCCGATGCCGACCGCCGCCGGCACGCCCAGCACGTGGCCGGCCTTTTTCCAGGCGAGGGCAAGTCCGCTGGTGCCCATCACCGTGGCAAACAGCGGGATGGGTAGATGGGCGAGCCGCGCCGGTGCGGCAGGAGTAGGGGTGGCATTCATGCGCGTTCCTCGCTCTGGTTTGCTGTGGTAAAAAAAACGCCAGCAGGCATGGCCATGCTGGCGCGCGATGCGGAGGACAGGAAAGTTACTTGAGCTTCACTTCCTTGTAGAGCACGTGCTTGCGCGCCTTCGGATCGTATTTCATGAACTCGAGCTTTCCCGGTGTGGTGCGCTTGTTCTTGCTGGTGGTGTAGAAATGCCCGGTTCCCGCAGAGGATTCGAGCTTGATCTTTTCACGTCCGCCCTTGGCTGCCATGATGTGTTCCTTTCAGTCAGACGGCTTCGCCGCGTTCGCGCAGTTCGGCGAGGACGACGTCGATGCCTTTCTTGTCGATGGTGCGCAGGCCGGCGTTCGAGACGCGCAGGCGCACCCAGCGGTTTTTGGATTCGACCCAGAAGCGGCGGTTCTGCAGATTGGGCAGATAGCGACGCTTGGTCTTGTTGTTGGCGTGGGACACGTTGTTCCCGACCATCGGGGCCTTGCCCGTCACTTGGCAGACGCGGGACATGTTAGTACTCCAGAAACGAAACTCAGGGTTGCGGAAAGCTGCGCATTCTACTGTAGAAAGCAGATGGCGAGCAAGAACGTATTTTCAGAAGCTTACAGCCAGCCCTGCTCGGCGAAGGAAAGCGGGTGGGCGCTGCCGGCGACGATGAAATGGTCCAGCAATCGCACGTCGACGAGCGCCAGGGCATCCTTCAGGTTGCGGGTGAGGAGCCGGTCGGCCGCCGAGGGTTCGGTTACCCCGGACGGATGGTTGTGGGCCAGGATTACTGCCGCGGCGTTCTTCGCCAAGGCCTGTTTGACGACCTCGCGCGGATAGACCGAGGTCTGTGTCAGGCTGCCGCGGAACAGCTCATCGTCGGCGATCAGGCGGTTCTGGGCGTCGAGCCAGAGCGCGACGAAGCACTCGTGTGGCAGGGCGGCGAGCTTGAGACGCAGCCAGTCGCGTACCGCCGTCGGGGCGGACAGCGCCGGGCGGACGCGCAGTTCTTCGCGCAGGCCGCGGCGCGCCAGTTCGAGCGTGGCGACGAGCTGCGCCGCCTTGGCCGGGCCGATACCGTTGATGCGCGTGAGCTCTTGCGGCGTCGCGGCGGCCAGCCGCGCCAGGCTGTGGTCGAATTGGGCGAGGAGGGTGCGCGCGAGATCGACCGCACTCATTCCCCGCACGCCGACGCGCAGGAAGATCGCCAGCAGTTCGGCGTCGCCAAGCGCCCCGGCGCCCTGCGCCAGCAGACGCTCGCGCGGGCGGTCGGCACCGGGCCAGTCACGGATCGCCATGGGTTAGAATCCTTCGCACCGAAAAGCGGATTCTATCTGTCATGAGCGAACTTACGGGGCGGCGCTGCGTCCTCGGCGTGACGGGCGGTGTGGCGGCCTACAAGGCCGGCGAACTGGCCCGTCTGCTGGTCAAGGCCGGCGTGACGGTCGATGTAGTCATGACCGCGGCGGCGACGCGCTTTGTTGCCCCGCTGACCTTCCAGGCGCTCACCGGCCGGCCGGTGTTCACTTCGCAGTGGGATGAGCGCTTTGCTAATGGCATGGCGCATATCGACCTGGGCCGTGGCGCGGACGCCATCGTGGTCGCACCGGCGACCGCCGATTTTCTCGCCCGGCTCGTCCATGGACTGGCAGACGACCTGCTTGCCACGCTTTGCCTCGCGCGCGATTGTCCCCTGCTCGTCGCGCCAGCGATGAATCGCCAGATGTGGGCGCAGGCGGCGACGCAGCGCAACGTGGCGCAGCTCGCCGCCGACGGTGTAACGCTTCTCGGTCCGGCCAGCGGCGAACAGGCCTGCGGCGAGATCGGCGCAGGGCGCATGCTTGAGCCGGCGCAGATTGTTGATGCCCTCGTCGCCGCCTTCCAGCCGCAACGTCTGGCCGGCCGGCGCGTCCTGCTGACGGCCGGCCCGACCTACGAGGCACTCGACCCGGTGCGCGGCCTGACCAATCTCAGTTCCGGCAAGATGGGCTACGCGCTGGCGCGCGCCTGCGCGGAGGCCGGCGCGGACGTGACCCTAGTCTCTGGCCCGGTTGGCCTGCCGACGCCGCCCGGCGTGCGGCGCATCGATGTCGTCAGCGCAATGCAAATGCGTGAGGCCGTGCTGGCGGCGTTACCAGCGGAGGTTTTCATCGCCGTCGCCGCAGTTGCCGACTACCGTCCGGCCGTACCCGTGGCAGACAAGCTCAAGAAAGGTGCCCCAACGCTGACGCTCGAACTGGTCGCCAATCCCGACATCCTCGCCGAGGTTGCGATGCGCCCGGACGCGCCATTTTGTGTTGGCTTCGCGGCGGAGAGCCGCGAGCTCGCTGCCTATGCCGAAGGCAAGCGGCAGGCGAAACGACTGTCGCTGGTCGTCGGCAATCTGGTCCGCGATGGCATGGGGCGTGATGACAACGTCGTGACGCTGTTCGACGCCGCCGGGGCACATCCGCTGCCGCCCGGCGACAAGCTGACCCTTGCGCGCGCTATCGTGCGCCATCTCGCGGAGCTCTTGCATGCCGACCATTGACGTGCGCATCCTCGATGCGCGGCTGAAGGATGCCAGCGGCGAATTCGCGCCGCATTACGCCACGCCGGGCGCGGCGGGCATGGATTTGCGCGCCTGCATCGAGGCGCCGCTGCGGCTGCAACAGGGCGAGACGATCCTGGTACCAGCCGGCATCGCGCTGCACATCGCCGATCCCGGCCTGGCGGCGTTGATCCTGCCGCGTTCGGGATTGGGCCACAAGCACGGCATCGTGCTCGGCAACCTGGTCGGGCTGATCGATTCCGACTACCAGGGCGAAATCTTCGTTTCGTTGTGGAACCGCGGCCGCGAGACGTTCCTGCTCAACCCGCTCGACCGCATCGCACAGCTGGTGATCGTGCCGGTGCTGCAGGTGCGCTTCAACGTCGTCGAGGCATTCGAAGCGTCGCAGCGCGGCGCGGGCGGTTTCGGCAGTACGGGGAAATAAACTGTTGGCAAGGCGCGGGCCTTGCCAACAGGATCAGCACTGGTCGATCCGGCCGGAGAACTTCGACATCAATAGCGCTGTCGTAGTGCCCGTGATTTCTTCCCGGGCGACGCCGGGTCCGTACTCGGCCAGCAGGGTGCGCTTGTATGAGCGGAAGAATTCGTCATACATCAACCCGCCTGCCACGCCAGTCGCGTAAATTTCATCGCTGCCGGCATCGTGCTCAATGACGATGGCCAAGAGCGGCTGGGTGGATTCCTTGGTGGCGATGACCATCTTGCCGCCTTGAGCGGGGTCGTACACCCGGTCATGCTCGCAACAGACGATCATGCCCGCCCGGCCGCCCGCCAGCTTGCTTGGTGTCTTGCCGGTGTAATGGATGGGCGAATGCTCTTTGTTGGGATAGGACAACTGGTGGGCGCAGATGGCACTGTAGGAAACCAGTGCGCCGTTTGGTCCGATGCCCCCGCCCCATTTGTATTCCCCATCGTCGGCCTGCATGGTCATCGCGTCGGCGGGCTTGGCGGCGAGATTGATCAGAAAACACGGTGTCGAGCGATAGGGGTAATTGAAGATATAGGCTTCTTCCGCAGTCAGTTTCGCGGCCTTGAGCGGATTGCCTTGTTCGTCTACCAGCTTGACCCGATTGAACGATTTCACTTCTGCGGCGCGGATGGTGCTCTGATAGTTCGTCTGCAGAGCCCCCAGCGCGGCAGTGCCACCACAGATCTTGATGAATTTGCGTCTATCCATTGGATCTCTCCTGAAATTGCTCCAAAAAAGGGGGGCCGCAGCCCCCCTGCCTGGTTGCGCGCGACTCAGGAGAACAGGTCGCGGTACATGCCCTTGTTCCACTCCATCAGGCGGTTGCCCTTGGTGGTGTCGCGTTTTTCGTCCATCGAAGTGTCCGGCGAGAAGCCGAACGCCTTCTTGGCAGCGTCATAGACATAGCGAGCCGAGACGGAAATCGCTTCGTTCGGGTTGGCGTTGACCATCGAATAGCAGATCGTTTCCGGACTGGTCCAGTCAATGTCCTTGCCCTGGGCCCGAGCCGCCAGCAGCCGAGCCACATATTTGCCTTCCGTGTTGGCAGTGTTGGCACTCTTCGAGAATCCCATGGGCCGGGAATCGCCGGTCACATAGACGTGGTCGTCGCCGATGAAGTTGTACTTGTGGTCGTCGATCAGCGCTTCCTTCTGCGGGCTCTTCGGATCCATCAGGCCCAGCATTTCGATGAGCGTCGAGCCGCGCACGCCCGGATAGATCGTGCCGTCGTCGAACTTGAAGCTTTCGAAATCGCCCTTGATGGTCTTGCTGGCGAGATCGATGCTCTCGATCTTGGTGTTCGGCTTGTAATCGATGACGTCCTTGTACAGCTCACTGAAGGCCGACAGGAAGCCCTGCGCCTTTACCAAAGGACCAGCGTTTGGATCGAGCACGAGCACCTTGCCCTTGACCTTGTTCTTCTTGAAGACGTTGGCGATCATGCAGGCGCGTTCAAACGGGCCGGGCAGGCAACGGTAGTTGCCGCTGGGAACGGTGACCACGAAAATGCCGCCCTCGAAGCCGCGCACCTTGTCGAGGATCGAGATGTGCTCTGTGGGGCTGATGAAGCCGCCCGGATAATTTTGGCGCAATTGGTATTCGACTTCGGGATCCTTGACGCCGACACGCGAATAGTCGTAGCTGACGCCCGGCGCGAGGACGAGGAAGTCGTAATCGATTTCGCCTTCGCTCGTATACAACTTGCGCCCCGCCCGGTCCAGGCCGGTGCACGTGGCGTTGAAGAAGGTGTACTTGTTGGCGACCGCCGCATCCAGAAAGCTATAGCCGGCGATGAACTCGAGATTGACGACACCTGCGTAAAGCAGATTGCTGGCGAAACACGAAGAATACATGTCGCGTTTTTCGACCAACACCACGTCGAATTTCGGATAGGCCTTCTTGGCATACTTGGCGATGGTCAGCCCGGAAGTGCCTCCGCCCACCACGACCAAGCGAGGTCCCTTGGCCTTCGGCAGATCCGCCTTGCCATGGGTGCCGAGCATGGCCGCCTGCGCCGGGGCCGAGGTGGCGATTCCGCCGACGGCCGTCGCTGCTGCGACGGCACCACTTACCTTGAAAAACGTGCGACGTGAAATATCGTTGCCGTGACTGCTCATTTGGTTCTCCTCCAAGTTTATATGACCATGAGACAACGGAACTATGGTGCCACTTGTTATGCTGCTGTGCTGCGGGTAAAAAAAGCGAACGCGCCGCGGAGATGCCCGCGGCGCATCGTTGCCAAAAGCAACGGTATCAGGACGACATCTCGGTGAGGATGTTCTTCAGCCAGCTGTGCGCGTACATCGCCTCGGCCTTGGCAGCGGAAAAATCGCCCGGCGAGACGCCGCCGGAGTTGGGGACGGCGACGATCTTGCCGTCCTTGACGGTGTAGACCGCCGCGACGCTGATGGCCTCGTGCTCGGTGACGTAGCTGTAGCAGGTATTGATGCCTGACAGGCCGACGGTTTCCTTGCCGTTCATCAGGGCGACGATATTCGTCGCGCAGACCTTGGCTTCGGAGTTGGCCGAGTAGCCCGATTTCGGCATCGCACCGGCGATCGAGGCGTCACCGATGACATGCACGTCCTTGTGCAGCGTCGATTCGAAGCTGATGGCGTTGACCGGGCACCAGCGCTTGTCGGCGCCGACCAGGCCGGCCTGCACCGCGATCGCCGCGGCGCGTTGCGGCGGAATGACGTTGACAACATCGCCGTGCACCTCGTCGAGCCCCTCGATCAGAACGGTATTCGTCTTGGCGTTCACCTCGGTAACCTTCTTGGCGGCACGGTAGTCAATCGTGCCCTCGTAATGGGTCTTCCAGCCCTTGGTGAACAGCGGACCCTTGGAGGTGATGCCAGGGTTGGCATCGAGCACGATGACCTTCGACTTCGGCTTGTGCTGCTTGAGGTAGTTGGCGATCAGGCTGGTGCGCTCGTAGGGGCCGGGCGGGCAGCGATAGGGGGCCAGGGGCACGGTGATCACCACGGTGCCACCGTCCTTCATCGCCTGCAGCTGGTTGCGCAGCAGCGTCGACTGCGGGCCGGCCTTCCAGGCGTGTGGCATAAGTTCCATCGCCGCGGCGTCGTAGCCCTGCATTTCTTCGAGACGGAAGTCGACGCCGGGCGAGAGCACCAGACGGTCATACTTGAGGCGCCCCTTGCTGGTGACGATGGTGTGGGCGGCGGCATCGACGGCGGTGACATCCGCCTGCAGGAATTTGATGCCGTGATTGGCAACCAGCTTGTCGTAGTGGATCGTCAGGGGCGAGAGGTCCTTGATGATGCCGGCGATGTAGAGGTTGCTGAACGGGCAGGAGACGAAATGGTCGTTGCGCTCGACGAGCACCACCTCGATGCTCGGATCGAGCATGCGGATGTACTTGGCGGCGATGGTGCCGCCGTAGCCGCCACCGACGACGACGACGCGACGGCCGGTCTTCGGCATGATTTCGGCGGCCGAACCGGCGGCAACGGCCGGTGCGGCGGCCGGGGTGCTGCCCTGCGAGGCGCAACCCGCCAGCGCAAGGCCCGATGCGCTGCCCAACAGTTTGATGAAGTTTCTGCGACCCAGACTCATGGTGTCCTCTCCTGTTATTTGTTTACGCTGGCATAGAAATGCAGCATCGCGTCCAGTTCTTCCTTGGATAGCGGCTGAACTTTCTCGGCCATCTTTTCAGGCATCTTGCGTTTGCCGTCGAGATACATCTGCATCTGCATCTGCAGGTAGGGCAGCCATTGGCTGGCCATCACCGGCGTATCTTCCTTGCCGTCCTTGCCGTCGTCCAGATGGCAGCGGCCGCAGTGTTTCTCCTGCAGGGCGGCGCCTTTCGCCGCTTTCTGGGTGTCGACCGTCTGGCTGGTCGGATGGAACTTCTGCTGCGAGAAAAACTGGCCCATGGCGGCGAAGTCTGCATCGCTGTAGCCTTTGGCCAGTCGTCCCATGATGGTCGACGGCCGCTCGCCGCTCTTGAACTTCTTCATTGCCTCGACGATGGCGGTTTTCGACTGGCCGGCCAGGCTTGGCATGGTCGGGCCGGCGCTGCCGCCGTGGGTGCCGTGACAGCCGGCGCAGGCATTCGAGAGCATCGCGGCGTCAGGACTGGCGGCGGATGCCGCTGCCGAGACTGCCAGTGCGCCCACTGTCAGCGCTACGCGACTCCATTGGTGCTTCATCGTGGTCTCCTCCTGTGAGTAAAAAATTGGCCCAGGGGCCGTGCGACTCTTATTGCTTGACGATGTTGTAATAATTCTTCACGCTCTCGTTCGCCTTGTCGAGACCAAACTGATAGCCGAGCGAGACGTAGTGGTAGCGTGCTGCGCTGTTGTGTTCGTGAACAGCGATACCGAAGTTGTAGGTCTTGTTGGCAACGATGGCGTGGTCGCCCTTGCCACCGCCGGCCAGGGTGCGTTCGAAGGTGACGACCCATTTGCCGCCATCCTTCTTGCCCTCGGCCTTGACGAGCCCCTTGCCGCCTTCCATGTAGCGTTGATCGGTGACGTAGCCGTCTACCGGCTTTTCACCCTTGCCGCTGCGGAACTGGATGAGGTCATAAAACTTGCCGGACGCCAGGTCGCCATCCTTGATGTGCTTGGTCTTCTTGTCATCCTTGGCATCCTTCATGCCACGCAGGTCGTTATGGCAGGTGGACCAGCAGCCGTTGATGTCGGCGCCGGCGACCGTGCCGCCACCGTCGAACAGCATGGTGGCCTTGACTTCGTTCTTCTTGTCCATCTTGTCGCCGCCGGCTTTGGGCGTATCCCACTCGAGCCGCACGTAGAGCTTCTCGCCGTCATGCGCAGCCTTGAAGCTGACCGGCACCCAGCCGGCCTTGCCGGCAGGCGGCTTGGGTTCGAGCACGCTCTTCGAACTGCCGACTGGCTTGCCGGCGACGATCTTGTCGCCGATCTCGTTGGCGTCACCCTCGTGGCACTTGGCGCACGGCCGCTTCTTGTCGACGATGTCGGGCACCGCGGAGTGGTCGGGCTTGTTCATCACCCATTCGTAGGACGACTGGCCGGGATAGAACAGCTTGATTTTGCGTTCCGTCACCTTGCTCCAGTCGGGGGCGCCGGCAGTGGCGGTGCCTGCTGCGCAGACGGCGAATACAGCCCATGCGATTTTCTTCATTCAAGTGCTCCTGTCAGGATAGAACCAAAGTAACTGTCAACCCGCGGTATTGCCGGCCGCCGCTTGTTCCTGCTCGAGTTGTTGATGCACCGGCTTGTGCACGATACCCATGTGACACTCGATGCAGGTCTTGCCGTCCTCGATCGCGCCCTCGTGCTTGACCACCGAGCGATCCTTCTGCTTGGTCGGATCCATGGTCTGGAAGTTGTGACAGTTGCGGCATTCCTTCGAATCGCGGCTCTTCATGCGTTCCCAGACGCGCTTTGCCATGGTCAGCCGTTCCGCCTCATATTTTTCGGGCGTGTCGATGGTGCCCTTGATGTGGCCAATCACGTCGCGGGCCGCCATCAGCTTCTGGAACGACTTGAACATGTAGTCGGTCGGTGTCTTGCTGCTGGCGACGTGGCAGTCGGCGCAATTCACGGTGGTCCCGCTGCGGTTCTTGTAGTGCACGGTCTGCTTCATTTCCTCGTAGGGAATCGTCATCTCGTGGCAGGAGGTGCAAAACGCGGAACGGTTGGTGTATTCCATGCCGGTATTAAGTCCGCCCCAGATAATGATGCCGCCGGTGACGCAAACGACGAGCATGCGCAGCATCGAACATCTGGGGGGATTTTTGAGACGATTCATCAGGCCGTTGTTGTTTTCGGTTTTCTGTGTTTCAGCCATCTTTGTTCCTGCCTCCTCGTTACGGATGTGTGATCGCCCTGCCAGCGCGGTCAAGCGTATCGGAGAAGTATGGATCGGCCGGTGGTTCGCCCGCCTTCGATTCCATTTCGCATCGCTGCGGAACGCCGTTGCGCGCAAGTCAGGGCGCGTGACGACGATCCTCCTCCTTTTTTATTCCAAGACCATTGCTGGAAC
>Ga0172370_10006949_pt1 | contig 14004 bp, 10 predicted proteins | sample LakKiv5m_FD_114538 | JGI IMG/M metagenome (GOLD analysis project Ga0172370, IMG submission 114538) | Freshwater microbial communities from Kabuno Bay, South-Kivu, Congo - kab_022012_11.5m | ecosystem: Environmental > Aquatic > Freshwater > Lake | place: Democratic Republic of the Congo...
CGGTCGTGACTGATTTGGATTCTTTGCCCATACCTAATTATGATCTAATGGAGCCGGCTTTTAGCCATTATGTTGGCGTGCATGGTTATTGGGAGGGTATTGAAATGCCTAATGCCGTCATGATGGGCTCCCGCGGTTGCCCGCATCGCTGTATTTTTTGTTGCAATGCCAATAAAACACCTAGATTTCGCAGTGCTAAAAACATCGTTGATGAAATAGAACACTATAAGAAAAAGTTTAATATAAAATCAGTACAATTGTATGATAATGAATTTGTTGGCATGACTGCGGCGCAGAATAAGTGGGTGATTGAGATTTGCGATGAAATTATAAGTCGCGGCTTGAATGATTTGGGTTATATCTGCCAAGGGCGTTGTAGCCGTTTTATTGAATCGGAAGTATTAAAGAAAATGTACGAAGCCGGTTTCCGTTGGATTTGGTGGGGCGTTGAATCTGGTTCGCAGAAAATTCTTGATAGGATCCAAAAAGATTTAAGGATTGAAGACGTAGTCAATACTTTTGCTATCACAAAAAAATCAGGTATCAAATCGTTAATGTTTATCATGACTGGCTTTCCCGATGAGACTAAAGAAGATTTTCGGGCTACTTGCCGTCTAATTGAACGAGTTAAACCCGATAAATTGCGCGTGCATATCACGACCCCTCTGCCAGGTTCTAAGCTTTATGCAGAATTATACAAAAATAATCAAATTGAAATTTTTGACTATTCTAAATATGATACCAGGGAAACCGTCATACATAGGACTAACGAGTCTTCTCGGAGTGAAATAAAGGCTCGATATCAGTATTTGCTGTTTCGTTACGAATTTGACCGTAAATATGTCATTAAACAAATTTTCAAATTAATATTCTCTATTGAAGGCTGGCAAAAATTATTATTAAAAATTAAAACCTTTTGGAAAAATACCATATGATAGGATCAAAAAGAAACAACCAGCTAATAGTTACTACTAGTTGGGATGATGGCCATGTATCGGATTTACGCGTCTTGAATTTGCTAGAAAAATATAATTTAGTTGGAACTTTTTATATTCCGAAATTTTTTCCGCTGATAAAATCATTAAGTGATGATGATGTCAGGTTGATTGCCCAAACTCAAGAAATCGGCGCCCATACGATTAATCATCATTATTTAGCTAAGTTGGATACGGAAACCGTTCGTCAAGAAATTTTCGAATCAAAAAAATATATTCAGCAATTAATAGGCCGAGAGCCAGAAATATTCGGTTATCCTGGGGGAAGTTTTGATGAACAAGCTAAAAATTTGGCCCAAGCCGCCGGCTTTATCGGAGCTAGAACGGTGACTGATATTAAGTTCATGGCCCCATTGAATAATTTTGAATTTGACTCAACTTTGCATGTTTATCCTTTTCCATTAAAAACCAAAGGTAAAAGTTTGAAATTAACCATCTATCAGTTATTTGCGCCGTTACAGCATCATAAGCTGGCTCGTTTGCGGGCTCTATCATTGCCGATATCGTCTTATTTCGGTTGGAAAAATTTAGCTAAATCGTTGTTTGATTTTTGTTTAAAAAATGGGGACTATTTTCATTTATGGGGGCATTCATTTGAACTTGATCGTTATAATATGTGGCGAGATTTAGAAGATGTTTTTAAATATATAAGTCATCGCCCGGATTGTTCATATAAGACTAATAGTGAAACTTTAAAAATATTAAAGAATAAATGAAAATAGTTTATCTAATTGACAATTTTTTGCCTCATTATCCGACCAGTCCGGCCTTATTGACTTTGCCAATAGCTAAGGAAATGCTTAGACGTGGCCACGATGTCTATATTATTTGCACCGTCCAAGATAAGAATTTAGCTGGCGCCAGTGATTTTGAGGGCTTAAAGATTCGGGCTATTTTTACTAACCGTAATATTCGTTGGCAGGCTTATTTTTGTTTATATAATCCTGATACCGTTGGTTTGGTTAAGAAATTTTTGAATGAAATTAAGCCCGATGTTTGCCATTTTCACAATGTGCACGGCCGCCTTTCTTATTATTGTTTGCTATTGGCTAAAAAAGCCGGGAGCAAGGTTTTTATTACTTGCCATGATGTCATGGCTTTTAATTACGGCAAGCTGATTGATTTTATTGATCCTAATGATTTATCCGTTAAAGATAAATTCAATTACAGAGTGAGTTGGTTTTCTTTGATTAAAACCGCTCGTAAACGTTATAATCCGTTAAGGAATATTTTTACTAGATTCTGCTTGCGTTATGCTGATAAAATTTTTGCGGTTAGCGGCGCCCTAAGGGAAGCGCTTAATCAGAATAAGATTCTTAATGTCGATGTATTAAATAATGCTTTAAATTTAGAGGCTTGGACTAAAATTAAACCAGAAAGACTATTCGCCTTCAAGTCAAAATTTAATTTGGAAAATCGGCCGATAATTTTTTTCGGCGGTCGTTTGAGCGGCGCTAAGGGCGGCGGACAATTAGCAGAAGCTTTTTTAAAAGTAAAGGAAATAATAACCGGGGCAGTCCTGTTGGTTGTCGGGGCAAGAAATAACTATTCAGAAGCTTTGATGCGAACAGTTAATGACAAAAACTTAGCAGGCAGCATTATTTTCACTGATTGGCTTGGCGACGACGATTTAAAAGCCGCTTATGCGGCCAGTAATTTAGCGGTAGTGCCATCAGTTTGTTTTGATTCTTTCCCCACTATCAATTTGGAAGCGATGGCTTATGGCAAGCCGGTAATCGCTACTTGTTTCGGCGGCAGCCGTGAAGCAGTTATTGATGGCCAAACCGGCTTTATTGTCAATCCTTATGATATTGAAATTTTAGCCGATAAAATTGTCTTATTATTGAATGATAATGAATTATCCGGAGAGTTTGGCAAACGTGGCCAGGAGAGAGTTTATGAATTTTTCAATTTACCGGATCATGTCGATTTATTGCAAAAATATTATCAAATGTAAAACAAAAAGAATACGAATATATTCCCTTATGTTGTCTATCAATAAATTAAAAAAAACAATTCACGAATTTATATTGAAAAATTATTTAATAATTATAATCTTATTTTTGGGGTTGATTGTGCGGTTATGGGGAATTACCAGTGATTTGCCGATGGTTTCGACGGTGGGGGATGAATTGCCAACGGTATCCGGCAGTATTGGCATGTTGGCTCGGCTTAGTTTTATTCCAGAAGCGGCTGCCGGTACTTATTTCCCAATGATTTATTATATAAATATAGTTGCCTTTCTACCGTATTTGCTATGGTTGTTTATTATTAATGGATTTAGTATTTTAGCGGTAAAGCAGTCTGTAATATTCGATTTATCCGGCTTATTATTAATGGCTAGGCTAGCATCTTTAATAATGGGTTTGGCTACTGTTGGTTTGGTTTATTTGATTGGTCAGAGGATTTTTAGCAGGAAGTTGCCGGCTTGTCTAGCTGCCCTTTTTTTTGCTTTAGATCCGCTTAATGTTTCATTAAGCCATTTTGCCAGGGTCTGGGGGGCGCAGACTTTTTTTATTTTCTTGTCTTTATATTTTTCTTTGCGGTATTTCGGCGATCGTAATCGTAGGATTTTGTTGGCTGATTATATTATTACTGCCATATTTATCTTATTGTCAATTGGAGTAAACTTAGTCGGCTTATTGGCGTATTTCCTATGGTTTATAATTATAGTTGTTTATCGTTTTGATTTCGATTATAAAAAAATATTTAATTTTCTATTCAGCCGGCGGTCAATGCTATTTCATGGGATATTATTTTTCGGGGGGGTATTCATATTGTATTTAGGCCGTGATTCTTGGGCAATTTATAATCAAATTTATTTGGAATTTTTTTCTAAGAATAATTCTATCTCTTTATCTGGGGGATTGCTAGAAATCTATACGTTATGGCAGAAAATCACCATGTCTTTTGTCGCTTTGTGGCAGTATCAAAGTTCTTGTTTTTTATTAATTGCCCCTGCTTTCTATTTGCTATATAAGAAGGACAGAAGATTATTTTATTTTTTATTGGCGTCATTAATTATTTTTTTCATGTTCTTGAATCCGCCATTGATAAATTCTGCCAGGCCTCGTTATTTGGCAATTATGATCCCTTTTATTATTCTGCCGGCGGCTTGGCTATCAGCCTTGATTATTGCAGAGTTAAAAAAAATAAACATTCATTTATCTGGTTTATTCATTATTGCAATCTTAGCGCCAATTTTTTTATTATCCCTCAGGAATGATTATTTATTGGCAAAAAGTAGTACTAATCTGGAGGCTTATAATTGGTTGAAGGAAAATATAAATGATGAACAAACATTGGTGGTTGGCAGTTACTTATCGCAAGATTTGCTTCCGAATCGTAAGATAATTACGCAGATCAAGGAATATGCTCCTGAGTATTATTCATCACGATTGAAATATTTTACAGATAACTGGTCTGGTGGCTATAATTTGTATAGCGATGTATTTTTATGTCGTTTTCCGTTGGAATTGATAGAGAAAATTAAATTCAGATATTTGGCAATCTATGGGAATTCTACTTCAAGAATAAATCTGTCTGAATTTAAAATTTGCGGGCTAATTCCTATTGATCTATCCAAGATTAAGCCAATATTTTATCGCGATACCTCTCCCTTTGAAAATTATTCGCTTCTTAACCATACTTTAACAGGTGATTTATTGGGAGCGAGCTATAAACCCTTATTATCAACTAATCAATTTGGATCAAGAATAATGATCTATAAAATAAATTGATATTTATTTTTCTAAAATAGGTATAGGTTTTTTCAACCAAAAAATCAAGCCAATTATGGCCATAGAAAAAACAATGTAGAGTTGTAAAATACTTAATGCCATAGACTTTTCTGGCGTCACGCCAATAAAGCTCAAAAAGAAAATAAAAATAGCGTCGCGCGTGCCTAAACCATTAATGCTAATCGGAAGCAAATCGGCGGCATTGGCTGCTGCCGTCATTGGCAGTAAAAATAAAAAATTCAAAGATATATTTAATGATAATGCCAGTAGATAAACTTGAGCTAAATAAATAAACCAAACCATTAAGGTTAGGATCAAGCCAAATATGTAACTTGATATTGTATAGGCTCGAAAATCTTGAAAAAAAATCCTCGTATTATTGGCTAAAGAATCATGATATTTACGCGGCAAAATTAATTGGAATATTAACAAATATCCCTTAGTTTTAATAAGTAAAAAAAATAAAATCAGAATAAGAAATAAAATCACTAATATATAAATTAATTCCCATAGAAAAAAATTCAGGAAAAACGCAAGCCCCAAAAAAATCAATGCTATTAAGACCAATAGGTCCATTAGACGATCCATAACTATTGAAACCAGGGAGCGAGTTAGAGGTTGATTATCTCGGAGTAAATAAAAAATTTTGGCCAGTTCTCCCATTTTTCCTGGTGTGGCCAGGCTCAAAAAAACCGTTGCTGAATAAATTGCCAAACATGATTTAAATGAATAATTAATATTTTGTTTTTTCATTAAAATCTGCCAACGCCAGGATTTGATTATCAAGATTAATAGGCTAAGAATAAAAACCGGAATTAAGTACAAAAAATTAATCTGGCTAATGGTTAGCCATAATTTCTGAGGATTGAGATAAAAAAATAATATAAAAATAAAAAGCAGCAAGCCCAACCAAGGAAAAATTTTTTTGTAGTAAAAATATCTATTCATTTAAATGCGAAATATTCTTAAGCCCGCCTTTAGTTTGTAAATTAGTTCTTTGAAAGAAGAAATTTTACTTAATCTTTTTAAAAGATATTGCGGCCGGAAATAAAAAGTCCAATAAGCTTTTTTAATCATTTGTGTCAGTTCTTTTTGGCTTAATTTTTCTTCCCAAACTGGCGGAAAAAAATTTTGAGTCGGATTTTGAGCAAATTTAAGCCAGTAATCGGATGTTAAAACTCCACTATCTAACCCCATTTGATAGAGCGGCGTAGACGGGTAGGGGGTTGTAATAGAAAAACTAACAAAGTCTGGTTTTATGGCGAGGGCTAGTTTGATTGTTTCGGCAATGTCTTCTTTGGTTTCTTCGGGTGAACCGATCATAAAATATGCCAAAGTCATGATGCCTAATTTTTGCGTATTAGCAAAGGTATTGATAACTTTTTCAATAGTAATTCCTTTGCGTAGGACGTTAAGAATTTTTTGCGTTCCAGCTTCAACGCCATAATGAATACGCACGCAGCCAGCTTGTTTCATTAGAGTTAAAAGCTCTAAGTCAACCGTATCCACACGTGCTCGAATATCCCAATTTATATTTATTCCTCGCGATATAATCTTTTGGCAAATATCGACTACTCGCTGGCGATTGACCGTGAAGGTATCATCATAAATAAAAATTTCTTTAATACCCATTTGCGCGCAAGTTTCCATTTCTTTTACTACATTTGATGCCGAACGGCAACGGAAGTTTTTTCCTAGATGTGGCCGGTCACAAAACAGACAGTTAAAAGGACAACCACGGCTAGTGAACATCGTGGTTACTGGGTATTTTTCTGAGAGTGCCGAATGATAACGCTCATAGGGCAGCAGTTCTCTTGCTGGAAACGGCAATTCATCTAAATCAGCTATCGCTGGCCTTAAGCCGGTATTCACGATTTCTTTCCCGTCTTTAAAAACTAAACCTTTGATTTGACGCAAAACAGCTGGCTCGTATAAGTTATCTAAAAGTTCTTTGAAGGTAATTTCTCCCTCGCCTAAAACTAAAAAGTCAATACCGGGTAAATTAATAGTTTCCTTTGGATAAATGAAAACATGTGGCCCACCCAAAACCGTCTTAATCGCTGGATCAATTTCTTTTATTAAATCTACTAGACTCAAAACAGCAGGTAATGTGAAGGTCATGGTCGTAATGCCTACCACATCTGGTTTTTCGTTGATTAAAATTTCTCGTAATTGTTCATGATTAATTTTTTCCAGTTCACAATCAATGATTTTGACTGAGTGTGTAGAATTTTTTAATAAGTAACTAGCTAAATACATCAATCCAAGTGGTGGCATGGGGTCTTCTTCGGATTGTAACACTGAGGGCAGGCTTGGATCAATAATTCTAATAACTGGTGGAACTAATAATATGATTTTCATATCAGCGGAGTTTAGGAATTTTATTAATCGCATTAATAGTATCTAATAAATCCAAATTTAGCACTTGGCAATACCAAGCTAGTGATTGCCAGCGTGGCTGATTTTCTTCTTGTGCTAAGGATAAAGCCTGATCTCGTGTAATGTGGCCTTCGCGGATCTGATTACTGCGAAAAGTGTCATTTTCAGTGAAGCCGGCTATCGTGCCATAAATATAATTATAAAAAGCAGTCGTACCGTCTCCAATGCGCCAGCTAGACTTTGTATCCTCGGCTAGCTCCCAATCATATTGATCGATTAGGGTGCTAATAATTTTATTTTCTTCCCAGGGTATATATTGGAAAAAGAATAAAAAATTATGTGGCAATAAATAATGCGATAAAAAACCGCCAAAAGTATCAAATAAAGAATCATTTAAGTATCCTGGATTAGTTGCAAATTGCCGCGAATAATGCCAGGCTAAACGACCCGTGGACCAAAAAGGCAATCGATGGATATTACCATTAATCCTGGCTGGAGGCACGCCGCAAAAACCGGATTTAAAATCAGTGCGTTCCAGTGGATTCTCAGAATAAATCGCCAGTCCACCTTTTATTCTTTTTGCTAATTTGTTGATGTAGTAAAAATACTGTTTGTCGCCAGCCATAAATAATGGCACCATACCCAAATCTGGTTTTTTTAGCCAGGCGACCACGTTTTTTCTAATATTATGGCGTTTACGATTAATATCAGCGGAAATTAAAATATGCTCTATGCCTAAATGACCGCAGATTCTCGCTTGATTGCGCCGCGCTAAATCCGTCACCATGCCCCAATCGTAAGAATAAGCAATCGGATTCATGCCCATGACTGTTTTAATGTAATGCAAAGCGTAACTGCTGTCTCGGCCGCCGCTAAAAGGGAATAAGCAATTGGGAGCGTCGTTAGTTCGGTGATATGTAGATAAAACCCGCCTTAAAGACTCTTCTCCTTGAAAAATTATTTTTTGATGATTATGGCAATAATTGCAAACTCCAGCTTCGTCGAACTCGATAAAAGGCATAGTTTCTGGCAAAATGCAGCGTGTGCAGCGCCGTAAATAATTTGGTGGAGCGTAATCAGGAAAAACCGATGGCGACTTAATTTCAAAGGTTGAAATTAGTGAATTGACAGATGTGGAAGTTGATATTTTGCTTTCAAGTGAATGATTTATGATTTGTCGATTAATTTGGGGCAAATTTTTTTCTAATTTAGTGTTCTCTAGCGCCAAAGAAAATTCTTCTAAGGTCAAAGTGGCTGGATCAACCAAGCAGCCACGCCTCGGTTTCAAAGAATAAATTTCACTTGATTCAAAATTAGTTAATAAGTCATTTTTTAACAAGTCATGCAAAATTTGAAATTCCGAGGCAAAAATCAATAATTTTCCCGGCCACAGGCAATAATGCAAAGAACCATTATTGGTTGCCAAAATTAAAGGCGTAAAGTCATTTCCTAACATTGCGATCGAAGCTGTACCCTTAATGGTCTGGAAAACTTTAGCAGTAGCCGCCTTTAAGGAACCACTCTCATGCCAAAAAAATCTAAATAAACTCAAAAGAACTTCTGTATCTACTTGATATTGCCTTTGTAAAGATGGAAAATCATTCCAAATATTTTGCTCATTAACAATTATACCGTTGTGAACGCCGACTAAGCCATCCTTAATTACCGGCTGATTATTATGTAAAAAAGATTGGCCGCCATTAGTTACTAGGCGGGTATGACCAATCAGTGTTAGCGGCTGATTAATTTGAGTTAAATTTTTATTGGTTGACGAATAAGAGGCGGCGGTTAATATTTCATTCAGTACATTTTTGTAAGGCTCTGATTTTATTAATTTTGAGGATGCAATCGGCTGTTTATAAATAATTATTTGATTAGCTATTGCTGCTGCCAAACCAGCCGCTTCTTTACCGCGCGATTCTGATAAAATAAAAAGTCGCGTTGTAATTTTTTGAAAAACAGGCAAGGACAAATCGGAATTTTGATTGGCGACAATGCCAAAAATACCACACATATTTATTGAAATTTATTTTTAATAATAATCCAAAAGCCTCGGCCATAATTTTTGAGCGCTTGAAAGGAATTGATTTGTCGAAATAACTTGAAAAATGTTATTGGTCGCAAATAAAAAGAAACCAGGGCTTTTTTTTGCAATTTTTTCAGTTCTGCTAGGGTTCGGCCAGCCGGTATATATGGTGGCTCTCGATCAGTCCAGCCCGCCCAAGTATTGTAACAACTCCAATCAAAATTTTTTATCTCACCTTGGCCGCGCAATTGCTCAAACATAGGCGTGCCCGGATAAGGCACGGTCAGTGTGAATTGTGCCCAAAGCGGATTAAGTTTTTTCGCAAAATTAATAGTTTGCCAACTTTCCTCCGATGTCTCTGTGGGTAATCCCAACATAAAAAAGGCCCTAATAGCGATTCCAAATTTTTTCGTCAGATTAAAAACCCTCTCAATGTCTTCCAATTTTTCTTTTTTATCTATTAAATCCAAAAGCCTTTGAACGCCACTTTCCACGCCATAACTAATTTGCCAGCAACCGGCCTGTTTCATGGCGCACAACTTTTCTTCGTCAATGGTGTCAATTCTACTTTCGCAAGTCCATTTAACTTTTTGGCTAATACCTGTTTCTGTTAATGCGCGACATAAAGATAAAAGAAAATTTTTATCGACCGTCAAAGTATCAGCCTCCAAATTAATTTGTTCAATTTGATAATCAGCGATTAATTTTTTAATTTCTGTTATAATTCTGTCTACAGAATGATGCCGGAAAGTTCTGCCCATGGGATGCGAACAATAAGAACAATTAAAAGGACAGCCTCGCGCCACTATGATGGTTGGACAATAACCAGTACCCTTGGTACGCGAGGCTGTCAGCTTATATCGGTCCATTGGCAAAAGGTGGCGAGCTGGTGGCGGCAATAAATCCAAATCATTTATTAGTTCTCGCTGTGAATTGCAAATAATAGTTTCATTTTGACGATGAATTAAGCCATTAATTTTATTTAAAGATTGATCGTGCTCTATAGCCTCAGCTAACTCCACCAAAGTTTCTTCGCCTTCGCCGACACAAACAAAATCTACAGCCGGCATTGTTGCCAATATTTTTTCTTTTAATGCGGTTGCATGTGCACCGCCGACCACAATTTTTATATTTGGCTGCCAGTTCTTGATTTTTGCCGCCAGATTTTTAACAATATCATGCATTGGAGTGAGTACTGTCATTCCAACTAAATTTGGTTTTAAATAATTTAAGTGGGAAATTATTTTCTCATCATCCAAATTCAGGGCTGGCGCATCAATAATGGAAACGGACCAGCCGTTTTTTTCTAGATTAGCAGCTAAATATGCCAAACCCAATGGCTCGGATACGGCGCCAAATTTTTTTAAATCCTTGCCGTATCTAGCTTGAATTAAAAGTGGGGGATTAATTAAAACTATTGATTTATGGTTTTTTACAAACATAGAATTGTCTAATGCCAAATTCTCTTATTGGTGTCTTTTGTAAATAATTAATGATTTTTTCACCGCATTTTTGAACCCAAATAGGCCCGACTGGACAAAGCAGGGTGCCCTTATGACAGATTAATTCGAAACCAACCGCGCGTAACATTTTCTTAACCTTTTTAGATGATAAAAAATTGTGTGGTCCTTCCCCGTGGTTCTTAAAAAATAATTCATAAATAATAAGCGGTATTTCCGCTGTTTTCGGCGGCAAGCTCAGTATTAACTGTCCTCCAGGTTTAAGGACTCTGTAAAGCTCTTTTAAAAATTCAGTTGGTTCGGGTGCATGCTCTAGGGTTTCTAGCGATAATATGTTATCAAAAAAATCATTAGCAAAATTTGTTTTTTTTAAATCGGTCAATTGAAAGCGCTCTCCAGGAAACTTTTTTTGAGCCTTTGCCATAATAAGCGGCGAAACCTCTAAATTATATAGATCAATATCATTGCATTGCCTGAAAAATGGTATGGCTTTACCCGTTCGTGACCAAATATTAAGGATTTTCTGGTTAGGTTTTATTTGCAAATATTTAAATGATTCGATAAACCTTTGTTGATGAGCCGATCCGATTTTTTCATTAGTTTCATCGTAGATATCGGCTACCCCATCCCAAAAATCCCTGACTAGTTCGATTGTAAAATTTTTTTTCATTTTTAATTATCAAATTTTTTTGTGAATTTTTTATCAATTATATTATTAAGCCATTTTTTTTTAATAGTTAATGGCAGCCTATAAAAAATATTTATCAATATTTTTTGTAATAATATTACTTTAGTATTAATTACGGTTGTCGGCCAATCTTTATTATATTGATTGTAATTCATAATCCCAGCTAATTGATGCTTCCTTGGCATAGGCACTGATTTTTTTTCAGGATAACCTATTATGATATATGCTATAATAGCTTGGCCATTGGGTATGGATAGGATTTTCCTCATGGTTGATTGCGGTGGTAAGTGGCAGATCCAGCAACTGCCTAAACCCAATTCGGTTGCTCTTAATAATAAATTTTGAATTGCAGCAGAAGCACTTTGGATATAATCGAAATATTCGGTATTTTTGCTTCTATTATCATATGTGACTACAATTCCTAACGGCGCATTTTTGATGTCAGACGATCCACCCGATTCAACTATTTTATCTTTAATATTTTGATCGTCAATCACGATAAATTTCCAAGCCTGCATATTGCAGGCAGACGGCGCTTGAATGGCTGATTCAATCAGTTGGCAAATTAAATTGTGATCAATCGGATCGGTTTTAAATTGCCTAATACTGCGACGCTGATTGATGGCCTGAGTCAACTCCATATTAGTAGCGACTATTAATTTCTCTCCTAATGGCCGCGATTTGATCAGCGATCAAACCGAAAAAGAATATTATCATAGTTGATGTCGCCATTAGTAGTGTGCTCTTTGAAATGTTATATGTAGTGATTCCAAAAATTATCATAACTAAGCTAATTAGTCCCAAAAAAATGCTAATTGGTAAAAATATTCTAAGGGGAGAAAAAAGCATCATTAACCTAATTATTAACATTAAATAGATTATGAATTCTTTGGGTTTTACCATGCTTTTACCAGTTTCTCTTTTGTTTATTTGAATTGGTATAAATTTAACATTTAAACCTTCTCGCAAAAAAGCAAAAAGAGTTGTCGTGGAACAAGAAAAGCCATTTGGTAGTATGTTAGCAAAGCGTAGGAATTCTTTTTTATTAATTAATCTCAAGCCACAATTTAAGTCTGCAATTTTTTCTCCTAAGAGATAACGTGCTAAATAATGTATCATTTTTTTACCCGGTTGCCTTATCCATGGCCCTTGATAGCCAATTCGTTCGCCAGATATCAAATCAAAGTTTTCCGTATAGGGAAGCATTTTTTCAATGTCGCTGGCCTGGTGTTGGCCGTCCGCATCAAAAAAAACCAACCAATCGTATTGGGCATTTTTTGCGCCAGTTTTTAAACTAGCTCCATATCCTTTATTGTATGGGTGATTAATTAATTTAATTCTTTTATCTTGCTTAAGAATATTTTCGCTTTGATCCGTTGATCCATCATTAATTATCAATATTTCATATTCAATATCCATTTTGCTTATTGTGTCAAAAAGAGAATCCAATACATTGGGCAATGCATCGGCATCGTTATAATTGGGTATAATAATCGATATGGCTGAAGTATTCTTCATATTTTAAGCATTAATATTATTTATTTTAATGCCATAACCCATAGAATCTGATTGACTTAGGGAACATTTTTTACATAAAAAAAATTTTTTATTCATACCCATTTTTCTTTTAATTTTTATATCGATGCATTTATAATTATTTATTAATCCCTTTTCTTTAATGTTTAATAATTTGATATCATTATTAACATCAACACAGCATAAGCCCATATCGCCATTCCAGTATATGAGTGTTTGTGTTAATGGAACGGTGCAAACGGTTTTTATTATTTTTGATGTTTTTCTTAAGTAAGCTTTGTTGTTGGGTAGAAGATATTGGTATTTTTGCTTCATTTCAGGCGTAGTAAATGAACCAAGACTAATGGATTTGAATTGTATATTATCAACTTTCATTTTTTTTGCCCATTGAGTAATCTGATCAATTTCTTTTTCAGAGTATGATGTTAAAAGCGTCTGTATTGTCACATTCGGCCAATTACTTTTCAAATCATATTTGATTTTTAAAAAATTCTCGATATTTTTTTTGACAATTTCAAAATCAGAACCGACACGATAGGATTCATGTGATTCCTTGCTTGCCCCATCAATGCATAAGTGAATTGATTTTAATCCAGATCCAATTATTTTTTTTGATAATTCTTCAGTTAGGGCTGTAACGTTAGTACTAAGAAAAGTATCGTGACCATTTTGGCAAGCATAGGCAATAAATTCATCAGCTTGAGGATGCAGTAATGGTTCACCGGCAAAGATATATAGAATTTTTGGCTTGAATTTATAATCTCTAAATTCGTCAATAATGGATTTATACATATTAAGATCCATAAAGCCACGTTCTCGCTCCATAGCAAAGTGGGTTGGACATACTGGACATCTAAGATTGCAATGATTGGTAAGCTCTATGGCAATTTCCCTCGGGATTTTGTTGAAGTTTCTAATAGGGTAATAATTTGCAATGAAGCTGGCTATGTTCCAAAATAATTGCGATTTTTTAAGTTTTCCAATCATAAATAATGATTTTTTTTGTGAAAATTGTGTATTATTTATAACAGATTTATATAGAAATAGCAAGTTTATGGGGTAATGTGCACATACATATGGCGGTTTTTCCAAAAATATGGCAAAATCAGCTACTATGTGCACAACACTGCCTAAGGATGCGCTCGAAGAAAGGTTGAGATGGGTGCTTCCGATCGTTAAA
>Ga0172370_10006951_pt1 | contig 14004 bp, 12 predicted proteins | sample LakKiv5m_FD_114538 | JGI IMG/M metagenome (GOLD analysis project Ga0172370, IMG submission 114538) | Freshwater microbial communities from Kabuno Bay, South-Kivu, Congo - kab_022012_11.5m | ecosystem: Environmental > Aquatic > Freshwater > Lake | place: Democratic Republic of the Congo...
GCAAGACCGCGCGCTAAAAGTCCTCGAAAGACCTCGGGGATCTCAGCCTCTCCGCTTCCCTTCCACGATTCCTGTGAAAGGGTTCTCTGCCTGGACATGGACCGGTGATAGCCGTCCCTGTCCACGGTTAGGCGTTCGTCGCGCGCCACGTCCTCCACGATATCAAGAGAGAGCCCGTAGGTGTCATACAGCTTAAAGGCCACCTCGCCGGGGATAGTGTCGCATCCCTTTGCCTTTAATTCCTCTATCTCTTCATTCAGCACCCGCATGCTGTAATTGAGGGTGTCCGCAAACCGTCTTTCCTCGTTCTCCACCACCCCCTCAATCAAGCTCTTTCCCCGTATCAACTCACCGTAATCCTGGCCCATGACATCGATGACCTTGCCGCAGACGGATCGGAGAAACGCCCCCTTCAGGTCCAAAGCCTGTCCGAAACGGAGAGCCCTGCGGATAATCCGCCTCAGGACATATCCCCGCCCTTCGTTGGAGGGGATGATCCCGTCGCCGATCAGAAAGGCGACGGCCCGTGCATGATCGGCGATCACACGGAAGGCCACGTCCTGTTTTTCATGGCCCCCATATGGCTTCTGTGATAACTCCTGGATGCGACCGATAATATCCCTGAATAGATCCGTATCATAATTGGAGGTCGCCCCCTGAACCACCGCAGTAATCCGCTCCAGCCCCATCCCTGTGTCGATATTGGGTCTGGGAAGGGGCGTCAGATTGCCGTCCAAATCCCGATCAAACTGGGTAAAGACCAGGTTCCAGATCTCCAGATAGCGGTTGCAGTCGCAGCCGGGGGCGCAAGCGGGTCGCCCACATCCTGCGGCCAGGCCCTGATCGATATGGATCTCTGAACAGGGACCGCAGGGACCGGTATCTCCCATGGCCCAGAAATTATCCTTTTCCCCCAGCCTCACGATCCTCTCTGCCGGGATCCCGATCTTTTCCTCCCATATTCGGTATGCCTCATTATCATCCTGATACACAGAGACATGAAGCCGTTCGGCCGGAAGCCGGTATCCTTCGGTCAGCAGTTCCCATCCCCATTCAATGGCCTCTTCCTTGAAGTAGTCGCCAAAGGAAAAATTCCCGAGCATTTCGAAAAAGGTATGATGTCTCGGGGTGTAGCCCACGTTTTCGAGATCGTTGTGCTTTCCCCCTGCACGCATGCACTTCTGGGATGTGGCCGCCCGAGCGTATCCCAGATTGTCCTCGCCCAAAAAGGCCCCCTTGAACTGAACCATCCCCGCGTTGGTGAACAATAGCGTGGGATCATCTCTTGGGACCAGCGGGGAGCTGTCAACGATCCGATGATCATGGGCCTTGAAGTAGTCCAAGAATGCGTTTCTGATTTGCCTGAAGTCCATCCAGTCACCTTATACAATTAAGGAATTGCGAATTTCCCAATCCCTAAATTCCTGAATCCCTCAATCCCTCTTTCTCTTCCGCCACCTTCTTGAGCCCGGTACGTTCCCGGATCAGGTCCGCAATCTTGTCCCTGATATCCCTGTTTTCCGCCAGAAATCGCTTGACATTCTGCCGCCCCTGTCCAATCCGGTCTTCCCCGAAGGTATACCAGGCCCCGCTCTTTTCAATGATGCCCAGGGAAGCGCCCATATCCAGGATATCCCCATCCTTCGAGATGCCCTCTCCGTAGATGATATCGAACTCAGCCTCCTTGAAGGGGGGCGCCACCTTATTCTTTACCACCTTGACCCGGGTCCGATTCCCGATCACCTGCTCGCCCTCCTTAATGGCCCCGATGCGGCGAATGTCGAGACGCTGGCTCGAATAAAACTTGAGTGCATTCCCTCCGGTTGTGGTTTCGGGGTTGCCGAACATGACGCCGATCTTCATCCGGATCTGGTTGATAAAGATGACGCAGGTCCTGGACTTACTGATGGTGGCGGTCAGTTTCCTGAGGGCCTGCGACATGAGCCGAGCCTGCAGGCCCACATGGTGATCCCCCATCTCTCCCTCGATCTCGGCCTTCGGTACCAGGGCCGCAACAGAGTCGATGATCAGGACATCGATCCCTCCGCTCCTGACGAGGATCTCCGTAATATCCAATGCCTGCTCGCCGGTATCCGGCTGAGATACCAGGAGGCTGTCCACGTCCACCCCTAAATTTCTCGCATAGGTCACGTCAAGGGCGTGTTCCGCATCGATAAAGGCCACCATCCCTCCCTTTGCCTGGGCCTCGGCAGCGATGTGAAGGGCCAGGGTCGTCTTGCCGGAAGACTCGGGACCATAAATCTCCACCACCCTTCCCCGGGGAACGCCGCCGACCCCAAGGGCCAGGTCAAGGGCAAGGGACCCTGTGGAGATGGAGGGTATATCCAAAAAACTCTCATCTCCCAGCTTCATGATGGAACCCCGGCCAAACTGTTTCTCTATCTGGGAAATGGCCTGTTCAATTGCCCGATCTCTTTCCATGGGACCCCCCCTTTGATTGTTGATTGAAGATTGTCGATTTATATCAGCCCGATAGAGGCCATCGACCCAGCCTGGCATACACAGACCCGCCGGGCTTTAGATCGCTTTTGAACAACACAACCTCTCTGAGCAGACACTCGGGACCGTTCAGGTCCTTATACTTCGACAAGAGGTCATCCAGACGGGGATCGCCTGTTGCGCCCTTTCGGAACCTCCCCAGGGTCAGGTGGGGTCTAAACGGCCGCCTCTCCTCCTGGATTTCGAATGGCGCCAGGCCTTTTTGCAGATCGTCTCTGAAAGACGACATGCGGTCCACCTCGCCCCCCAACCCGATCCAGATCACCCTCGGGTTCCGCCTGCTCCCAAACCGTCCGATCCCGTTCACATGGATATGGAAAGGGGCATATTGATCACACACGCCCCCGGCGACCTCCCTGATATCCCCGATCCGCGCCTCTTCCACATTCCCCATGAACACGACCGTGAGATGGATATTGGCCACGCCGACCCATCGGATGTTCAGCGATGCGGCCCGTCCATCCTCGGATACGGCAGAGAGCGTCTCTCGAATCTCTGAAGGGAGTTCAAACGCCAGGAAGGAACGGATCGCCATTCAGATGCCTTCTCACCCAATCCAGGGCCATCGTTGAGGCATTGAGCTTCACCTGTTTTCGCCGGCCCCAGAAGCGGTATCTCCTCGAAACCGTCTCCCCGGCGCTGCAAAGTCCGATGTACACGGTTCCCACCGGCTTCTCTTCACTGCCGCCGTCAGGCCCGGCAATCCCTGTGACGGCAAGGCCCAGATCGCTCTTCATCTGGTCTCTGATCCCCCGGGCCATTTCCTCTGCGGTCCGGGCGCTCACGGCGCCGTGAGTCTCAAGGGTCTTTGGGTTCACGTGGAGGATATCGGCCTTGGATTGATTGCTGTAGGAAACCACCCCGCCCTGAAAATAGATGGAACTCCCTGCCACATTGGTCAACCGATGCCCGATCAATCCCCCTGTACACGACTCTGCAACAGAGAGGGTCTTCTTTTTCTCGCCGAGGAGCCGCCCCACCACCTCTTCCATCTCCTGATCGTCTGCGGCAAAGGCATAAGGACCCACCAGGGATATGATGTCGCGTGCCACCTTGTCCAGGGCTGCTGTAACGGCGGTTTCGTCCGGCCCGCGAAGGCTCATGGTAATGTGGTTTTCCGGATATTTGGGATAAAACCCGAAGACCACATCCCCTGTCCTCCCTTTTAGGGCTGCAAAGATATCGGCGATGCGCGGTTCATCGAGTCCGTACAGTTTCAAAAGCCGCTGCCGCGTCACCGGCGGCCTTTCATACAGACTGAGAAGCTCGGGAACGACAAAGGCATCCATGATATACCGCATCTCGTCAGGGACGCCCGGCAGGAAGTAGAAATGAATATCCTTTTCCACAAGGGAAAATCCGCAGGCAGCGCCCTTGGGATGAATCATCTTGGCGCCCTCAGGCAGGAAGGCCATTTTTTCGAGGGGGGGCGACATAGCGATCCCCTTGGCCTTCACGTACTCCTTAATCTTCCGAAGCATCTGATGATCGAGGCAGAGCCGCCGGTCCAATGCCTCTGCCGCAATCCTGCAGGTCATATCGTCCTCAGTGGAACCCAGCCCCCCGGTGACAATCACAAACCGGGATGATGCCGAGGCCCTTTTCAGGGCATCCGCAGCCATTTTTGCATCATCTCCCACCGAGGTAATTCGAATGACGCTCAGGCCCGACGCCGTCAGCCTCCCCGCGGCATACCACGAGTTGAGATCAGCCGTCCTCCCTGAAGTCAGCTCATTGCCTATGGTGATGATTTCACCTTGCATGGAAACGCTTCAAGTTTGAGCTTGAATCCTCATTCACCCTGCAAACAACCATATGCCTCTCAAAAACAGGTGGGCATAAACACCTGCCAGGAGATCATCCGTGACAATCCCAAACCCGCCGTTGAGCCGTTCCGCCTGTCGGACCGGCCAGGGCTTCAGGACATCGAAAAACCGGAAAAGGAAGAATCCCAGAGCAATGTTCATCCACGATGGGGGGAGCAGGAACAGGGTTACCAGAAACCCGGCCACCTCGTCGATGACCACCTCGGAAGGATCTTCTTTCCCCAACAGTTCCTGTGTCCGGTGCGAGGACCAGATGGCAATCACAGTGATGCCAACCACCGCGGCAACAGACCACCCCACCCCAAGACAGCCGATCAGAACCAGAGGGATGGCGGCCAGGGTCCCGAATGTCCCGGACGCCCTCGGCATCAGTCCCGTGCCGAACCATGTGGCCAGGATGAGCGCCGCCTTACCGTTATATCCGGCCCGTCTGAAGGCATCCGCAACCGGCACATTATCAGATGGAGCGCACGACATCAAGTGGGTTGTAAGGCCTCCGTATTCAGACCTGCGATCCATCCATAGACCTCCCGCAGGGGAATATGGTGTTTTAAGGCAATTTCCCTACACGCCTCATACTCGGGGGCCAGAAGCGGCGGACCCTCTCCTTGCATCACCACCTTGACCCTGATCCTCCCCCATGGGCTGTCCACTTCCTTGAAAGATCGCTGGCGCACCCTCCGCTGACTGTAGCGGAATCGGGTCCCGAGCGTGGTCGTCTCCGCCATCACCATCGCCATCAGCAACTCCCCCTGCTCAGGGCGCCCGATGACCTGGATCTCCACCCCCGGCCGCCCCTTCTTCATTTGTACCGGAAAAAAGGCCACGTCAAGGGCCCCCGCATCAAAGAGCCTCTCCATGAGAAATCCCAGCCATTCGGAGTTTGAGTCGTCCACGTTGGTCTCAATCACGATGACCGTGTCGCACGCATCTCCTGACGCTTCCTTACCGATCAGGACTCGAAGGAGATTGGGCCTGTCGGGGAGATCTCTGCTCCCCACCCCATATCCGATCGCGTCGATGGTCATCGGGGGCATCGGCCCGAATGATGCGGCCAACCCCCGGATCAGGGCCGCTCCTGTGGGCGTCACCATTTCATGCCGGGTCCCGGCATCCAGCAGAGGGACCCCTTTTAAAAGGGCGAGCGTGGCCGGGGCCGGCACCGGGATGGTTCCATGGGCGCTCTGTGTAAAACCGGACCCCAAAGGGAGGGGAGAGGCAAAGATCTTCCCGACATTGAGGGATTCAAGGGCATATAGGGTCCCGACAATGTCGATCATGGAATCCACGGCCCCTACCTCATGGAAATGGACATCCTCGGGAGACCGGTTGTGGATCTCTCCTTCCACCTGGGCAAGCGATTCAAATATCTCGATGCTTTTTTCCCGGACCGTTTTTGGCAGGTCCGCTCCCTGTATCATCGCCCGAATCAGCTTCAGGTCACGATGAACATGCAGACGTTCCTCCACCTCAACCGAAAACCGGGTGCCGAAGATCTGGTGACGGCCCTCCCGTCGGGTCTCGATCCGGTAACCGTCGAGAAGAAGACGTGAAAGCCCTTCTTCCAATCGATCAAGGGGAAGCCCTGCATCCAGCAAGGCGCCCAGGAACATATCGCCGCTGATGCCGGAAAAACAGTCCAGGTAGGCTATTTTCATAGGGCCCGCTCTTAACGCGTAAGATAACCGCAAAAAGCCCTGCTGCAACGGAGGGCTTTTTGCGCTGAAGGCTAACAGATTAAAGCACCTCTGCAATCAGCTCGGAGATGTCTTTGATCTGAATAGCATCTTCCTTGTTGACGGTTTTGCGGCTGTCTTCCAGCATGGAGATGCAGTAGGGACACGCCGTGGCCAGGATGGGGGCCCCGGTCTCGCACGCCTCATGGATCCTCAGGTCTGAAAAACGCCATTCCGGCTTGGTCTCCATCCAAAGCCGTCCACCTCCGGCCCCGCAGCAGAGGCTTTCCTTACGGATGCGTTTCATCTCCACCAGATTCCCCCCGGTCACAGCCGAGATGAGGGCGCGGGGTTCATCATAGACCTCATTATGTCTACCTAAATAGCAGGGATCGTGGTAGGTGACCTTTTTATCCAGGGTCTTGGACAGCTTTAGCTTCCCCTCCTTCAGCAGGCGTGCCAGCAACTGGGTGTAATGAAGCACCTCGAATTCTCCACCCAGTTCAGGGTATTCCTTTGTGAAGGTGGTGTAGCAGTGAGGCGATGTGGTGATGATCTTTTTGACGCCCTTCTCCTTGTAGAGCTTGATGTTTTTCCCGGCTGTACTGTTGAAAAGGGCCTCATCCCCCATCTTCCGGACCGATTCGGAACAGCAGCTTTCCTCCTCTCCGATAACGCCGAAACTGACCCCGGCGGATGAGAGAACCTTGATCATGGCCTTGGCGATATTCTGGCTCCGTGAATCATAGGCGGAGGTGCAGCATACAAACAGGAAATATTCGGTCCCTTCCCCAAATATGGGCACATCCAGGCCCTGCATCCATGCGGTCCGCTTCTCCCTCGGCTCAGACCAGGGATTCCCATTGCTGTGAACGCTCCCCGTGGCTGTCCTCAACACGCCGGGGATGGCCCCTGTTTCGGCGATCATGGCCCGCATCGCCCGGACCACGTCAATAATGGTGACGCCCCGAGGACACTTCAGGACGCACTTGTTGCAGGTGGTGCAGCCATAGAGGATATCGTCGGATTCATACCCTTCAACGCCCAACTGGGCCATCCGTATCAACCTCCGGATGTTAAAGGGGCCGTCAACAATGCGCCACGGGCACGATCCCGCACACATGCCGCACTGCATGCAGAGATTCAGTTTCTCGGCGCCCATGGCTACCAGGGCCTCATTCACTTCATACAACGGGGTTAATGCCTCCATTTCACATGCTCCTTTCACCACAAAATAAGATCTCCCGCATTTTCTACAGGAATAACACAAAAAGAATGCGATTTCTTTAACAAATGCACCTCCCATTGTCAACAACGCCCGTCTCTTGATCGCCCTGCTTGACAATCTATCTCAACAAGATTAAATTTTTTAAGGTTTTTATAAAGAATTACCATCATTCCCAGTGGAGGAAGCAACATATGCGATTTGATAAATTTACCTTGAAGGCGCAGGAGGTCATCCAGACCTCGCAGCAGTTGGCGGAACGATTCGGGCACCAGCAGATCGAGCCCGAGCACCTGATCATGGCCATTCTGGAGCAGAAGGAAGGGGTCGTGCCCCCGCTTCTTGGAAAGATCGGCGCCGACCGAAATCAGATGGTCAGGTCTTTTGAAGCCGCATTGCAGAAGCTCCCCAGTGTATCCGGGGCGGGTTATGGTCAGGCCTACCTATCCCAGCGGGCCAAGCGGGTCTTAGACAGGGCCTTTTCCGAGGCAGAGCAGGTCAAAGACGAGTTTGTGAGCCTCGAGCATATCCTCCTGGCCGTAAGCGATGAAAAGGAGGGCGAGGCGGCACGACTCCTGGCCGCGGCCGGGATTGCCAGAGAGACGATCCTCAAGGCCCTGGTGGATATTCGCGGGGGACAGCGGATCACGGATCAAAACCCTGAAGACAAGTATCAGGCCTTGGAGCGTTTCAGCAGGGACCTGACTGCGGTGGCCCAAAAGGGAGACCTGGACCCGGTCATCGGCCGCGACGACGAGATTCGGCGGATCGTTCAGGTCCTCTCGCGGCGAACCAAGAACAACCCGGTCCTTATCGGTGAGCCGGGGGTCGGCAAGACGGCTATTGTAGAGGGCCTTGCCCAGCGGATTGTCCAGGGGGATGTGCCCGAGACCTTGAAAGAGAAGCGGGTGGTGGCCCTGGATATGGGGGCGCTCATTGCAGGCGCCAAATACCGGGGTGAATTTGAAGACCGTCTCAAGGCGGTATTGAAAGAGGTGACGGACGCCCACGGCCAGATCATCCTCTTTATCGACGAGATGCACACCCTGGTGGGGGCCGGGGCCGCAGAGGGGGCCATCGATGCCTCCAACATGCTGAAGCCTGCCCTTGCACGGGGCGAGCTGCGCTGCGTGGGCGCCACCACCATCAAAGAATATCGAAAATACATTGAAAAGGATGCGGCGTTTGAGAGGCGGTTTCAGCCGGTCATGGTCGAACAACCGACCGTGGAAGACACCATCTCCATCCTGCGCGGGCTCAAGGAAAAATATGAGGTCCACCACGGGGTCCGCATCAAGGACTCGGCCTTAGTGGCGGCAGCCACCCTATCGCACCGCTACATCACGGACCGGTTTCTGCCGGACAAGGCCATCGACCTCATCGATGAGGCCACATCCCGCCTGAGGATCGAGATCGACAGCATGCCCGCAGAGATCGACGACATTCAGCGCAAGATGACCCAGTTGGAGATCGAGAAAGAGGCCCTCAAAAAAGAAAAGGACGCGGCATCCAAGGAGCGGCTCGCTAAAATCCAAGATGAGCTGGGCGATCTCAAGGCCCAGAGCGAAACGATGACCGCCCACTGGAAAAAGGAGAAGGAGACCATCTCCCGAATCCGGGACATCAAGGGGAGACTCGAATCGACCCGGTCAGAGGCCCAGATCGCAGAGCGTGACGGCAACCTTGCCAGGGCCGCGGAGCTGAAATACGGGACCCTCATCGAGCTGGAGAGGACCCTGGAGGAAGAGAACAGACAACTCGAGGAACTCCAGTCCAGCCAGAAGATGCTCAAGGAAGAGGTGGACAGCGAGGATATCGCCGAGGTGGTGGCCAAATGGACCGGCATCCCGGTTTCGCGCATGTTGGAGGGAGAAAAGGAAAAGCTCCTCAAGATGGAGGAACGGCTCTCCCTAAGGGTCGTGGGTCAGGAGAAGGCCATCGATGCGGTTGCCAATGCGGTCCGTCGGGCACGGTCAGGGCTTCAGGACCCCAACCGGCCGATCGGGTCTTTCATCTTCATGGGTCCCACCGGCGTGGGCAAGACCGAGCTGGCCAGGGCCCTGGCCCAGTTCCTCTTTGACGACGAACAATACATGGTTCGTGTGGACATGTCGGAATACATGGAAAAACACTCGGTTGCACGGCTGATTGGGGCGCCTCCCGGATATGTGGGCTATGAAGAGGGAGGCTACCTCACCGAGGCCATCCGACGGTATCCCTATTCCGTGGTCCTCTTTGACGAGATCGAAAAGGCCCATCCCGATGTCTTCAATGCCCTCCTCCAGATCCTGGATGACGGCCGCATGACCGACGGAAAGGGCCGTACCGTTGATTTCAAAAACACGGTCCTGATCATGACCTCCAATGTGGGGAGTCAGTTCATTCAGGAGATGAGGGGCCGCGACATCCGGGAGATGGAGAGGGCGGTCATGGATGCCCTTCGCGCAACTTTCAAGCCTGAGTTCCTCAATCGCATCGACGAAACCGTCATATTCAATGCCCTGGGTCCGGAGGAAATCAGAAAGATTGTCGGCATCCAGATCAACCTGTTAAGCCACCGTCTCGAGGCGAACAAGATCACCATGAAACTGACCGACAGGGCCGAGTCCTTTCTGGCCAACATCGGCTTTGATCCGGTCTACGGCGCAAGACCGCTCAAGCGGGCCATTCAGCATTTTCTCCAGGATCCCCTGGCCGTCAAGATCTTAGAGGGATCGGTAAAGGAGGGGGATCATGTGACCGTCGACGCAGTGGATGGGAAGATGGTATTCAACTAACGCCGCATATCCGCAACCAAAATAGTCTCACACAACGCCACAAAGCCCACAAAGAAAAAAGGGGCATTTTTTGTTTTTCCTGACAGGGTTTCGAGCGTGATAGAGGTTCTGCGTCAAAGGAGAGAAGCACGTAAGCAGGGGCGTTGAGTCTTTCGGTTACTGCATAAAACCATTATATCATCTGGAGGGAGGTCCTTGATGGCCGTATCTATTTTGGAGGGGAAACGAATTCTCGCAGTGGATGATGAACCGGATATCCTTGAGATCCTGGAGGATACCATTCTGGAAGCCGCTCCGGGGTGCCGCATGGATAAGGCTACCAGCTATAACGAGGCGGTGCCTCTCATTGAGTCCAACCCGTACGATCTGGTTATTCTGGATATCATGGGGGTAAGGGGGTTTGATCTTCTGGAACTGGCCGTGTCGCGCGATTTGAAGGTCGTCATGCTGACGGCCCATGCCCTGACGCCCGAGGCGCTGAAGCGTTCGTACGAAAGAAAGGCCCGTGCCTATGTTCCAAAAGAAAAACTCACAGAAATCGTCCCCTTTCTCGAGGATGTCTTGAAGTACGACTACGAAACAGGCTGGACACGTCTTTTCAAGAATCTACAGGGTTTCTTCAGCAGGGCCTTCGAGTCGGATTGGGAAAAGAAAACAGGGATGAACTGGAGAGAGTGGGGAAGGTAATTTGGGCCAGGACCCGCATGCGGTTTCAGGTTTCGGGTTTCGAGTGTCAGAGAGATGGAGCATCCCTGCAGCCCCCTTTCTTGTCATGGGCTCTGTCACCGGGAGCGGAATGATGCCAGGGGCCGCGGTCACCTTGAATCCCTATGTGGCTGCTGCCAAATTCATCCTGGCCAAGAATGCTTCAGATAAAGATGTGATCCACGCCGCTTCCAGCATCGCCTCGGAAATAGTCAGGTACCTGAAAACCCACTGCCTGCTGCAGTGATCATTTGATCAAAAAAATCCTCAAGCATCTGGGGCTTTGGGAGCAAGAGACCAGACCCCGGCCCAAGGCTGCCGCAACTCCACACGTCTGCGGATCGACTGCTCCGATTCTCAGGCCCAGCCCTCTTATGACTATTTCTTTCGCGATCCTGAGCATCCAATTGAGGCCTATGCCCGATGATTTCCCATGACCAATCAAATGATTCCCATGCCCTTGAGGACCGACAGCATCACCGCAGCGGCCATGACCGATCCGATCTGGCCTCCCGCATTGGCGCCCATGGCATGCATGAGAAGATAGTTTTTCTTGTTGTATTTGAAGCCCTCTTTCTGTGCCACCCGTGCCGCCATGGGGAAGGCAGAGATCCCCGCCGCCCCGATGATCGGGTTGACCTTGCCGCCGGTCAACACCTTCAGCAGCTTTCCGAAAAATACGCCGCATACGGTATCCAGGCAAATGGCCAGGAGACCCAGGAGAAGAATAACCAGCGTCTGGGTCTGGACAAAGACCGGGCCGCTCATGGTGGCTCCGATGGAAATCCCCAGCAGGAGGGTGACCACATTGGCGATCTCGTTTTCAGAGGCCTTCACCAGCCGGTCCACGGCCCCGCACTCCTTCATGAAGTTTCCCAGCATAATGGTCCCCAAGAGGGGCAACCCCATAGGCGCTATAAGCCCCCCTATAATGGTGATCACGATGGGGAAGAGTATTTTGGTGGTCTTGGAAACAGACTTTTTGCCGGTCTTCATGACGATCGTGCGCTCTTTTTCGGTGGTGAGCATTTTTATGATGGGGGGCTGAAGCACCGGTACCAGCGACATATACGAATAGGCGGCAACCGAGACGGGACCCAGGAGATGGGGGGCGTATTGAGACGCCACATAGATCACCGTAGGCCCATCGCAGGCCCCAATAATCCCGATGGTTACCGCGTCCATAGACTTGAAACCCAGGGCAAGGGCCAGCAGCAGCGTCAGGAATATGCCGAATTGTCCTGCTGCCCCCAGCAGAAAGGTGTAGGGGTTCTCCAGCACCGGCCCGAAATCCGTCATAGCCCCGATCCCCACAAAAATGAGAAGGGGGAAGAGTTCTGTCAGGATTCCCGCATCATAGATAATTCGAAGAAAACCATGCTCCTCCATGAGCCCTGCCAGGGGAATATTCACCAGTATGGCCCCGAAACCTATGGGAACCAGCAGCAGGGGCTCAAAACCCTTTTTTGCCCCCAGGTACAGCAGGAGGAGCCCGATCCCGATCATGACCGCATTGGACCACTGCAGGTTCACGATTCCGGCGGCGAGACCTCCAAACCCGCTCATAATGGCTTCCAGCATTTCCTTATCCTTTCTGGCTTTCCGCTTCTTCTTTGTAGGGGAAAGCCTTCTTAAGTAGCACCATGATCAGACTCATCAAGGATAGCACCACAAGGGTGCCGCCCATACCGACCACCAGCATGGTCAGCCCAAAGGTCCAGGTACCCATATCAACGCCTCCCAACCATTCTCTCCATAAGGTTTATAAAATGTCGTTCATTCAGCCAATAATCACTCGCCCCCTTTTTGTTTCACCCAGCCTCCTTTGTGAAACAGGGAATGCGGCCGGCCACTAAGTAAATTCCCGCTGATACGTCCTCAGCATGGACAGGAGAAGGGCCACCAGGAGTGGCCCAACGATAATCCCTGCAGGGCCGGCCCACAAGCCTCCGCCGATCAGACTCAAGGCCAGGAGCACGGGGTGGACATTGACCTTCCCGCGCATCACCAGGGGCTTGATTACATTGTCCACCATTGAAACCAGGAAAATCCCGTACAGGAGGAGAAAAAGTCCCGCGCCCCAGCGGCCGCCGAGCATCAGACTGATGGAGGTGGGTATGTACATGAGGGGTCCCCCTATAACCGGAATGAGGGTGATCAGGACGGCCACGAGCGCCCAGAGAGCAGGGTTGGAGACCCCGGCGATCCAGTAGCCGATCCCCAGCAGAAAGGCCTGGGCCAGGGCGGTAATAATCATCCCCAGAAAAATCGCCGAAATGGCGACCTGCACCTCGTGGGTCAGGATCTCCTTGTGCTTTTCTGAAAGGGGAACAAGGGAGAGGGCCATGGCGGCCACGCGGGACCCTTCCGCGAACAGAATGAAAATAAAGACGATCAACAGTGCCAGGAAAGAGAGTACACCCGCCGTGGCGGTCACGACATGAGAGGAATATTGATAGGCGATCCTGCTGACGGACTGCAATCCCCCAACAACCGCCCCTCGAATGTCGAAATCCTTGTACCCCTCCGGGAGGAAACTCGAGAGCTGCTCCAGCTTTTCGCCCAACCAGCCGTTCGCCTTATCCAGCAACTCCGCGGCGTGACCTGTCTGAAGCTCATTGCTGATATACGCGACAAGCCCCGTCGCATTGGATACGATGATCCAGACAAACACCCCTATGGGGACGAGAACACAAAGGAAGATCACCAGGGTTGCGAGGGAAGAGGCTGCATACCTCCGTTTTCCCATCCACCTCTCCAGAATCCTGTACAGGGGATTACAGATGATGACAATCAGAGAGGCAAACAGGGCAGGAAAAAGAAATGGCCGCATCATAAACAGAAATGCGATCACCAGGATCACAAGCACCACAAGGAAGGATATCTTTGCGGCCAAATCTCGAATGTTGTCATTCATTGGCTATAGTACCGTCAGAAGCGGTAGAATGTCCCCATGCTCCTTTTCTGCCTGAATAGAATTGACCCGCCGTTCCAATTGTCCTCTTTTCTTGGGCATAAAAAAGGCACATACTATTTCCTATTGCTTTTTTCAACTAAAAATGGGTTCAGAAGGTTCAGAGATTCATTCAGGGTCCGCCGTCTCTGAGGCCATGGGTTCACATTTCCCCATAGAGCACATTTCCTGAAGTCCCCGTCCCATTCCCGCTGCGGGATCGGATTTTTCCCTCATGTTGTAATGAAATATAACCGGTTGACAAGAGATGGTTTCAGACCTAATCTGGTTTTCCGAATCGACAGGGTCAAAATGCTTTAAA
>Ga0172370_10006952_pt1 | contig 14003 bp, 15 predicted proteins | sample LakKiv5m_FD_114538 | JGI IMG/M metagenome (GOLD analysis project Ga0172370, IMG submission 114538) | Freshwater microbial communities from Kabuno Bay, South-Kivu, Congo - kab_022012_11.5m | ecosystem: Environmental > Aquatic > Freshwater > Lake | place: Democratic Republic of the Congo...
ATTAGGGTAGTCGGTTGTACTAAAACCAAATTTTGTCATACCCAGAGATTCATCCTGTAACATACTCCAGTCTGAACCGCTGCTACCGGTACCCACATGGGTAATAAAAGGGCCGTTGTCCCACAGCACTTCCAAAGTGCCCGGGCTTTGTCCATCTGCTTTTTGCAGGGTTTGAGAATACAAATTTTGCAAAACAAACAATAGTAACACAAATAATAAACTAGTAATTCGTTTCATAATCTGATATTTAATTATTAATGAATAAAATAAATTCTATTTTTGAATCAATACTTTGGAAAAGTACCAGTCGTCATTGCACTTATCCACATAAAGAAAATAAATTCCTTCGGGCAAGTCTTGTAAATCCAGCAAGGAGGGATTAGAATTACTTATTATAACATTTTGCCTGTAGTACACCTGACGTCCCATTCCATCGAATACCGTCACATTTGCAGGAGAATTATCTGACATTCTGGTTGACAAGGTAAACAGGCCGTCACCGGGATTGGGATACACAAGCGCTGTTTTTGGGTGTGACTCGTTTAATCCTGCCGGAAGAATGGTAGCCATAAAATCACAACAAGACCCATAAGTGTATGTTTCGCAGGGGTCTTTAACGGGTTGGGATTCTAAGGATCTGGATCGCATTCTCATCACATGGCTTCCCGGATTGGCATCATCAGGGATGGTCATCTCGTATTCTTTAAGAACATGAGCCGGTATGCACAATGCATCGTCCAAAACAATTTCATCATCGGTCAATTGCAGGTCGTCGTTAAAATCGATCCAGACTTCAAAATATTCGTATGCAATGGTAACACCTCCATTTGCTATGATTTTCAACGTGTAGGGCTCACCTGCTGCTAACTGGTGATTAAGGTTGGTAAAATCATGGTACCAGTCGGGGTTTCCTTCGCAAACTATGTCGGTGGATATCCCTGCAAGTTCCCAGTAGCTCAATCCAAGCTCAGTTCCGGACATATAACAGCCTACACTGTAAAGGTTGTCGGTGCAAATTCCCGAGCCAGATTTAAGGTCATTATTAAGATCAGGATCGATGTTTTGCGAATACATCACTTGGGCAGTTAATAATAGGGCAAATATTACCCCGTTTAGTATTTTCATATCATTACATTTTTTAATTAATTTTTTGTAATTTATTCTCATCATTTTCATTTCTGTTGTATTAAAGTAATTGCTTTTTTTAATTTTTCAAGAGCTCTGTTTTTAAGTTTCATTTTTTGCACAATTAAGAGATCATTCTCATTTAACCCATCGTTTAATTGTACTCCTTCGTTCTTTATCGGTTTTTTATTTTTCATGCAACAATAAATTTTGATGCGACAAAAATACTGTTGCTATTTCTACTGAAGCAAATTTCACCCCCCTATTAAACCTCCGTTTTTTTCAAATGTACCCCTTTTTTACCTCCTCATATCCCCATTGAACACCGCTACAAGGATAAATTTCCATAAATCATCGGGTAATCCTTTTGAAATAAACTTTATGATATTCAGTGGATAACATGATTAATGCCTTAACATTGACCCCGGGAATAGTACTTTACCTGAAAACCCGTACTTAGTGTATTTTAGTAAGATGTATAAAAAATGATTCATTCCATACAGCCTCTTCAAGAGCAGATGAAACATCCATTGAAAGGAAGCTCAGGGATTATAAAATCCCTAAAACACGATACTCATCATTTTGAAGGAAAGTAATATCAGGGAGTTATGCGTGGGTCTTTCAAAAAATCATCTGTACCACTGTCGGACAAAATTATTAATGGCAAAAAGTTAACCTAGTATGATAGGATAGTATTTACAAATGCTCCAGGAAAACGCCAAGCGATACATTCGGATCAGTAACGTTAAGTTTTTTACGAAGGCGGTATCGTGCACCTTCAACGCTATGTACATTTAAATTGGTGAGTATGGCAATTTCCTTGGTTGTCATTTTTAGCCGAAGATAAGCACAAAGACGCCTGTCGTTTACAGTAAGGTCAGGATTAATCTCATCCAGTTTCTGATAAAAAGATTCATACACCTGGTTAAACTGGACTTCAAAATTTTTCCAGTCGGAATCATCAGCGTTTTCAAGCAAATCATTGATGCATCTTTCTATAAATTTTTTGTTTGATTCCGTGAACTGGTCCTTTGCGTTGATTAGTCTGTCAGCAATGGTTGTAAGGATTTCATTTTTTTTCTGCAACAAGAGGATGTTTGAAGTGATCTCTTTGTTGCGTATCTCAAGTTGGTTTGTCAGGTTTTGCTCAACTTTTTCTTTTTCCAGTATTTCATTTTCATGCTGTAATCTTGCCCTGGCTGCAAGTGTTCGGATATGCACCAATATGATAACAATAAGAATAATTGCCATCACGGAAAGTACAAGAGCTGATACCAGAAGGATTGTCCTCCTGCGGTTACTTGCCTCTATTTTAAGAGTCTCCTTTTCGAAATCGTATTTAACCTCCAACTCTGCCATTTTCTTTGTATTGCCTTCACTTTCGACAATGTTTAAATACTTAACATATTCTTTTTGAAAATTCAATGATTGTTCAAACTTGTTTTGTTTTTCATAAATATCCGACAGAAACAGGGCGCTTTGCATTGCCAATTCCGGCCAATCAGCATGTATCGAACTTAAGAAAACCTTTTTCAAATCTTTCTCAGCATATCTTGGCTTATTCATTTCTTTGAAAAGGTGTCCCCGCCTCAGTAAAATAATATTTCTGATCCTTAGTGTGCTGTCATCACCCGTCTGAAATAAAGCTCTATTATAATAATCCAAAGCAATAGCCGAATCTCCTTTATTCCGATATATAGAAGCTATGTTGGATAATACAGTAGATTTTAATAAATCATTATTTCTCATCCCCAAGGAATTAAAAACACTTTGGTACAATTCAAGTGATTCATCATTCTTTCCTTTCCTACTGTACATTGCAGCAATATTCATCATAGCTTGTGTGATCATTGTATTGTCATCAATTATTTTTGCATTTTTCAATGCTTGCTCAAAAACCTCCAGAGCTTTGTCAGTGTTACCTCTTAAAGCAAAAAGGCCGCCCATCCGGTTTTCAACCATGATGACATCTGTTTTCTTACCAATTTCATTAAATACCCCACGTGCATGCGTATAGTATTCGAATGCTATATCAAAAATCGAAATGCTTGCATAGATATCACCGTGTGTAACATAAGTATTGGCAAGTAACTCTTTATCTCCCTTCTTTTCTGACAGTGGCTCCGCTTGTTTGACCAAATCGACAGCGGTTTTATAATCACCAACATTTATATAGTAATCACACTTCCTGAGCAAAGATTTAACTTCACCCTCAACATAACCCGTTGATATCGATTCGGTGTATGCTTTCCCGGCATAAAGCATCAATGAATCGAAGTTAATGTAATAGTATTTTCCTGCTAATTCATTCAAAAGGTCAATCCGCAACTTTTTGTTGCTTGTTTTATTGAGCAACTGTTTCAGGCTGTCCACCTCACTTGCCACTGTAATCTGACAAATGAGAATAATTAAAAAGAAAACAATATTTTTTTTATTCATTTTAATCATGAGTGCAAATGTATTAAAAAATACTATCTGACATTAAGGCAAAATATTGTGAAATATCACTTTTTTTGCCCTGATTTAATGAAGTTTTAACAAAATGAGTACCATCGACTTTTAATAATAGGTTTCATTTTAAAGGATTGCAAAACTATTTTAAAAAAGTTACCAATGGCTGATAAACAAACAATTCGCCAAACTTTCTAGAAGATTTCTATTTGTAAAACACTATTTTTTTTAATCATGGAATTCTGCTACTCCTTTGGGTTGGAGCCAACCTACTTTTGTAACGTAATCAAAAGGATTACAAAAAACAAAACAGTTCATTTTAAAATTAATTTCTAACCAAAAAAACAGGAGGTTGTTATGAAAACTGCACGTTTTGCTTTGATTTTTGCGCTTTTATCATTTGCGCTGATGAGTTTCTCAACAAACGAAAGAAATGCTCCGGTAAGGAGTGAAGTAAAAATTTCGATATCCAAAGTTAACTTCGACCGTGGATTGGTTTTTGCCATCTACCAGCAGGTTGACCGCTCTTTCCTCGAAGTTGAACACCAGGGAGATTATTCGGTAAGAGTAAAGTATAACAAAACCGTCTATTATGTTTACGGTACATTAAAGGATTGGCAATGGTTTTATTCACGCGACAACAGGTGTTTATCTTGCAAAGTCTGGTAAGATAAGAGAGACTACAATGAAGCCCGTCAGCAATGGCGGGTTTTTTTATGTCCGGAAGTTCAGGAATTGAGCAGAATTATGTATAAGAAGCATGATATCCCTGAATTCTGCCAAATATTTTTATCCCTGAATTCTGCTACTTCCAGGAGTTGGCGCCGGTCTACTTTTGTAACGTAATCGATGAGATTACCGAACACAAAAGAGTTCTTTAAACACGTGATTTTGTTTTAATCATAATAGCGGGAGGTTATCATGAAAGCTGCAAGAGTTAATAAAATGATGGAATTGATATCGGGTGCGTTGGTGAGCTTGTCAAAGGATTCTAATTCCAATAACAGGGATCCCAGGATTTTTATAACCGTGGAACAAGCTTCATCTGACCCGGCGTTGATGTCAGCAATATTCAGCCAGATCGATAAATCATCGCTACACGAGGAATATTCCGGGTTCTTTGTTGCTGGGGTGGATTACAACAGAACTACCTACATAATTTCAGGAACTCATGAACGATGGTTGGATTTTTTTTCAATAGATATCTCCAGTACCGAAAAAATCTCCAGCAACAGGAATTAGAATAAAGTAAAAAGTGTATCTGCATATTTCCACCCGTCAGCAATGGCGGGTTTTTTTATGGCCTGGAAATTTTTTCAGAATGGTTGACTGCCATTCTTGTTATGATTTCCTGTTACTAACCAATTTTTTTTATCACTGAATTCAGCCACTTCCCGCGGTTTCCTACATCTTACTTTTGTTTCATAATCACTGCGATTACAAAAAATAGTTCTTAAACCTATTTTATTTTCTAACCAAAAAAACAGGAGGTTGTTATGAAAACTGCACGTTTTGCTTTAATGTTGGCGCTGATGTCATTCGCGCTGGTGGGGTTCTCAAAAGTCAACTGCGAACCCGCTTCAGTAGTTGTAAAAATTTCACTCGAAAATGCCAGTCACGACAGAGGGTTGTCGATGGCGATGTACAGACAACTTGATCAATCATTCCTCAAGGTTGAGCACGAAGGATTTTATGTTGTAAAGGTGCAACACAAAAACATCACCTTTATGATTTTTGGAACCTACAAGGAATGGAAAAAGTTTTTTTCGGCAAAAGAAAGGTTACCGATAAAACTACCCACACTTTAACAAATCAAAATGTCAGGTTTTGATAAATTGAAAAACCCGCTGATTGGCGGGTTTTTTTGTGGAGTGAAAATGAATGATTCGGTTTGAGTTCAAACAAATCAATGGAAAAGTATTTGCTGGTTTGTTTTCATTGTTGTCCGAATAAAATTAGGAAATGAGATGGGGATTCCTCACTTCGTTCGGAATGACAGGCAGTTAGCTTCTATTGGGAGGGGGTGGGCGGCGGCTTCGCCGCCGCCCACCCCCTCCACCTCTTTTTCACACTTGAAAACATGGTCATTACGTGGCATTATTCCCGAAAAGAACGGGAAATCAAAGTGTTATGACAATGGGGGGATTCCTCCCTGCGGTCGGAATGACTGGTCAGTTTTATCGAGGAGGGGGAGAGAGGGTCGGGCGGCTTCGCCGCCCGACCCTCTCTCCCCATATCCACACAGCGACCAGTCATTCCGAAGGAGTCCCGAAGCGCTTCGCCTGCCTGGCGGCAGACAGGCTTTCGGGACGACTGAGGAATCCCCTTTTACCACGTTTTCAGCTTTTTTTAAAAATGTGTCATTAGTAGCGAAGCGAGGAATCATATTTAATTAACCGGATAGTGGTGATTTTTATTGGGATACCATTGCCTGGAGTGATAACATCTCTTCTTTAATTGAAATACCCGCACCTTATTTCACAAAATCGTTTTCAACCGCCCAGCGTACAAGGCCGGCAGTGTTTTTTGCCCCTGCTTTCAGCATCAGGTTGGCGCGATGGCTTTCTACCGTGTGAAAACTGATAAACAGTTTATCGGCGATTTCCTGGCTTGAAAATTCTTTGCAGATCAGGTCTAAAACCTCTATTTCCCGATCGGTAAGTTTTGGAAACAGTGACCGCGTATTTTCGAGTTTCAATTCCTGATTTACCAGGCTGATCGAGAGCTGACTGCTGAAATATTTTTCACCATTGTGCACTTTTTGAATGGCTTCTACCAACGTATCTTTCCCTGAATCTTTCAACAAGTACCCTGAAGCGCCATTTTTAACCATCTGTTTTACAAACCTTTTTTCGTCATACTGCGAAAGGGCGATAATTTTAATATTTGGGTATAGTCTGGTTACCTTTTTAGTACAATCAAGTCCGTCGCATTTGGGCATGTTGATGTCCATCAAAATCACATCAACATTGGGGTTCGATTCCAGAAATCGTAACACCAGGTAGCCATCGGTGGCTTCACCCACAATCTCAATCTGATCAACACCGGCAAGTGTTGACTTTATTCCATCTATCAGTAAATGATGGTCATCAGCAATAAGTAGTCTGATCATAATATAAGTTATTTAAGTAATTAAAGATCATGATAATGGTACATTGATCCTGAAAGTTGTTCCATTTCCGGGTGTTGAATTTATGTCAAGAATTCCATCGAGAAAACTAACGCGTGACTGGATGCTTGTGAGCCCGATGGACTGATTTTGCAGCTTTGTGACGACATCAAAACCTTGTCCGTTGTCGGCAAATGCCAAATTGAGTTGCTGGGGTAAAATTTCCAATACGAGGTTTATGTTTGTTGCTTTTGCGTGTTTAATTGCGTTGTGAACCATCTCCTGCACTATCCTGTAAAGCATTATTTCCTTGTTTTCCTGGAAACGGAAAGGCTCACCTTCAATAACTACCTTTGCGCTGATGGTTCCGGCATCATCCAATTGCTCGATTAAATCTTCCACAGCATCAAAAAAGCCAAATTTTGTAAGTAGTCCCGGCATCATGTTGTGTGTAATTTTCCTGACATCCGAGGTAGCCTGTTCAAGCAGTTTAGTCGCCTTTTCGATGCGGAGTTTACTTTCGGGGTTTACATTGCTGATGGAAGAAAACTGCATTTTGGCTGTTGCCAACAAAACACCAATCCCATCGTGCATTTCTTTTGCAACTCGTTTTCTTTCTTCTTCCTGGCCTTCCACGAGGAAGCGCACGGCTAACAGCTTTTTTTCGTCTTCCAACTGCTTGATGCGTTGTTCCGAAACAATTTTTTCGTTCAAAGCTCTATTCCTGAAATACCCTGAAACCATTAAAACCATCAGAATAATGGCCAATCCGCTGAAAAGATAAGCGTTTCGCTGGTTTGTGCGCTTTCTGAGCGCATTTTCCTGCAAAAGAGTTTTGTTTTCAAGTGTCAGAATTAGTGCCTGGTCTTTCTCCTTTTCATATTTCATGGTAAGGTTGGCTATGTCGGTTTCAGCCTTTGTTTTGTTAATACTGTCCTGCAAATTAATTTGTTTTTGCAGATATTCAAACGCCTTTTGATAGTTTCCCTGCCCTGAATATAGATTTGACAGCGATGAATAAACATCATGGCGACTTTCGCGGTCATTCAGTTTAAAAGTCAGACTAAGGCAGGAATCAAACAATAAAACAGCCGGATCATATTTCTTTTGTTTTACAAGAATTGTAGCCTTGTTTATTAATGCTGACAGTGTTCCTATGTTATATCCAGTCTGATGGTAATAAATCAGTGCAAGATCATAGTTGGTGATAGCCAGGGGGTAGTTTTTTTGCTTTTGATAAATTTCGCCAAAATTGAGGTAAAGATTATTTATTCCAATAGAATAGTCTAATTGTTGGTAGATGGCTTTGGCTTTGCTGTAATTTTCAAGGGCTAAATGCAGTTTTTCCTGTTTGCTGTATAATTGTCCATGTATGGAATAAGCATTTGCAATGTTTAGGGTATTGTTGTAACGGGTGTTCAGCTCAAGGCTTTGGTTAATGTATTTAATAGCATTAACGGAATCGTTTAAACTGATATAAACAGTTGCAAGATTGTTTAAAACCGATCCCATGTTTTTCATATTGTTACTGTTTTCGCACAGTGCAATGGTTTTCAGGTAAAATTTTGCAGCAGAGTCGGGGAATGAGATATTTTCATAACAATTACCCATTGAGTTGTAAACGGCTGACAGACTTGTTGAGTCGTTAATATCCCGGAAAAAGTGCTCACTTTTAATTAAATAGGTCAGAGCATTTCGTGTTTCACCTTTTAAACGAACCAAGTTGGCGTATTGATAATACCCTTTTGCCAGGTTTCTTTTTTCATTTATAGTGTCGCTCAGCACCAGGTATTTTTCAATAAAAATGATAGCAGAATCGGTTTTGCCAAGAATTTTGTATATGTAAGCAAACTCATACAAAGCATTCAGTTTACCTTTTCGGTAGTTGATATGATCCGAGATTGATGCAGCCAGTTCAGCGATCGGTTTGGCTTTTACCGGACTTGTATCTGCAATTTTTCGCGCCATTAGGATGAGTTTATCAACCTTATCGGGGGAATCATTTTCAGTGGATATTGCATCAAGTGCACTGTCGGAGACGCTGATTTGCTGATGTGAAATTGTTGCAAAAGAGAAAATAAACAGAGTAATCAGTAAAATTTTTATCAATATTTTAAAAATACTATTCATGTTTGAAAAAATTAATGGTTGATTACTCTGTTGTCTGTTTTGAAAAAAATTTAAATCACTGTTTTTACACCTGAAAACATTAAACAATTTCGATGTCGGACAATTCGGTGAGGGTTGTAGTCACTTCACCAGTTGGGCTGCAATCGCGAATTTTTGCTACAACTTTAAATACTATGTTACTTCCAACTTTGTCAAAAATCAATTTTCTAATTGATTCTGGTGTAGCCGATGAATCAATATTAACTTTTTCCAGCAGTACAATATCAGTAATATCAGAATAATTGCTGTTTGTGGTGCGCGATTGATCGGATAATTGTTTATAGGTAATGATAAAAGACGTGTTCGAAACAGAGGGGCTGGTTTCGACTGGATTGCCCTGGCTATCAGTGATGCTTATCCTGGAAAATGTAGTTCCCGCTTTGGCAAGGATAATGACTTTTGACCGAAGATAAATTACATCTTTCGCTTTTGAGGCAGCAAAACTTAAATGCTGAAAAGGTTGATTGTAGTCCATTGTGTTAATTTTTTGTGTGTTCATAAATATGTTAATTAAAAATGTGCCGAAAAGTAGGCAAACGATTAATAAAAAGCAAGTTATATTTTATTAATTTTTCTGAATTACGAATTTACACAAAAATAAAACCTGGAAAATTTGATTCAGTAGTTGAAAATCCTGATTAAAAAAAATGGCTGAAAATCACTACCCGTATTATCTGCGAGGTTATCATTACTTTTGTTTTGAAAAAAAGGGATTCGGATGATTTCAAAAAGTCAGATACAATTTGTTAAATCGCTGCAAATGAAAAAATTCAGGGAACTGCACCAGGCATTTGTGGTGGAAGGTCCCAAAATGGTTGAAGAATTACTGGGTGGCAAAATCACCGTGATGAAGATATTTGCCGGTCAGGATTGGAAAAAAGCAGCAGACACCAGACAATTAGAAAACATTGAAGTAATTACAGCAGGCGAAAGTGATCTTGCACGCATCAGTAGTTTAAAAACTCCCAACCAGGTGTTGGCAGTGGCAAAAATTGAATCTGAAAAACCATTGACTGCCCAACATTTCAGCGATCTTGTACTTGTTCTGGACGGAATGAATGACCCCGGAAATCTGGGTACAATTCTGCGGGTTGCCGACTGGTTTGGAATTAAAACTGTAATTTGTTCAGAAAACACTGTCGATCTATACAATCCAAAAACCATTCAGGCGAGTATGGGTTCCCTGTTTCGGGTGAATGTTTATTATAAAAACCTGGTTGATTTGCTTCGGGAAGTTGCACATGATGTTGAGATTTTTGGAACCTTTCTGAATGGTGAAAATATTTACACAAAACCATTACCTGAAAAAGGAATCATAATTATTGGCAGCGAATCGCACGGAATAAGCGCTGAAGTCGCAAAAATGGTGAACAGAAAGTTGTTTATTCCTTCCTTTTCAAAAGGGGCTGAATCGCTGAATGCCTCGATTGCGACAGCAATTGTATGTTCCGAATTCAGGCGAAGGAAAAATTAAATCACGTACTTTTGCTGCCTGGAAAACTAAACAATTTTCGATGATCGTTGTTTTTTGATTAGATAAAAAATTCTGAAAATGATAAAAGGACTTTTATTTGCCGTTTTACTGATAGGCCTGGCCATTGCCGGGATTGCGGTAAAGATGTTTGTAAAAAAAGATGGGGAATTCCGCAAATCATGTAGCAGCATTAACCCCTCTACTGGTGAACGTTACGGTTGTAGTTGTGGAACATCGGAAGGATCAACCTGCGAAAACAAGCATAAACATAATGAAGTGGAATTTGAAGAAATAATCGGCTGAAATACCTGAGAAACTATTGCTCCTCAATCATTTTCACAATACCTGTGCTTCTCCAGGTTTTTAACTCACCCGTTTCACCTGAATAAATAAGGTAAACCTCCAATTCAGGATGTACTTTCAAAAATTCCTGTGTTTTTTCAACTCCCATTACCATAAATGCAGTGGCGTAGGCATCTGCAATCGAGGCGCTATCAGCCAAAACCGTTGTTGAAAGGAGTGAATGTTTTACAGGATAACCGGTTTTTGGATCAATGGTGTGTGAGAAACGAATTCCATCGACTTCATAAAACTTTCGGTAATTTCCTGAGGTAGCGATGGCTTTATTTTTAATATTAAGAACCGCTTTGAGCTGTCTATCCGAATCCTGGTTTTCAGTTGGTTTTTCAATACCTACTGTCCACTGGTTTCCATCCGGTTTGATTCCTTTACCTAACACTTCACCACCAACATCAACAAGGTAGTTGGTGATCCCTTTTTTCTCGAGAAATCCACCTATAAGGTCAACCGAATATCCTTGTGCAATGGCGTTGAAGTCGATCTGAATATTTGGATTTTCTTTTATAAAATTTCCATTTTCAAGTTTCACTGCACGGTAATTAACCAATGGCAAAAGGCTATCTACAACTTGTTGGGTTACATTCATTTTATTTTTAAAACCAAAACCCCAGGCATTTACAAGCGGCCCAACCGTGATATCGAAAGCGCCACCTGTGATTTCAGAAACCCGCTGCGACCGCTTGAAAATATCGATAAAATGTTGGTTCAGCACAACTCCGGATTCATTCCGGTTAATTTTTGAAATGATGGAGTTTTCTTTCCAGATGGAAGCTGAGAGATCGAAGTCTTTCAACAATGAATCAATTTGTAACTGTGTAGCCGATGAATCAGAAGCAAAATAAGTAACTGCGTAGTAAGTACCCTGTGCTTCCCCGTGAAACTGGATTTTTTTCAGTGGTACTGATTCAATGCACGAAAAGAATATTAACGCTAATAAGCTGAAAATCATCAACAAAGAAATCTTTTTCATCTTCCTGTTTTATTATTGCTTTGATTGTTTGAAACCGCTCCAAAGATAACTGAAAATTCGAAAAGCTCCATCAGGCGATGTTTTGATAATGCTTAACTTCAAAACTAACTCCTGATTTACGAGTAAATTTCCGTCATTATCCCTTAAAACAGTGTGGAATTGAATGCCTTGTGGTGTTTGTAAAAAACTGTTGACAGCGATTAATAGCAGGATAAAAAATGATATTAGTCATTTCATAATCCCTGATTTGGTGAACAACTAATGTAAAAACATTCAAAGATTTGATATTTTTGCGAGGATATTTTAATAGAATTTTAACTAATACAACTTACTATGCGTAAAACACTCATTTCACTGGCACTGCTTTTTAGTCTAAGCATCGCCTTTTCACAAACACCGCTTACCCAGGCTGTTGATTTTACGGCAACTACTACCGAAGGAGAACAATTTAATCTTTTTGATGTACTTGCTGGAGGTCAGTACGTTTGTATTGATTTCTTTTACACCACATGAAGTTCGTGCATAAGCACCGCTCCAATGTTAAGCGAGGCTTACGAACTTTTTGGTTGCAACACTGCTGACGTTTTTGTAATTGCAGTCAACAGGGGTAATACAAATGCACAATGTATTCAGTTCGACCAAACCTATGGAGTTGATTTTCCTTGCATCAGTGGTGTTGAAGGTGGCGGTACAGCCATCAACACCACCTACGGCATTAATGCCTATCCCACCTACATCCTGATTGCTCCCAATCACGAAATTGTGGAGCAGGACATGTGGCCAATTTCGAGCGTTCAAACCTTTGTTACTTATTTCCAAAACAATGGTTTGCAGCAGACTGAATGTGGCGCACCACTCACAGCAGCATTTTCGGCCAACGATTATGAGGTTTGTCAGGGTACAAATGTTCAGTTTTCTGATGAATCTGCCGGAACTATAACATCGTGGGAATGGGTTTTTGAAGGAGGCTCTCCTGCCACTTCTAATGAACAAAATCCCATGGTAACTTACAATGCTGCCGGAAGTTGGGATGTAACCTTAACTGTTTCAGATGGTTCAACTTCAAACACATTATCCAATAGCGACCTGATTGCTGTTTTCCCGTTACCTGAAGTCAGTCTGGCTACTTTTGATACCATTTGTTTCGAATGGCCTGCTTTTGAACTCACCGGCGGTATTCCGGGAGGTGGAACATATTCCGGCCCTGGTGTGGAAAATGGCTGGTTTAATCCTTCGGTTGCCGGAATTGGTGAACACACCATCGCTTATTCTTTCACCGATGCCAACGGCTGTGAAAACTTCGCTGAACAACCCGCGATCGTAACATCCTGTGTCGGGATTTTTGAAGTTGATGAAGGTAGTTTCAGCATCTATCCAAACCCTTCTTCGGATAAAGTGACCATTGAAACGCAGGAATCGGGCGAAATTCTGGTCAAAGTAATGAATTTGTTGGGTGAAAAAGTTGCGGAATTGACAATCTCTTCAGCTAATCCACTGATACTTTCTAATTTGAAACCAGGTATTTACACGGTTGAGTTTTTAGTTAATGATAAAACATTCAACAGAAAACTGGTTATTTCCAATAAATAGAAACTTTAATTAGTAAAAAATGAAAAGGCTGCCAGTTTCAAACTGACAGCCTTTTTTTATAGATTCAAATGGTGTATTAAAAAGCCTCAAAATTATTTTGAAGGAACCAGAGATGCTACATCAAACACCTTTGTAGGATCAGCCACGGGATTTTCGTACCAGTCTGTATTTATGGTTCCACCACTTTCAGCCCATTCTACGAAATCTGGAAACGCATCTACAATACTAATCTGTTCAAAGGCAACCTTTAAATCACCTCCAAACTCAAGTTCGATTCCCCAGGGATGACCAAGATTGGTGGCAAAGAAAGGAGGATCGTAAGGATAAAGGAAATCAGTTCCGGGAGTATAATTCCAGGCGGCGGTGGGTGAAGCATCACTGCTTGTACCCAGTAAACTCCAGTTAGCAGCGATGGTGGGAGGCATCCCAATAGGCCTTACTTCATGAGAACGGTCACTGGTATAATATAGATACATGTAAGCTGCCATCCATACTGTAGGGGGCGAAACTGTGTAATCAAACCGGAGTGAATCAGCCATCGGATTCGCACTTAAACCAATACCAGTGTTTGTATAATCTATACTTTTAAAATCATCGGCATTGTTAAAAATGATGAATGAATTGTCAACATCAGGGTCTTCACCTTGAATGGTGTATCCTGGTTCGAGATTTATCTGATCAGCATATAAGTACCTCAACCTGAATTTATCACCAACATTTTCGAGATAATCGAAAAATTCAATCCCACATCCTAA
>Ga0172370_10006955_pt1 | contig 13998 bp, 13 predicted proteins | sample LakKiv5m_FD_114538 | JGI IMG/M metagenome (GOLD analysis project Ga0172370, IMG submission 114538) | Freshwater microbial communities from Kabuno Bay, South-Kivu, Congo - kab_022012_11.5m | ecosystem: Environmental > Aquatic > Freshwater > Lake | place: Democratic Republic of the Congo...
GCTGGCCGCGCTCGAAGCCGACCACGAGTTCTTGCTCAAGGGCGACGTCTTCACCCAAGACGTCATCGAGACGTGGGTCGCCTACAAGAAGGAGCACGAGATCGACCCGGTCCAGCTCCGCCCACACCCGTGGGAGTTCTACCTCTACTACGACATCTGATGAGGTAGCCCCCTGACCTGCGCAAACGTGGGTCAGCGGCCCTCGTGGGCCGTCCGTGGGCCGTCAGACGTCGAGCGTGGCGCCGGGCCGCGTCGACCGAGATGGTTCGCGCGCAGGGTTCTCGTCTGGCACGATGGCGGCGATGGCGAAGCCCCGGATCTACAGCGTCGGCTACGAGGGCCTCGACGTGCGCGGGCTCGTTGAACGGCTCGCTCAGTCCCGCGTGCGGGCGCTCATCGACGTTCGACTCAACGCGGTGAGCCGGCGGAAGGGTTTCTCCAAGAGCGCTCTCGCTGCCGCGCTCGAAGAGGCCGATATCCGCTATCTGCACGATCCGCGTCTCGGCAACCCGGCCGAGAACCGCGAGTCGTTCCAGCGCGGAGACGGATCGGCGGGTCGCTCCAACATGCGGCACCGGTTGGAGAACGGCTCTCGCGAAGCCCTCGAGGAACTCATCGCGCTTGCCTCCGGCGAGAAGCGGATCGCCGTCCTGTGCGTCGAGCGCGATCGGTCCCGCTGCCATCGCGAGGTCGTCACGGATATGGCCCAGGAGCTAGACCCCGAGATCGAGGTGCTCCATCTGCTGTGACGGCCGCTCCGCCGGTGGCCAGAAGACTCCGAGGACGAGGAAGCCTCGTGGGGCATCGCGCTGGTTCCCGACGAAGAAGATCGTGTCCTTCGTCGGTCCGCACAACTCGTTGAGCCACTTCTCTCGGACGAGCCGGACGGTCTCGTCCTCCGAATGATCCCGGCGCCACTTCAGGTACGCCGCGTGGATCTCCCAGTCGATGATCGTCTGCGCGTGGCCATTGCAGCCGCCGACTCCGCACGAGTAGTGGTACCGGAACCGCCACGGGACCTTCTTCAAGAGGGTCCGATCCTGCGCGAACAGCGAAATCCGAGACAGCGACCCACGCTGCTCGGGAGTCCAGTCGCCCTCCTCGGGTTCGGGGACGACGTCGTCGACGTGGGCGGGGCGGAAGGCAGCGAGAGACGTCCCGTCGTCCTCCTGGCGCCGGCGGACGTCGCACATGGACTCGACCAAGAGCGGCTCGATGATCTTCCGGCGCTCCCGCCAGCGGTCGGCCGTGTCGAGATGCCCGACCGTCACGATGGTGGACTCGATCGGGCGACGACTCTCGGGCCGGTAGTCGGACGAGGGCTGAACGTCGAGTTCGAGGACGTCGTACTTGCTGAACTGCTGCTCGGCAGGGAGGTCTCGGAAGAGTACCGGGTACAGCCGGACCCATTCCGGCGTCGTGCTGTCGGTCCGGACACCGGCGACGCACACGGCTTCGCCGTAGCGCTCGCTCGGCGTCGGGTACGCCTTCACGGTGGGCACGAACGTGATGCGGGTTGTGTCACGGGCCATCGGAATCAGACTGCCAGACGCCATCTTCCAGGCGCGTCATCTCTCGTGACGGCAGTCGCAGCTCGCCCGTGTCGACCGGGGCGCCTGTGCCCGCCGAGGGTTCGGCCGGGATGGGCAAACGGCCGCCGAAGATCGCATACGCAGATCCCCGACGGCCGTCGCACGGCCCAAAGTAACGCGCGCCGCCGCTCGCCCGATCACGATTGCGCGCCGGAGTGGGACGCCCTGCTTCCGGATTCGAAGAGAGCGTCGATGGCCGCCCGTGCACGCTCCTCCGACGAAGGAAAGAGGTGAGCGTAGACCCGGAGCGTGAAGCCGGGGTCGGCGTGGCCGAGGTACTCGGCGACCGCCTTGATGGACTCCCCGGCGTCGATGAGGACCGAGGCGTAGAAGTGCCGGAGGGCGTGCATGCCGTTGGTGCGGCCGGGTTCGACGCTGGCAACGGCGAGTGCGGGCTGCCAGACGTACCGGTTGAAGTGCGTCCGGCTGATCGGGTTCCCCTCGCGGGTCCTGAAGATCAGGTCGTCGTGGTCGGCCGGGAATTGGCGGAGGTGCTCGGCGACGGCGACAGCGACCCACTCGGGGAGCGGCACGACACGGGTGCGGCCGCCCTTCGGCAGGTCCATGGTGAGCTTCGAGCGGACGATCTTGACCTGCTGCTCGACGTTGAGCCGTTGGCGGAGGAAGTCCACGTCGCACACCCGTAGCCCGAACGCCTCGCCCTGCCGGAGTCCGCACCCCGCCGCGACGACAGCGATCGCCTGGTAGCGGTCGGGGAGAGCGGCGATGACGGCCTCGACCTGTTCTCGGGGCCAGGGCTCGATCTTGCGGTGGTCGATCTTCGGCGGCTTGACCGATCGAGCCCGGCAGGGGTTTCGGGCGATGAGCCCGTCGTCGACCGCCGCGTTCATGACGGCGGAGACGTTGGTGAACACGGCCCGCACGTACGTGGGGGCGAGTTCCTGTTGGAGGCCCCGGAGCCAAGCCTGGATGACCGACGGCTTGATGTTCCGCAGTTCCCGCTTCCCGAAGTGTGGTTCGGCGTGGAGGCGGAGGCGCAGTTCGGTGGCTTCGCGCGTGCTCTCGCCGAAGGTCTGGGCCTTGAGCCACTGCCGGCCGAACTCGCCGAAGGTGACCTTCCCCGCGTCCGGGTCCACGTAGGCGCCCCGGAGGACATCGCTGGTGACGCCGACCATGAAGCGCTCGGCATCGACCTTGCGGGCGAAGGTCTTGTTGCGCTCGTGGCCGTCAGGGTCGAGGTAGCGGGCCCGCCAGCGCCTGCCCTTCCCGTAGCGGTCGGTGCGGACTCGCTGCCCGTCGATCGTCTTCTCCCAGCGGTCCTGGATGTGCGCCACCGTGAGCCTCCTCGGTGCGGGACGCGCCGAAGCCGTGGGTCGGCTGCGTCCGTTCGTGAGGCTCCCCGGTGTGACGGTGGGCCGCGGGAAGCGATCGGCTACCTCCACCGATTCCTACTGATGGTACGATACCGGTGTGGCCGTGTCGAAGGTTTCATTGAGCATCGACGAGGACGTCCTGGCCGAGGCCCGCGAGCGGGCCGGGCGCCGCGAGCTGTCGTCGTACGTGAACGACGCACTGCGCCGCCAACTCCAGCACGACCGCATCGCCGACCTGCTGGCCGAGATGGAGAACGAGGCCGGGCCGATCCCCGCCGAACTGATGGAGGAGGCCCGCGAGCTGTGGCGCGGCGTCGAGAAGCCCAAGGCTCGCCGGCGTTCCGCCTGATCCTCGACTCGGGAGCCGTCATCGCCCTCTCCCGCCGGGACGACCGCGCCCGGGCGGCGCTCGCGGCTGCCTGGGAAGTCGGCGCCGAGGTCTCCGTCCCCGCGGTGGTCGTCGCCGAGACCGTTCGGGGTTCCGGCCCGCGGGACGCGCCGGTGAACCGGGTGCTCGCGGCGGTCGGCGAGATCGGTGTCACCGACGAGCCCACCGGCAGAGTGGCCGGAGCGCTGCTGGGTGCCGCTGGCTCGGACGCGACCGTCGACGCCCTGGTGGTCGCCGACGCGATCGAGCGTGGTGGGGGCGTCATCCTCACCGGCGATCCAGAGGACTTGGAGCGACTGGCCGAGGGACACGCCGAGGTCGTGATCGAGGCCCTGTAGGCGGTTCAACCGGCGCCCCTGATGCCCGCCGGACGGCGGGCATCATCCAGCCACTCCTCGATCTCGTCGGGATCGAAGCGCAGCAGGTGACCCCACTTGATTGTGAGGATCACTGGCACGGCTCGGCGGGTGCGCTGGGCTGGGGGTCGGTGACCTCGGGCGTGACCCACCATTTGATTGGCCTCGTGCCCTTCGTTCGACACGTCCGCTCGTGGTTGCCGGCCCCGGTCCGGGCCGAGGTGCTGGCCTGATCAGGAGCCCGACCGTCCCGGTGACCGCCCGGGACGTGTCCCATCACAGTCCTGCCGTGCTCGTCCTGGACCGGAACCGACTCACGTCCCCTTCCGACAAGGAGAAGCGCATGGCCAGTCTCGCAGAGGTCGTCGACGTCGTCATCGGGGTCGACACCCATAAGCACACACATACTGCCGCCGTCATCGACGCGGGCACGGGCGCTCAGCTTGCCGAACTGACCGTCGACACCGACCCCGACGGCTACACGGCGCTGGTGGAGCTCGCCGACGGGCACGGTGGGCTGCGGGCCTGGGCGATCGAGGGCACCGGCAGCTACGGGGCCGGGTTGTGCCGGTTCTTGCGCGACCGGGGTGAGGTCGTCGTCGAGCTCGACCGGCCGGAGCGCTCGGCTCGCCGGCACGGTGCCAAGTCCGATCCCCTCGACGCAGCCCGGGCCGCACGCGAGGCGCTCGCCCGTGACCACGTAGGCGAGCCGCGAGGCGCTGGTGAACGAGCGGCGCTGTCGGTCCTGTTGGCGGGCCGCCGTTCCGCCGTCCAGGGCGCCTCGGTCGCGACGTGCCAGCTCCAGGCACTTGTCACCGCCGCGCCCGAGTGCTTGCGGTCCCGGTTCCGGGGCCAGACCGGCGTCGTGATGGTCGCCACCGCGTCCCGGCTGCGCGTCTTGAGCGGCTGGGACGTCGAGACCGCATCGACGGCGGCGGTGCTGCGCGCTCTGGCGAAGCGCTGCCAGGACCTCACGGCCGAGGCGGCGGTGCACGAGAAGGCGATCCTCGCGATCGTCCGGGCGTGGCAGCCGGTCCTGCTCGAGGAGTGCGGCGTCGGCCCGATCGTCGCCGCGGTCGTGCTGTGCGCGTGGTCCCACCCGGGCCGGGTCCGCAGCGAGGCCGCGTTCGCGAAGCTCGCCGGCGCCTGTCCGATCCCAGCCAGCAGCGGGCTCACGAACCGTCACCGGTTGAACCGGTCTGGTGACCGTCAGCTCAACCAGGCGCTCCATGTGATCGTGCTCTGCCGACTGCGCTACGACCCCACGACCCGCGCCTACGCCGAACGCCGGCGCGCCGAAGGCAAGAGCAACCGAGAAATCCAGCGCTGCCTCAAGCGCTACATCGCCCGCCGCCTCTACCGACAACTGGAACCCAGCCCACCGACGACTTGACGATCCATAGGAGCGTCGGAGGGGATTCGACGCTCATGGACGAGCCGGCGGACGTGGCGCTGGTTGACGCCGAGTCGCTTCGCCACCTCGGGCAGGTCCATGAGCGGACGGGCCTCGCCGTTCGGGTTGGGCATGGTTTCGACCTCCGTTCTCGCTCCCTACTCCCACAAGGCCGCTTCGGGCCGTCGAACCTGACACCGACCCGGCAGCTTCCTCGCACCCCCAGCAGTTGCGTGGGACTGCCCTCCAAAGCCCTTGAGGCCGTCGACCGGTTTCACAATGCGATGCCGGGAGGTTCACGGCTCGGGCCGGGCGCGGCTTGGAGGCGGTCAAGGTATGCCCGCATCCGCTCGACTTCGTCTCGGGCGAGGGGCGGTTCGTGGGGGACGGCGAGGCCCTGTCGGGCGTAGAGGTGCTCCCTCACAACGTGGGCGGTGAGCCCCCGGGGCGGCCGTTGGAGGACGGCGGCGAGGGCTTCGGCGGTGTCGGCGTCTCCGCTCGGGTCGAGGACCAGCGCGAGGTTGCGGCGTCGGCCTCGGGTCATGCCGACGTAGACGCCGGCGCGGGTGCTCGTCGGTTCGACGACGCAGACGCCGTGGTCGGTGGTGATGCCCTGGGTGCCGTACTCGGTGACCGCCCAGCCGAGCTCGACGTAGTCGGCGGCGTAGGCAGCCGGAAGCACGACCGCACCCCACTCGGGGTGCTCGACGGTGAGGGAGCCGTCGCGATGGACGGCGGCGACGGTCCAGGTGTGGCGGTTGCGAACCGTGGCGCCGGTGGTGCTCTCGAGTTCGGGATCGTTGCGTCGGGTCGCGATCTGGTCGCCGGCGAAGGCGTACGTGCCGTCGGCGAGGCGGACACCGGCCCGTGAGCGCCACGTGCCTCGCCGGTGTTGGATGGCCCGGTTGATGGCGCGGGCGGTCTCGGTCCGGGCCGTCGTGATGGCCAGGGTCTCGCCTCGGCCGGTGAGGTTCTCGTGGAGGCTGGCGACCTGGTCGGCGACGAGTCCGGGGTGAACGGCGCGGACGCGCTTCCGGGCCGCGTACTCGGCGGCGGCGTCGGGGTCGCCACGACGCAGCCCCAGACTGGCCTCGGCCTGCCAGGGCTCCTCGAAGCGCTGCACCTCGTCGAGGTAGTGGGCGGGGAGGGTGTCGCACCAGTGGGCGAACATGCCGCCGCGACCCACCGCGGGGAGCTGGTCGGGGTCGCCCACACACGCGATCCGCCATTGGTGCATCTGGGCCAGGACGACGAGGTGGTCGAGGTCGTCCGTGGACGCCATCGCGGCCTCGTCGACCACGACCGTCGTCCCTGCGGGGAGCGCCCAGGCGGGTCTGGGGCCGGCGGGGCGAGCGTGTTCGTAGAGGAGCTTGGCGAGCGTGGCCGTGGGACAGCCCGCTTCGGTGGCGAGGACGTCGGCGGCCTTGCCCGAGGGGGCAAGCCCCATCACCGGGCGGCTCTCTCGGTGGAGCGCCTCGACGGCGGCGGCGAGCGCGGTGGTCTTCCCGGTCCCCGCCGGACCGACGACCAAGACGAGGTCCGCTTCGCCGGCGACGGCAGCGGCGGCCTTGCCCTGGGACTCGGTGAGGCCCGGCGCGTCGATGACCGCCGAGCCGCGCCCGTCGCCGCCCACGGCCTGGCGCGCCCAGGTGAGGAGCCGAGCCTCCTGGTCGAGGATGGCCCGGGTGGTGAGCGCCCGGTCGGTCACGTGCTCGCTAACCGGCCGCCCGTCCCTGCGCTTCGGTGCTCCAAGAGGCGACGGTGGGTGCAGCTCCACGCAGCGGGCTGCGGCGCGCTCGGCCAGCGCATCGAGCAGGACGGCGAGGGCCTCGCCATCGGCCGCGACGCCGGGCGGAACGAGCGTGGCGAGTTCCCGGGCGAGATCGGCGCGCAGCCAGGTCGACGACTCGCCACCGACGCGCTCGATGGCCTGAGCAATCACTGTGTCGGCGTCGAGGGCGATGACGGTCTCGGGCTCGCGACGCGCGGTCGGAAGGGCCGCCGGATCGAACCCGGCAGCGATCGCCCGTTCCACCCACTCCGCTCGCAAGGCGACGGCAGCGGCACCCTCCCCCTTCGGCGGTCGGCTCGCCAGCACCGCCTTGCGAGTGAGTCGGGCGATGGTGCGGCGGTCGGGCTCGGCGCCGTCGTGCTCCGCCATCCATCGGTCGAGGAGCTCGACCAGCTTCTCCTCGATCTGGGCCGAGCGCTGCGAGAACAGCGACCGCAGCTCCTCGGGGATGCCGACGATGTCGGACTGGCCGAACCCCTCGGCAATCGGTTCCCAGTCGACGCCGAGGCGGCCAGTGAGCTCGGCCCGCAAGGCGGCGTCGTAGACCCAGCCGATCGAGCGCTGCTGCTTGAGGAGGAACCGGGCGTCGAGGGAGAGCCAACGCCCCGTCGGGTCCTGGACCTTGGCGGCGATCACGGCGTGGGTGTGGAGCTGGGGGTCGGCGCTGCGGCTGGTGTGCTGGCGGAACAGGGCGACGGTGAGGCCCTGGGTGTCCACCTGGTCGACGCCGTTGGTGCCCCGGCGGGTCACCGCGCCGTGGCGCTCCAGCCATGCCAGGGCCGCGGTGACGGCGGCGTCATGGGCGGCGGCCACCTCGGCGCGCACGAAGGGGTCGGGGGACAGCGCCCACAGGACCGAGACGGACTTGGGTGCCGAGAACGTGGCGTCGAACCCCCGCACCCCGTCCTCGCGGAACCGCCGGCCCAGCCACTTCCCGGTCTCGGGATGGCGGGCGGTGAGGAGGGCGCTGAGCTGCTCGGGGGTGACCTCGCCGTCGAGGCCGAGGCCAGGGCGACCCGCCCCCCACCAGCGACCCGGCGGCTCGTCGGGGTCGAGGTAGTAGTCCACCGGGCCGCGACCGGCGCCGTCGCGGGACTGCTGGTCCTGGGCGAGCCCGGCGTAGTAGGCGAGGAGAGCGTCGATGCCCCCGCCCTTCGCCTTCAGCACGGTCACCCGCAGCACGCGAACCGTCCCGCGGGCGCCAATGCAATCGTCTGTGTCGCTGAGGCTCGTGATGCTCCGATGCGTACCTAGGCCGATTCGGGGCCTCGAAGGTCGCGTGGAATCGCAGGATTTCTCGTGGACGGCTCCTGGCGGTCCTTGGCGGTCAGGTCTGGTCGACCGTATGGTGGGTTGACGTATGGGAATGGAGGCATCGCCATGTCCGACACACCGGCGAACATGGGCGAGACGGTCATCACGTCGCACGGCACGGGATCTTTTGAACCCGAGGGCGACGAGTGGCGCGGAATCTGCCTGACGTTGGATTGCACCTGGAAGGGCGACCTTCACGCGGACAAGTGGGCGGCGCACGCCGACAGCGTCGAGCACGGAAAGACGCACGCGGACGACGAGGGTGAGTAGACGTCGCCGTAGCGACCTGGAGCAGGGGGAAGCGCGCGGTGTCACGGGAGCGATGGGACGAGTTGGGCCGTGCGAGGCTCGGCAGCATCGAGCACCTTTTTGAAGAGGACGAGGAGGCCGAAGATCACGGGATGATGCGGCTCCGGGAAGGACGGCGTTGGCGCGAGGGCTTCATGGTGATCACCGACCGGCGCCTCATCTTCTACGCGGCCGGGCTAGAACTCTCGATTCCCTACGGCGAGATCTTTGGCCATCGGGGTTTCAGAAAGATCGCGACGGCGGACGTGTTCATCGACGCCAGCATCAACGGGCGCCCAGTGCGGATGCGTTTCAACGGGGGAAAGACCTTCGCGTTTCTTGTCTGCCGAGCGATCGCCGATCGCCGATAGGGGTCAGGACAACCCCGACCCCGGGGTGCTGGTTCCGGTCCGCCGCGCCCCCTTCCCTCGCGGGATCGCAAATCGTCGAGTTGTGGCTTGTCGGAGCGACCATCACGTGTCCGCTCTGCGGTTCGGTATGGGGCTTCGTGGGCGCAACCGGGGTCGTGCCAAGGCCACTGATCAAGACCCGGCTGGCCACGGGGCGCCGCGTGGCGGACATCCTCACCGCGAGGTCTGCCGGGAGACGAGGCGCCTGATCAGCGGTACGATCTGGTCACCTTCACTCGTCGCAAGGTGGGCAGCCGTGACGCAACCTTCTCGCCACGCGAGCTTTCGAGAACACCTCCGCTCGCTCGCTGACGCGCTTGACGCTGAGATCGCGGTCATCGAGAAGGCAGGCGGGGATCAGGTATTCGAGCTGACCTCGGGTGAGCGCGACCCCAGGTCCACGGGCGCCGGGGGCGTGTACGTCTTCATGCTCGCGGACAGCCAGCTGCGGCTGCCCGAAGATGCGTCGGGAACCCTGCACGTGGGCGCCGCGGACTTGCCCGCGTTCGTCATCGCCCACGAGGGCAACCGCATCTGGCTGCTGCTTGAGTCGGCGGAGGCACTCCCCAAGGCCATCCCCAGCGCCCGCCTCCAGCTTTCCGAGACGGATCTGCTGCAGCGCCTGAAGGAGCGGATGGAGGAGCTCGGAGCGGGGGAAGTTCGCCTTGCACCCAAGACCTTCGGCTACGAGGCGATCGCGACCGGGAGTCGCCCCCTACCACCCCAGGTTGGTGAACGCGTCGGCGAAGGATCCATGCGGGTGGCGCTTGAGAAGGCGCTCGGGTCGGACGTGAGCTTCGTTTGGGGTCCGCCGGGCACGGGCAAGACGTTCTCCATCGCCGCGCTCGTGGCCACCGTGGCCCAGGAGGGCGAGACCGTTCTCGTGACGTCCCACACGCATGCGGCGGTCGAGCAGGCATTGTGGGCCGCGGTCGAACCGGCCTCGGGGGCTAGGAAGGCTGGTCTGCTCGCGGGCTCAGCACTCGTGCGCGAGGGTCGAGTTTTGAAGGTCGGACCGTTGCGCGACCCGAAGATCCCGATCGAGTGCCACCTCGATGGTCGCTTGGCGCTCGTCGCCGAGGAACGAGCAGCTGAACTCGCCGAGATCCTCGCTGCGCTGGACGAGGCTCAGGGTCGCGTGCACGAGCTTCGACGTGCCTACGAGCCATGGCAGCAGCTGGAGAACGCGCGGGCCGAACACGAAGCGACCGAACAGGGATTGGCCGGAGCGCTCGAAATCGAGCGCGTTGCGACGGCCCAGTTCGAGGAAGCGAAGCAGAATCTCAACTCCGCGAACACGGTGCTGCAACGAGCGCAGACCTCGTTCATCCTCGGACGCCGGGGTCGTGTCGAGCGCGCACAGGCCGAAGTGTCCAACTGGACACGTCGGCTGGCCGAAACAGAACAGGAGCTTCGGGCATCGGCCGCCGACGTGGGGGCGCGCAAGATCCTCCTCGACAAGACGCAGGAGGCGGTCCGAGTTGTCGACGAAGCCACTCGAGGCGCGGGAGACCAGGGCGAGATTCGGCGAGAGCTTGATGGCGTCAGCTCGAAAGTCCTCCACCTGTCTTCGAAGGCGGATGCCCTCCGGGGAATGGACGACGACCTCGCCAATGAACTCCTCGATGGCGCCGCGGCGCTCTTCGCCACCCTCACCAAGCTGTACATCGACCCGAAGCTCCAGCAGCGATCCTGGGACACCGTGATCATCGACGAGGCCTCGATGGCCCTACCGCCCTTGGTCGCGTGGGCGGCCGCGAAGGCCCGCCGGAGGGTGGTGGTGTGCGGCGACTTCATGCAGCTGCCGCCGATCGTCCACAGCCGCGACGGGATCGGGTTCGAGGAACTCGGGACGGACGTCTTCCACCTTCGAGGGATTCCGGATGCCGTCGCAGCGAACGAGTACCCGCCCGAACTTGCACAGCTCCAGGTCCAGTGGCGGATGCACCCGAAGATCGCCGATCTTGCGCGGACTCTGGCCTATGGATCTCGGCTCACCGATCACGAGAACGTGGTCCTGCGTCCCGATCCCGGCTGGCTGCTGTCGCTGGCTGAGAAGCCCTCGCCATCCGAGGGTCAACTTTGGACCGACGCCGAGGCGCGCGCAGCGACCGGACCTCTCCTCCTCATTGATACGACAGCGCTGGGATCGTGGAGCGGAAGGCTCAAGGGCACTCTCAGCCGGTTCAACTTCTACTCGGCGCAGGTGGCCCTTGAAGTGGCTGCGCTGCTCGCGACCCGCGCGCCGCGCCCGGAGACCGGTAAGGCCCGTCCGATCGGCGTGATCACTCCGTACGCCGCCCAGCGGCGGTATCTCTCCAAGTTGCTCGAAGCGTTGGGCGACCTGTCTGCCTGGGTTACGGTCGGAACCGTCCACACGTTCCAGGGGAACGAATGCGACGTGATCATCTTCGACAGCGTTCTCGCCGAGCCCCACTGGACGTCGCGGCTGACCAATCCACATGAAGCCGCCGCCGTCAAGCGAGATCTCAACGTGGCGGTGACACGGGCGCGGCATCAACTCATCGTCCTCGGTGATGGTCAGTGGTTGGACAAGTACGCGAAGGACGGCAGTGGCTTCGGAACACTCTGGACCCACCTCAAAGCCACCGCTGTTCGCATGGACGTCAGGGCCGTGGTTGGCGAAGACCTGCGTGCTCGGGTCGCGGCGGACGCGCTGAAGATCCTCGGCTGGAGCGATGGATCGCGACCCGGAGCGGTAACGCTCTACGACGAGCGCAACTTCTATCCAGCCTTCGTCCGTGACCTCGAGCAAGCCAGCGAGCAGGTCGTTCTGTACACGCCCTACATCGGGAAGACGCGCTGGCCCAGCGTCGAACCCGTCGTACGAGCGACGGCCGCCCGTGGCGTTGAAGTGGTGCTCCTGCACAAGCCGCTCACGGATGACGCGTGGCGTCAGGGTGACCCGGATTGGGGCGCAGCCGTATTCGCGTCGCTGGCTGACGTGGGCGTGCACCTCGTGCCAGTGAGCGGTGTTCACGCGAAGACAATCCTGATCGACGGCAGGGTCGTCTACGAGGGCAGCCTCAACTGGGCGAGCCAGACCAACAGCTACGAGCACATGCTGAGACTGGAGAGTCGCGAGGTCGCCGCCCTGATCGAGCGGATGATGCAGCTCCGAGACCTCGTACCCGGATTCAAGACCTCCGGCCCGGAGGGCCGATGCCCAAGCTGTGGTGGGCCGCTGGTGGTTGTCAACCAGGCTCGCCTACAGCCATGGGATACGCAGCCGCTCAAGCTGGCCTGCGCGAACTACTCGCGGGACAAGGAAGCGTGCACCGGCCATCTGCGTGGTGTCGATCAGCGCGCGCCGTTCACCGATCGCCCCGTGTGCCCGGAGGGCAAGGAGATGACGCTCTCCTGGTCCACCAAGACCGGCCGTCCGTTGGAGTGGCGCTGCGGGCACCGGGGATGTCGTCGGTATCGCTGGACGCGAGGGGACCCGGAACTCGACGCGCCAACCCCGTCGACTGGTCGAGCGGCGGCGCAGAAGCCTCGCAAGACCGGAAAGCAGCGTCGATGATGGCCGACGCCACAGCGTCCATCTGGGATGCCGGGACCCGGACCGATCACGTGCCCCGCCGGGCCTCTGAGCGCCCGTTCGACTTCTTCAATCGATTAGCCAGCCCGAGAGGAGAGGCAGTCCGCAGCCTCGTCGATGCCTGGGTCGCCGAGTACCCGAGTGATCACCGCCCCGACATCGTCGGCCGCCTGCAATCGGGTGAGGTCCAATTCGAAGGGGCGTTCTGGGAGCTGTACCTCCACGAGGTGTTTCGACGCGCCGGGTACTCCATCGTCGTTCACCCCGCAACGCCAGCGGGCGACCGGAATCTCGACTTTCTGGTCACCGGTGAGAAGTCGAGCTTCTTTGTGGAGGCGCGGATGGTCGAGGGCCGGCCCCATGCTCGCGGAGAAGCGGCTCGGCTCAACCAGGTGTACGACGTCCTTCGGGAGTTCCAGATCGAGCACCCTTTCGTCGTTTCCATGAACTACAGGAAGCTGGGTGCGCGCGCTCCGTCAACGAAGCTGCTTCGTCAGTTCGTCACGAAATGGCTCGCGTCGCTCGATCATGCGGAATGCCTTGCCAAGTTCGACGAGTTCGAAGTTGAACCGTCCGAGTCCTGGGTCTACGACGACTGGGAGTTCGAACTCACCGCACTGCCTCTGCGGGATGAGCATCCGGGGCCGCATCCAGCGCTCTGCATTGAGGCCCTCCACATGGGACCGGACATCCCGAACCACCGGATGATTCTGGATGCGCTCGCCGACAAGGCGAGCGCCTACGGCGACCTGCATCATCCTCTCGTCATCGCCCTGCTGTGCAACACGGCGTTCCGGACAGGTTTCGACGATGTCGAGTGGGCTCTCTACGGGCGCCGTCTCCCGTGCAGCCCTGATCCAGTCCCAGACGCATCGACGCTTCAGCGCGACGGTGGTGGGTTCTGGGTTGCCTCGTCCGCTTGGCAGCGCCACGAGGTACCCCAGGTCATCACGGCGAGTCGTCTCGGCGTGACAGGTTGGTCGCGACTGGATGCTCACCCCGTCATGTGGCCTCACCCCGATCCGAAGATCGAAGCCTCGTGGCATCCTCCTTGCTTTGCGACCGCAACGCTTGGGTCCCAGGGTGTCCTCGCTCCGGAAGTCGCGCCCGCGGACTTCCTCGATCTACCAGTGGAACTCGTCTCGGAATGATCGGTTCTCTGGGCCGTATCTGGGCCGTGAGAGGACGGCCCAGGGTGGTTACCAGCGGACACGGAAGGACAGCCGTTCTCGCTGGTCACGGCCGGTTTCCGGTCCCGTGCGCCGACTCCACGCACGCTGCGAAACAGAACTACGACATCTAGAGGGCGGGACCCGAAGCACTGATCGTCGGTCGGGGCCGTCGTCGTGCGCGCACGCGCAGGGCGGCGGCCCTCGGCGGTCCTACCCGGGCGGGCCCGAGAAGGCACAGCGCGCCCCCGGGGAGATGCGCATCTTGTCGTCGATGGCGGCCAGGGGAGCGTCGAGCGATTCGGCGAGGGCGACCAAGATGCGGCCGCGGTCAGCCTCTGCCGCATCCTTCGCCCGCCTCGGCCCCAGCCGGCCGATCAGGCGGAGCGCGCCTGCAACC
>Ga0172370_10006963_pt1 | contig 13992 bp, 1 predicted proteins | sample LakKiv5m_FD_114538 | JGI IMG/M metagenome (GOLD analysis project Ga0172370, IMG submission 114538) | Freshwater microbial communities from Kabuno Bay, South-Kivu, Congo - kab_022012_11.5m | ecosystem: Environmental > Aquatic > Freshwater > Lake | place: Democratic Republic of the Congo...
CAACGGTGAATGTGCAGCTGCGCTCAGGGGAGCCCAGGGACGAGGTGCAAAGGTCGCTCTGGCCAGATGCCGAGCCTATCTGCAGGGCCAAGGTGTCTCCGTCAGGGTCAGACGCGGCCTGCGTGTCTGCTGTCACAGTCGTGCCTGCTTTTGCGCATGATGGGGAGTACCCGATTGCCGTGAAGTCTGGTGCATTGTTGCCAGTCATGGCGCATGTGGAGGGCGAGGATGCCGCACCGACATTGCCGAATGCATCCCTGTATTGCGAAGTATAGCAATACACAGTATGCGGAGAAAGCCCGGTGTCGGACCAGGAGTAGCTTGCCTGCCAGCCCAGCGGAACCCCGTTGCGGGTGAATTGGTATGGGGTGTCGCCCAGGCCTGCGCAGCCCGCGTCAGATATGAGCCCCGGGGCCTGTGCTGAAACATCAAGCCTCGAGCTGCTCACTACAGTAACAAAGGCATTTGCGACGGTGGACGGGCCAGCGTTGTCCGTGTTGAGCGTGCCAGTCACCCCGGGTGAAGCTGAGGTCCCGTCGTATGCGCGCGCATGAACTGTGTTCACGCCCGTGCCGCCGTAGAAGCTTTCAGCCTGGAAAGTGCATGAGCTTGCGGCAACATTGCAGATGTTGGTGCCTGCCGAGGAGGTGCCCACCTGCAGGTAAGTGGTGTCGCCGTTGGGGTCGCCAAAGCCCACTGTGCTTACAGTCACTGTGCCAGTCTTTATGCATGCAGGCGCAAGCGAAATAGAGGTGAGGGTGGGCGCGCCGTTCGTGCCTACTACGTAGTTGCCGCAGTTCGTGGACGGGGCATTGGCAGTGGTGCAGGAAGTCCCGTCATAGGCCTGCACTGTGCATGAATATGTGTCGCCAACTGTCAGGGGCAGCCCGATATATGCATCAGGCACGGTTGCAAGCACCACATCTGCGCCTGAAACCTGGCTTGACTTGGTGCCAGTCTCCACACCTGCCGTGTTCTTCTTGAGAGTCCAGTAGTAGTTGACCGCCTGCTGGTAGCCATCATTGTCAACGGCAACTGCGCGCAGGTTGAAGCCTTGGTTGGGCAAGAGCGAGCCTGGCGTGATGTATGCAGATGTTACAGTCGGGCAGGTGTCAGGGCGCGCAGTCACTGACACTGTGTTTGATATGCACGAAGTCTTCTGGCTGTTGCCGTCTGTAACGTTGAAGACCATAGTGAATGATCCTGTTTGAACTGGCGAGATGTAGGGTGTGCCGCCATAATATATCCACCCGCCATTTGCCAGGCTGCCTGATGAAGTGCCGCCAGTGGTGGTGACGCCGTTCATTTTGGTTTCAAATGTGTATGTCAAGCTTGAAGATTCAGTGTCATTGCCCTGCATTGAGCAGGAGACTGAATCAGCAGAGCATGGAGATGCACATGTGTAAACGCCTGAAGGAGTGCAAGTCACAGTACAGGTTGGAGGCGCGTTGAGAGTGGTTCCGCAGGACTGTGAGGAAAGAGAACCGGTGTTGCCAAGCGCGTCCTTGTACTGTACCCTGTAGCAGTACTGCGTGCTGCCTGTAAGGCCAGTGTCCACCCAGGTTGGGCTTGCCTGCCAGCCAGTGCTTGCATACGGCGACACCCTGCTGATGTTGTATTGCGCAGGCGCGCTGTGCGGCTCGGTCGCAGTGGTTGCTGTCACTGTGATTTGGCTGTATGAGTTCGGTGTGACTGAAGCAATTGTTGCAGGGTCGGGCGTGGGCGCGCTTCGGTCAATCGTGGTCACGCACTGCTCGTTTGAGAAGCCCGTGGTGCCGCCTGTGCCTGTTGCGCGCACCTTGACGCAGTATTGCGTGTTGTCCACAATCGAGCCGCCGCTTAAGGTGATTGCGCCGTTGTATGGGCCTGTGGACCATGAACCTGAGTTTATGAAGACATCATAGTTGGTGCCAGCAGGGTTGCCGTTCGTGCTCCACGTCACTGAAATCGCGCCAAGGTGCGAGTTGAGCGCCTGGTTGGAAAGCGCGGTGGCAGACAAGCCAGACGGCGCTGCCGGCGGGGTGGTGACGCAGGTGCCTGCAGATGTTGAACCCTCGTTGCCTGCGTGGTCGCGCGGTTTGATGGTGTAGCAGTAAAGCGTGTTTGGCGTAAGGCCGGAAATCGAAACACCGCTTGCAGTGTACCATTGGTTCGCGCCTGTGCCTGAGCCGCCTATATAGTAGTCCTTGGTACCTGAGGTGACGGTCTCGTTCTTGACCTTGTACCACTTCACATCATCATAATATACGCCGCTTGGCGCATTGTTTCCATAGACATAGATGCAGAAGTTGCCGTTGGATGGCTGGGTGGCAGCCATGAAAAGCGGGATGGAAAGCGTTTCCCAGTTGCCAGTGCAGGCAGCAGTGGTGCTTGTGGCATAGATTCCATAGTTCACTGCATCCCCGAAGAATATCTGGCTGCTGCCCGAGGTGCACTTGTACTTCACCTCTGCGCGGTACCATGTGCCAAGCTCGTAGCTTCCATAGCTCTTGCATTGGGAAATGCCTGCCCATGCTCCTCCGTTGTAGCCAATGGAGAGCGCGCCTGTGCCGTCATATGTGTTTGGAGTGGTTGCGATGCTGGCATAAGCAGCCGTGCTCCATGATTCTGACGCGCGCTCAAAGCCAGGGTTGGCTGCAAGGCTTTCCCAGTTGCCGCTTGAATCGAATGCCTGTGCATTATAGTAATATGTATTGCCGATGTCCGGGAAGTAGTAGACAAACCCTATCGGGGTTGTGGTGCCCCAGTTGATATATGCAGATGTCGCCGAGCTTGCAGAAACAAGCGGCGCGGCTGAATTGGAAGGCGCCGCGGTGTCCGCAGTGTTGGGATCAGTGTAGCCAGGCGCGGGCTGGAGATTGGTCACCTTGAAATTGTCAAATCCTGCAGCTGCACCATGCTCCCAAACCCCTGCCTTTCCGCTTGAGTAGCCGCGGCTGTTCGCACAAGTGGTTGCGTAAACGTCATTCACATAGACCTTGGCAGTGCCTGCGTCGTTCACCACGAGCTTGACGTTGAACCAGGTGTTCCACGGTATGGTTGCAACCGCAGTGGTGGTGGCGCTAAGCGTGCCGCTTGTGACATAGGCGCACTGCACTGCAGCCTCTGTGCCAGAGGAGTGTGGGCGGAGGTAGACAAGGTTATAGTTGTTCGTGTCAAGCGCGTGGAATATTATTCCAGGGTGGGAAGAAGCCGCAGTGGGAGTGTATATTTCGGATTCCACCACATAGTTTGAAAGCGCAGAGCCAGTTATGCTTTCCAATGGGTTGCTTGAGGTGCTCGACTGTATGTAGGCATAAGAATGCCCTCCGTAGGCGCCCACGCTCCAAGTGCCCCTGCCAGCTGTCCAGCCGTTTGCATTGCCTGACTGGAAGTCGTAGAATGAGCCGTTGGCAGGCGAGTATGTGCCGGAAACTGATGAGCTCTTGTAAATCCCCTTGCTGACAAGCCCGCTTTGCATGTCGTTTACGATTTCGCGCGCAGTCAGTGCACGGTTGTAGATGCGGACCTCATCTATGAGCCCGTTGACGAAATAGTTTTCAGATGGGCTGGAGTACGAGCCTATGGTCAATGGATTGTTGGTGGACGATATGCTGCTGCCGAAGCTCTTGGAAACTACGCTGATGCCATCCAAGTATATGGTAACGATGTTGGACGCGGATTTTGTCACAGCCACATGGTGCCATGCGCCAAGGCCCACAGCCCCGTGGTATCCGAATGATGAATAGCTCCAGAGGCTGCTGTCAGCATAAGTCAGCTTGCAGAGCGAGGAATCGCTATATACCGCAAACGTGTATTGCAGATTCTTGTGTATGAGCGCATTCGCCCCCGTGCAGCCGTTCAGTTTCACCCATGCGCTCATTGTGATGCTTGAAGTGCCGGCATTTATGCTAGAGGAGTTTGTGACTGTGACCTTGGAAGATGCACCGTTGAATGAAAGCGCATAGCCGTTGCCCGAGTTGCCGGTTGCCCAGCTTGTGCCAGTCAGGGCGCCATCATTGGTGTTGGGCGACCAGTCTGAAGTCGCGCTGCCGACTCCCTCTTCAAACGGCATGTAAAGTTGCAGGCCAGAGTCGCCGTCCGTTGCAGTAAGGTAAGCTCGCGCGGGCGTGTATTCTTCCAACACTTCGGTTGCCGAAAGCGCGCGGTTGTAGAGCTTGACTTCATCAATCACGCCCTTGAACGAATATATCCCGTTGGGGTAGGCACCTATGCCAAGTGAGCTGGTGGTTGCAGCAGGCGTTCCGCTCACTGTCCAGGTGCCTGCAGACACATTGTTCACATACATCTTGAGCGAGGAAGTTGGCTTGTCATATGTGATAACTAGCTGCGACCACTGGTTGTCTGCAATTGCGATTGAGCCTGTGTACTCGGTTTGCGCCGGCAGCCAGAGGCGGATTGTGATGCCTCCGCCTGCATTTGCGCAGCGGTAAAGCTCGAACTGGCTGTCCTTGCGCATTATTGCGGTGCATACGTATGGCATGGGGTTGACCCAAAGCGAGATTGTGAAGCTCTTGGAAACGTCGATGTCAATCAGGTCCGAGTCAGGCACCACCACGACGTCGCTTGCCGTGCTGCCGCCATCGCCCTGGTTGAGGTAAAGCGCGCCGTTCACCTTTCCTGCGGCAAGCCAGCCTGAGCCTGATGCCAGGTCAAGCGTGCCCTTGTTTCCGTATGCGCTGTCATAAGCATAGCTGCCTGAGCCTTCGTCAAAGCTCCAGTAGCCCACTAAGCCGCGCTTGCCTGGAAGCAGCGTGGGCACGGCAGGCGAGGTGCGGTCAGGAGTGATTGCGCAGACCTCGGACGTGTAGGCGGCAGACTGCCCGTTGTAGGTTGCATTGACCTTGTAGCAATAGCGGGTGTTGTCTGCAAGCCCGGTGCGGATGTATGAGGTGGAAGTCCCTGCCGCAAGCAGCGTGCTTGTGGTGGATTCATAAACGCCGTAAATGGTGCCTGCGGAGTTGCCGTTCGCGCCCCAGCTTATGTTGAAGCCGCCATATTGGGAAACCAGGGATTGGTTGTAAAGGGGAGCCACAGTGGGAGTGGTGGGCGTCACCACAGGCACCACGCAGCTGTATGAGCTGCACACATAGCCGCTTGCAGCGCAGTTGGTGCACGAGCCGCCGCTGCAGCCGCAGTTGGCGTCAGTTCCCTGGCAGTAGGTGCCAGTGCCGCATGCGCCAACAGAGTAGCTGCAGCTGTTGCTGCCTGATGCGCAGCCATAGGGGGTGGTGGTGGTTTGCTGCCCTGAGCAGCCATTCGCGCCAGTCATGCTGCAGTATTGCGAGCAGGTTGCAGCTGTCCAGGCGCCGCTCCACCATACTTGGCCGTTGCTTGATGCGTATTGTGTTTGCGCGCCAGGGTTGTTGGTCGGGCAGGCGTTGTTCACGCCATCGCAGTTGTTGTAGGTGCGCGTTGCCTGGCACGCCCCGTTGCTTGCAGACCAGGTGGTGCTGCCTGAGCAGAGCGTGCTTGATGAAACTTTGGAGTCTGCAGGGCAGGAGCTTACCACGCCGTTGCATTCCTCTGCCAAGTCGCACGTGCCTGCGCTTGGCCTGCAGGAGCCTGCGGAGCATGTGGTGCCGCTGACATACTTGTAGCCCGAGCCGCACTTGCCGTCGCTCGCGCAGCTGCCTGCGCCATCGCAGTAGTCTGGCGGGTCGCAGTCGCCTGCGCTTGCACGGCAAAGCGTGCCTGTGCCTGGCAGGGTGCATGAGCTTGCGCCATTGGTGCAGTAATTGCATGTGGTGCCCGCACAAGTGGCAATCGAGCCTTGCGCGGTGCATGAGCCTGCGCCGTTGCATGCATAGCGCTGTATGGTCTGGCCATTGCAGGTGTATGCATTGCAATTGGCCACGCTCACGCCCGAGCCTGTGCCAGATGCCCAGGCATTCACGCCATTGCAGTATAGGTTATTGTAAGTTGCGCACACCGTGCCGGAGTGGCATTGCGCACTGCTGCTGGCGGCAATGCACTGCCAGTCTGAGTTGGAATTGGTGCCCACTGCGCCGACCGCGTAGCCTGCATGCCCGCCCAGGTTTTCGGAGCAGGCATTGCCCGAGCCTGCGCAGTAGTAGCTGCCAGAATCTATCTCCTTTCTGCAGTTGGAGGAAGAGCATTGGTTGTTCGCAGAGCAGGCAACGCCATTGCCATAGTTTATGATTGAGATTTGCCCGTATTGGTCCCAGCCATCGGACGCGCTGGCATCGTCCACCACGTACAGGTACATGTTCGCAGCAGGCTCGTGCCAGCCATTGCGCATCTTCACATGCCAAGTCACGGTGAGCGTGTTGCCGCTTCCAGAGTGCGAGGTGGACGGCTCTATGCAGGCATAGGTGTTGCAGGTTTCTGAGAGGCTGCCGATTGCGCCTGCGTCAATCCAGGTGTCGCCAGCGTCGTTTATGATGTATGCGTGATTGTTGTTGATGTTGTAATAGCCGTAGAATGCACTGTTGCCGCCGTCAATGCCATAGTTGATGAGCAGGCGCACATATTGTATATTGTTCCACCCGTCCGGGTCGGAATACGTGGTGGTGAAAGCCACAACTGGGTTTTCAGAGGAGTAGTAGGTTCCGCTGCTCGGGCTTATGGTGCCTGTGGATGGCCCAGAGTTGCACGAAACGGCTGTGCCTGATGTCGATTGCCAGCCTGAATCGCCACCAGTCGGAGTGGTCCCCCTGACACGGCAGGATATCGTGTCGCCGGCGCTTGCAGAGCTTATATACCCGCCCAGGTTCAGCCCATAGGAATTGTTGCCAAGGAAAGTTGTCCCTGTTGAAACCACCAGGCCGCCATTGCGGTAAAGCTCTATTTGCGCGGTCAGGTTCTGGGTGCCTAAGCCCTGGGCATAGGCGCCATCGCAGACATAGCTGGAAAGACTTTCTGCGCAAATCGAGCTGGCCATTGTGGGGGTTGCAGTCACGGTGCCGACATAGCCTTCCCTTCCGTAGACTTCAACGCGCGCAAGCCTGTTCATGCCAACAGGGCCGCAGCATCCGCTGGTGGAATCTCCTGCAGAGCCGCCTGTGCTGGCAAGTGGGCCAATGGAGCCTGCAGCGCGCAAACCAATGCCTCCGCCTGCATCGTCAGAGCCCCAGTCCCCGCACCCGTTCTCATTGAAACGGTAGCCCCACCTTGAGCCGGCGTTGATGCCGCCAAGGTCGGCAAGCTTGGTGCCATACATGCCAGGCCCGCCTTGCGTGAGTGCTTCACACTGGACTGGTTCGCTGCTGAAGTATGTCGAGTTCCAGTCAGATTGCTCCTGGGGCGTGCCCCAGTTGTGGAACGTATTGAAGCCGGTAAGCGCGGGTGCGGATGCCCATGCATCTGCCTTCTTCCAGCGTATGTCGCCGGCATCTGGCCAGCGCGCCATCACGCTGGTGATGTTAAGCTCGTTGAAGGAGCGGTATTTCGCGTCTGCATTGTCGCGCGTGACATCTGTCGGGTTCAGCGTGTTTGAGGTTGTCCAGTAGTTTGCATCATAGTTGAAGGTGGTGCCAGTGGTGGCTTTCATCAAAAGCGTCCAGCCGCCGCCGTCATAGGTCTGGTCGCAGTAGGCCTGGAACGAGGGATTGCTGCCTGCAGCGTCCGGATCTATCCAGTAGATGCCGTCCCCGGAGGCGGGATTTGCATCCTTGATTGCCTTGCACGATGAGTAGAACGTCGGGGAAACCGTGCTGCCCATGGTCCAATTGGACCAATATGTGCCGTCATATGCCCGCCCTTCACAGGCAAACGTGTCCCCATTTGAGAAATTGGCTGGCGAGGTATACCATGTTTGCCCCGAAGTTGCGTTTATTTGGATGTAGGTGTTTTGGAGGGCGCCGTTCTTGTATGTGCGTATTTCCAACGTCAGTTCATCGCTGCCAGTTTGCTGGGCGTCCGTCGCTGTCACGCCGCAGTAAAATGAAGCATAAACTGGGAAAGGGCTGTATGTTATCGAGCTTATCACCGGCGGGGTGTTCTGAGCGGGCGCAGTCAAGGTGTTGGAGCAAACTGTTGTACCCCAGACAATGCTGTCGTTAGCCTGCGCGCAGCAGTAGACCGCATCGTTGGTTGCAGTCCCTGTAAACCCGAACATGGTCCCTGATGTTGTTTGTGGCACGTTGTTGATGGCCCCAGTTCCGCTTGCAGTGAAGTGCTCGACCCCGTTCCTGTAGCAGGCTATAATGCTGGAGAGCGTGCTTTGCTCGTTGTCGTGGTGGGTGTAGTAGAAAGTGCCGGACGGGATGGGATACCACTGCGTCATTGTAAGTGAAACGCCGTCGGTCCAGGGAGCGGTGTTTGCCTGGTAGGGGGTGAGGGGCGCGCTGTCTGAAACGCCAGAGCTCACCTTGCCGCCTGAGGACGAGGCAGTGTATGGCACTGCTGCGCCAGCGGCGCCGATGTAAAGCGAGGGGAATGGAACCGATGTGATGAACCCGTTGGCTTCCACCTGCTTTGCCACGACATTTTGATAGATGTTCCCGTCCCCGATGTATTCGTGGTAGACCTGGTTTGCGGACATGGCATAATTGTAGATGCGCAGGTCGTCTATGTAGCCCCATGCCTGCCCGGCGCCCTGGTAGTTGCAGATGTAATTTATCGGGTCAGTGGACTTCTTGTCTGCCTGCCCGACATAGGTGCCGTCGATGTAGAATGAGGTGCTCGTGCCGCTGCCAACGGCTGCAAGGTGGTGCCAGCCGCTTGAGAGGCCGTTGATGTTGTACCCGCTTGAGTGGAAACCAGTACCTCCCGCGTTGTCATACATGCCGAGGTTGCCGCTCGAGTCCACAATCACCTGGTGGTCGTAGGATGCCCCCCTGAAAAGCGTCCTCCACGAGCCCGAGTTCACAAGCGGGAACTGCGACCATACCGAGGCGGTCCAGTCCGAGCCTATGTTGACGCCGCTTGAAAGGGTTATGAGCGAATTGGAGGCAGTGCAGCCGACGAAGTTCGAATATGCCCCGTTGTTCCACCAGCCCGCATTGGCAAGCGTGCCCGTCTTTCCATTGCCCGAGGAATCGATGGCAGTAGAGCCCGTGCCTTCGTTGAATTTCCAGTAGGCGATCGGAGGGGTGGATGCCACGGCGGGCCCATTATAGCGGTTCCCGCTGCCGATGTCGTTTATGTAAAGCCCGGAAGTATATGTGAAATTGTTCCAGTAGAAGATTCCGTTGTAGCCCTCGTTTTGCAGCAGGGTGCCCGTTGCCTGGTTTGATATGAAAGTCACGTTGGACATTTCGTCCCCTATGCCGCGGATGGTGGCAACTGGCGAGGCTATTGATTTGAGGGTGCCGTTTGAGAACCGGTTGTTGTCGGCTGATGATGCGCCCCCCAAGGCGCCGCCAGAGCCGATAGTGGTTATATTGAAGTTCGTGAAATTGTTGCCATTGGAGCCAGATAGCAGAGTGATTCCAGCATAGATTGAGGAGTCCGCAAGCACTGTGATGTTGTTGAAGCTGTTGTTGCTGGAAAGCTGCAGCACGATTGGCCTCTTGGCAGTGATGCCTGAAACCCTGTTGGCTCCGTGGATGACCATGGACAGGCTGAAGCCGTTGCCTGCTTCGCCAGTCAGCTGGAGGTTTGAAAGCGTGGTGTTGGTGGCTACAATCTCCACGTCCTTGTCCACATTGGATAATGTCGAGTCGCGTATTATTCCCCCGTTTAGTATCCCGAACGGATTGTATATCTGCGCCCCTACGCTGAAATCGAAGATGCTGCAGCTTGACACTGTGGTGCGGCTTGCGCTTGACGCTATGCCTACACCAGTAGAACCGTCGCCGAATATCCCCCAGCCGCCGCCGTTGATTGTCACGTCGTTGGCAGTTACATTGAGGCAGGTGCCGCTGATTGCCGTGAGGTGGCGCGCAAGCGTGTAGGTGCCGGGCGTGCTGATGATGCCGCAATCGAACAGCGCGCCAGGCGGGGCGTTCGTGGTGAGCGGCGCGTTGTCAACGAGGTTTGAGGTTATCTTGCCGCCTGATGTGGCGCTGGAATATGGGTAGCCTGTGCCGCCGTTTCCGTAAAAGAGCCCGGGGAATGGCGACATGTTGGCGCTGCCAGATATCTGCACCGCCCCCGAGATTACATTGTGGTAGATGTTGCCCGCCCCTATCCCTCCTATGGTGGTGCTGAGGTAGTTGGTGCCTGCGGTGTCGTTGAAATACATCCCTGAGGTTTCCGAGAAGTTGTTGTGGTAGAACTTCAGGTTGTCGGTGTTGTAATAAATCGTCACGAGGTCCTGGTTCTTGTTTGCGGAGATGAACGTGATGTTGGATATCTCGCCGCCAGAGTATCCTGTCTGGCCCTTGAGCGCCTGTATCCAAAGCACGCTGGTGTTGGCATTTGGGTTGCTGCTGATTATGGTGCCGTTCGACAGCGACAGGTTGGGTGCGACCAGGAGCGCAGACACGGCTCCGCCGAGGCCATACGTGCCGGAGGTTGTGGAGGTGCTGTTTGCGAAGAAATTGTCAAGGTATACGTTTCCGCCGCTTGAGATGCTGATCGCCAAGTTGGGATTGGCGGTTGCAGTGAAATTTGAGGCGCGGACGTTTGAGAAAGCCCCGATTTGCAGTGCTGCAGGGCAGGTGCCGGTGCAGGTGGCGGTGAAATTGGACGCCTTTGCCCCCTGATAGCCCAGGGCAACTGCCGAGCCTGAGCTGGTTGAGGATGCGGTGAAGTTTTCTGCTGCCACACTGTATTGGAAACTGGCCGTTCCAGTGGCAACGAAATCATGGACATAGGTGTAGCGGGATTCCCCCACTGCAGACCCTATCTGCACCACTTCAGACCTGAAGTCGTAGATGTTTGAGGCGTGGATGGAATCTGCGCCGAAGCTGTTTGATACCGTGAAATTGTGGATTGTCAGGTTTTCGCTGTTGGTGCTGATTGAAAGGCCGCCCCAGCTGTTGCCTGTGCCGTTTACCGTGAAATTCGAAAGGAAGCTGTTCACGGCAGCAGACAGGTACATTGAATAAAAGGTATCCGAGCGCCTTACATAGAAATTGGTCAGGTTATTTCTATTCGGAACCTGGCCGCCGGTTTCGAAGTCAATCAGGATGCCTCCGTTTGTAACCGTGAAGTTCGTGACGTTGTTGTAATCGCTCCTTGCCTTCATGTGCAGGCCTGCGCTGTTCTGCAAGGTCGTGCCGGAGTATGAAGTGAAGTTGTAGAGGCGGTTGTAAGATGAGGAAACAAGATAGACTGCATCAGTGCCCAGGGAATATGCGGTGAAATTGTAAAGCGTGTTTGAGTTGCTTGAGGAAAGATGAAGGGGGTACATGTATCCCGGGTCGGCCACTGTGAAGTTGCCGAAAGTATTGTTGTTTGAGATGTATGCCTGAATGCTCCTTGCAGTTATCCTGTTGAAGGTGCTGCTGTTGGTCCCCCACAGGTAGACTCCTGCCCCCGAGGAATAGGTTGAATTGGCAATGGTGTTCTGGATGGAGCCCGAAAGCACGCCTTCGAAATAGACCGCGCGCTCGAAATTGGATATGTTGCAGTTCTTCACCACCGTGCCTGCCTGGTTGGAATAGACTCCGTAGGTGCTAGATGCATTTGCGCCAGTTATCTTGAAGCCGTTGCAGTCTATGGTGACGCTTGCCGCCCCCACGGTCAGGCAGGTGCCGGCAGATGAAAGGTCCGAGTTCATGGTGCATGACTGCGTTATTGTGCCGCACGCGCATGCCGGGGCGCTGGCAGCATACTTGATTATCACTATGCCTGAGCCGCCCGCGCCAGCCACGTTGTTGGCATAGCCCGAGTTTCCGCCGTTGCCCGTGTTCGCGGCCGCGTTCGAGCCAGCCTGGCTTTCGTAGGCGCCGCCTTTGCCTCCAGCCGCATAAGTCACGCTGGTGCCTGAGATGCTGTATGTTGCGCCAGGGCCGCCAAGCCCTCCGTTGTGCCGCGGCGAGTTCGTGGGCGCGCTTCCTGCGCCGCCTGCGCCTCCGCCTCCTCCTCCGCCAGCGCCAGTTGTTGCCCCGTTTTGGCCTCCGCTGTTGCCTTGGCCCGCAGTCCCGCTTGCAATTGTCGTATATGCATAATTGTAATATGCCCCTCCACCGCCGCTGCCTCCACTTTTGCCGTGCGGGGATTCCCCTCCTCCGCCATTGTACCCGCACCCGCCTCCGCCTCCGCCAACCGCGGTGAGAGCGCCGAAGACTGAATCTTCGCCGTTATTTCCGCGCAAGCCCGAGCCGGCTGTAGGAGCCGTGCCTCCGCTTCCGACCCTGACGGAATAGTCCTGGGGGGTGACTGCATAAGACGCCTGGTAAATCAGGCCTCCTGCGCCTCCGCCTCCTGCGCCTCCGTAGCCGTATGCCGAGGCGCCGCTGCTTGCGCCTCCAGCCACGACAAGCAGCTCCACGTTCATCGAGGTGCTTGGCGTGAAGGTGCTGGTGCCGCTTGTGAAGGTGTGGATGCAGTAGCCGCTTGACTCGGCCATTGAGCCGCCAGTGGCAGAGCATGCTGCGAGCGCAATATCAGTAAGGAGAAGCAAGACAAACGCCGGCAGCAACATCGACTTCAAACGCATCACTATCAAGCCTTGTCCGCGCAAAAGCTACCAGTCCTGCTTGCCTTGCAGCAAGTAGGTCCCACACCAGATGCTTTGCGCATATTCGTTGCCCATCGGGTCCGATTCGAACCGGAGTTCGAATGGGCCATTTGCCGTCCCACCGACAAATAGGCTCCACGCCGAAATGCAACTGCTTTCCCGCTGTCCGTCTTTATGCCTGTTTCCTTTTTTATCGTTATCTTTTGCGGCCCATCCGCATATGGCGCGCGCACTATCGCACACGGATATGCAATGAATTTTCACGGCGTGCAGCCGCCCGCAGACCTTTACCCCGCACCAATTTATTACGTCCAAATTCACGGCGAACATTTATATACCTGATTGTGCCGTTTTACCTCGATTTTTCTCCTTTCCCGCCATAAGTTTCCACGGGCGTGAGGCGTCACTGGACAGGCCCCAGCCCGGCGCCGCCTTCCGTGTAGAAGCTCTCGAACCCGCCGTTCATCCCCGTTGACTGCTTGAGCGAGACGCTGTCGTAATAGACTGCGCCTGTTTCAGCGCCGCCGTAGAAGCTTATTGTGATGGTCTGGGATATGCCAGTTGGGCTGGAGGGCGTGACAAACTCGCGCGAATTTTGCGCATAAGCGCTTGTGTGCAGCACAGGCAAGTAAAAGTCGCAAGTGGGCACCCAGCCGCCGTCAGGGGCAAGGCAGAATGTGCCCTGCTCATTGTTGAGCTGCACCTTGTAGCGGCCTGCCGAGCCTGAGTCCTTTGCCCAGAACGAAAGCGTGTAGGCAGTGGAGGGAGATACCCCATCCACGACTGTATATATCCTTGCAGTGGAGCCGAATCTTATGGTGCTGATGCGCACAGACGCATATGATTGTGCACTTGAGCCTGAGACTGCCTCGATAACGTCGTATTGGCCTGCCCCGTCCGCAGTCCAGTAGGACCAGGCGTCAGTCATGCCGTCGTTGAAGCCAGGCTGCGTGGGCCATGCCTCGAACCACGGGTCAGCTATCCTCTCGCTGCCAAGCGGCAGGGGTATTTGCGAGCCTGTGAGCGCCACGCCGCCAGGCACGTACATGTATTCGCCTGAGCCGTTGAAGTAGTAGCAGCCTCCGCGCGAGCAGTCTGAGCGCCATTCAGGCGCGCTGCTGCCGTTTGCCAGAGTCACGCTCTCCTTGAAAAGCGAGTAGTCGCGCACCACCCCGCTGGAATTCACGTTGAATGGGAGGATGAGCGCGCCTGCCGAGCTCTTGGTGTAGTGTATCGAGGTGCGGTTCTGCGCCGCATTTGGCGAGAAAACCGATTCGAAGTAAAGCAGGGTTTCATCAGGGTAGGTTATCTTCATCGTGGCGCTGCTGTTTCCTGGCGCAAAGTAGTTGCGCACATAGCTCCTGCCTCCAGGCTCGGTGTAGTTCACGACATAGTAGTAGCCGCTGCCTGAGCCTGAGCTACCTGAAACCACCAAGTCGCCCACGCTGTCTGCGCGC
>Ga0172370_10006968_pt1 | contig 13985 bp, 11 predicted proteins | sample LakKiv5m_FD_114538 | JGI IMG/M metagenome (GOLD analysis project Ga0172370, IMG submission 114538) | Freshwater microbial communities from Kabuno Bay, South-Kivu, Congo - kab_022012_11.5m | ecosystem: Environmental > Aquatic > Freshwater > Lake | place: Democratic Republic of the Congo...
TACTTCATCTGTTGCTTTGAATCCGATAATTAAATTCACTACTTTGTTCGGTCTTCTTGCTATGGAAATTGCAATATCTCCATCATTTGTTCATATTGCACCTTATGTTGGTGGTGTGTTTTTCCTTACAGCATTGGTCTTTGTTTACAGGTCATTCTATAAAATGAGAATACCTGAAAAAGTCAAAGGATGACAATTCTTAAGAATAATCAATAAAAAAAAAGCAGTTCCAAAAAGAACTGCTTTTTTTTGATTAATCAATAATGAGACGGAACGTATCAAAAAAAATTAATTTAAACTGACAATAACCTACAATTTAAGTAAAATTTTCATGTTATGTTGTGAGTTTTTAAGAAATTTTGTTATTTTAGTTTAATGAATTTAACATTAAACTGATTAAAGTGAGAAATCTTCATTATGAGGATAAAAAAATTTATCGCAGCTACGATGCAGGAAGGAAAAACCAAAGTCATCAAAGAACTTGGTGAGGATGCTGTTATTCTTTCCACTCGCAACGTCAAAGACCCTTCCGATTCATCTAATGATATGATTGAGATTATAGCCGCTCTTGACCCGACTCCTTTGAGAAAGGAACCTGCGATGGATAAAGCAGCACTTCTTAAAGACCAAAAAACCGGTACCGATGCAGCTATGGAATCTCAAACCAGCCATTTCATTCAGGCTACAAGTCAGATTTATAACGAAATTTACAAACTAAAAGAAATAATGTTTGAAATTTCTGATAGTGTTAAATATAAATATAGTGGTGTCTTAGGCGAAAAATTCGGAATGCTGTTCAGAAATCTGATGAAGTTAGGATTCTCCGAAGATTATTCACTGAACCTAATTGGTAAGCTTTCATCACTTTATCCTAATATGTCTTATCAAGATTTGAGTTTGAAATGTAAAGAATTATTATTCGAAAAACTTACTTTCAGTCCTGCAATTACAAAAAAGAATAAAAGACAGGTGTTTGCCTTTGTTGGTCCGACAGGTTCCGGCAAGACAACTGCTTTAATCAAACTTGCAATTATTTCCAAATTGGTTTTAAACGGCAATCTGATGATTATATCCACTGACACACAAAAAGTGGGCGGAGCCGAACAATTACAGACTTACTCTTCAATTGCTTCAATCCCTTACCGAGCTGTATATTCACCCGAAGAATTAAAGAAAATACTCTCACAAGAAAATGACAAGGATTTCATTTTCATTGATACAACCGGAAGAAATCCAAAACTCGAAGAACAGATGGAAGAAATTAACGATTTTATATCTAACATTGACATAGACCAAACTTTTCTGGTTTTAGGCAGTAATTTGACGAAGAATTCTTATCTTCATTCATCAAATGCTTTTACGAAATTGGGTTTTTCATCAATCATTTTATCAAAAGCAGACGAATCAGATAATCTGGGCGAATTTTTCGAATTTCTTAACGACAAGCAACTGCCTGTATCTTATATTTCAACCGGTCAACAAGTACCGGAAGATATTGAGCCAGCGTCAAAACAAGTTTTTGGGAAGTACTTATTCAAGGATGTAATCTAATAACCAATGGCACTTCCTAAAAATATATTGCAGAATAACGGCAACGGCAGCCAAGGTAAAAAACCTTTTGTCATAACCGTATGCAGCGGCAAGGGAGGAGTTGGAAAAAGCTTCCTTGTAGCTAATCTTGCACAGTCATTTGCAAGAGACAACGGAGCGGTACTCATTTGGGATGCAGACCTTAATTTCCCTAACCAACATTTACTTTTTGGCGTTGAACCTGCAATCAGACTAACAGACATATATAACGGTAGCATGGACGTTTCGGCAGCACTCAGCTCTATCCATGACAATTTATTTTTATTAGCGGATGCACCTGCTTTAGGTGAAAGAAGAAATTTCAATTCACCCGTAATATTAAATACATACAACGAACTTATTGAAGAAAATGACCTTGATGTTTTAATTATTGACACATCTTCCGGTGGTTCTTTCGAGATGATTCAATGCTGTGCAATTTCCGATTTGGTGTTAGTGGTTGTGACCGACGAGCCGACTTCCCTGCTTGATGCGTATGGACTTATCAAATTATTACTGCCTTACACAGAACTCAATAAGATATCACTTTTAGTCAATAATGTGATTGATATCGAAGATGCTAATTTTATATCATCCAGATTAAACCTGGCAACCAACAAATTTCTGAATTTGAAGCTCGACGTATTTGGCTATGTACCGTACGACCGATTAGTAAGACTCTCAATAATCAGACAGGAACTGTTTCTTCAAAAATTTCCAAATTCGGAGGTGACTAAATCAATAAACGAAATAACCGATAAAATCAACAAAAAGCTTAAAGCAAAAAATCCTTAAAGACTGAAATTATCGTTTTTTTTCTTATATTTATAAAATAAAAAATGATGGATTGCAAAAAATTGTTATTGGAAAAATTGAAAAAACGTATTGGAATATAAACTTTGAGTACAAAACAAAAAGAACAGGATAAACTTCAAAGGGATAAAGAAGCAAAAGCCCAAAAGCAGTTAAAACTGGAAAAAAAGAAAATCAGAGATTCTGTTGAGTTTCCTTTTAAAATGCTTTTCAACGTTAGTGCTTTGGTCGGTATCCTTGCATTCTTTATCAGATATTTTGCACAGTCTCAAGAGCTAATTAATGCCCTAACCAATGGATTTATTGTTTTTTCGACAATTTATCTCGGATTTGGTATTATTCTGCTGATAGTCATTCTTGTAATGGCAGATAACAGGAAAAAAGAACAATTAGAAAAGAAAAGACAACTTGAAGAACAACGAAATCACGAGAATGAACAACGATTGGCAGACCAGGAGAGAATAGATGAGGAAATGAAGCGTTACCGAAACAGCCAGGAATCTGCTAATCCAGATATTCTTGATGAAACAGCTAACATAACCGGTTAATTTAATTAATGTGTTTCAGATGTTTATAAATTGTTTCAAAGTTCAATGATTAACACGGAAGTTGATATATATTCTTTGTGGTTTAATTTTAGCAACGACAAGTCTGAAATTGCTAAAAATAAAATTATCCTGCACTACATTTGGCTCGTAAAATATGTATTGCAGTCAATGAATCTCCCTAACAATTCCATTCTTGATGATGAAGACTTCTTTAACATCGGAATCCTTGGACTTAATGAAGCAATTGACAGATATGAAATTAACCGTGGTGTTAAGTTTGAATCTTATGCTATTCCTCGCATAAAGGGCACAATTCAGGATGAATTAAGAAGACTCGACTGGCTTTCTCGTACTGCTCGCAAAAAGGCTCATGAATTCGTACAGGCAAATGACGAATTACGCAGCAAAGAGGGCAGAGAAGTTTCTTCCGAAGAAATCAGGCAAAAACTGAAAGTAACACCTGAAGAATACAACTCCTATCTTGCTGCTGCCGCTGCTGCCAAAGCAAGCTACTCAATGAACGAATATTCACAGGCAAATCTGGATGAAGATGAAAAAGATTTTATTGATGAAATTCCCGACCCTGACGACGAAAACATTCTTGTCCGCATGGAAAATGAGGAAAGGCTGAACTTTATTACGGATTTTCTGAAAAAGTTAAGCGAGAGAAAACGAATGGTTATGTCACTTTACTATTACGAAAATCTTACTTTTAAGGAAATCGGTCTCATGATAAATGTCTCTGAAAGCAGAGTTTGCCAGATTCACAGTCAGGTGGTCGGAGATTTGAGGGTCAAATTGAAAGAATTCGACTATGTTTGAGTTAAAATCTTTTTTTTTACAGCTTAAGTCAAATAATCCTTTTTTTATTACTTGTTTTTTAATAAATTTACCTGTCGTTTTCAATCTTGGTAAATGAATTTATGAAAAACATAGCCATTCCGACAATTAAATTAGTAATAATAACATTTATTTCGGTTTTCTGTTTTCAGAAGCTCCATGCAGACATAAAACTTTTAAAAGCTGACATCAATCCTCTGAACAGAGTGATTATATATTGTTCTGAGAAACCCACAAATTATACTTCGGAATTATCCTTCGATAAAACAAAAATCACACTCAAAATTGATAGAGCCACGGCTGTTGAATCAGCAAGAGAAATTCACGGTCAAGGCGTGGTTCAGGACGTATATATTCAAAATTTCAAAAATTTTGCCCAAGTAACAATTGTTTTAAAGGACAAGAGGGGCTACAATGCAAATTACCTGCCTCTTTCTCAGTCGCTTATGGTTGAAATATTCGATTGGTCGAAGCTGTCTCCCGATGAAGATGATTACCGGAGCGGACTTCTGGCTTATGAAAACGGAATAATAAATTCGGCTAAAAAGTATTTTTCCAAATCATTTAAAAAAGGGAATGCAAATGCAGCCGGATTTCTTGGGTTGATTGAATTGAATGAAGGCAGGATGAATGATGCTCTTGAAAAATTAATTGCGGCAGAGAGATACGACTCTAATATTCCTGATTTTTATGCCGCACTCTCTCAAGTTTATAGTTTGAAAAACGATAAAAAAAATTCTGACAAATATAAAAATATCTACACAAAAAAATCAGGATTATCAAACTATACAACGATGATTATACCTCCCGTTCCTGTAAGCGAGGATCCGCAAAAACAGCCTGTATCATATCTTGATAAGATGAATGACCCGGCTTTTATAGATTCGACTGAGATTTCGAAATTAGATTCAATTAAATCCAACAGAGGCAATGATTCACTTGCTAAAATAGCTTCTAAGAAACAAGATACGGTGATTAAAAAGATTTTTCCGGACAATTCGGGTTCTTCTTCTCAAATGCCACCATGGCTGACAAAAACGGCTTTTTATATTGCATTCGCTTCTTTTCTCTTCATTATTATGCTGATTAGTTTATATTTCAGATGGAGAAAACAGCAAATCACAAAAATACAGAAAGAAACTACCAGAAAGTTTTCAGATAAATTACGCACGGCTCAAACTTCCATGACAGGAAGTGCACACGCTGCCAACTTATACAAAAAAACCGATAAAATCATTGGCGACAAAGAGCTTGCCGAATCTAAAATCAAAACAGAAAAGCAGAATGTTTCCACATCTGAAGTCAAACAAACTGCAAAAAATGATAACGCCGACGACGTTCAGAAAATTGCTTTGGAGATTTTAGCTTCCAAAGCTTCCGAATTTGATTCAGAGATATTGAAAAACGATGATTACACTAAGGAATCTGAAAACATTGAACCCGTTCAGCTTGAGAAAAAATCGAATCCCAGACTTGAACTTGCTATGCATCTTCGGGATGAACAAATGAAACTGAAGGAAAAAAACATTGAATCACTGAAGAAAGGCGAAATTCCAACTGACATGAAAAAACTCTCTGAAGTTGCAAAAAAACTTGGCATTGAAAAAAGCAGCCTCGAAACCAAAAGAACCATTGCTAATTTAGAATCTGATAAACATAGCCTTCAAAGGTTAAGTGAGAAATTCAATCAGGGTAACAAAAACGCATAATTAAGTCTCAATTCAGTGTAATTGAATCAGTCAAAAATATTTTTTCCGTGATTCAGTCTTTAATGCTTTGTAAAAAACTAATCCTGTTTACTTTTTTTGAATGTCACTTTATGCAGCAGAATGATGTTAAAAAGCGTAAAAAATAAAATAATACCGGTTCTGCTCCCAGCTTTTTTCATCATAATTTATATTATTTGTTCCCCTGTTACCTCTTTATCCAGGGATTCTTACCCTGAATTTTTATCTATCAATAATACCGACCACTTTAGAGGGATATTCGAATTTTTGTTTAATCTCCCCGAAATCAATCATGGCACATTAATTGATATTTCTGAAACGAAGGAAGTTTCTAAGGATAGAACTTCCCGCAGAAGGCTGGTTGAGGATACAACCGGAAACAAGGAGAACAGAATAGTAAGTATCAGACCCAACAACCGTGGAGACCTCCTGGAAGTCAAACTCAGCGTTGTTGAAACTGACCAGAATATTCAGTTTTTGGTTTATAACTTATTAGGAAAAATCGTGTTAGGTCCTTACGATTCAACACCGAGTGGAAATGATTACTCATACTTCATCAATGTATCCAGCCTTCCCAACGGGGTCTATCTTTGCGTCGTAATTGGCAGGAACTTCCGGCTAAGGGAAAAGTTTATCATTTCGAGGTAAAAATGCAACAATTCAGGAAGTTCGGATTTGTAGAACTTTCAAAATTGGTTAAAATGATTCAATTTAAAAGATTGAACAATTATCGTCATTTTTTGATGCTTTTTTGTTTATTCTTTCCAATATATTTTCTTCAGCCGACAATTAAATTAAATGCTCAGATTGTGAATGCCGGCTTAGGTGAATCCTACCTGATAAGAAATGTCGGTGCACGTTCATTAGCTCTTGCAGGTGCTTATACAGCAATTGTCAACGAGCCTTTCGGCTTGTTTTATAATCCAGCAGGATTAAGTTTTCAATCGGGACAACCGATGATTGCCACTTCATACAGTATTCTTCAACTTGGCAGAACACATTCTGCGATTGCTTACAGTCAGTCTTTCGGAAATTTCGGAGTAGGTTTAGGCTTCAACAGTTTTTCTTCCGGTACCTTCACTGCGAGGGATGTCAGAGGTAATCCGATAGGTAATTTATCTGACTGGCAGTTCGCTTTGAACGGTGGCGCTGCTTATAGTACCGAATATGCTTCTATCGGAGTGGGTGTCAAATATTTGTCAAATTCACTTACCGGTTCAGGAATAAGTGCCAACGGGTATGCCATTGACTTAGGAACAAAATTCAATGTACTGGATTTATTTTCTTTCGGATTGGCTGTCAGAAATCTCTCCGGGATGATTTCATGGAACACCGAAACAAACCACCAAGACCTTCTCCCCTACATTATTTCAAGCGGTGTTGCTATGGAATTTCCATTAAACGTTCAAATCACACAATCTCGTTCAAGTCTGACAGGCGAATTAGAAACCTCAACACAACCGGCAACTCGTTATCTTCTATTGAGTTTCGACGGAAACTTGACACAGCATGAATTAAATCCAACATTTACCTTGGGATTTGAGTTAGTTCCACATGAAATAATAGCTTTTCGGGGTGGAATAGCCGTTGCAGGAGATAACCTGGGAATTTTCAAACTATTTCCCATGACTGTCTGGGGTGGCGGTATTTCCTTGCGACCAACTCTTGACGGTTTACCATTTACAACACACTTCGATTATACTATCTCAAATGATTATCTTGCTGCAAACAAAATCAGCCACCATCTGTCACTGATATTTCAATTCTAACTTTTCAGTTTTATTTCGAGATTTCAATCTGTTTGCTCATTTTCCTCGTTGGAGTTTCCAATATACAAAAATATTTACCCGACGGTATATTTGTTGTGTTAAGTAAGCAATTATAACTACCGGGTGAAAGTATTTTTTCCATTAAATTAATAATCACTCTTCCGTTAACATCAATGATATAAAGTTTATAGAATCCATTCTCAATAACAGAAAAATCGATTTCTGAAGAAACATCAGTCGGATTTGGCGATATTAAGCCAAGAAGAATCTTGCTTTCTGACTCAAATAACCTGTTGCCGCCTTCCTGACAATATCCTTTTAATGTGAATTTTGCCGGTTCATCGAAAATCACGATTCTTCCTTTACCTGCTGGCACAATGTTTTCAAGCTTCAAAGGAGATGTTGTATCATTACCGAGACCAACACGGAATTTGACTTTTTTAATAATCGAATCTGAAGAAATAATTTTCAAAGGCAGGTCAAAGGATATTTTCCGAACAGAGCCAGAGATACTTCCTTCGTAGAAATCTTCAATCGGTTCGAGAAGAGTGGAATTGAATGACAAATCGGCTTTAAATCCCGTGATATTTGCATTTAAACCCTTTGAACTAACATTTTTTATAGCTACCGGAAGTTCGATTACATCACCCGGAGAACCTTCTATATTCGCTAAAGTAAAAGTAACCGAATCAATTCTTGGAAGTATTCCTTCTCCGTAAAGCATAATACTGCTTGGTGAACCCGGTGCATTATGGTCAATATAAACAACATCATTTCTCCTGCCCACGGTTTCCGGAATAAATCTGAATGTCATATTCCTGGAATCACCCGGATTCATTGTCAGGGTGTCGGTTCCATCAACTACTGAAAAATGTATGTTATCCGGTCCTCCGTTTCTGATGCGAACGATTTTGATAGGTTTATCACTTCTGTTCCTGACAACAGCTTTCATTACGGTATCACTAATATCTCCGATTTCGACTTGTTTAAAATCAAGATTTCCGTTTACAATCTGAAGACCCGGGTCATATCCGATACCGGAAATAACTTTGGTCAATTTATTTCCGGAATAAAGAATTTCAATCAAGGCAGTCCTTTTCCCTACATCTTTTGGTTTGAACCTGATACTTATTGTAGCAGCTTTGTTAGTATCAAGCTTGCTTGGAGATAGTTTCTTCATAATCATAAAGTCGGAAGCATTTGGTCCCGAGAATTTAACGCTGTTAATGTAAATTGGAAACTTGGAAGTATTAACAATGAAACGTGAAATTGTTGAATCCTTAACCGAATTGACAGGTACCGGCGGGAACTCTATATCTTCGCTTTTTATATCAGACCTTGCGATTGTGAACACTGAATCCATAACACCAGTTTGTAGAGCTCTTTCTAACAGATTCCATATTTTTGCAGTACTATCCCAGCTTGCCGTAAGCACCCTTGTTCCGTCAAAATTAAACACAGCCGTCTGAACGCTGCTCCTGTGCTCAGCATACGGTGGAGGAATGAAAGCACCGGTATTTCCGTTCCACATTCTCGCTTCATTAATTCCCGAAGTGAGAAGAAGTTCGCCTGTATAGTTAAAATTTACCGATGTTAGCGGTACAATACTCAAAACAGTGTCGTGATGCTCAACCGTAAAAAGAGTGTCACCGGTTTCAAAATTCCAAACAAATGCTTTACCAATCCAAGTAGCGGCTGCAAGCTTTTTCCCATCCGGGCTGAATGAAACATGAGAGACAACGGAATTGGTCATCGTGTTAAATACTTTTTCTTCTTTATGGGTGCTTACATTCCAGATATTACATCTTCCGTTATTATCGGCTGTGGCAATATATTTACCATCTGGACTATAGACAGCGAACCAGAGTGCAGCAGAATTATAGCTAACCGTATCGGTAATTTTCCCCGTATTAATGTCCCAAACGAAACAAGAACCATCGGTTCCGGCTGTAACAATTCTTTTACCATCCGGACTAAAATTAGCAGAATGAACAAAACCCGAATGAGCTGAAAAAGTTCTGAGAGAGTCTCCTTTGGCAGCATCCCATAAGATTGCAGTCTTATCTTCGCTTGCGGTTACGGCATATTTTTCTGCTTTATCAAAATTAGCCCAAACAACCGGCCTCGTATGACCTTTCAAATCGAATATTTTTACACCGTTATTAGAATTCCAAATTCTTGCAAGGGAATCTTTGCATGCTGTTATTATTAAACTACCGTCTGCATTAAAATTAGCAGAATTGACTCCATTTTTATGATGTAGGTCTAACGTTCTGCCGATGTTATTGGGCCAAAGCTGAATAACTCGTATTAAACAAGAGTCGCTTTGTTTGTCTGGAACATACCATCTGTATTTCAACCCGCTTACATTCTTTGCAAGAGTATCCCAATTGCCGCCATTATTGGTCGAATATTCCAACTGAACCACATCAGCAGGTAAAAGACCCGTCCAGACAACATTTGCAGAATCTCCGACAATAAATACCTGATGCGGAAGAGGCTCTAAAATTTTCAGAGTTGCCGTTTTAGGCTGTGCGTTTGGAAATCCCCCAGTAATAAGTACTGTATTTCCAGCACAGGCATCAGTTTTAATATTTAAACTTCCAAATTCAAGAGCAGAATCCAACGGAGTAAATTTAACTTTAAGGTTCCTCGTGTCCCCTTTTTTTAAAGTAACAGGTTGAGTAATCCCACCTTGCTCAATAGTAAAAACAGGATTGTTAATGCTAAGCTCAGTTATTGTGACATCACCGTTTTTTGCAGTTAAAGAAAGGTCAAGAGTTTTGTTTAATCCTGGAAGAACGGCGCTGAATCTTAAATATGGTGGATTACTGATTATTATTGGTTGAAGGTTTTGAGGGACAGAAATCATCATTTCGGAAGTATCGCTGTTTCTGACATTGATAATTTTAATATCATGTAATTCCTGACAATCGGAATTTATATTCCAGAATATTTCACACGGTTTGTAATTCAACATTAGAGAAGTAACGGCAGCAGCAACACTTTCGGTTAATGATGAAGAATTACAAATAAAATAGTTTCCACCCGTTTGAAGACAGATTTGGTTCAATTGCTCATTAATTGTACCAGAAACAGAAACCACAAATACTTTTATCTTATTTGCCCTGGCACTGTCAATCACTCGCTGATAGTCAACAGAACCATTTCCATCAGTAACAAAAATAATGTTCTTGTTTGCTTTTCCATCTACTGAAATAGCTATTGAACCTGTCAAATCAAATAAAAATCCTGAATCCCATAGTGACCCTTCCTGATTCTGAATATTTCCCAATGCAGAAATCAATTTCGTTTTGTCACTCGTAAATTCCTGATTCAGAAAGCTAAGTTCGTTGAAACTTGTAAGGGCAAATTCCGATGGATTTGAGGGCATTTGATTGATAACTTGACCTGTAAATGCCTTTGCAAGGTCAAATAAGCCCGAAGTCGCATCAATTCCCAGGTCAATTGTTATCACACCTGAAAAAGAACCGGCAGGATTCTGTGGAGGGCATTCAATCTTTGTTGGATTAATCGTGATACCATTGTCTATTATTTTAAAATCACTCACTAAACTATTGTTAGTGAGAAGTTTGTTCACGTCATAATCCAGGAAGCCGGCTTTAACCTCCGGATAATTGGTTAGGTCATAATTTGTTAATCGGATTAATGGAAAGGATTGTAAAAGATAAAAAGGAAAAACGGCTAAAAGCAGAAATATATAAATAAGTTTTTTCATTGCTATCAAAAAAATCTGAAACTAATTACGCTGCAATGCAAATTTAATTAATTACTTTCAGAAATTATCATGTTTTTTAACGAAACCGAAATTTTGTAAAACTTAGTTAAAACCTGATTTTTCAAGTATTTTCCTTATGTGCGGCTCAAATCTAAGAGTCAGAATCGCCAAAAGAATGCCTGCAATAACATCAACAACATAATGGTATCTCAGGTATATTGTTGCAACAATCAAGCTTGTACCAAGAACAAAGAACACCCACCGGAAATGCGAACGGTATCTGAAAGCAAGATAAATATTGACAACCGTTATCCAAGTGTGACCGCTTGGCATACAATCTCTATTGACGAAAACCTCAGGAGTTAAAGTACCAAGCGGAATCCCTCCTCCGCTATTGACAAAATCTCTGAAAAAATTAGTCAGCCAAATCCCCGGAAGTTCGAGATTTATCTGGCTGAAATCGTGCAGCGTAAATCTCGGACCTATTGCCGGCAGAATAAAATATAGTATATAAGACAGATAGAATGCTAAGATAACCTTTCTTGAAAATTCATTGAAATCGTTATCCCTGTTTTTCAAATGAAGTTCAATCCCATGAAGCAGTGGCATAAAAAAATATGTTATGTAGGAAAATTGCAGATATTCGGTTAAAACAGGGAACGAAATACTATTCAGCCATTGTGTCGGATTCAGACCAAAAAAAAATTTATCCCAGGTAATGAGCAGCAAATCATAATCGTGAGGATTCACAGCATGAATATAAACATGTGCCTGACTATAGATAAAATAAACCAACGGTGCAAGGCAAACTCTTCTGAAAAGCCTGAATAGTCTTCCCGCATTCAGTTTCACATCGGCAGCAGCAATAGTAACGATGCTTGCAATGATAAAAATATTAATTAAAATCCAGTTGGCTGCATTTTCGATTTTTGGGAAAAAGATGATGGCAAGTAGTGTATAAGCCGTGAGAATAATGATGCTGTAAATATCAGTCACAGAAAGCACTTCACGCAAATCAAACTTTAGAAGCGGCTCTCTTGACGGTTTCTTATCTGTTTTGACATTTGAATTTGCTGTTTTATTCATTCCATTCCGGTTCAATTTATAAAATTGCCAGTTGCAAAATTAAATAATTTAGGAAAATCATTCATCTTTATTTTTTTTCTTTCCAAGAGTCAAAAAATTATAAATACCGATGAAATTCCCAACAGTTAATTCCTCTGCTCTTTTGAAGAATACATCAGGTGGAAGTTCCCCAACAAACTTATTAGAGGCACTTGATTTAATAATTTCGTCAATCGAAGAGCCGGTCATATTTTCGACATATACCTTAAGTGCATTCCTCAAAGTCTTTCTTCTTTGATTAAATGCACTTTTTACCAAAGTCATAATCTCGCTGAAATTTTCATTAATTTCATTCTTAAAAACAAATTTTACGACTGACGAAGTGACTTCCGGTTTCGGATAAAAACAATTCGGCGACACATCGAAAAGGATTTTCGCGGTTCCGGTCAGGTCAAGAGCAACAGTAAGAATTCCATAGTCTTTAGTTCTCGTTTTAGCCGTAAATCGTTGGGCAACTTCCTTTTGAAACATAATAACAGCAGTTTGAATCAAAGCTGAATTTTCGAACAACCAAAATGAAATATCGCTCGAAATGTTATAAGGTATATTCCCTATTATCTTGATTTTTGAGGAGTTATATTTTTTCAAAAGTCCGTTTAAATCAATCAGTCTGATATCGGAGTGAATCAGTTCGAAGTTATGTTCATTGTATTTTTCAGTTAAATGTTCAATTACTCTTTCGTCAGTATCAACTGCAATTAGCCTGCATTTTTCTGCTATTAACAACTCAGTAAGAGCACCCATCCCGGGACCAATCTCAAGAACAATGTCCCCATCATGAATATCAAGAGAATCAACAATTTTCCGGCTGATATTTTTATCAATCAGAAAGTTTTGTCCAAGCGATTTTTTTGGTTTTATCAATACGATTTCCTTTTCTTAAAAATGCAAGATATAAAATCGAGAGTTATTGACAAAATCAAAAGGGAAATACTTTCTCACTTTAAAACAAACGGGAAGGTTTTAATCCGACCTTTTATAAAAATTAAAGGATGAAATAAATTTTTTTCAACTTTTTTCAAAAAAGAGTGAGATACTTTTGCGATTCATGTGTTATTATAGTTTGGGAAGAGACACATTTGAAAAATGTTTTTGCGTCTCGGTCGTGATTTGGCTACCGACCGCATGGACATTGGCTTTGGTTGTCGTTGAATTAAAGGAATTGGAATTTTAAACATAAATAAGGAATTTTAAAATGAAAATGGTATTGCTCTTTTTATTAATTTCTTTTTCCACTGTTTTTGGTCAGTGGGTAAATGTTGGGAATGTCGAAAAACTTTCGGGAGATGGTTCCGGCTTTTTTGATTATGCCATTTCCGAAGACTGTAAATTCATTTTTACACTCGATTGGAATTCTGTTTTGTCAAAATGGGACTATAATACCGGGAATAACATTTGGAGTAAGACAATAACAAACTATTCAAATGGTGAGCCCAAAATTGATTATTTAAGGCTTTCAAGTGATGCTAAAACCTATTGCATTTCAAGAATTTATTCTAATCTTTTCGCTGTAAGGAAAAATTATCACATTGATATCTACGATATCGAGACAAGTAATTTTATTGATTCAGCTAATATCTTAATTGATATCAAACCCGGAGCTTTTTATGTTAATCCTAAGTTCAGTTATTTTTATTGTGATTTCGTAAGCACAAACAAAACACTTTTATCAATTATCCATTCTTTTGTAGATGAATGGTTTTATTACCACGTGATAGTGACTGAAGACTCTGTGAAGGACTCCCCAAATGTTAGACAATAAAGAGGAAAATTTAAGGTGTAAATAATAAAAAAAAATCTTATTGATAAATGATGTAGCTTTTTCTTTTTTTGCTACTTTTTTTCTTTTTGTTAA
>Ga0172370_10006971_pt1 | contig 13985 bp, 15 predicted proteins | sample LakKiv5m_FD_114538 | JGI IMG/M metagenome (GOLD analysis project Ga0172370, IMG submission 114538) | Freshwater microbial communities from Kabuno Bay, South-Kivu, Congo - kab_022012_11.5m | ecosystem: Environmental > Aquatic > Freshwater > Lake | place: Democratic Republic of the Congo...
ATGCCTCAAAGAGACAAATTTTCTTGGAGTAAGCCGTGTAGAAATTTGGAACTGATTACGAGAAAGAACGATCAGACAAATGTGGCAATTGGATTACCGGGGACGCGACTCGGGCACCCCCTGCGTTATACGAGAGCCCTTACGGATATTGTTTTTGGAAGCGGGTCAGTTTCTAAATTATTTATTGAGGTCAGGGAGAAACGAGGGTGGGCATATTCGGTCAACTCGTTTTCTGAGGAATTTAGGGAATTTGGCGTTGTGGGTATCGATGGTGGATTTCCTAAGGATAAGGTCAGTGATGCTGTTTTGTTGTCGCTTGAGATAATGATGGGGCTTGGCGGGAATGGAAGATGGGCGATAACAAAGAAGGACCTCGATAGAGCGAAAGAGACCTTTTATGGTCGTCTGGCTCTTCGTTTCGATGATCCAAGTAAGGTGCTGGGGATGGCAACGGACGACTTATTGAATGAAGGGAAAATTTATACTCCAGATGAAATAAAGATAGAAATTGGAAAAGTGACCCTGGGAGACATAAAAGAATATTGCAATCTTGTTTTTGATGTAAATAAATTGAGTATGGGGATTGTGGGGGATTATGAGGAGATGCCGGTTAAAATTTAACGTTGCACATTGCACGCTGTCATCCCGAATTCATTTCGGGATCGATCCTGAAATAAATTCAGGATGACAGAAATATCCATCATGTCCGATCAGGTGACCGTTTTTGCAACGGTGTGAACGGTGTGTTGGTCGGGGTACCCAGAGTCGAACTGGGGCCGCGCATTCCCGAAACGCGCATCCTACCGCTGGACTATACCCCGGACAGAGATATTGTATAGCAAGAGAATACGAAGCTACGAATCTGCGAAGCCGGGGAGAGGTATATAATTATGGGACTTGCAGTTTAAAAATTGAAGAAAAAGGAGATTCAAAATGGAAGTTAGATACGTGACCCTGATTTTCAGGAGAGATCCTGAGTTGGCGGATGTACTATTTTTGAATTATTCGCCCAAAGAGTTTAATTTGGATGCAGAGACTCAACTTGAGGTGATCGACAGAGGTGGTAATTCTCCGGTAGTCAGAGACAGTGATGGTGCCAAATGTCTAATTAAACGGGCGTCGCTTTATAAAAAACCGAATGATCCGTCGAAGTATGCGATTGGACCGGAATTGAAAGATGATCCGCACACTAACTCGTGTTTGCTCCATCTGCAAATTATGGCTTCAAGTGGTCGGTTAAGTGATCGTCGTTCAGAAGCTGTAATTGCGGATTCTTTGTCGGATAAAGTAGATATCATTGCTGAACATGGTGGAGCGAACCAGTTGGCGATGTTGTTAAGGTTGCCGCCAGCGGCAGAATTATTCGCGACCCTCAACGGGAACCTAGGGGAGTCTGAGGTTTATCGCATTTACTGGGATGAGGGTGAGTTGCAAGTGGTAAAAATCAGGCACACTTCTGCTCAAGATGAGTGGCAGCTAGCTTAAAGGAGATGAAGAAATGCAACTTTTTACTCTTAATAACGTCAATGGCCGGATGGAGACAGGTATCCGTCTTTGGGGCAGTGGCGGTTCGATCTTTCTGGCTAGTCGAAGTGACCAGTGTTTGATCGGTTTTGGCGACGACGCGTACCTCGGAGAGATCGGTTGGACCCTTAGAGAAGGGAATTACAGTATGCAGGGTGGGAGGATTTTCCTTGAGAGAGCGTCCCTGACTCTTAAAGAGGATAAATTTGTCTTAACTAATCCGGACCAGGATCCGGACCCGAGTCGGGCGTTGGTTCTTTTTGATCTTCCGTCCATTGACCCCGAAAGATGGCTTTTGATGCCGCTTTTTGGGACTTACCCTGTGGTTTTACCGATCGCTAATAAACCTGGTTTATTAGCCTTGGTTGTAGTACCGGCTAGTAGGACGGTTGGAATAGCCCGCGTTTGGCCGAGAAAGGGGGAGGTTGTGAACTCACCGGAGAGGGTTCTTGTCCAACATCGTGAAACCCATAAAGGTAGTTGGTTTGATTTTGTCCGGTATACTACCCCCAGGTCCTTTTGGGGGTCGTCGGATTACGGGGTGCTGTAGATAGCCTGGAGGCGTCGGTCGGAATGATCGGCGCCTTTTTTATATCAATTCACTGGGCTTTTTCCAAAGAATGGGGAGTTTTTTGAAATCTTCATCGAAAGAAACAATTGTCCATTGAAGCGAGGCGACCATGGGAATTGTCGCCAAGACGGCATCAATAAGTTTGATGTTATGTTTTCTGTAGATATCGATGGATTTAGGCCAATCGTATTGGTTAGTTACCTTAAGGTTTTTTAATTTGATTATGCCTTCAAGCTTATTTGCAATGTCGTTTTTTGGGGTATTGTAATTAGATTTCAGGACCCAGCCGATTTCGGTGACAACAATGCCGGGAACAACCGCCTTGATTTTATTCGACTTTACTAAACCTAAAAGTTCGGCGCATTTTTGATGACTTTCTTCATCCTCCTTAACCAAAAAACGGAGAAAAATGTTTGAATCTAGCAAATAGATCACTCTCTTTTATAGTTATTTTCCATGAATTCCCGGGCTTTAAGTACGGACCTTCCTTTAACTGGTTTTATGCTGCCACCCATTGAAAGTAGATCGGGGACAGGTTCGATTAAGGTGTTGCCTTTGTGTATTCTGATCTGAACTTTGTCAAAGGGAGATAGACCCAAGGCATTTCTGATGGCAATGGGAATAGTGACCTGACCTTTTTGGGTGACTGTGGTAATACCTAACATGTAAGTAATACTATATCATAGAGTATTACCTGTCAAGCGTATTTTTATAAGTAGGGGGTGTATAATTATGGGATTCGCAGTTTAAAAATCTAGGTAAATTCAAATTCAATAGACTTGATCGTGGTTACCTAGATCGAGTAAATATATTTTGTCCCCCTCGATTTGAATTATCATCCTAATACTCATGTCAACAGAAATAGACCATCTACCAACCCCATTCAACTTGTGAAGTCGAAGTGACGGATGACGGGGGTTTGTTTGAATTAAGTCTAAAATCCTGGAAACTTTTTGTTTCAGCTTTTGGTTTTTTACTAGATACTTCAAAAGTAGTTTTTGGAATCGACGCGAAAGGACGAGGGTATAGCCGTTCATTAGTTAAATGAATCGAGGTATCTGGCGAGATCGAGCTTGTTTTTTATAATCACAGCCCTGCCTGTTCTCTCGTCTTTTTTGGCATCTTTGACCCATTCGTCAAGTTGTTCGCTTAAGACCATATCTCTGAGAGCGGTTCTGATAGCATCGCTAACCGAGGCAAAATGTCCTTTTTTGACGAGGTCGTTTACCTGGCCCCGGAGTTTCTCTGGCAAAGAAATGTTTAGAGTTGTCATACAAATATTATACATCATTGGCGTATAGTAGTGGAATGTCTATCGATCGGGGGTATAATGCGCCCAGGCAGTTTAAAAAATAAAGAAAAGGAGAATTGAAATGGAAGTTAGAACGGTCGTTTTGCGATCGGGGAACTCCCCCAGGATCTATAAGGATATCATTTTGGGGGCGTCCTCTAGAAGGTTAGTAGTGGACCCTTATAGCAAGTACTCGGAAACTGCCGAGTATTTGGAGGTCATCACTAAGGATGGTGTGTCGCCGGCGCGTCTCTTTGAGGATTCATCATCTGAATGGGTGGTGAAAAAGGTCTCGCTTTATAAACACCGTGACGGACGCACTATCGCAATTGGCCCTGAGATGGCGGGTGACGGGTGCGCTAATTCCTGCCTGGTGTATCTTCGTCTGGCAAGCTCCGTCGATCAGAAGATAATAGATGCGGCGGAAGAGATAGTGCTGGTTCAGAGCGTTGATAGGCGCCGGACGGCAGCGGTTCTTAGGATGCATCCGGCGCAGAAGTTCGATGTGGAATTGATGGAGATGGACGGAACGGAAAAATATTACATCTGTTGGGACGAGGGGACTCTTTCCGCGGTTAAATACGCGGATTCACGGCAGGACGAATGGCGGTTGACCTAGAAAGGACTTGGAAAATGGCTAAATTAACTATAAGGGGAATTACCTTAATTGCCGCCCTTGCATGCTACCTTGGGTTGGTCTATTACCTAACCATCGACAAGGTATACACGGGGAGGTACCTATCGGTTGATGTTTATCGGAGCTTTACGGTGACGTCTGATAATCCGATTACACTTCTTGAAGTGCCTTATTCCGGTATTTTTTATTATTTCCGGAATTTTGATAATGGCTCTTCTTTGTACGGTGTGCCTGTGGCGCCGAAAAATGGGGAGTTATTCATCAGATTTGAAAGCAATTTGCCAGTGAAGACGGAGCTTGTGCCGGGTGATTGGACGAAGTTTTTGGGATCTGTCCACCTCGAACTGGTTAGTGAGACCCCGATCACCTTAACGGATCATCTTTTTGGTGACCCGTTGACGTATGTGGGCATGAGAGTGTTACTTGCGGTGTTAATAAGTTTGATTGTCTGGGTGATCGACACAGTTTTAGAAAAGAGTATGTAAGTTGTAAGTTTAGGCGGTGGTTATTTAACCACCGCCTTTTTTGTATCTTCTGGGGTAAGATTAATAAGTGAAGAAATTGAGAGAGGTCTTTTTTTTACTAGGTACTTTTTTAAACTACACCATCATTGGCGCCTTGAAAATGACAGTTGAGGCGGTGTTGGGGGTGACAATTTCCGGCAGAAAACTGACGATGTTGGGGAGAATTAATCACCTGATAGTTCAGGGAACAAACGTGACGGCCTACTGGTGGGCCTTGCATGGACGCTTCAGGGATGCTGGGATGATTTATGCCGTTTCTTGGCTGTTTGATAGTTTTCAGTATTATCCAGAGATTTTTTCTTCGGTTGGCCGGATCATCGGTCTAGATAAACTGATTCCTAGACTGGATCGACTGGGATTATCAAGGATTTTCTTCTTATTGTCTTGAGTTTGCTATAAAATAGGCTGGATGTCTGGACGGTTACGTCCTGGTAGCTCAGTTTGGATAGAGCAGCTCACTCCTAACGAGCAGGTCGGAGGTTCAATTCCCCCCCAGGACACTTAAAAGTTGTTGTGGGCAAAGGTCGCCCTCTCCCCTTTATAAGGGGAGATAAAGAGGGGTATAAACAAGGATGGTTTTGGTCTCAAGATTTGATGAGTTGACTAAATTACTTAAGATCTAGGGAGATCAGGTTGAAGGTGGTGGGTTTTTGGTTGAGATTAGAAAGAATGATTAGGCGGTTGCCATCAGGTGAGGCAAAGGCAAACTTATCTTTGAGTAAACCGGAAGTAATAGCGACATTATTCTGACCATCGTAGTCGATGATGTTGACGCCATTGTCTGATCTAACTATCAAATGATTCGAGTCTGGATACCAAGAAAGGTTTTGGGTGGTTAAAGGAGAGAGTTGGCCCTTAAGTGATTTAAACTTAGCAAAAAGTGGATCGACTTTGTCGGTCTTAGAAGGTGTTTCAGGAAGATTATTGCTAGCCACGGTTAAAAGATAGTTAGTGCCTTCTTTACGATCAAAGAGATAGGTTTGTCCCTTTTGTAGGGCGCGTGTTTCAGGAGTTGAGTTGATGTTGGTTAGGTCCTTGGCAGTTTGGTTTTCGGGAAGTTTTATGTCGGTACTGGCAGTGTAAAAGACCTTTTCACCATCGGGGGAGAAATAAATATTGGTAGCACTAGCACTGGCAATTTTGACTAAAAAGTCGGGGAACTGACTTAAGTGATTTTGGTTGATTTTAACTATTTGATCCTGATATTGATCAAGGATACCTTGGAGTCTAATAGTTTGATCTGTCAGGTTTTTGCTGGTGTTTAAGATCTTGGGATTTAAAGTTTTGGCAGAGAGTACTTTCTTGCCATCATTAGTAATTGCCAGTATTTGGCTGCCATCGGGTGACCAAATGAAATCAGTTTTGTCGTAGTTAAAGGCACCAACATCGGCAACCTGAAAAATTTGATTACCCAGGATTTGATTGTTTAAGGAAAGAATAAACAAGCCATTTTCAGTTTCAAACGAGGCTCCGCTTAGATGATAAAGAATTTTGGTACCATCTGGGGAGGGGATGGCTTTGTCGACAAAATTGAAAGTAAGGGGCGTACTGGAAGGAATCGAGGGGAAAAGGCGACTTTCGGTTAAAGAGACGATTTCGGTTTTGATGGGAATAGTTTTGATCCAAGGACTAAAACCATTCTTAAGCATTTTAATTTGATAGACGCCTGGGTTTAGATAAAGAGTGTCGTCAGTAACAGTGGTCAGGCGATCATCGACAAAAACCTGGGCTGATTTGGGGTACGAAGTGGCGGAAAGCAGCCCCATTCCACGAAGTTGCATCTGCTTGAGATTGGGGCGATAGCCTTTGGCGATTTGGATGGCAGTTATCGATCCAGCGGTGAGGAGGATAGCTACTGCAAGGGTGATTAGAAGTCGGGATTGGCGATGAGAGCGAGGGTACATCGCTATATTATAGTTGAATTTTTAAAACTATAACGCCCCCAATCGAATACGATTTGCCCCCTCTTAAATTAAGAGGGGGAAGGGGGAGTTATTATTTGTATCTAGTATATAGCGTGGCCATTTGATATAAATTTGGGGAACGTATGAAGTTTAACCTTATTAAAAGAGTGGGGATTGATTTGGGGACGGCCAATTGCTTGGTGTACGTAGTGGGAGAGGGGATAGTTTTAGAAGAGCCGACGGTAGTGGCGGTTTCGTTAAATGATTCAAGAGTCTTGGCAGTAGGTAGAGAGGCGGAGATGATGTTGGGGCGAACCCCAGGGGACATCAAGGCGAGTAAGCCAATGAGGGATGGGGTGATTGCGGATTACGTGGTGACTGAGGCAATGCTGAGATATTTTTTAAAGAAGGTAGGAGCCAGTAGTCTGTTCAAGCCCGAGGTGATGATCTGTGTGCCCGCAGGAGTGACCCAAGTGGAGAAGCGGGCGGTTCTTTCGGCAACAATGAGTGCCGGGGCCAGAGCGGCATATTTAATAGAGGAACCTTTGGCGGCGGCGATTGGGGCGGGAGTGTCGATTGCTGAAGCCTCTGGAAATATGATTCTGGATATTGGGGGAGGAGCGGCAGAGGCCGCAGTTATCTCATTGGGGGGAGTAGTGACATTTAAAAGTGTCAGAGTTGCTGGTAACAAAATAGATGAATCTATATCAAAGTATGTTAGAAAGAAACATACGTTGGTAATAGGTGAGCAAACTGCGGAAAAAGTAAAGATAAAGATTGGTTCGGCTACCAGGCCGATTAAAGACGAAGTTTTGGAGGTAACTGGAAGGGATAGTATTACTGGTCTGCCTAAGTCGATCGTCCTTCATTCGTTGGACGTATTTGAGGCCATTTCAGACCCTTTAAGTAAGATTATTAATATGGTCAAACAGGTGTTGGAGGAGGTTCCACCGGAGTTAGCCAGTGACATCATAGACAAAGGGATTGTAATGAGTGGTGGTTCTTCTACTCTGCGCAACTTTGATAAGCTTTTAACCACAGAAACAGGGGTTCCGGCTTTCGTCGCAGAGGATCCTTTAAGGTGTGTAGTAAAAGGTACTGGGATAGCCCTTGAAAATTTGGATTTGTACAGACGTAGTGTTAGTCATAATAAGTAGAAGATTTCTATATATCAAGATATTTCATGTCACTTGTCAGTTGTCATTTTGAAGTGCTAAATTTGATATTAGGCTTAAATGATAGAAAAATTATAAATAGATATAGGATATGAATCTTCAGTATAATTTTAAATTTTAAATTTTTAATCAAATCAAAAATCCAAAGTTCAAAACTTTTTATTAACATTGTCATTGCAAGGAGTGTACGACGAAGCAATCTAGTATCTGTTTATATATTTTGTCGCTAGTAGTACATTCGCGATGACTTGAGAATAACGCCCCCCCGATCGAGTACGATCTGTCCCCCCCCTTAATTTAAGAGGGGGTAGGGGGAGTTACTTTCTGTTGTGCATTAAGTGTTGAAAATCGTTGGACTGGAAAATAATGGTATACCCATCAGGGTATGGCTTAAATCAATGCGGTAATTAGTTTGTGTTATATTTCGACGCGCGGAGAAATGAGGAAATGGATTATGGGATAAATCGACCTAAAATTTCTCTTTTTTGACATATATGACGTCGATAACGGTAAAAATTTGAGGAAATAGTAGATAAAAACCTGAGAACTTGTCTTTTGGTTGGTGCTGGTGTTGGATTCGGCGTGAAAGATAACAATGAAAACTTTGTTGGGTTACCTATGCTTCCTAATATTAACCGCATGAGCGTTATGTTCAATTTTTAGTAATTATGAAGCAGGAAATTTTGTTTAAGCAAGTTTTTCGTTGAGAGTGGGGTAGGGGCTAATTTTTAAATGACATACAGTATCAGTTCATCGTCACATATGGGTTACTTTTTTGTATGGAGAAACAGGAGGATCTAGTTTTTGTATAACTATCTCTGTCAAATATAATGTTTTGATATGGGGAGTACTTAGATTTATGATATATGAATTATAAATTATGAATTTGGATTCATGTTTTGATTAATATAATTGTTCAGTTGATAAATTTAAGTAGTAGTATTTTAAGGTTTTTAATTATCTTATATATAACTATATCAATATTTATCTGAGTATGTTGTTATAAGACAGAATACTATATCTTATAGTTAACGGATTGGAAGAGAATTTTGATATTGGGAAAAGATTTGGAGAGCTTTGGTGGGTCAATTGTTGAGGTTTTTGGGTGTTGTGAAAAGATAGTGAGGGTTGTTGGTGAATGACTGATATTGAACCATCAGCCCTTTTTCATTTTTGGGGGGTAGTAGCAAATAACGGTAGTGAGTGATAACCGCATCTGGGTTTGAGGCTAGAGTGAGTGGAGTGATGCTATAGTGTAGATATGAACAGAGCAATGATCCTAGGAAGCCGTGTGGATCTTGTTAGCCGTAAAGAGGCGCTAAGGACTATAGATAAGTATATAGCAGGTAAATCGAAGGAGACGAAGATGGTGGTGACGGCTTACTCTGAGTTTTATGTTCAAGCGGCTAAAGATGATGTTTTCCGTACTATTTTGAATGGTTCTGATCTGGTAGTGCCGGATGGAGTGTCAGTGCTGGCGGCGGCGAAGTACGCTACAGCGGTCAGAGGTCAGAGGTCAGAGGTCAGCAAGATGTTGTATGGACTGAGGTTGGGGGTGGAGATACTAAGAGGGAGAGTTGGGGAGACGGTGACGGGGGTGTATTTGTTTGAGGAATTGACGAAGTTGGCGGCCGAGAAGGATTACAAGGTCTTTTTGTTGGGAAGTAAGCCGGGGGTAGCGAAGAAAACGGCAGAGAAATTGAGAATCCGCCAAATCGGCGGACAGGTTGACAATGGAGAATTGAAAATTGAATGGGATGCAGGAGAAGAGAGGGTGGGAACAGATGCGAAGAAGGCGGCAGAGGTGATAAAAAAAATAAATGAATTTAAACCAGATTTGCTGTTTGTGGCATATAACCCGGTTAAGCAGGAGAAATGGCTCTGGGAGAATCGAGATCGTCTCAAGGTTCGGGTGGCGGTGGGGGTGGGAGGGACTTTTGATGAGTTTATCGGGCTGGTGCCCAAGGCACCGGCACTTATGGAACAGATGGGCCTTAAATGGCTGTGGAGGCTGGTTACAGAGCCTAAGAGGATCGGAAGGATTTTTAAGGCAGTGGTAGTGTTTCCCTGGCTGATCTTTATAACTAGTTTAAACAATGAGTGAATTAACGGATCTCCCCGGTTATAGAGTTGATGTGGAGGGGGATGTGTTTGAAGAAGAGCCGGAAGAAGAAATAGTTGATGCTGGTGAGCTTGATTTTTCCCGCGAGATAAAACCCTTTGTCAATTTGGTGACGGCGTTTATTGATAAGGAGCGTTGGCTTCAGGCGAGTCATGAAGAGAGGCTGGTGGAAGCGTCAAAAATATTCGAAGAGTATTTTCATTTTTTTGAGGAGGAGAGTAGAGAGGCTTATAGATGGATTTCGCGCGACCTCACGGTGGCGAATCGCTTCGTGAATTTTGCAATGTGGCATGATGAGCACGAGGCAACGTCTGGTGAGTTGAGAGATTTGTTTTTTGATTCTTTGGTTAAGAGATTTGGGAAGAGAGTGAAAGACTCTGGGTGGTGGGAGGGGACAACGATTGGGGTGGATCTTCACAGTACGATTAAGGGATATTGGGAGTTGGATAACCCAGGATCATTTTGTGAATCTCAGGTTAAGACGATGAGATGGTTGATGGAAAATGGAAAGTTTTTGGATCGGTTGATTGAGCGGATGGATGATGAAAAAATGGGCTTTCTGATAAGAACGGTTGGTTTTATAAATGTAGCTGAAGAAATAAGGAGTAAATGGCAAGAAACGGGGGATAAAAAATATTTAGAAGCTTTAAGGAGAGTGTTGGGGTACGAAGAAATAGAAGATCATTATCGAAAGATGGGGCAGTTGAAGGATGGTGAGAAGTTACCGATGCCGAGTGGTCTAGCAGATGTTTACAAAAATGTTGATTTTGAAAATTATCCACCAAGTATTGACGAAGAGACAAGGGGAATGGCAGATTTTGAAAAAAAGTTGGTAGAGCAGGGAATACAAAAAGACGATAGGATCTGTGTGGTTGGTTCGGGAACGGGATGGGAAGTGGATTGGTTGAATCGGAATGGATATATAAATGTTCTTGGGGTAGAAATCGATGAGATAAATATCCAAAAGGCTAAAGATGTCTATCCTAACGCCAAGTTTGTTCATGGAAGCGTGGAGAATCTGCAAAAAGTACTTTATGGACCTGGTGGGGGTGATTTTCAGGCGGTACTAATGCGAGGTAGGACGATGACACATTTGAATCATTCATTGATGCAAGAAGCGATTAATCAACTATCCATGGTCATGGACGAGAAACGGGGGCGTTTCTTTGTCGATTTACCAGATACCTCAGTTTTGGGCGGCGTATATGAAGAATATCTTGAATTGCAGAGGCAGAGCTTGAAGAAATTTGGTTTTTCGGATAAAGAGCTAAGAAACATAAATTTTATAGTGGATGGACCAGCGGCGCGAGGTCGCAATGAGTTTTGGTCAAAGTGGTTATATACAAGATTCGTGCCTAGTGAGAAGTGGGTTGTAAAACAATTCTGGGGTCAACATTTTCAGAAAGTGGACAAGTATGTCGAACCTATAGGTAATGGAACAGGCTATGATAAAAATATAAATTTGGTTTTTGAGATCAGACCATACATTTTTGAAGAAGTTGAAGACGATGAATCAGATGGTTGACCAAGTGAGGTTGAACCAAGAGCGAAAAGTAGAAGTAATTTCTTCGTTCTCAATGATGATACCGATTAGCTTGTCACTAACCTTATTCTTGATAATGCAAACTTTATTACCATAGATGTTGATCTCATTTTCAAAAGGGAACTTATCGCTAGGAATCTCTTTGGTTTGGCGGATCTCGGTTTCATTCTTGGCGACGTAATGTTTGGTCATTTTGCCACTAGCTACAATGGATTGAACGGAGATATTGAGCTTAGTTCTTTCAGTTACGAATTCGGTCGTTAGCCATTTGTAGACTTCGGGGTCGACCTTGGTAGTTTCGACTAAGGCCTTAATGGGCTGACCTACCTTTAGTAGGTCCAGATAGGTTTTTTTGACGCCCTCAAGGCCTTCGTAATAAATGACGATAGGCTTAGCTTCGTTCACCTGGAATAAACCCTTCAGATTGCCTAAGCTTGATTCTAGGCTGGATTTAGCCAGCTCGGCCTTGAGGCGCTTGCTTTCGGCGATGTCCATTAATAGATCGGGGTTATTGGCGCTAAAGACGGTCGTTTTGTCTTTCTTGGTGGCGGTGACAAGCCCTGATTTTATCAGTTCTTGGGTCAGGGTGTAGATATATGTTCGTTTGATTTTGGTAGAGGAGGAAAGCTTGGTGGCGACCTGAGGACCATCTTTTAATAGGGATAAATAGAGCTTGGAAGCGTCTGGGTTTAGTCCTAAATTACTTAGGAGTTCCTCTGGGTTCATGGATTCAGTTTATGTCAAACTGCTGTGACAGTCAAGGCTATAAGGTGCCTAATTGAGGCTAGTGAGGCTAAATTGGTCTGTCATGGGTACTTGACAAGACCTATAACATATGTTATTATACCCACAGATTAATGATCGAAAGATTGTTAATACGAACCTTAACATTCGAGTCGGACAACTGTTCTAAATAGAACAGTCTTGCTAAAGGCGAAAGTCTTTAACTGCTAGGTTAAAGATAAATAGCGCGGCAATTGCCCAATCCCAATAATGCGGGAGGAATGGCGAGAACCGAGAGTTAGATAAACTTTGACCGGACGGTCAAGGTCTAGCACAGACACAAAACAATCCCGTCTCATTGTCTTCCTGTCCCTTACTTTCCTGTCCTATTTATATATTTATGTATATAGATAAAGGAAGAAGAGAATTGAGGAAGAGATGGTGGGATAAAGGTCATTAGTATTAGTGATTTTTATCCCACGAACCGGCGCGAATGTCTCCAAAACATCATGCATTGTGTCACCCTGAATTTATTTCAGGGTCAATCACGATCGATTCTGAATCAAGTTCAGAATGACATATTTCACTAGACCAGTTGCACGACTCGAATGAGAACTTTGAAAAGTTAAGATCTCTACTCTGTTTAAAAAATCATATGGCCAACCCCGGCCTAAAGGGGAGAAGGAGAAAAAATGGAGTACATTTTTTCTATACGTTTGGGTAACTGGTTGAAACTAGTTACCCCGAAGAGTTATGTCTGGCTTTCTGCGAGCCAGCTTAACTCTGATCAGCGCAGCGCGCTGATCAAGAAGTTGATCGTCGCTAGCCCTGATGGGCTGGAGACGGTTGATTTACTAAAAATCTTGGTTGAGTACAGGCCTTTTGGCTCATATCTCAACCTCGATGCCGGGGGGGATAAAGTTGAATTTACCCCCACTTATGTAGGATCGTATGCAATCTGTTACGAAGATGTAATGGATTGCATGCCAGAAATATCACCGGCACCCGTCGTGTCGGTAAAATTACCCTTCCCCTTGAAGTTTGGGGAAGTGAAGAAACTCTGGGACGAAACGTCTCAGGGCGAGTACAAAAGTCGGGAAATCGATTTTGATGTCTAGATTTCCTGACGAGAAGGGGTTGGTTTGGCATGTCTGCCGGACCAACCTCTTCAAATTCTTTCTTTGGTTTTTTGAATAGAGTAGAGAACAATTCTTATTTTTTCTTTCGGAAAAGACTGGCAAAGCCAGTTAGTAATTCCGAAGAAATTTTTATGGGTTTATGCCCAAGGAGAAAAAAATGGACGTTCAAAAATGGATTGATGCCTGGAAACAGGCAAGTGGCTTCGTCGAGAAGCCAGGAGAAGAATTTTTGAAGATTCCCGGCTACTTCGGTAATCCGAACGCCGGGATGTTCGTCGCCTTTGTTGAAAAGGCGATGGAAATGGGTATGTTGAGTTTTAACATGCCCCGCCGCAGCACCCCCACTTTGGTAGGGACGAAGTTTGCCAATTTGACCCCCCATCCGGTGGTTTACCGGAATGGGGAGGGGAAAGATTTTACTTTCCCCAGCGAGGGGTCGGCCCGGGTGGACGTCACCCCCGGGACCAGCTTTAATCACTCCATCGAGGGGTTGGGCGAGTTCACTGTGAACACGCCCGCCCAGATGGGCGAGGTGATCGGGTTGCCCGAGCCCGACGGGGAAACAATTTATATTGTTTCCCTGATCGTTTTGACCCACCCGTCAGTGGTGGGTCGAAACGATGTGGTGGCCCCGGCGACGGGGCCAAAGGATGGGGCCATCCGCGACGGGGAAGGCCGAATCCAAGGCGTGACGAAATTCGTTCGCGCCTAAGTGTCTGATGAGGTGTGGGTGGTGGAGTTGTTTCCACTACCCACACCTAGTCAATTTTTCTGAAAGAAAAGGTAAGAAGGAATAAATAACAGTTCTTCTTGATCTGCTTGTAGAATCTGG
>Ga0172370_10006979_pt1 | contig 13982 bp, 13 predicted proteins | sample LakKiv5m_FD_114538 | JGI IMG/M metagenome (GOLD analysis project Ga0172370, IMG submission 114538) | Freshwater microbial communities from Kabuno Bay, South-Kivu, Congo - kab_022012_11.5m | ecosystem: Environmental > Aquatic > Freshwater > Lake | place: Democratic Republic of the Congo...
AAAACAAGCGGTGATTTTACAGCAGCTACGGAAAGATTAACAATTTTGAATAACGGCAATGTTGGCATCGGTACCACTACCCCTGCCTATAAACTAGATGTCTATGGAGTAGGTAATTTCAGTAATAACCAAATCCACGGTGTCGCTACTCCTGGCACTAATACCGATGCCGCTAATAAACTATACGTTGATTCTCAAATCGCTGGTGTTTATTTGCCTTTAGCTGGTGGAACTATGGCCGGGAATATAACTATGAATGGCTATAACATTACTGGTGTTAATAAATTAACAGTTACCATTATCGATCCGTTATATAATATTAAGGGTATTAATTATTCAACCTTTGTGCCTTCGTTTGCTGGCGGAATAAAGGAAGAATATACTGGCAAGATAAAGATTAGTAAGGTTAATCGATCTCTTGGCGAATATGAGGCCATCATCAATTTTGATAAACTCGAAATCGGTAGCGACCTTTGGGTTTGGAGGAAAGTAATTGATTTTAATAAAAGTGGTGTTGAGGTTTTAATAACGCCCTATGGTCAATCAGCCCTAGTTTATTATATAATAGAAGATAACAAGCTAATCTTCCGCTCTGATAAATCAGTTGAAGTTTCTTATCGTTTAACCGGTAAGCGTTATGACTGGCGCGACTGGCCAACAAGGGCTATTGATCAGTCAGAAAAAGGAATAATAATTAATTAACATATATTTATAAAAAAATTTATGGAAAACAACAACAAACAAACCAGCCCAAATAATAAGAAAATTTTTGTTTTGGTTGGTATCTTGGTAGTGGTTGCGATTATTATTATTGTCGCCGCTAGTCAAGGAACAAAGAAAACCAACGTTACGCAAGAGCCATCCTCGCCTGCTAATGTTAACGTTAACACGACTGAACAAACTGGAGGAGAGAGTACGACTACCCCGCCCGTTGCTACGGGGTCAGTACTGCCGGAGGGCATAAGATTTGATGCGCCGGGAACAGCTTTAATTACCAAAGATAATAAGGTAGTTAATGTGCAGGGCGTGGAAGTAAAAAATGATGTTATTCCAGGGTCTCCAGAAGCGCCTCAGGAAACTGGTGCAATATCAAAAGATGATGTTGCCAAATCGGCCGTTAGTATAACTGTGTCTAGCACTGGCTTTAAGCCAGCCGAATTTAGAGTGAAAGCTAATCAACCGGTAACGCTTGCGATTACTGGAGGCGATCAATGGGCCCACGTTTTTGCTTTCCGTGACCCGGTATTATCTGCAGTTGCCGTCGGAATCGGTGGTGAAGAAACTAGAGCTATTACTTTTAAGGCACCAGCCAAAGGAGAGTATGAATATTATTGCAACATTCCCGGACACCCTAGTCGTGGCGAAGTCGGCAAGATGATTGTCGAATAGTTAATTTAAGATATGAACAATAATAAAAACAATAATCAAAACAAAACTATGAACAAAAAAATATTAGTTTTAGCGGGTATTGTCGTGGTTGTTTTAGTGCTAGTGATTCTTTTATCACAAAACATGAAAACGGCACCAACCGCGAAAAACACGAATCAAGGAGCCCCGATTAGCCAAAATCAAGCTGGCCAACCCACTTCAGATGTTGCAACTGATGTGACCACAGCAGAAACACCGGTTGATAGTCCCGCTACTGTCTCTTCTGACCCAGTCGTTGCTGCTACTTTAAGCTCTATGCCTGGTTCAGACGCTGCCCCGAAACAAGAGATAGTTGAGGCCGAAAAAATTCCCGCCGCCGCTATTAAATTATCGGTTTCTGATACCGGTTTCACCCCGAAAGATTTTACGATTAAGGCTGGACAAGAAGTATCATTAGCTATCACTGGAGTTGGCAGCAGTACCCACGTTTTCATCTTCCCGATGGCCTCTTTAATGGGCCTACAAACCATGGTTTCTGGTGGTGAAACTAAAGTAATAACTTTTACCGCTCCTAACGCCGGAAATTATACTTTCCGTGATGATATCCCTACTTTCCGCGATAATACGGGCACAATGATTGTTAAATAAATTTAAGTAATGCCAGAATTTGAGATTAATAAGCCTAAAAATGGGGCAGCCAAGCCAGACAATGGGGCTAAGTTTTTATTACTTATCTTCATTGTTTTGATTATATTTTTATTCTTAAAAATAGCCCAGTCGAGCGATTCATCTTTTATTAAATCGAATGAAAAAACAAAAGCGGAGCCTAATTCTGGTTCCGCTTTCGGTTTTGATAGTCAAAGAGCCCCCGTCACTCCAGTCGAGATAGTTGAATTTGTTCCAGATGCTAATTTGGTCTCAGGGCACCTTAGTGATCTTTTTTCCAGTTTCGCGTGGCTAAGTGAAGCCTCGACTACCTTATTTCTAGATGAAAGCACGACGGCACTAGTCTTTCCGCCGGTTTATGAATTTTTACAGTCTTATGAAGCCACTAACATCGCGCCTATTAAAGATGAAAAGAATAATGAGTCTTGTCTTAACTTCTTGGGTAGCCCAAAGTGCTTGAAAGTTAGCGGTAAAGTTTTATATTTTAATAATAAAAAGATTAGTTTACCTTTGGAAATAGTTAAGGAAAATATTTTAAAAATAACCACCGGCGCCTTAGAAACCAAATGGTTAGTGGGGGTTGTTACGGGTCGCAATTTAGATGAACGTGGTTTTGTTTATTTTTTTGACGGAGAAAAATTTTGGCCGCTCATTACAAAAAATACCGAACAAAAAATTGAGCCGCAATATGGCCGCAAGGGCGGCGGAATTTATTTCGGCGGAAAGGACGATGATTTTTTAATTTTATATAGTGGCTATGATGGAGTAGCTTTCTATTATCATGTTGGGCAACTAAAAAATGTTTCTAGTTTTTTCGGCTTGCGCGTGACGAACGAGGGTTTCGCGGCGAAGATTTTACGAACTGATAATTCTCGGGGTAGTGTTTTTTATATTTGTTCAGAGACGGAAAATAAGCCAAAATTAATAAAGGTTTGGTCGCGCCAACCAGGAGAGTTAATGGGTTCTTTAAATTTTTCTCCGCTTTTATTTAATGATAGTCGCTGGTCGCTTTCCGCCGCCTGCCGGCTACTTAGTAGTAGTCAACCGATTAAAATAGGAATTACCCCTCAAACTGAGGATAGTACTGAAGATTTTATTTTTACAGATTATGGTTTTGATAATAGTCAGAGCCGAGAAGTCGTTTCAACTAACGTAGAACAGGCAAAAAATAGTTTAGAACCAGAAAAAATTAGAAAAATTTTAGCCGCTAAAATTGGTGCCATCGAACTTAATAGCGCTAGTAGTGATGATTTTAAATTTTATTTTTCTAGTACGCCCGGAGTCGGAGAACAAAATTGGCAAGAAACAAAACCTGGTCATTGGTCGGAAATAAATAATCCGACCGGCGAAATTTATTGGCGCGCTGTTTTTGTAAATCAACCGGGCGATTCTGACTATTCGCCTTGGTTTAATACTTTAAACAGTTTAGAGTACAAAATAGAGGCTAATCATTAGTCTGGTAATTTACGGTTTTTTTAAAAAATGGTATAATTTAAATATATATAAAATTTTATGAACAAGAAAAGCTTAATTTTTTTGACCTCTGTCTTATTCATTTTCATTATTTTTGGCTTCCTTATTGTCAGGGCCGCCCCTTCTTCAATTACATTCAGTAACGCCAAGACTATTAGTGGAGACCAATATACCGGAAATGCTGCTACGGCCACTTATTCATCTTCGGCCGGCACAGCTACTAATGCCACTAATGCTGGTTACGCCACTAATGCGGGTAATGCCGATACAGTCGACGGAAAACATGTCGGAACTCTAGCTGACGCTAAATGGTGTACCACTGATGGCTCAACTATTAATTGTACTAGTACTCCCGGTGACGCTCAACAACTTGGTATATCGGGCAATACAATAACTTTAACAAATGGTGGCGCTGTTACCGCCCCTTATGCCACTAACGCTGGCTATGCTACGACTGCAGGCAGTGCCACTAATGCGACCAATGCGACCAATGCGACCAACGCTGTTAACGCCGACACAACCGATGGTTTACATGTTAGTACTGGTGTTAATAATGTCGCTAACCAAATAGTAAGAACCGATGCCAATGGTTATATCCAGGCAGGTTATCTAAATTCTGGCAATGGCAATGAAGGTAATAATTCAAATCCGCCTAGAGTCTGGGGAACTAATGGTTCAGATTCTTATTTAAGAACTTATTTAACGAGCGCTTTATCTGTCAATTATGCTGCTTCCGCCAGCAGTGCCACCAATGCCACAAATGCCACGAACGCGACTAACGCGACTAATGCCACTAACGCGACTAACGCCACTAACGCCGATACGACTGATGGCCATCATTTAAATCAAGATGTTTTAATCGCTAGTACTCCGACTTTCTTCGGATTAACAGTGGCTGATTTAGCGTTGAGCATCACGGATTCTTTTAATAATATAGTAACTTCTGACGCCTTAGGACGTCTTCAGGAAGTAAGCTATGTTCCCGCGAAAAAAATATCAGCCGGTACTTTTAGTGGCACCGCTTTGTCTGGCTATGCTTTCCCTGGTAATTTAGGTGTTGGTGGTAGCTTGGGGATCGGTGTTATCTCAGGACTACCAACTGGAATTGAATTCGGAACTTATGCCCAAGAGTCAAAACCAAGCATTAGAGTTCAACAAATTAGTGGCAACGCAACTATGATTTTTCAATATGCGACTCGTTACCTTATTAATACCGGCACGGCGAGTGCTAATGGACGCACATTATCGCTTGGTGGGAGTATGGAAGCCGATGCCTATTATTATAATTCTGATCGTTCTCTGAAAAAAAATATTAAGCCGATTGAAAACGCTTTAGATAAAGTTTTGCAATTAAATGGTGTAAGTTTTGATTGGAAAAAAAGTGGTGAGCCGAGCCTCGGTTTGATTGCCCAGGATGTTGAAAAAGTTTTTCCGGAGTTAGTCGCACCAAACACACCAAAATCTGTCCAATATGCAAACCTGGTGGCGCCCTTAATTGAGGCGATTAAAGAACAGCAAAAAGAAATCAATAATCTAGAAGCTAGAATTATGATTTTAGAAGCTAAAAATAAATAATAATATGGAAATCATTAAAAAATTTTTTAAAGGTTATTGGAAGATTATTGTTTTCTGCATTCTGGCTGTGCCCGTGACGGCTTTTGGCTATATAGCAGTTAGCGGCGGCGGTCAACTTGTAGCTGGTGAAGTCTATAGCCTCGTTTATGATGGCCAAACCTATAATTTAAACAATACGACCGGGCAAAACATTTTTATTCCTAATAATATTCCCGGTGAATTGGCTAGTTTTGTCGCTAGCCCCTTAGCCGCTCTTTTGTCCGGTGGCCCCTGCGTACCGACTTCTTGCACTGGTTATTGCGGCGATGATGGTTGCGGTGGCAATTGCTCTTGCCCCTCGGGCTATACCTGTCAAGGCTCGACTTGTGTTGAAAATTGTGTCCCAAGATGCTCTTCTGGCGCCACTGGTGAAAGCTGTCAAGATGGTTGCGGTGGGCTTTGCGCCTGTTCTCCGGGAACATGTAACGGAACAACTTGCGTTGAGGTTGGCGGTGGCTGTACGGCGGTTTGCGCGCTTAATTTTAGCTTACCTTTAGGGGGCGATTGTAATGATACTTGCAATAAACCCTGTCCTTATGCCTGTAGTGCCTATGAGGGATGTGATCCCGAGAGTTGGTCATGCACTCGGTCGCCAGAATGCGAAGGCAAGGGCTTGGACGGAGAAATTTGCGGAACCTTGACTTCATGGGGGGGTGTTTGCGGCTGCGCAAACGGTTTCTATTGCAACTATAAAAATGGGAGCTGCCAATCTGAGTTTTATGTTGATCCGACATGTGAATTAGAAGGCCAAATCGGAGAATTAGATAATCCTTGCGGCCTTCAGGTTGGCGAAGGAGTATTCTGCGGCTGTCGTTCCGGTCTCGTTTGCGACAGGAAAAGTTGTGTGGCCACCGCTATCCCCGAAGAGTGTATTGATAAAGGCCAGGATGGTAATGAGGGCTCAGCTTGCGGGTTTGAATATGACGAAGGACTAATCTGTGGTTGCAAATACGGTCTCGCTTGTCTTGAAGAAATATGTAGACCCCCTAAGTAAAACTATACTATGAAAAATGAAAAACCCCTGGCCGATCTGGTCAAGGGTTTTTTGTTGTCACTTGGTAACGGAAACTTTATCTCACGACCATTATTTTTTTGGTTGTGGTTTTTCCATCCACGGAAAGTTTAGCGAAGTACATCCCCGGCGGTAAACTAGGCGCCCAATTTATTTTTTGGTCGCCGACTGAAAACCGGCCGTTTAGGAGTGTGCCTAATAATTTTCCGTTTAGATCATAAACCGTTAAGTTAACCTCGCTGGTCTCTTTTAAAGAGAAAGAAAAAGTAGTTTGGCTAACCATTGGATTGGGAGAGACTATTAAGTCGGGCGTTTGGTTTATCGATTCAGGAATAGCCACTGGCGTTAAGTTAGCGACCGCTACGAGTTTGGAATAGTAATTGCGGCTGACGTAAGAGCCGATCACGATTGAATCGATGACGCTATCTGTCCGCTCACTGGTAAAGGCAATGGGAGAAGTATATCCATCCGGACTGACTGTTTCAAAGCCGTACATTTCCATGCTTACCGGCATGGGAGAATTCCAATTGGACCAATATGTATACTCGCTGGTAACGACCAGCTTGTCCGCCCCACTCGCCTCGCTCGTATAATCAAGCGCTAGAAGGAAATCTTCTTTCTGCGGGAGATAGTTGAAACTTTTTAGAGTATCGGCTCCTCTAACAAAGGAGTAATTGACGAGTTTATCGTCGCCATGAAGCATGTACATATGTCCGTAGGAAAGGCTGGATTCGATTTTGCAAACGAACTCTGGATAGATGCTCGGCTGATTTTCGGTGAAATAGAAGACGGTATCAATGTCGGCATAAGCTCTCCAACCGTATCCGTTTTCACCCCAGCTTTCGCCGATAGAATTTAAGTAGTAGAAGGCGCCCGTTTTGCCGTTGACCGTAATGGTGTCATTATAGCCGACTAAGCAAATACAGTGTGAACTGGTTGGGTTCTCAATAAAGCCCATGATTGGCGCCTCTAGCAACTTTGCTTTGGCCGTAGCTATATCGAAGAAATATCCCCAATCGCCGCAACGCCACTCAAGGGCTCTGTAGCGCACAGGTAGACTTGGTTTAGTCGTATCGTCGTTCGCGTCAAAGGGAAAATCAGAGCGCATCGCGCAACCTTCGGTGGCTACTAAATTAAAGAAAGTACTCGGTGCGATTCCTGGGCCCCAAGGGCTTAAACAGCGGTTATATGGAAAAGCCGGACTCAGCGCATGTTCGTCAACTTTCGGGTCCCAGCCTTTTTCTTGCGCCTTTAAAGCGCTGATTAAACTGGCACCGGCGGCGGCCACACAACAGCCCTGATTCTCTTGGTTAATGGGCCGGTTCATGTACGGCAGGTTGCCATTGAAGGCAAGGGGAAGTGAGAGTTTTTCCTTAGAAAGATTGATTTCTTTCTTCGGAAATTTAGCGCGCAATTGTGTCGCACTCTCATACCACCAGGGGCTAGCCTGGCTAAACCCGTTAATTGCGGAAAAGGCAGTGAATATAATCACCGCTGCTAAAAGTTTTTTCATCCTATCTTGGTTTTGGCGTTTATGGTTTATAATCTTTGGTTTTTAAAGAAAATTTTACTAATTTTTGCTGTTGATATTATAGCACTTTTGTTATTATTTGTCAATATATATATTGCTAGTATTTAATGTTTTTTCTTGACCCCTTTTTTTGAAATTGCTATAATTATCTTAAGTTAATAAACTAAACATAAATAGTGCCGGTAATTAACTCCGCTCTGTTTATGTGATTTATCTATTTATGAAAAAAACATTTGTTGGTCCGCTTATTACAATTATTATTCTAATATTGTTAGCGGCTATGTTCATTTACTTTTACATTTCTTTAAACCGCATGGATAAGAAAATTACGGCTGTCCAGCAAGGTATCGTGAGCGATTCGGCTAAGCTCGGCGCTATCGTTAACTTCTTTAATTCTACCAGCAATGCCCAGACTACTAAATAATAAAATATTAAATAATAAAAAAACTATGAGAAGAGAATTTGTATTTCCTCTAATCGTCGGTGTTATTTTAGGCGCGCTCGTAATGATATTTTGGCAATTTAATGCCCGTTTAAGCAACGCGGCTGTTGCCTTAAATCAATTAGAGCAGGTAACCGCCCAAAATACTAAGACTGTTAATGACGTGGTTGCTTTTATCAACCAAGCAACTGGGGCTAATCAGGCTGCTAATCAAGCGCCTAGTACTCCAGTTAAATAATAAATTAACCCATTTTTCTTGAAAAAGCCCTGCCAAAAACAGGGCTTTTATGTTATAATTATTAGGTATTATATGATAAAATCTGAAGCAAAAAAGCGCCTAGATAAATTAAAAACGGAGATTGATTATCACCGTTATAATTTTAGCGTCCGTGACCGGGAAACCATAACGCCGGCGGCTTTGGATAGTTTAAAAAATGAATTGTTTAAAATTGAAAATGAATTTCCGGATTTAATTACTCCAGACTCACCGACTCAACGGGTCGCCGGAAAACCACTCGGTAAATTTAAAAAATCAGTCCATTCTCAACCCATGATTTCTTTATTCGACGCTTTTACCGAAGATGATATGCGTTCCTGGCAAGACAGAAATAATAATTATTTAAAACGAGAGTTAAAAGCAGAGTATTATTGTGAATTAAAGTTAGACGGTCTCGCGATCAATTTAAAATATCAGAATGGTTTACTAATAAATGGGGCTACCCGTGGCGACGGTAAAGTCGGCGAAGAAGTTACAGATAACATCAGAACCATTAATAGTATTCCCTTAAGATTACGCCTCCCTAGCGAAAGCGAATTAAAGGCGCTTGGTTTTTCCGGTAGCGATATTAAGAAAATTTTTAATTTAATTACTGAAGGAATTATTGAAATTCGCGGCGAAGCTATCATGACGAAAAAAGTTTTTACGGACCTTAATAAAAAGTATGCGCAGACAGGAAAAGCGCTCTTAGCGAATACGCGTAACGGTGTTGCCGGCTCAATTCGGCAGCTCGATTCAAAAATAACCGCAGAAAGACGATTAGAATTTTATGCTTATGATTTATTACTGTCCGGCTTGAAGAGCGCGTCAGATACTTCGCCGTCTGAGCGGGGAGAAATAATTACACGCCGCGATCAGGCTGATAGGCTCGCTAATTTATTAGGGCTAAAGACTTTAAAGTATAACCGGATTTGTAAAAATCTAGATGAAGTTTTTTCTTTTTACCGCGAGATAGAAAGAAAACGCGAATCCTTGCCCTTTGATATTGACGGAACGGTTGTTAAGTTCAACGATTTGAGAATGTGGAATATCTTAGGCATAGTCGGTAAAGCGCCGCGCTATATGATGGCTTATAAATTTTCCGCGGAACAGGCGACGACTAAAGTGAACGATGTTGTCTGGCAAGTCGGCCGTACCGGAGCTTTGACTCCGACCGCGCTCCTTGAGCCGGTAAAGGTGGGCGGAGCGACTATCAGCCGCTCGACGCTTCATAATTTTGATGAAATCAGGCGCTTAGATTTGCGGCAGGGCGATACGGTCATTATTGAACGTTCAGGCGACGTCATACCGAAAGTAGTTTCCGTTTTAAAGAATTTAAGAACGGGCAAAGAGAAAAAAATTGAACCGCCGAAAGCTTGTCCAATGTGCGGCGGCCGGGTTGAAAAAGTCGGAGCCGAAGTCGCTTATCGCTGCCTGAATAAAAGATGTTATGCCGTTAATTTGCGCCAGATAATCCATTTTGTTTCCAAGGGAGCCGCTGATCTTGAAGGCTTGGGCCCGAAATTAATCGAGCAGTTCGTGACCGAAGGACTGGTTAAAGATGCGGCCGATTTGTATGCTTTGAAAAAAGATGAACTCTTGAGCCTAGAAAGATTCGCCGAAAAAAAAGCGGATAACGTCATAGAAATGATTGCGGCGCGCCGGGTATTAAGCTTGGAAAGATTTATTTATGGCTTAGGAATCAGGCACGTCGGCGAAGAAACCGCACAGCTATTAGCCGCCACGCTAGCACCGATTTTAAGTAAGTCAGCGGAAAAAGGAATAGTTTCAATTAGCGCGTTGGTTATTGCTTTTCAGAAATTAGAATTAATCGATTTAGAAAAACTAGAAGATGTCGGTCCGATTGTCGCTCAAAGCGTAAAAGAGTTTTGGCATAATTCACATAATCTAGATTGGCTTAATAAGTTTTCAAAAAATGGCGTTTCTTTAAGCATTGCGAAGCCTAGCGCCGCGCAGGCAAAAAACGCGAAATTATCCGGCCTGAGCTTCGTTTTGACCGGCACCATGGCGAGTTTGACACGCGACGAAGCGAAAGATAGAATTAAATCATTGGGCGGAAAAACCAAAGAAAGCGTGACCCGAGAAACTAATTACCTAGTAGTCGGTGAAGCGCCCGGTTCGAAATATGAAAAAGCAAAAAAGTTAGGGATTAAAATATTGGAAGAAGAAGAATTTTTGAAGTTAATCGGATAAAGTTGAATAGAAAAGATCGGATGTATGTATATTAAGATAGTTTATATTTATATCTAAGAAGGGAGGTAAATAAAAACCCCCGCAGGGCGGAGGAATTTATTATCTTACAGGTTGCAAGTTTGTATAGGCTTTCGACAACAAAATTATTATAGCAAAAAAAATATTTAGGGTCAAATTTGGCTAGCCACTGTGGACCCGCGGAGAGTTGAACTCCGAAGATTGGATTGTCGAAAGCCATCTTGTAACCTACCGGGCTCACAGCTAAATAATTATAACCAAATAGGTATAAATAAAATTTAAACAAACTCTAAAAATAAAATAAAGCTTACTCAAGTATGGCTATAAATAAGGAGGACATAAAACATATCGCCGAGCTATCAAGGATCAGATTAACAGAGGCGGAAGAAATGAAATTCGGCGAACAGCTCGGATCCATTTTGAAATATATTGAAAAATTAAATAAAGTCGAAACGAAAAATATAGAGCCGACCGCCCAGGTGAGCGGCCTGGTTGATGTTTTGCGCAGTGATGAGATTAATGATTGGAATCGAGAAGAGATTGCAGCGGCGCTGGCACAAGGAGAAATCGAAGCTGACCAAGTAAAAGTAAAAAGAGTTTTATAAACGAAAAAATCTCCCCATTAGGGAGATTCTTCTAGTTCCTTTGTGGTTCCGAACCGAACTTGACACTTGTATTTTTAGTATAGCAGATTTATATTTAAAGTCAAAATATTTTTGATTGTGGACCCGCGGGGAATTGAACCCCGGGAACCAAGTGTCAAATTCGGTACCGGAGACCACTTCTGGGCCCACGCCTAAAACATTTTAGCAAGTGGTGTATAAAGATAATCTAAATAAATTTTAAAGATATAATAAGTTTGTGAATAAAGAGAACAAATAGAGATAAGAAAGAGTTTTATGAATTTAAACGAACTAACAATCAAAGAAGCGCGCCTTAAGCTAGATTCTCGAGAAATCTCCGCCTTAGAATTAACTAAGGCCTGTCTGGCGCAAATAAAAAAACTTAATCCGGAAATTAATGCGGTTTTAACGATTTGCGAAGATGAAGCTCTCAACGCCGCCCAGGAAGCAGATAAAAGAATTAAGAACGGAGAAAAAAATGATCTGCTTGGCATCCCGTATTTATGCAAAGATAATATCATGACGAAGGGCATCAGGACGACGGCTGCTTCCAAGATTTTAGAAAATTATATTGCGTCCTATGATGCGACAGTAATAAAAAAATTAAAAGAAGCCGGCGCTATTCTTTTGGGTAAAACAAATTTAGATGAATTTGCACATGGCGCTTCGACAGAAAATTCCGCCTATGGTGTTACGAAGAATCCTTTAGATTTAACTCGTGTTCCGGGCGGTTCTTCGGGCGGTTCAGCGGCCGCGGTTGTTTCAAATATGTGCCTGTTCGCTCTAGGGTCTGACACGGGCGGTTCAATCAGGCAGCCAGCCAGCTTCTGTGGTATATATGGCCTTAAGCCCAGCTATGGGCGCGTTTCCCGTTTCGGCCTCCTATCAATGACTTCTTCGACCGACGTCATCGGCCCGTTAGCTAAGACTGCCTATGACGCAGCGCTGGTATTAAAAAATATTGCCGGACGCGATAATTTAGATGCGACGAGCGCGCCAGAAGCAATAATGGCTTATGAAAGAGAAATAGCGCCCAAGGATTCGCTCAAAGGAATAAAAGTCGGTTTGCCGAAAGAATATTTCCTTAAAGAAATGAAAAAAGAAATTAGCTTATGTCTGAAAGAAACCGCGCAGAAATTAGAGACGGCCGGTGCTAAATTAGTTGAAGTCAGTTTGCCTTGTACTGAATACGGCATTCCCGTTTACTATATAATTACACCTTCAGAAATCAGTTCTAACTTGGCGCGCTTCGATGGTATCGGCTGGGGGCTAGCCAAGAATGAGGCGAGCAACCTCCAGGATTTTTATAAAGCTAATCGCGGTAGCGGTTTTGGTCCGGAAGTGAAGCGCCGCGTTATGCTCGGCACCTATGCGCTGAGCGCCGGCTATTATGATGCCTATTATAAGAAAGCGCAGGCGGTTCGAACTTTAATCATTGAAGATTTTAATAAAGTATTTAAAGAAGTTGATATGTTATTAACTCCGACAACGTCACACCCCGCTTTCAAGATCGGCGAACAAGTCGACGATCCCTTAGCGATGTATATGGAAGATATATTCGTGACGGGCGCTTCGCTAGCCGGTTTGCCCGCTATGTCTCTGCCGGCAGGAACAGTAGAAACAAGCGAAGGAAGAGAAATGCCAATAGGCGCGCAGCTAATCGCGCCGCGCTTAGAGGAGGGGAAATTATTTAAGGTAGCCGGCGTTCTATAAATATTTAAGAAAATATAAAATATTATGAAAAAAAACAAAAACAGTAAAGATTTAAAAAGATTTTTATTGCCCGGAGTGATTCTTCTGGGAGTTATCATGTTAATTTTTCTCCTCATGCGAAATGGTAAAAATAATCCTAGTCCCGTAGCTAATCTAAAGTTGGGCAATTTGCCAGTTAAAGAAGTTAAGGCGCAAAGCTACGCCACTCTAAAAACTCCGGCTATAAAAGCTGATGATAAGATGTTCGGAAACCCGGACGCAAAAGTGAAAATTTTTGTCTATGAAGATATTTCCAGCATTTATAGCGCTAAATTAGCCGATACTTTAGATAAGCTTTATTCAGAAGATTCGTCTCAGCTCGCGGTTGTCGTCCGCCCTTTTGTTTCCCCGAATTCAACTATTTCTAAGGAAGCGGCGCTAGCCCTAGAGTGCGCTGGCGATCAGGATAAATGGATACCGATGCGCGCGCTTTTATTTGCTAAGGCTAAGAATGCAGATCTAAGTTCTTTTGATTTTGAAAAATATGCGGATCAAATCGGTTTGGATAAAAATGTTTTTTTGACTTGCTTGACTAATCCGGTAAAATCCGCAAAACTAGAGGAGTTGAATACAGAAACGGAGAACTATAATGTTCTGGGCGCACCGACTATTTTTATCGGCGATGAAATGATTTTAGGCGCCCGCCCCTATGAAGATTATGTCGACTCTAATGGAGACAGTATCGAAGGCTTAAAAACATTGATTGATAAGAAAACAAAATAAATAAAAACGGTTTGCTTAGTTTAAGCAGGCCGCTTAAGGAGAGGTCGCATAGCGGTCTAGTGCGCCGCCCTGGAAAGGCGGTTTACCTGAAAGGGTATCGAGGGTTCGAATCCCTCTCTCTCCGCAGTGTGGGACGAAGTAGGCTTAAAAGCTCATTTCGTCCTTTGTTTATGGGGGTTTTCGCCAGTTCCAACCTTGCTATTTTGTCATTAAGGAGTGTGCGGGATTTAGCAATTGGTAAGAGCCATTTATAGGCTAACATTTCAAGATTTTTATCCTCTAAAGTCCAG
>Ga0172370_10006980_pt1 | contig 13979 bp, 23 predicted proteins | sample LakKiv5m_FD_114538 | JGI IMG/M metagenome (GOLD analysis project Ga0172370, IMG submission 114538) | Freshwater microbial communities from Kabuno Bay, South-Kivu, Congo - kab_022012_11.5m | ecosystem: Environmental > Aquatic > Freshwater > Lake | place: Democratic Republic of the Congo...
AGGAAGACTTGAAACAAGAGTTTATGAAAATATGGTTAAGAGTTATACTCGAAGATTGACAGAAGTTGAAGAAGAAATGGCAACTATGGAAGCAGAAGAAGCAATAAAACGGGAGAGAAAAGTTCGGAGGATGTTTAAAGTTGAGAGATAAAATGAAAAGAGTTGATATCACCAGTAAAATAGTATTTTGTGTAATCTGTTTAGCCCTGCCTTTATTTGTTACTTTAGTCTCGGCAGTAGCGGTAACAGAATGCACAAACTTAACTTCTGCAGACACAGTTTATACCCTCTCAAATAACATCAGTGCACCTTCAAGAACCTGTATTAATGTTGTTGCAAATAATGTAACTTTAGATTGTCAAGGTTACTCAATCAACTATTCTTATGGCAGTACTATCGGGGGTTATGGGGTTAATGTTACGGGTTTTAATTTTACAACTATTAAAAATTGCATTATTAAAGAAAGCTATTTTGTACCCCTAAATAAACATGCTATTTATTTTTACGACGCAGATAATGCTACAATTTATAATAATACTATTCGAACTATTTCAACAGGAACTTCTGGAATATATATGATGATAAACTCGACATCAAATAATATTTCTAGCAATACCATAATTTCTAGCGCAGGTACTGCCAGCGGAATTTTCTTAAATCTATCGGGTTTAAACACAATTTCAGCTAACTTAATTGTAGCCAATAGACTCAGACTCGTACACCTGCTATTTATATGTTCTCGAGCCCAGGAAATATTTTAAAAAATAACAGCGTATACTCTAATTATGCGTCGTATCTTATTTACGGAACATCTGCTGCAGATTATAGCACACCAATAGATTCTTCTAATCTGGCTTATGATAAACCTATTAATTATACTTATAATGCAGAAAATTCTTTATTTGATGGAATAGATTTTACACCCTATGGCCAAGTTATTTTTGCTTGGAGCAGGAATATATCCATAACAAATAGCAATTTCAGTGACGGCGGTTTAAGTTTTTTTATACAAATGGTTCAACTATAGCCGATAATAATCTAACACTTGACTTTGGCCTGAGCCTTAGTTTAAACGCTTTTTGTAACAATAACAACATAACTGGGAATAGTATAACCAATACGGGTTTCGGAGGTTTTGGAATTTTATTAGGCGGAAATTCTGGTTCAAATATAATTGACGACAATGCCATTTTTAACACAAATTCGGCTGCAAGCGGAATTTTATTATACGAAGGAAGTTTACAGAATAACATCTCAAATAATATTATAGCTTTAATTAATAGTTCAGCACAGGGAATTTTAACTGATAATTCCCCATTTAACATTTTAATTAACAATTTTGTTTCAACCATTGGAGCTAATTCCTATGATGTTAATCTTGCGGACTCAAATTCAGTTCAGGTATTGAATAATACACTTTTGTCTAATGGAACTAATGGTTTTGGTATTTCAATAAAGAATTCAAATTCTACAATTATAAATAGCAATATAATTAGAACTAATGGAACTGGAGCTTCAGCAATTACCTTAAGCAATGGCGCAGAATCTCATAATATCATAACTAATAATGATGCTTCTTCTTATTCAATTTATGGTGTTATTGATATGGACATGACTTATGGTTTTAATAATAGTTTTTCTAACAACACGCTTAGGGGCTTTGGAACAAATGGATATGGAGTATATTTTGAATCTGATAGCTCTAATCAAAATATTTTTTCAAATATGAAGATAAGCACTAATGGAACTTCTGCTTATGCTTTCTATGTTAATGCCGCTAAGAATAATTTCACAATTACTGATTCTTTTTGAATATAAGTTCAGTGGGAGTTACTGAATTTGCAGTAAGTACTTCTGCTAAAAACGGAACTTGGAATTTTACAAATGTTACAATGTATAATGGTTCTTCCATACGAACTACTTGGGCTACTGCAGCTGTTGGTCCTATGAATGTTCATTGGTATGCTAATGTTTATGTAAATTATACTGACGGAAATCCTGCCGAAGGCATAAATATCTCTGTTAAAAATGTGAATGATGTTCTGGCAAACACTGCAATAACTGATTCTTTTGGAAATGCTAAAATACCGTTATTAGAATATACGCGATATAATAATACTAATTATAGTTCTTATTCAAATTATACGATAAATGCTACAACCAGTTTGGAGTCTTCGGTTATAAGTGTAAATATGACCCAAAACCAAAATCTTGTTTTTACGTTTACTGCGCCAGTAATCCCTGCAGTTACTGCTACAGAGACTATAGTTTCGGGTGGTGGTTCAGTTGGTGTTGCTAGTTCCGAAAGTCTAATTTCAGGATTTACGAAAGTATTTTCCATCGGTGATGTTATTAATTTTAAATTGAATAGTGAAGCACACAAATTTTCTTTGCTTTCTGTAAAAGGAAATAAAGTGACTATACAATTTTCCTCAAATATTCAAAAAGCCACATTAGCCGTTGGCGAAGAAAAATCCTTTGATTTAAATAATGATAGTGAAAATGATGTTTTTGTCAGGATAAATAATATTACAGGAATTAAAGCAGATATAACAATTAAACTACTAACTAAAACTCTTGCTAATCTCCCAACTCTTGTTAATAATACTGAACAAACTAGCCCTGAAACTATTGTAGAAAAAATTGTAGGCATGACTTTCCTATGCCTTACACAAAAAGTTTGCATCTTTGTTATTACTATAATCGCACTTTTGCTTATTATTCCTGGCGTGATTTTCTTAAAAAGAAAGGCAACAGAGCATAGAATTCGAAAACACATTAAAACACACGAATTTGCAAGAAAACGCTAAAAAACGCCAGTAAAATATCTCAAAAATACCGCGAAACCTTTAAAAAGCCTAAAAACACACTAATTTTATCATAGTTAGTTAACAATAGGTTAGCTAACAACCAATTGAGTTTTTGACAACACTCGCAAATGTGAGCAGTTCAAAAATCCGCAATCTGAAGATTACGAAGGGATTTCTTCGAATTATCGGAACAAACATAAATAAATAGTTTAAACTAAACAGAAAAATAAACATGGGACGAAAACAAGGACCACGAAAAGGAAGCATGCAGTTTTGGCCTAGAAAGAGAGCTGAAAAAATGCTGCCAAGAGTTAATTGGAAACCATTTGCAATTAAAACAGCTTCTCAAAAACCAAATTTTCTTTCATTCATCGGATATAAGGCTGGAATGGCTTCTGCATTCGTTAAAGATAATACGCCCGATTCTATGACAAAAGGCAAGAGGATAATTATTCCTGTTACAATTCTTGAATGCCCGACTATGAAAATTCTCTCTGTTAGATTTTATAAAAATAAAAAAATTGCTAAAGAAGTAATTAATGAAGTTCTTGACAAAGATTTAAAGAGAAAAATTAGAATGCCAAAGAAAAAGATTGATGCAAAAGAGCTGATTGAAAAAATAGAAAAAGAGAATAATTTTGATGAAGTTCGTGTTGTTTTATATTCTGAAGCTAAAAAAACAGAATTAAAGAAAACTCCAGACATTACTGAAGTTGCTATTTCTGGAAGTAATTTAAATGATAAAATTAAGTTCATAAAAGAAAACTTAACTAAAGAAATTTCAATTAATGAAGTTTTTCCAAAAGGAATGGTTGATTTAAGAGGATTAACAACAGGAAAAGGATTTTCTGGCGCAGTTAAAAGATTTGGAATTCATTATAGAAATCACAAGGCAGAAAAAGGACAAAGAAGAGTTGGAAGCATTGGTGGATGGCATCCAATCGGCGTTCGTTTCACTGTTCCAAGAGCAGGTGGATTAGGTAACTTTGCGAGAATGGTATTAAACAGCCCAATAGTTTCAAGCAAAAAATTCTCTGCTGAAGACTCTATTGCAAAAAGAGTTTTCATGAATTATGGACAAGTTAAAACAGATTATATAATCTTAAAAGGGAGTGTTCAGGGTCCTCAAAAAAGACAGTTAATATTAGTATCACCCTTAAGAGCAAGCAAAAAACAAAATAAAAAATCATTTGAATTAATCGAACTAAGATAAAAACAACATGGTAAAACTACAGATTATTGACGCAAACGGAAACAAGGTAAAAGAAATTAATAGTGAAATCTTTGACGGACAGATTAGATGGGATTTAGTTCAAAAAATTGCTGAAACTGAAAAAGAAAAACAGCCATATGCACCTTATCTTTGGGCAGGTATGGATTCTTCTGCTTCTGGAAATGTAAAGCATAACAGACATGTTTGGAAAACAGATAGGGGAAAAGGACTTTCAAGATATCCTAAGAAAAGAATGAGTGATAAGGGAGCAAACTTCGTATGGGTTGCTGCTATTATTCCTGGAGCAAGAAAAGGTAGAAGAGCTTTCCCACCAAAAATAATCAGAAAAGAATTAAAGATAAACAAACAAGAGCAAATTCTCGGATTAAAATCTGCTTTAGCTATGGTTGCTTCTGCAACTGAAGTTACAAAAAAATATGCAAGATTAAACAATGTTAATTTGAAAATAAAACTTCCATTAATAATTGATTCTAAGATATTAAATATGAAATCAAAAGAATTTTTTGAAATGATAAAGAAAATTTTCGGAGAAAATGTTTCTGATATTGCTATTCAAGAAAAAAGAATAAGAGCAGGCAGAGGAAAAATGAGAAATCGTCCTTACAAAAGAAATGCTGGCTTGTTATTGATTATTGGGAATAAACAAGAAAGAAAAATTTCTGGAATTGAAGTTATTAAAGCTAAAGATTTGAAATTAAGCGATATGGCTTCAAACGGCGCAAGATTAACCATGTTCACAGAAGATGCTGTTAAAGATTTAGAAAGCAGAATCAATGGAAAATCACAAATGGAGAACAAAAAATGATTGAGCGATTTGTTTCAACAGAAAAAGGCATGAGAATAATTGAATCTGAAAATACAATTATACTTGAAGTTAACAGAAGAACTAAAAAGCCAGAAATAAAGAAAGAAGTAGAAACTCAATTTAAAGTTAAAGTTGTTAGTGTAAATACACTTACAAGAGCGAATAGAAAATATGCCTATATTAAATTGGATGCAAAAAATCCTGCAATAGATGTTGCAACAAAATTCGGAGTAATCTAAATATAACATGGGTAAAACAATAATTCAACAGGCACGAGGACACGGAAGCTTTACATATCAGGTTAGAAGAAGCGCTTATAGATATGAAATATACTATCCGCCAATTAATACTGTTGGAAAAGTTAAAGTTGTTAGTCTAATTAATTCGCCTTGTCACTCTACTCCTCTTGCAAAATTAGTTGTTAATAATAAAGATTATTTTATTCCAGCTGCGCAAGGAATTTATGAAGGACAAGAAATTGAATTCGGCGGAACAGAAATCAAGCCAGGAAATGTTGTTGCTCTAAAAAATATTCCAATTGAAGCAAGAATGTTTAATATTGAAATACGGCCTGGCGATGGCGGAAAAATGGCAAGAACAAGCGGAACTTCTGCAGGCGTAGTAAGAACTGATGTTGACGGCGGAGTTATTATATTGTTATCGAGCAAAAGAGAAGCAAAACTTAATCCAGAATCAAGAGCAACAATTGGAATTGCTGCAGGCCAAGGAAGAATGCTTAAGCCAGTTCTTAAAGCTGGAAAGAAACATCATATGATGAAAGCAAGAAACAAATTATGGCCAAGAACTTCTGCTGTTAAATTCAACGCAGTAGACCATCCATTCGGATGCGGTAGAGGTAAAAGAATTAAAAGTAAAATTGCTAAGAGAAATGCGCCTGCTGGAGCAAAAGTAGGACATCTTCGACCTAGCAGAACAGGAAAAATAAGATAGGAGGAAAACAAAGAACAGAATATAATAACAAAGTAAAAAATCAGACTAATCCTTCGGATTGGCCTTACAAGATTTTTTACATTCAGAAAATTAAGAATTTTCTGACTGTTATTTTTGTTTCACAAAAACAACATGGCAAAAGAATTTACATACAGGGGAAAAACAATAGCTGATTTGAAAGCTTTAGATACTCGTGAGTTTGCAAAACTTGTGAAATCAAGAACACGAAGAGCAATATTAAGACAATCTGCTGAAATTGAAAGCTTTGTTGCTAAATGTGTTAAGTGCAAGTCTAAGAATAAAAAAATCAAGACACATCTTAGAGATATAATTGTTGTTCCTAAAATGGTTGAATATACTATTGAGGTTCATAATGGAAAAACATTCCTTCCAATTATAATAATCCCTGAAATGTTGGGTCATAGATTAGGCGAATTTGCATTAACAAGAAATAAAGTTAAGCACGGCGCAGCAGGTATTGGTGCAACTAAATCAAGCATGGCAAAAGCTACTAAGAAAACTTAATTAACAATAAAATGGCAGACGAACAAACACAAGAACACAAACATACGGAAAACAAAAATGAAATGAAAGAAGAAAAACACGAACATACTGAAAAGAAAGTTGAAGTTAAAAAGCAAGAGCCAAAGAAAAGAGCTTATGCTTGCTTAAATGGAAATAATCTAAGCATCTCTACAAAAGAAGGATTGCATATTTGCGACATGATAAGATATAAGAAAGTTGATGATGCAATAAAAATGACTGAACAGGTTACAAAATTAAGAAGAGCAGTTCCAATGCATAACCGAGAAGTTGGACACAAAAAAGGAATGATGGGCGGAAGATATCCAGTTAATGCTGCTAAAGAATTCGTGAAAATGCTTAAAAATCTTCGGGCAAATGCAATTTATCATGGATTAGAAATTGAAAACTGCATAATTTCAGAATGCAAAACAAATATGGCTGCTCGTCCCTATAAACGAGGCGGAACAAAAGCAAAACGTTCACATGTTTTTATGAAATTAGAACCTAATAAAAAACAAATAATTGAAAAATCGAAAAAATCACATGGAGAAAAGAAATAATGGATGAGAAAAAATTCGTAGCATTCAAGAAAAAGGAATACGCAATGAAGAGATATGTGTGGAATAGCCTTGGAAAAGGAAAAGTTTCATCTATCAGGGTTGAATATACTCCTGTTGGAGAGAAAATCGTTATTGCTACTGATAAGCCGGGATTAATCATTGGTTCAAGAGGAGAAAAAATTGATAATCTTACAAGAATATTAAAAGTTAAATTTAAGCTTGAGAATCCAAATATTGAAATTAATGAAATAAGAAACTCAAATCTTGATGCACAGCTTGTTGCAGACAGAATTGCGCTAAGTTTAGAAAAATTTGGAAATCTTAAATTCAAAACTATTGCTTACAAAGAACTTGTTAAAATTATGAAAGCAGGAGCTCTTGGTGTTGAAATTAGATTAAGCGGAAAACTTCCAAGTGATAGAGCTAAATCCTGGAGATTTGCTGCTGGCTATCTTAAGAAAGTTGGAGATTCTGCTAAAGTTGTAGGAAAAGCTCAATCGGTTGCATTAACAAAACTAGGAATATCTGGAATAAAAGTAGCAATACTTCCACCAGATGCATTTATCCACGATAAAATTGTTATCAAGGATGAAATGAGAAGATTGGCTAATTATTCTTTTGATGAAGAAGATAATCTTACAGAAAAGAAAGCTAAAAAAGCGAAGAAAAAATTAAAAGTTAAAGAAATAATCGAAGCAGCTAAAGAAAGTATGGAGGCAAAAAATTAACGAAAAATGGCAATATTAAAATCTAAAGACATAGCAAAAATGGCAATTAAAGAAATTGAAAGCAAGATTGATGAATTAAAATTAGAAATGCTTAAATCAAGAGCTGCTACAAAGAAAACTGGAAAATCAAATACTCGAGAAATTAAAAGAACAATAGCAAAATTGCTAACTTTTAAAAATCAAATTAAATCAAAGGAAAACAAAAAATAAAATGGAAATATGCCCAAAATGCGGATTGCCGATACAGGCTTGCGTATGTGGTGAAATTGAGAAAGAAGAACAAAAGATTAAGATAGAACTTGTTAAAAGAAAATTCGGAAAAACAATCACACTCGTATCAGGATTCAGAGATATTGATATGAAAAGCGTGCTTAAAGAATTAAAGCAAGTAAGAGCCTGTGGCGGAACAATTAAAAACGGCATAATTGAACTACAAGGAGACCATAAGGGCAAAGTTAAACCTATTTTAATTAAACTTGGATTCAACGAAGAATCTATTGAAGACTAATATGACAGAAAAAACAAATAAAACAGAAATGAAAAATAAGAAAGAAGAAAAAATGAACAATAGTTGCACTGATCCTAAATGTCCATTCCATGGAACACTAAGTGTTAGAGGAAGAACATTCAGAGGAACTGTAATCAGAAAATTCCCAAAAAGAATTACAATTGAATTTGAAAGAACAGTTTATCTTAAAAAATATGAAAGATACGCAAAATCTAAGACAAAACTTCATGCAAGATTGCCTGATTGCTTGGCTGATTCAATTAACATTGGAGATTATGTAGAAATCGGGGAATGCAGACAACTTAGCAAGATTATAACTTTCGTTGTAACTAAAAAAATTGTTGGAGGCCCAGAGATAAAATAACATGAAAGCAATAAGCGCAAGAATGAGTAATGGACTGAATATGGGCAGTGTATTAGTGGCTGCTGATAATAGCGGAGCATTATTCTGCAGAATTACCGGAGTAAAGCACGGAAAAGTTGGAAGAGGAAGACAACAGTATGCGCGAGTAGGCGACCATGTAAAAGTTTCAGTAAGAAAGGGAATTCCAGACATGAAAGGAAAAGTTTTCGATGCAATTATTGTAAGACAAAAAATGCCATACCGAAGATTAACTGGCGAAAGAGTTGCATTTGTTGATAATGCAGTTGTACTTTTGAAGGATGAAAAAGGAAATCCAAAAGGAACTCAAGTTAAGGGTCCAGTTGCTCGTGAAGTTCATGAAAGATGGCCTAATGTTTCAAAAATAGCTAAATTCGTACTTTAAACTAAAAATAAACTAAATAAAAATACACAAGATGAAAAAACAATTTTCAGCGTCATGGAAAGGAAGCAAACAAGCGAGAAAGCAAAGAAAATATGCAGCTGAAGCTCCACTTCATATTAGACAAAAGATGTTAGCCTCACATTTATCAAAAGAATTAAGACAAAAATACGGAAAAAGAAGTTTCTCAATAAGAAAAGGCGATACCGTTAAAGTTATGAATGGAGAATTCAAAAAGAAAACTGGAAAAATTGCTGCTGTTGACTTAATGAAAATGAAAGTTACAATAGAGGGCCTTCAAATTTCAAAGAAAGACGGGAGCAAAGTTAATGTTTACTTCGCCACTTCAAATTTAATGATAACAGAACTAAATTTAGATGATAAAGAAAGATTAAATTCACTTAAGAGAAAAAATGAAACTAAAATGGGAGTGAAAAAATAATAATATGCACATAAAAAGAAAAACAATAGGAAATTATATGCCTGTAGCAAGAACTGGAACAAAATATATGGCTGTGCCAAGCCATAATCAAAGAGATTCAATGTCACTTATAATGGTAATGAGAGATGTTTTGAAGCTTGTTAAAACTAAGAAAGAATTAAAGAAAATCCTTAATGAGAAAAAAGTAGCTGTAAACGGAAAAATTGTAAAAGAAATAAATTATCCAGTTACATTATTTGATTCAATTGCTATTCCTTCAGTTAAAAAATTCTACAAAGTAAATCTTAAGAATAAATATGAAGTAATGCCTGTTGATGAAAAAGCCACGACAACAAGAATATACGAAGTTATAGGCAAAAAACTTCTTGCAGGAAAAAAAGTGCAGTTGAATTTAAGCCAAGGACGAAATATGGTTTCTGCTGAAAAAATTAATGTTGGCGATTATGCAATTGTTGATTTGGCTAAAAATAAAATAACAAAAGTAATTTCACTTGACAAGGGGGTTGAAGTTATTGTTATTGCTGGAAAGCACTCTGGAGAAGAAGGCAAAATCAAGGAAATATTAACTTCTGGAGACCAGAAAGTTGCAGTTATTAAAACTCACAAAGAAGAAATTAAATCAAATATTAAAAACATATTCGTAAAAGAATAAAAATAACATGGCAAAGAAAGAAACAAAAACTGAAAACAAGAAAGCAAACGGAATGGCTAATCCTATGAGAAAAGTAATTATGGAAAAAATCATATTAAACTGCGGCGGAACAGCAGAAAAGCTTGATAGGGGAGTAAAATTGCTTAACTTGCTTACTGGAAGAAAAGTTAAAGAAGTAGTTTCACAAAAAAGAATCCCTACATTCGGAGTTCGTCCTGGATTGAAAACAGGATGCTTTGTAACGCTTAGAGGAAAAGACAAAGAAATATTGTTAAAAAGATTATTCGGAGCAGTTGGAAATAAAATAAAAAAGAAACAAATTGCTAACAATCATTTTTCATTCGGAATAGAAGAATACCTTGAAATTCCCGATATGGAATACCAAAGAGAAATCGGAGTTCTTGGATTAGATGTTACAGTTGTTTTCAGAAGACCTGGAAAAAGAATCGGAGTTAAGAAAATAAAATCAGGAAAAGTTCCAAGGAAACAAGATGTTACAGTTGAAGAAATTGCAGATTATCTTAGAACTAAATTAAATATTGAAATTGTTGAACCTGGCAAGAAAGGCGAATCAGAGGAAGATTAACAAGATGACAGCAAGTGATTGGAACAAAGTATTGAAACAGCTTAGAGGAAAGCCAGCAGTAATGGCAAAATATTTGAAGCATAATCAGCCACAAAAAAGAAAATTCGGAGTGGCTGCTTTCAAATGCGAGAATTGCGGAAGATTTGGAGCAAGAGTTTCACAATATAACTTAAATTTATGCAGACACTGCTTCAGAGAATTAGCTCTGCAATTAGGTTTCAAAAAATACAGTTAGGAGTTTAAAATAAAATGTCACAAGATACACTAAGCGATATATTAAATCAGATAATGAATGCTCGAAGAGCGAAAAAGACAAGCATAGTTACAACAAGAAATTCAAAGCTGCTTATTGAAGTGCTTAATATCATGAAACAATATGGTTATATTGATTATGAGCTTAATGAAAGAAAATTAACAATTACAATTAAAGAAATAAGCAAATGCAATGCAATAAAACCAAGATATACTGTTGGAAAGAAAGACATTGAAAAATATATCCGAAGATTCCTGCCTGCAAGAAACTTTGGTTATGTTCTTTTATCTACAAGCAAAGGATTAATGACACATCAAGAAGCTCAAGAAAAAAACATTGGGGGAAGCTTAATTGCTTATTTCTACTAACTAAAATGGCAAAAAAAATACGAAAAGATTTTGCAGCTGAAGTAATGATTCCTGCAGGAATAGAAGTAGAAATTCATGGAAATACTATTACTATGAAGAAAGGAGCTCATGAATTGAAGAAAGTTATTGCAGAACAAGTTGATATGAAGAAAGACGGAGACAAAATCATACTTCAAACAAAAAAAGCTAAAAGACTTGGAAAAAGAAACTATGGAAGCGCTAAAAGCCACATTAAAAATATGATTGAAGGATTGGATAAAGGATATGAGTATGAATTAGAAATTTGCAATGTTCATTTTCCAATAACAGTTACATTTGATAAAGCAAAACATGAATTTATAATTAAAAATCTTCTTGGAGAAAAATCACCAAGAATAGTTTATGCTAAGAAAAACATTGAAGTTGAAGTTAAGGCTCCAAAAATAAAAATAAAGTCTTATGATGTTGAAGCAGCAGGACAAACTGCAGCAGATTTAGAAAAAGTAACAAAAATAAGAAACAGAGATAGAAACAAATTCCAAGATGGAATCTTTATAACTAAAAAACCTGGAGTGGAGTTCATATAATGGTCACAAAAACATTCCAAAGAACAAAATATTTTGCTTATGTAAAGCTCGGAAGCAGACAGAAGAGCATGAGACGATACAAACGTCCTACTGGAAGACATAACAAAAGCAGACAAAAATGGAAGAGCAGACCGCCAATGGTTGAAATTGGATATAAGAATAAATGCGAAACAGCTGGAATGATTAATGAAAAAATGCCAGTTATTGTTAATAATATTGAAGAATTAAGAAAATTAAATTCAAAAGATAATATCGCGATTTTCGCAAAAATCGGAAAGAAAAACAAAATGCAAATGGCAAAAGAAGCTCAAGCAAAAAATATTGAAATTTATAATTTAAACACTGTAAAATTCCTGAAAGAATGCGCAAGAGATGAAAAAATAAAACAAAAATTAAAAACAGAAGTTAAAACTACAACAAAACATGAGGAAAAGAAAGCCGAGCAAACTGAACACAAACAAGGAGAACAAAAATGATTAATCTAACACAAAGAAAAGCATTAGCAGCAAAGGTTCTTGGATGCGGAAAGAATAAAATAAGATTTGATGTTGCACATCTTGCTGAAATAAAAGAAGCAATCACAAAACAAGACATCAGAGATATGTATGCTGAAGGAATAATCTCAATTGCACCTAATGCTGGAAGAAAACAACATGTTCAAAGAAAAACGCGAAGAGGACCTGGAAGCATAAAATTAACTATCAAAGATGGAAAAACAGAATATGGAATCTTAGTTAGAAAATTAAGACGCCATGTTGGAGAAATAAGAAAACAAAATAAATTAAAACAGGATAAATTTGAAGAATTAAGAAAAAAAATCAGAGCAGGTGATTTTAAAAGCAAAGCACATTTAAAATCATACATGGAAGGAGATAAACAATGAGAAAATTAGATAAAAAACGAAGATTAGAAAATAAAACTAACTATAGCAAGAGAAGACTTTTGCTTGAAGGAAAAAAGCCAAGAATAGTTATACGAAAAAGCAACAAATACATTACTCTTCAATATGTTGAAAGCAAAGAAGCTCAAGATACAGTTAAAGCATCAGCAATTTCAAGCGAATTGACAAGCTATGGCTGGCCAAAAGAAGCAAAAGGGAGTTTAAAATCACTTGGAGCGGCTTATTTAATTGGATTTTTATTTGGAAAGAGAATCGCTGGAATGAAACCTGCAATAGTTGATTTAGGATTAATAAGAAGCACAAAAGGTGCAAGAATTTATGCTGCAATAAAAGGAATAATTGAAGCAGGATTTAAAGTTCCATGCTCTGAAGAAATTATGCCTTCAGATGAGATGATTGAAAGAAATGATAAAATTGATGTTAGTGAAATAAAATCAGAAATAGAATTAGAAGGCAAACTTAAAACTAAACAAACAGGAGGTAAACAAGGCAAATAATAAACAACAGAGTAAAAAATCTCAACTTCCCTTCGGGTTCGAGGTGAAAGATTTTTTACATTCAGAAAATTAAGAATTTTCTGACTGTTCTTTTGTTGCTACAAAATAACATGGTCGAAAGTATACCAATAAGTGAGCAAGAAATGGAAAGAGTTCCGTTTATCCGAAAAACTCGTGAAGAAATGATTAAGGAAGAACAAGAAAGAGCTTTAGATTCTTGGAAACCTAAGACTGCACTTGGAAGAAAAGTAAGAGAAGGAAAAGTCAAAAATATTGATGAAATTCTTAATCCCAATCAAAAAATCTTAGAAGAGCAGATTATTGACCTTCTTGTTAAGCTTGATTCTGATTTACTTTTAATCGGGCAATCTAAAGGAAAGTTTGGCGGTGGAAAAAGAAGAGCCTGGAAGCAAACTCAAAGAAAAACTATGGAAGGAAATGTTCCTACATTTAGCTCTGCAGTTATTGTTGGAGATAAAGACGGACATGTTGGAGTAGGTATTGGCAGAGCAAAAGAAACCTTGCCTGCAAGAGAAAAAGCATTAAGAAAAGCAAAATTGAATTTAATAAGAGTTACAAGAGGATGCGGAAGTTTTGATTGCTTATGTGAAGAAAAACATAGTGTTCCATTTATTGTTGAAGGAAAATGCGGAAGCGTAGTCGTTCGTTTATATCCGGCGCCTCAAGGAACTGGTTTAGTAATTGGTGATGAATGCAAAAAGATTTTAAAACTTGCAGGAATCAAAGATGTTTATAGCAAGACATTCGGACAAACTCATTCAACTATTAATCTTGCTTCAGCATGCATTGATGCGTTAACTAAAACAAA